>VYLZ01000269.1_pt1 | contig 10037 bp, 9 predicted proteins | sample 5115361 | NCBI WGS metagenome assembly VYLZ01 (sample SAMN12291805, study PRJNA351875) | freshwater metagenome | isolation source: freshwater lake | place: USA: Michigan, Sixteen Lake | collected 2013-08-07 | reverse complement strand
GTTCATGCCCGCAACCCCTGTTCTGTCCAATGGCGGGGCAGAGCGTGGTTTGCCCATCTCGTGCTTTTTGAATTCGGTGGACGATAGCTTGGATGGCATCGTGCAGTCTTGGAACGAGAACGTTTGGCTGGCCTCCAATGGCGGTGGCATCGGCACCTATTGGGGTGGTGTGCGCTCGATCGGCGAAAAGATCGGGGCCAATGGCCACACCAGCGGCATCATCCCCTTCATTCGTGTGATGGATTCCTTGACGTTGGCGATCTCGCAAGGCTCGTTGCGTCGCGGCTCGGCGGCTGTTTATCTCGACGTGCACCATCCCGAGATTGAAGAATTCCTTGAAATCCGCAAGCCCTCGGGCGATTTCAACCGCAAGAGCTTGAACCTGCACCATGGCATCAACATCACCGACGACTTCATGGAAGCCGTTCGCAGCGATGGTGACTTCGACCTGATCAGCCCTAAGACCAATGATGTCGTGCGCACGGTTAAGGCGCGCAAAATCTGGCAGAAAATCTTGGACTTGCGCCTGCAAACGGGCGAGCCCTATTTGCTGTTTGTCGACACCGTCAACAAAGCCATGCCAGCCCACCAGCGCAAGCTGGGCTTCAAGGTTCGCCAGTCCAATCTGTGCAGCGAAATCATGTTGCACACGGGCAAGGATCATTTGGGCAAGGACCGCACAGCCGTCTGCTGTCTCTCCTCGCTCAATGCTGAGACTTATATGGAATGGAAAGACGATCCGATCTTCATCGAGGATATCTTCCGTTTCCTCGACAATGTGTTGGAAGACTTCATCCAGCGCGCGCCTGATGAGATGGAGCGCGCGACCTATTCCGCCTTCCGCGAGCGGTCGGTCGGTTTGGGCATCATGGGCTTACACTCCTTCTTGCAAGCCCAGGGTGTTCCGTTTGAAAGCGCCATGGCGAAAAGCTGGAACATGCGGATCTTCAAGCAAGTTCGCCAAGCAGCAGATGCGGCTTCGGTGAAACTGGCGCAAGAGCGTGGGCCCTGCCCCGACGCGGCCGAACAAGGCGTGATGGCCCGCTTTACCCATAAGCTGGCGATTGCCCCAACGGCTTCGATCTCGATCATTTGCGGTGGCACCAGCGCTGGCATTGAGCCGATCCCCGCCAATATCTACACCCATAAGACCTTGTCGGGCTCTTTCTCGGTGAAGAACCCGTATCTTGAGAAGCTATTGGACACCAAGGGCCTCAATAATGATGCGACTTGGACCTCGATCTTGGAGAATGAAGGCTCGGTCCAGCATCTTGAGTGCCTGACAGAGCTCGAGAAGTCGGTCTACAAGACCGCCTTTGAACTGGATCAACGCTGGGTGATTGAACTGGCAGCAGATCGCACGCCCTATATCTGCCAAGGCCAAAGCCTCAACGTCTTTATTCCGGGCGATGTCGATAAGTGGGACTTGCACATGCTGCATTGGTCGGCTTGGGAAAAGGGCATCAAGAGCCTCTATTACTGCCGCTCCAAGTCCATCCAGCGCGCCCAAATCGCGGGCTCAGCCAATAAGGGTGAGGATGTGGTTGATATGGAAAGCAGCGCACCCACCAATTATGACGAGTGCTTGGCCTGCCAATAGGCAGCTAGCGCTACAGGTCATTACAGCGGGTCTGCCTTTAACGGGCGGGCCCGTTTGCTTGTTTGGCAATCGCAATCTTATTGATCCGAGCAAAGCGCAAGAACGCCCCCATGGGGAACTCGGTCCAGCTGCGGTTGGCTGTGTCGAGACCTAAAGCGGCGGCCACATCAAACACGTAATCCTGACAGGCAAAGGTTTTGCCGTTATGTGGCCCGATCATGCTGGGCCGCAGGCGATAGCGATTCTCTGAACGCCAGCGCCGATCTACCGCGAGTGCAGCCTGATAGCGCGCTTCATCGACACGGACATGCACCTCTAAATGCCGCCACCAGCCATCATCGACCTTCATCAGGCCCGGCACAAAGTCCTGCCCCGTCACGGTGCCCCAAGGCAGAATGAGTGCTGCGGCCATCGCCTTGATGGCTTGGATCTGATCCTGCGCATAATAGCCGCTTTCGCGTGACCCGGGCCGGGCCAACGGCGGTGTCTCTGGCCATTCTAGCCATAAATGGCCAATAAAGTCGCCCTTCGACGGGGTGGGCTTCGTGGCAATGATTGTGATCGTGCGCCCAAGTGCCGTTTTGTCAGACCGAAGATCGATTGAAGTAGCCTGAGGCACAGGCTCAATCGGGGCGTAGTAAGACCGCATCCACGCCGCCACCACAAGGCCGAGATTCAAGAAAACCCAAGCCAAGCAGGCCAAGAGTGTTAAGAGAATGAGTTTGCCACGCCGCGCCGTGATTGCACCTGCGGGCTTGTTTGTGGCAGTCTCTTGTAATGCGCTATTCACTTCGACCTGCCACGTTAGAGGATGCAGATGCTATTCAAGCAATCTATGCGCATCATGTCAAAACAGGCACCGGAACTTTCGAACTAGATCCGCCAGATTTGGCAGAAATCCAAGCCCGCATGACCAAAATTGCCTTAAGGGGCAGCCCTTGGCTAGTGGCCTGTGGCGAAGATGGGGGCGTGATAGGCTACGCCTATGCCGGAGCGTTTCGCGAGCGGCCAGCCTATGACTGCACAGTGGAAGACTCCATTTATCTTGCGCCAGAAGCAATTGGCTACGGCGTGGGCAGGGCGCTTTTGGCTGAATTGGTCGCACGCTGTACCGAGGCCGGCTATACCCAAATGCTGGCCGTCATTGGCGACAGCGGCAATCTCGCCTCCATCGGACTGCATCGGGCCATGGGGTTTGAGGATGTCGGCGTTCTCCGCGATGTCGGCCACAAATTTGGCCGTTACCTCGATGTGGTGATTTTGCAGAAAAGTCTGTGAACAAGTCGCCAGAAACCGGTGAATCATTGTTTCGTGTTTGCGTGATGATGTTAAGCTAGCCTTAACCAAGCTCTGATCTATATATAGGGGCGCACTGCACGAAACACACACGATATAGGGGCAATCAATGGCATTTGGCGATAATGGTACGGGCGTCGGGTTGGTCACACCATCTCATAGTTACAAGCCATTCCGTTATCCTTGGGCCTATGAGTTCTGGAAGCGCCAGCAGCAAGTTCACTGGTTGCCGGAAGAAGTGCCATTGGGCGAGGACTGCAAAGACTGGGCGACCCGCCTCAACGATAATGAGCGCAATTTGCTTACCCAGATTTTCCGCTTCTTCACCCAATCTGATGTCGAAGTGAACGACAATTATATGGAGCGTTACGCCCGCGTCTTTAAGCCGACCGAAGTCAAAATGATGCTGTCGGCCTTCTCAAACATTGAGACCGTGCATATCGCCGCTTACGCGCTTCTGCTTGAGACCATCGGTATGCCCGATTCCGAGTTCTCGGCCTTCATGGAATATGAAGCGATGCGCGACAAGCATACCTATATGCAGGATTTTGGGGTCGACACCGAAGAAGACGTGTTGCGCACCTTGGCGATGTTTGGTGGCTTCACCGAAGGCCTCCAATTATTTGCCTCGTTTGCCATGCTGATGAACTTCCCGCGCTTCAATAAGATGAAGGGCATGGGGCAGATCGTTTCGTGGTCGGTTCGCGACGAAAGCTTGCATTGCGAAGGCATGGTCAAATTGTTCCATACCTATGCCCGCGAAACCGGCAAGCTGTCGGCTTCTGTGAAAGACGATATCGTCGATTGCTGCAAAACCGTGGTGAAGCTCGAAGACAAGTTCATCGATTTGGCCTTCGAAATGGGGCCGGTTCAAGGCATGGTTCCAGAAGATATCAAAGCCTATATCCGCTACATCGCCGATTGGCGCTTGTCGCAACTCGAACTACCAACCGTTTATGGCGTCACGGAGCATCCATTGCCGTGGCTCAGCCCTATGCTGAACGGCGTCGAGCATGCCAACTTCTTTGAGGCCCGCGCGACTGAATACTCAAAAGGTGCCACCAAGGGCGATTGGCACGGGGAAGAGGGTGTGTGGTCGATGTTTGACCGCATGTTGCAAAAGCGCTCTTCCGAGGACGCGCTCTAAGCTCTTCCAATTGACCATTCGTGCCGCGCATGCGGCACGAATTGCCTACCCTTTCCAAAGTTTATAACCAAAATAGCTGAATTTATCAAGGATTTGGCTGGCACGCTTCTTGAAGTGAGATCATCGAACAGGATGGTCTCACATGCGTCTCAATCTTATCCCCGTCGACAGTCTGACCCGCATTGCGTGGGCATTGGTCGATGCCCATGGCGATGAAGCCCTCGGCGTTGCGGATCGCACGATCCGTGAGCTGGAAAGCGAAGGCTCACCCATTGTGGCTGATGCCTGGCGGGGCCTGCGCTCAGTTGTCGAAGACGTGCTGGGCGGCAGGCTGGGCCGCGACACCCCAACCATCCACTAACGCCAGATCCAGACCAATACGGCCGTAATCCCAATCAGCACGGCCGCTTGTAGGCGATAATTCTGCCAGAGCGGGCGGGTCCGCAAATGCTCGGTCTCTGCATCATAGTCAGCCTTGCGCCACATCAGGGTTTCAATCCGGGCAAGCTCTGGCGCAGGGGCTAAAAGTGAACCTAAAACGGTTGCCACCAATGCCACCCCGAAAATCACCACGGCTGCGATCAAGAAGTGCATATTGATGGATTTCTCCATCGCGATGGCAATGAACAAATAGATGCCACACAGCGTGCCCAGCGTCAGTCCAATCTTGGCCCCGGTTGCGTTTGCCCGCTTCCAGAACAGGCCCAAAACAAAAAGCGCGACGATCGGCGGCACCGCATAGGCCAGCACGGCTTGGATATATTGCCAAAGCGAGTCTGCGTGTTTCTCGATGACGGGAATCCAAGCAATCGCCAATACCATCAAGACAAGGGTGGTTATTCGACCGATTCGGACCAAGGCTGTCTGGCTTAAGTCTGGCGCAATCTTGCGAGCAAAGTCCATCGTTACAAGGGTTGAGGCCGAATTGAAGGTCGAAGCGATGGACGACATGATGGCGGCCAAGAAGCCTGCAATCACGATCCCAACAATGCCGACAGGTAAGAGATCAAAGATGAGGGTCGGATAGACCATATCGCCTTTGGCCAAGTTTGGATAAATCAGGATGGCGGCGGTGCCGGGCAGCACCATCAAGAACAGGATTGGCAACTTCAAGACGCCAGCAAACAAGCTACCCCAACGCCCATGATCAAGGGTTTTGGCGCTCATCACCCGTTGGGCCATGAATTGGTTGGTGCACCAGAAGTAAAAGCCTAGAAGCGGCACACCTGTAACCAAGCCAAACCAAGGCACGCCTTGGTCGTCATTGGGGCGGATTAGGCTGAGCTTTTCCGGGTCAACTTGGCTCATGACTGTGTGCCAGCCGCCAGCCTTTTCAAACGAGAAATAGGCGATGAAGACAGACGCGCCGAGCAACAAAATCGTCTGAACCACCTCGGTGACCATCACCGCGCGCAGTCCACCCAAAGCCGTGTAAAGCCCGGCGGTCACCGCGAGAATGGCCGCAATCTCCCACAGCTCAAGACTTGGGAAGAGGAGTTTGAAGAGGATCGCGCCACCGAACAAAGTCGCAGCGGTATCGACGACAATATTGAGGAAAATCGTCAGGCCTGAAAAATAAAGCCGGATGGAGCTGGAATAACGTCGCTCGAGAAACTCCGGCATCGTGTAGACTTGGCTGCGCAATACGGCAGGCAGCACAAAGACACAATAAATCGCCAGAATGACGGTGGCCATCCACTCATAATTGAACACCGAAATGCCAATCGTATAGGCTGCCCCTGCAAGGCCGATCAGCGTGGTGGCAGAGATATTGGAACCGATGAGGGCGAGACCAATGGTTGGCCAGGTCGCCGAGCGGGAGGCGAGGAAATAGTCCTTGGCGTCTGTCTGCCCGCGCGAGGCAACCAAGCCCAACAGGATGATACCCACCATATAGCCGATGACGATGATCCAGTCCAAGCTCGCCATCGATGCTTGTAGCGTGTCCATGTCTCTTCCCCCAGATGTGACGGGTTATCTGCGCAACCGTCAAATCACGCTAAAGTGACCACTCTCGTTCGACAACCATTGCAGCGTGAGTTTTCACAGCGCATCTACGCAACCGCATTTCCGCCCTCGAGAGGCTTGACCCGGTTCCAAACTTCAACGGATACTTGCTCGGGTTAGCCGCGAACGCGCGTTAGATGCCGAGGAAGATGTTAAAAATGCTCGAATCCTTGATTGCAGATCAGCCCCTGTGGCAATTGTGCCTGATCTTGCTGGTCAGTCTGGTCGTTTTCGAATTCCTGGGGCGGAAGCTGCGCCAGTTTTTGCGTCGTCGGGCTGGCGCTGTCTCTCAGGAAAAGCCGGATGGGGTCGACTATCTGCTTTCCAGTGTCTTTTCTCTCTTGGGCCTTTTGATTGCTTTCACCTTCGGCATGGCGTTGGATCGTTATGAGTCGCGACGTGATCTGGTGGTACAAGAGGCCAATGCAATTGGTACCGCCCATATCCGTACCGCCTTTGCGGCAGAGCCTATGCGTACCCAATTGCGGGAACAGTTAGAGGCTTATGCCAAGACCCGCTTGGCTTATGGTCAAGCCACCTTTCATGACAAGCCACCCTTGGCTGCTGAGGCGGAGCGTCAACGCGCCTCGCTGGCGACCCTTGGCATCGCCGCCACCCAGAGTGTTGCGTCTGCCCCGATGGGCCCTGCCGTCATGGCCAGCGTCAACGAAGTCATTGACGTCGGCAGTGCGCGTGAGGCCATCAATCTCGCTAAAGTGCCAACCAGCGTTGTCGCGATGTTGATCGGCTATGCCTTCATTGCAGCCTTTGTCCTGGGCTACTCGCAACCCATGCTAAGCCTTGTGCAACGGATCGGTAATAGCTTGCTATTTCTGCTCTTAACCCTGTCGCTGGTCACGATCTTTGATCTCGACCGCCCGGCAACTGGCACCATCAAAGTCAGCCAACAGCCGCTGGTCGATTTGATCCGCGGGTTTAAGACTTAGAGCGAGCCCTTCGCGATAGATGCAAGGCTTGAGCGCTTAGGTCCCCTAGAACTCGCGTGGCACGGGAATCGCTTCTCCAGATTGGCTTGTCCCAAACAGACACAAACGCCGTTGGCATTGTCTCGGGCCTAACTTGGAGTGAAGAGAATGCGCAAACCAGTCATCGTCGCCACAGCTATCGTCGCCGCTGTTTTGGCAGCAGGTTTTGCTTTCGCAGGCGTCCAAACCACCACAGGTCACGCCAGCACCCTAGAGCGGGACGCAACCTATCGCAGCTGCTTACAAGCAGCCGACGCCAGGTTTGACGGCCTCAATCTCGATCTTTTGGTCGGCGAAGCGGCTGACAAGGTTGCCCTACGAAATCGCGCTATGCGTGCTCATTGCGACGCTTACCGCGCAGACCTCACCACCCGTTGGACCGGCTTTGCAGACTCTTGCCAAGATACCGCTGCTTTTTCTGGTCTTGAAGGCAAGAGCTTGAGTGTCAGCAGCGTTTCCAAAATGCGCCAAGTCTGTGCGGCCATGACGACCACCAAGTCGGCGGCGAAGTAGGGCAGCTTGTACAAAAGCCTCTAGATTTGCGGTTGACTAAGGCGGTCTTGTTGACGACCAACTTAAATTATCTAAGGTAATATTTTGGCATGGTGCATTCCATTGATGGAATGCACCCTACGGCGCGAAGCGCATTGCTATCTGGGTTCCTTTACCTTGGTTTATCAATCTGTGCGGGCGACTTTAAGCCGTTTCCAATCTCGAGAGCGCCTTCTAGGTAAGCGCCAAATAGCGATGCAATTATCGTTGCAGCTATTCCTAGAATCCAAGATAACGCAACAGGCCATATTTTTTCAAATACACTTCTCTTGCGCGCTCTTAAGTTTATAATGGCGTGAGGCATGAACCGCATATGCGCGAGCTTGACGGCATAGAATAGGCCAACCAAGGCACCGCAAAAGATCAGGCGATCTTTGAACTGGTCCAAATTTGGCAAAAACGCGACCGCAATGATAGCCACGACTGACGCAATATTCACACCAAACTTTTTGAAGTTGGTAAAATAAGGGCGCTCATAACGTTTTAGCTCACGCTTTATGGTCTCCAATTGGCCTAGTACCCACGCCTCGTTGGTGCCTTGGGTCATGGCAAAGTTTATATAAGGTCCAAATTCGATAGTGATGGTCTGATCAAGACCAAACCTATCTGGTTTGCGAGCTAATATCCTTATACTTTCAGCCCTCTCAGAGCTGAAAGTACTTTTTATAAAGTTTTTCAGATAGAATGATCGTTCTGTTCCATCTACAATCGTAACAATTGGGCTTGGAAACTCACGCTCAATGTTATTTGCAATTTCAGTGATTTGATCTCGATCAATCGCAATTGCGCCGAAAGAATAGCGCGCGGAATGCAACTGTTCGGCTGTCTGCCCTTCAGGAAGTGGTTCGTCCTCCGCGTGAGGGAATAGATGGAATGGACCGCCAGCGCCAAGGCTTGTCTCCCAATTACCCTTTATTTCGCCATTTGCTGTCATTTGACCAATTGCGGTGAGTTCCCCGAACTCAAACCCTTCAATGATCACAGTAGGAGTACCCAAAAGTCTCAGCGTAGGTGCTTCGAAGGTACCCTTGATCCCGTAAGTTGCTATTCCAACGCCGACTTCATTAATTCGCAGTTCGCCAACTAATGAATTTTCCTCACCTTCCAGCATCAAGAAAACGTTTCCAACGTTTGTTCCGAACGCTCTTCCAGTCCATTGTTTTGCGATCGCCATTTGTTAGACTTTCAAACCAGAAATAAGCCTAGGAGCATAGATTGATTCTAGGATGGAGGCTTGTCTTTGTTACCCCCATCCGCCGCCGCTCTCTCTTGAGCCTTCATACGCGTCATCCGCCGGGGCTTGAAGGATGTTTACCGGGGCCTAAAGTTATCCACAGCCCCCGTCACCCACCAAAGCTCCAAAACCTTAGTAGCAAATTGGTAGCAAACCAAAGATAGGTATTCATCCTGACCTATTTCGAAGCTTGATCCCTGCTGTAACAGATTGATTTTTAAGAAAAAACTGGTGCCGCAAACAGGATTCGAACCTGCGACCCCATCATTACGAATGATGTGCTCTACCGACTGAGCTATTGCGGCACGTTTTCGATGTGGGCGGGCCCACGTCTTGCTTTGCCCAGCAGGGCAAAAGATGGGGCGTGATACAACGACGCAGGGGTTTGAGCAACTGTTCGTGAACACGCTCTTGCATGCAGTGCACGGCCTCCCAATCTATTGGACATGGCTTGGGTGTGTACCTGGCCGCCAAGGAGAGACGACGGATGTTTGACGCAAATAAGATTTTTGCCGCGCTGCAAAGTGAATTGCCCAAGGCAATCTCTGCCATCAAGACGGAGGGTCAGGCTGGTGTTGATCGCGTCAAGACAGACGCGGGTGCCAAGAATATTGCGATGGGGGCAGGCGCTGCCGGCGTTTTAGGCGGCCTTCTCTTGTCTGGCGTCGCAGGGAAGTTTGGACGCCAAGCAGCTACGCTCGGCGGTCTCGCGGCTTTGGGCACGCTGGCTTATAATGCCTATCAGAAGCATCAGGGTCAGGCGGGTTCGGAAACGGCACCCAATGGCGTGTTTTTGCCAAGTTCTGCGCAAGATCAAGAAGCCGTCGGCAAAGCCACCATTCGCGCCATGATTTCGGCTATGAAGGCCGATGGTCAGATTGAAGCGACGGAAAAGGCGAAATTGTTTGACTATCTGGCCAAGATCGACTTGTCAGATACCGAGAAGGCCTTCTTATTCGATGAATTAGCCAAGCCACTGGATATCCAACAAGTGGTCGCTGGTGCGACCTCGCCCGAATTGGCGTTGGAGATTTATGCGGCCTCTTTGGTGGCGATTAATACCACTGGTCCAGCCGAAAAGGCCTATTTGGCTGATCTGGCGGCACGCTTGCAACTGGATCCAACACTGGTCGCCAAACTACATGATGAGGCTTTGTCGCCAGCTTAAGCGCGCATCGATCTGTAAAAAGGGGTCGGCCCAGCTTGTGCTGTGGC
>VYLZ01001235.1_pt1 | contig 10049 bp, 5 predicted proteins | sample 5115361 | NCBI WGS metagenome assembly VYLZ01 (sample SAMN12291805, study PRJNA351875) | freshwater metagenome | isolation source: freshwater lake | place: USA: Michigan, Sixteen Lake | collected 2013-08-07 | reverse complement strand
CCGACCAGCCAAGCAGCACCCGCCCGAGAATGGCCGAGCGGCGTTCCACCGGGGCCAAATCGCCCGCCGAGGCATAGGCTGTTGGCAATACTACGCCAGCCGCCGCCCCCATCAAGGCCTGCCCACCGGCAAACACGATCCAATCAACGCTGGTGGCACAGAGCGCGAGCCCGCCCACAAGGCCGATCATGCCCGCCACGAGCGCTTGCCCGCGCTTCAGCCGATCCGCCAGCGGCCCGAGGAACAGGGCAGACAGCGCCGCCATCGCCCCATAGGCCCCGAGGGCCTGACCGATATCGGCAATGCTCGCGCCGAGCCCCTGGGCGATATCGGGCACCAGCGGCGCGGCCAATAGCGCTTGCAGCCCGACCAGCGCCACGCAGGCAATCAGCACCGCTACCGAGCGGTTCAGCGACGGCGCGGGTCGCCCGCTGCGGGTCTTCGCGGACTCCAAAAACGGAAATACGGCGCTGAGGCCGGACGCGAGGGCGTGGCTCATAATACTCTCCTCCAGGCGGAATAGGGAGAGCATGGCGTAGATTATTCAGCGATAAAAGCGATATGCTGAAGCATATTCAAAATACGAATGGCGTTCGGCCATTTCGTTCAGAGGAACCCACGATGGATAGTTTCGACCGAAAAATCCTCGGCCTGCTGCGGGAAGATGCCACCCGCACCTATGCCGATATGGCCACCCACCTGCACCTGTCGCCGCCCGCGCTGCACGACCGGGTGAAGAAACTGAAGGCGCGGGGCGTCATCAAACGTACCACCGTCGAGCTTGACCCGCAGGCGCTCGACCGCAATTTCTGCGCCTTCGTTCATATCGAAACCGAAGGCTACGCCAAGGATATTCTGAAGGAAGTGGCAGAGGCCGATCCCGCCGTCGAAGAAATGCACAGCGTCGCCGGAAGCTCCTCCGCCATCCTCAAAGTCCGCACCCCCGACGCCGCCGGGCTGGAAGACCTCCTCCACCGCCTATTCGAGACCGGGGCAGTGCGGCGCACGGAAAGTTTCGTGGTACTGCGGACGTATTTAGAGCGGGGGATTAGTCCCTAACCGCCGACGAGCAGCTTCACCCCCAACCCCAGCGCCGCGCACCCGGCCAGCACTTCCCCCGTGCCGCGTTTGAAGCGGAACAGCGCCAGAATCGCCGTCAACGTCAGCGCCAGCGCTGCGAGATCGAGGCTCCCCCACTCCGGCACGTCCAAATGCAGCCCATAGCCGGACCAAGGGCGGACGCTGGCGAACAGCACGTGCAGCGCGAACCAGACGGCGAGGTTTAGGATCACGCCGACGACGGCGGCGGTAATCGCTGTCAACGCTGCCGAGAGCGGCTTGTGGCCGCGCAGGGCCTCCACGTAAGGCGCGCCGAGGAAGATCCACAGGAAGCAGGGCACGAACGTCACCCAAGTGGTCAGCAGCCCGCCCAAGGTGGCGGCAACGAGCGGATGCAGGCCGCCCGCATCGCGCCACGCGCCCATGAAGCCGACGAACTGGGTGACCATGATCAGCGGCCCCGGCGTGGTTTCGGCCATGCCGAGCCCATCCAACATTTCGCCGGGTTGGAGCCAACCGTAGGTCGCGACGGCTTCTTGCGCCACATAGGCCAGCACGGCATAGGCCCCGCCGAAGGTGACGACGGCCATTTTCGAGAAGAACACCGCAATGGTGCTGAACACATGCTCTGGCCCCAGCAGCAACACCAGCGCCAGCACCGGCCCCAGCCACAGTGCTCCGAAAATCGCGGCGATCCGTAAGGACCAGCTTAGGGAGGGGCGGGCGTGATCGGGCACGCCGTCGCCCAAGCGGCTGTCGGCATCGCTCAGGCCCGGCCCGCTGCTGCCGTGGCCGGTGCTGCCATCGAAGGCCGACCATCCCAGCTTGCCCCCGAGAAACCCGATGATGCCGGCGGCAACGATAATCAGCGGAAACGGCAGGTCGAAAGCGTGAATGGCAATGAAGGACGCGCCCGCCAGCCCCCAGAGCGTGCGGTTCCGCAAGGCGCGCTTGCCCACCCGCAACAAGGCTTGCAGCACCACCGCCAAGACGGCAGCCTTCAACCCGAAGAACAGCCCTTCCACCGCACTCACATGCCCGGCCAGTACATAAAGCCAGCTAAGGGCCATAATCGCGATCATGCCGGGGAAGATGAACAACAGCCCCGCCATCAAGCCGCCTGCGGTGCGGTGCATCAGCCAGCCGATGTAGGTTGCGAGTTGTTGGGCTTCTGGCCCTGGCAGCAACATGCAGTAGTTGAGCGCGTGCAGAAACCGCGTCTCACCGATCCAGCGTTTTTCATCGACAAGAATACGGTGCATCACGGCGATTTGCGCCGCAGGCCCGCCGAAGCTGAGGGAGGCGATACGCACCCACACCCAAAAAGCCTCGCGGAACGATACGGGAGACGACATCGCAGTTACGCCCTTTCCGCCGGCCACGTATGGGTTTCCCCCACCGCGTCCCGGCACCAACGGTAGAAGGCATCATAGAGCGGCAGGCTCGCCGCCAATTGTTCGAGATCGTCCCGATACATGCGCGAGAATCCCAAAGAGGCCGCGAGCAGCCCCGCCGCCTGCGGCGCGAGATCGAGCGCCGCCGTATCGGCCCCGCGCACGATGGTCGCCAGCCGGTCGAGCGCTGGGGAGGTGAGGCCGAACTCCTCCAGCATCGTATCGAAGGTGCAGCGCGCGCCGCGATGGCTCCAGAACGTGCCGTCGATATCAAACGGCGTCGCGCCGAAGCGCTCGGCCACCGCGGTGACTTGGCTGGAATCGACGAAAAGGAACACTGCCGCGCGGTCGATAAAGCGGCGGATGAGCCAGGGGCAGGCGATGCGGTCGATTTTCGGGCGGGCGCGCGTGACCCACAAGGTGCGCCCGGCGCTATCGGCGGTCGGCAGAGGGGCTGTTTTCACCAGCAAATGCCCGGCGTCGCGCCAGGCCTCGAACCCACCCGCGAGATTTTCCGCCGGAACGCCCAAGAGCCGTAGCCAGGCCACAACGCCTTCCGACAGTTTCAGGCAGAGCTGGCAACTCACGATCACCGATTGGCCGATGAACTCGGCCCCCCAGGTAGCAACGGAGAAAGGATCGCGCCTCAGGGCACCGGGAATCTGGCGCGGATCGGCCTCGAAATCGTCCGGGATACGCACATCCAGAAGCACGGGGCAGGTGGGCAAGCCCACGAGCCGCGACAGTTGCGCTGGGGTGATTTCAGTATTTGACGGCATAACGTCCACCTTAAAATAAAAGTTTGGACGCGAATTTCAGCCTGCCGCCTCACGGGGCCTCGCGGAACCCCTTGGATGTGAAACAACCACAGCGCCCACCCGCCTGTCAATCTCTGCCCGCGCCAAACAGCCCCTGACAGCGCGGCCCGATCCTGATAAATTTTCAGGATGATTGACCGCGCGCAAACCCTGGCCTCGACGCCTTCCGAGTTTATCAGCGCCGTCGATGCGGTGTGGGGCGATCCTGCAACTTGGGTTGCCGAGGGCGATCAGTGGAGCCATCTGCCGCAGATTATGGCGACGATCAACCGGCGCGTGACCGGCGATCCCGACTGTCAGCCCATCGCCTGGTTTTTCCACACGGTAGGCCAGCAGCAGGCAATCCCGCTTGGCAAAATTATGGTGGTCGGCTGCGGGTCGGCGGGGGTCGAACAGGATTTAGTCCGCAAGGGGTGGGTGCAAGAGGCGGTTGGGGTCGATCTGTCGCCGCGCGCATTAGAGCGGATGACCGAGGGTGCGGCTAAGCAAGGGCTAACCGGCGTTCGTTACCGCCAGGCCGATATGAACGCACTCCCGCTGGGAACCGCCGATTTCGAGCCGGGTACTTATGACGCGATTTTTGGGATCTCCGGGGTACATCACTGCGACAACCTGGAAGACCTTTACGCCGGGATTGCGGGACTTTTGAAACCGCGCGGCTGGTTTTATTTGGATGAATATATCGGCCCCGCCCGCTTCCAATGGACCCCGACGCAGGTGGCAATGGTTAGCGGTTTCCTGGCCGCCCTCCCCGAGCGGCTGGCCCGCACGCGCGGCGGCACCCTCAAGCGCGGGTATCGACGCCCAACGCCCGAGGAGGTTATTGCCCTTGATCCCAGCGAGGCCGTGCGCTCCGATAAAATCGTTCCGCTGCTGCCGAGCCATTTTAATATCGAGAGTTTCCGGGGTTATGGCGGCAGTTTACTGCATCTCGTGCTCGCCCAAATCGCGCAGAATTTTCACGACGACCCGGAAAAGCTCCTCAGCCGCCTGATTGAGCTTGAAGAGCAAAGCCTAATCGACGGCCTGTTGAGCGATGATTTCGCCGTCATCGTCGTGCGCAAGCGAGGCAGTTGAGATAATCGGATCCCTTACTGCCCGGCGCACGCTGTCGGCAAAGGCATCAGGATTATAGGCGTGGGCGACCCGCTCCCAGGCGCGGGCTTGCAGCGTACGCCACAGGGAATCGTCGGTCAGCAGTTGGGCGACGGCGGCGGTAAAATCCTCCGGCGTGCCTGCTTCCAGAATTTCCGTCCCCGCTCTCCAGCCCAACTGGCCCACCAGCAGCGGCGTCGCCACCACGGGAATGCCGTTTGCTGCTGCTTCGATCACCTTTGCCGGGATCCCGCCCGCAAACCGCGTCGGCGCGATGAAAACGCGGGCAGCATCGTAGAACGGCGTCAAATCTTCCTGCGGGCCGAGCAGGCGCACCCGCTCCCCTGCCAAAGCCGCAACGCGGGCTGACCGGCACTCGCCGACGATTGAGAGGGTTACGCTGGGTAAATGCGGGAGAATCGTCTCGGCAAACCACAGCAAACTGTCTTCATTCGGCGTGTTCGGATCGAGCGCGCCGACAAAGAATAGCCCGTCTCGCCCACGCGGTCCCGGTGCCGCGCGACGCGGGGCGATAGAATGGCTGAGCAATCGAACATCGGGGAAACCGGCCTCGGCGTATAGCGCCCCATCGCCGTCCGACACGACCAGAACCCGTTCCACCCCATCGGCCAGCGCGATTTCATCGGCGATCTGGCGTGCGGCCTCGGCATCGGAAGAAGCATGGCCGTTTATTGCCGCTTGACCGATCTCGCGCCGGGCGAAAACGGCTTCGGCGTCGTAGACCTCCGAGAAAGCCTCTAGCCGATCTATTCCGAGCCCGACCATGACCTCGACGGTGGGCGGCACAGCCTTATAGACCTCGCGCCAATCTTCCTCGTGTCGCCACAGCGGGAAAAGGGTCACGGGATATTCGGCCAGCCCGTGCAGCACCGAGCGCGCGCGCGGCAAACCCGCCCCTGCCGTCAGCCGAGGACCGGCGTCATCAATCACGAGAACGCGCGGGCCGGGGCGGTCGGCCCAGCGATCTTTCAAGGGTTGCGGGTTGATAGGCTGTAGGGCGGGCTGCGGTGGAGCACTTGACGCGGCCCAATGCTGCGCCACCATTTCCGGCACAAACAGAATGCACTGCGTTTTGCCCGCCCGCGTTAGCAGAAACTCCGGCGACGCGCGCGGGGTGAGGCGGCGGAAGCGAACTTCCGGCGTATCAGCAGGGCTGCCCACGCCATACCCAAGCTCGGCTCCGTTCGGGTAGAGCAAGCGTCCAGCTTCCAGCAGTCGCCCATCGGCAGCGATCAAGCGCCCAGTGACAGCATCGATGGCGGCATCCTGTTCCAACGCCGCGAGGCCTTGGGCCAAAGCGTCTGCCTGCAAGATCACCCCACCTGTAATGCGGAGATGATAACGCGCACGGGGCGACGGCTTCGAGCGCAGCCCAGTCACTCCCGGCAACCCATCCGCCAGCACAATCTCGGCAGTAATAGGTTCTTGATCTGCAAGAGCCCGCAGGGTCTCCCAGGTTAGTCCAACGGATGGCCCCGGCGTAACGATCACCGACACCTCCGGGGAGGTCACTTTCGGCAGCGCCAGCCGCTCCCCTTTGGCTCGCCACGTCCGATACGCACGATCCGCAAGGGCCGCCGCGCGCTCTGTCGTCTCCGGCGCGGTGATAATCGGACCTGCCTCATTTAGAAGGCGCGCGGCTTCAGCTTCGATAAAGCGGGCGATGCGGCTGCCATCGGTCAGCGGGCTCTGCTGCACCCGGTCCCGGAGACTGCGGCGGAGGTCGGCAAGGCGCGGGAGGTCTTGGGCGAGGGCAATCGTTATCGCGATAAAATCATCATCGGTCTCGGCACAGAGTTCGGGCAAGCCGAGGCTGGCCAGAACAGAGCGCCCTTGCCGGTCAGACGCCCACGGCCCGGCACGGCTGACGATCGGCACGCCCATCCACAGCGGATCGAGCAAACACAGCCCGCCGTTGGCCGGAACCGCATCGAGCGCAATGTCGATCCCCTGATAAAAGCGCAAATGCTCAGCGTAAGAACAGGGCGGATGGTACGTAACCCGGCTGGGTTTGACGCCCGCCGCGCGCAACGCTTTTGCAAACGCCCGTTGCTGCGGTCCATCCTCGGCCTGATAGCCTAAGATTTCCAAGCGTGATCCCGGTAGCCCCGCCAGAATATGCGCCCAGGTAGCAAACGTGCGCGGCGACAGGCGCAGGCCCCGAACCGCCGCCGCGAACGTAATAAACCCGCGCTGTTCGGCAGGCAAAGGCCCGACCGGGACCGAGAGCGCCGGGCTCGGTGGTTCCCACGCCCACTGACCGCCGGGAATGCGGAGAATCTCCTCATGGTAAAGCGGCGCTGCCAACAGGGGCACCGCCTCGGTATCGGTCAACAGCGCGTCATAGAGCCCGCCGCCGGTGCCCCAAGTTCCGAGCCAGGCGATCTGTACCGGGGCGATGCGACGGGCCAGCGCCGTCACCACCTGATCTTGGCCCTCGAACGGATGGGGCGCGACGGTATCGATGGCGATATCAATCCGGTTTGCCGCAAACGACCGCACGAGATCATTCTGCGCCAGGGGCTCCACCACCACGCCCCACTCGGCCGCCACAACCGGCGCGTCGGTGTAGAGATAGACTGTTACCCGCGCCCGATCATGGGCGCTCAGCACGCGCTTCAACAGCGAGGCGTGAAGATAGCCCGCGATATAGGCGATACGTATTTTATCGCCTTCTCTCCGAGCCGGGGCTTTCTTCCCCTCCGCAACCCCAACCCGGCTTCGGAGGCGGCGATACCAGTGCCGGGCCGCGAGGCTCCGCACGGCCGGGGACAGGCTTTCGTCGAGCCCGGTCGCAAAGAAAGCCGCCGTATCGAACCAAGTGTCGTCCGGGAACAGCGCCTGTGCCTTGCGGGTCAACAGAAGGAAGGGGGTATTGCCATAGCGATACACAGAGATGCGGATAGCGTGGCGATAAAGCTTCTGCTGCTCGGGGCGCGGCAAGAGGGCCAGGGCGGCCTCGGCAGGCGCAAAGCCTAAGCCCGCCAACCGCACCAGTACGGCGCTGGCTCCTTCCGCCGCCGGGCCGCTCTGGAAACATTGGGTTGCAAGGCTGAGTGCCTCGGCCCAATCCCCGGCCTCGCCGCGCTCTGTTAAAATCGCAGCGGCAAGGCATTCGCCGTGGGGCCAATCGTGGGATCGGCACGGGGCTAGCACGTCAAGGGCCGGTGTATAGGCGCAGGCTTTCAGAGAGGTTTCCGCAAGCTGGGCCCGGATGACTCGGTCTTCCGGCCAATCCGCCAACAGGTGCCTCAGCAGGGTTTCCGCCTCTCGAAGACGCCATCGCCCGAGATAAAGCCCCACGAGTTGACGGGCGGCATTCAAAGGATCAGGCGCAAGATCGCAGGCCATGATCAGGGCCGTTTCCGCATCGTCCCAGCGCTGCTGCATGAGACGAATGTACCCCAAAGCGCGCCACGCTTCGGGTTCTTGCGGGCCGAGCCATACCGCCCGTTCGGCCAAAACGGCGGCCTCCGCAAGCGACGCTGCGCCAATCTTCACCGCCGCCTCTAACAGAAACGCCGCCTGAACCGACCCCGCTACGTCGCCCCCGGTAAGCGCGATAACGCGGCGCGCTGTTTGCGCCGCGACCGCCGTGCGCCCCGTCTGATGGGCGAGCCACCCCAGCAAGCGATGGGCCTCGATATTGTCGGGATCGAGACGGCAGGCACGCTGCGCGGCATAGAAACCCGTTGTCCCCCGGCCTTGCTGATCGAGCGCTACCGCCAGCAGCCGCCACAGGTCTGCCGCCGTTGGGTCCACGCGCAAACACGCATGGAGGCGCGCGCGCGCTTCGGGGGCTTTGCGCTGCTCCAGTAGAAGCTGGAGCAGCAGGGCTTCTGCCGCCGCTTCGGGACGCGCAGCCAGTGCCGCCCGCGCCAAACCCTCTGCCTCGCTATACCGCTGAAGCTCTCTCAAGACCGTCGCTCGGCGCAGCAGAAGGTCGGTCAGCGCAGGGTCACAGACGAGGGCTTTAGCATAGGCGACGTCTGCGGCGGCATATGCCTTCTCGGCGTGATCGATCAGACCCAACAGATGCCACCCATCGGCCTGCGCGGGCGCAAGATGCGTTAGGCGTTCGGCCAGAACGCGCGTTGCCGCCCTATCGCCCGAGCGCAAAACCGACCACGCAAGGGCTGCGATCAACTCACTATCATCGGGATGCTGTTGCGCTTCTTCTTGCAAGAGCGTGAGTGCCGCCTCTGTCTGGCCGCTCTGTTCGAGTGCGCTGGCATGGTGACGCCGCAGTAAGGGCCGCTCGGGCGCGTCAGGCGGCAGCAGGTCTAATAGCTCGCGATACAGGCCATCCGCCTCCGCGGCCTCACCTGTGCGAAGCGCGAGCCAGGCAAGCTGCTGCAAACGTTCGGGGCTGCGGGCGATTTGGGTCGCATAGCGGCTCCAGGCCAGCGCTTCGGTAAGCTGCCCAAGGTCGTGCAGAATCCAGGCGAGGGTGAAGGCGGCGCTATCTAAGCCTGGATCACCGCAGCAGGCCCGGCGTAAATCATCGGCTGCTGCCGCCAAATTCCGTTGGCGCTGATGCAGCAACCCGGAATACCACCAGAGTGCCCAGGCCTCGGGATGATCTTGTAAGCCGAGGGTGAGAAGATTGCTCGCCGCGTCAAGCTCTCCCGCCTCAAGCAAAAACCAAGCGAGTGCCGCAATCGGCTCTGGGGACATCGGCGCGAACCCGCGCGCTTGCTCCGCAAGCCCGCGCGCGGTGCGAAGGTCACGGCGGTCATAAGCCGCCCAGGCTTGCGCGAGCAGATCGGTCAGCGCCGTATCCGCATCCATCACGGGTTAAACCCGCCCAGCGGCAAAACCGTGACAGCGGGCGATATGAGTTTGCAGAGTTTCTCGCCACAGGAGGGCCGCATCGCCAGCAGACGGGCGTAGATATTCCGCTTGCCCCGCACACGCGGCTTCTGCACGCAACCGCACCTCGCCCGATCCCATCAACGCCTCGAACGCTGCACACCAGACCGGAGCCGGGGCGGTCAGCGAAACGGAAACCCCAGCATCGCCAATCCCCGCCGCGAGCAGCGGCGAATCGCCAACCAAGATCGGCACGCCCGCGCGCATCACCCCGGCCAACCGCTCCCATGGCGGCACGCCCACCGAATGGGGCAGCAGCGCCAAGCGCAGCGGCGGCACAGCCTCGCCCACGGCCAGCCCGCGGACATTGGGCAGGCGCGACAGGCGCTCTTGCAACCACGGTGCGCGCGTGTCGTTCGCCGGCAACAGAAAACGGTAGCCAGGATAGGTTTCGGCAAGGCCAAGCGCGAGCATTACACCATCACCGCGCTGATCGCCCAGCACGAGAATCGCATCGCCCCCACCCTCACCATCGGCTTTTGCGGAGCACGGCAGCGGCAGCGACCACACCGAGCGGCCTTGCACGGCGGACAGGCGCGCGGCTTCCGGCGCAGTGGTCGCCGCTAACGCGAGGGAGCGATTATTCTCAATAGCCCCCAGATCGAGCGGCCAGTCGCCCGTCACCCACAGCAGGGTCGGCAACCCGGTCGCGACCAGCGGCGCTGCCAACGAAAGCGATTCCGTACCGATGAGAACCGCCACGCTGGGCCGCTCCATCAGCGTTAAGGCGGCGACATCGGCCAACGGCGTTTGGCTGCGATACACCGGATATCCCGAAGCGTCGTTCCGC
>VYLZ01000268.1_pt1 | contig 10051 bp, 4 predicted proteins | sample 5115361 | NCBI WGS metagenome assembly VYLZ01 (sample SAMN12291805, study PRJNA351875) | freshwater metagenome | isolation source: freshwater lake | place: USA: Michigan, Sixteen Lake | collected 2013-08-07 | reverse complement strand
GTCGCGCTTCAGTAGGTGCGGTGACACCACCCCCACGAGGGACATCCCCGGCACCTGCGCCAGCGCCCGCGCGAGCCGCTGCGCGTGGCCGCCGCTCCCCAGCAGCGCCACCCGCAGGGTGCGGGCGGGCGCGACCAGCGGGAGCCTCCGGGGCGCGCGCGGCAGCGGCGGCTCCGCCGGCAGCGGCGGGTCCTCCTGGAGCGGGAGCCGCAGCGCGGGGTGCACCTCCGCGAAGTTCTTCGGCGCGCGGTGCGAGGCGATCTCTCGGGCCTCCTCGGGCGTCAGCCGCGCGCCCGGCACGGGCACCAGCTCGTCGAAGCCGAAGCGCGCGGCGTAGGGACGCCAGAGCCCCACGCACTGCGGCGAGAACCTGCACCCGTCGCACCCCGGCCCGCGGACCTTCTGCGGCGCGTCATCGGCGTGGGCCTGCGGAGACATCTCCACGAAGTCGCTCCACGCCGTGAACTCGCCGAGAAAGCACGGCGGGATCCCCTGGCGCGACCCCACGATGAACGGACTCTCCCGCTCCACCAGCAACCGCATCGCCCGGCGCAGGTACGGGATCACCTCGGAGATCCTGGGCACCAGCGCGAGGTTCTCCAGCGCGCGGTACTGCGGGGTGACGAACGCGAAGGAGATCTCCACGGCCCCCTTCCAGCGCGCGCTGATGAAGTCCGCGAAGCGCGGGAGGTATGGGTAATTCACCGCGGTGATCACGTGGTTCACCGAGACCTCGACGCCCCCCGCGAGCATCTCGTCGATGCAGCGCACGGTCTTGTCGAAGTCGCCGATCTTCGCCGTCGCCCGCCGCGAGAGGGCCTCGTCGTGCGCGTGCAGCGAGACGAAGGCCTTGGTGAGCCCCGCCTCGATCAGCGGGCGGACCCTCTCCCGCGTGTCGAGCAGCGCGCCGTTGGTCACCAGCTCCACGGCCTTCACCCCGAGGCGCGACGCCACGCGGATGTAGTGCACGAGGTCCTTGGAGAGCGCCGGCTCTCCCCCGGAGAACGAGATGTGCCGCACCCCCGAGCGCGCCATCCGCGCGATGCGCCGGTACATCTCCTCGGGGCGCTTGAACACGTTCTCCGTGGTCTCGTTGGCGCTGCAGAAGGGGCAGTCCTGGTTGCAGTGCACCGTGGGGCGCAGCACCCGGTTGATCACCAGCGACGCCGAGCGGCGCTGCGCGTCGGTCCACTCGCGGCGCGGCGTGGTGCGCTGCTCGAAGAGACGTCTCGGCTTCACCGCGAAGGGCGCGAGGTCCGCCTCCCCGTGGGCCGCGCGGTAGGCGTCGGTCACCCCGAGGCAGTGGTCGCGCACCGCGCAGCCCGCGCACGCCGCCCCGAGCGCGCTCCCCGGCCGGCGCGACACCTTGCGCGTGGGGTTGATGCGGTAGACCCGCTGCAGGTCCTCGTCGTGGCCGAGCGCGCACAGCGGCACGCCGTCGAACTCGTGCAGCGCCACGGGCACCTTGCGCGCCTCGCACCACGCGATCGCCGCGCGCAGCGACGCGCGCACGTCGCCCCACCGCGGCGGCGCGATCACCGCCGGCACCGCCCGCGTCGGGACGTAGAACCGCGCCCCCGCGAGCGAGGGAACCGCGCGGTGCGCGAGCTCCAACACCGCGGTGAGGTCCTGCAGCTTCACCGGCAGCAGCGGAGACTCCACCGACACCGAAACCCCTGCGGCGCTGAGCGATCGCATCGCCCGCAGCGCGTCCACCAGCGCCCCCGGGCGCCCCGCCACGCGGTCATGCACCGCGCTCACCGACGAGAACAACGGAACGATCACCCCCCGCACGCCCCGCGCGTGCAGGTCCACCGCGGCGTCGAGGGAGACGTAGCGGTCCCCCGGGGTGCGCAGCCACACCTCGTCCCAGCGCGCCCCCGCGGCGGTCTCCAGCACCCGCGCGAAGTACGGCGAGCTCGGCGCGTTGCCGCGCAGCACGAGACGCCCGCCGCCGCCCCGCACGGCGAAGGGCACCCCCTGCGCGTCGGCCGGGCTCGCGCCGTCGTGGCAGTCACACACCGTGCAGCGCTGGTCGCAATCACCGCCCAGCGTCACGTGGGTCATCGCGTTCGCCATGCGGGCCTCTACCCCACCCCGAAGAGAAACAACCGCCCCAGCCACGGCGCGCCGCGGTCCAGCGAGGCCGCCACCGTCGACCCCGCGAAGACCTCCAGCCGCCCGTCCCCCAGCCGCACGCCGTCCCCCAGCGAGAGCGCCGACCCGAGGGCCGCCTCGAAGCGCGTCGACACCGCCCGCCCCTCGCCCTCCGCGTGCGCCACGCCCCCGAGCGCGCGGGCGTACCGCAGCACGTCGCCCTCCACGCGACCGCCCTCGAAGGCCACGAGCCGCGCGTGGTCGACGTAGAACACATTGCGCCGCAATCGCTTCTGCAACGCCGCGGACCCCTCAGGGTCCTCGCGGGCGAAGAGGTCCAGCACCGCCCGGGCGGCCTCCGCCGAGGGCGCACACCCGTACCCGCACGGGAACCACGGGAGCACATGCGCGAAGAGGTTGTTCAGCACCGGCTCGAAGCGCCCGCCCTGCGCCACGGTGCGCGCGTGCGCGGCGTAGCGGATCGCGGAGTTGTTCGAGCGATCCTCAAGCGCGGCGAAGGCCTCCACGCAGCACGGCGGATACCCCAGCATCGCGCCCATCTCCCGCAGGTGCGCCGACGGCCCCCGGGGGTCGAGGTAGATCTCCCGCGCCCGCGCCGCGGAACCCTCGTCGCGGGTGATGAACAGGTCCACGTGGGTGCCCTCCCCCGCGGGGGTGTTCACCCGACGACGCACGTCGCGCACGGGGTCGTGGTCGAGGGTGTAGTCCACCCGCGTCACGAAGTGCGGATCGAAGCGCGGGAGCAGGGCCTCGGCCTCGTCGCGCGGGAGGGTGAGGTAGAGCGCGGGCTTGATCCCGGCCTCGAAGGCCATGAGCTCAAGCCGCGGCACCGGGCGCGCGTCGGGGTCCGCGGCGAGGGTGAACCCCTCGGGCAACGCGCGCCCCGGGGAGAAGCCCGCGGCCCGCAGGGTGTCTGCCGGGGTCTTCGCCTCCGTCGCGAGCGCCGCCGCGCGGGACCACTCCGGCCCCGGCGGCTCCCGTCGCGGCCCGCGGGGAGAGGTCCGGTGGGGCACCGGGTCGTGCAGGATCTCGCGTTGAAAGCGCGAGCCCATGGACCGCACGACGTCCTTCGCCAGCGCCGACACGGGCTCGCGGAGACGTCCCGGGTTGCGCGCGAGAAAGCGCACGACCTCGCCGAGCATCTTGAGCTCCTCGTGCTTGCCCACCGCGCGGTGGATGGCGTCGTGCACTCCGTACGCCCGGTCCGTCGCGAGGTGCTTGAAGCGCCAGGGGACCTCGGCCTCGTAGCCGTAGCGCCGCGCTGAATCCATCGCCTCGTAGGGGAAGCGCTCAGCAAGCAGCCCCTCGTGCTGGGCTTTGTAGAACAGCGCGGTGTTCGGGTAGAGCCGGAGCTTCGCGCGCGACATCTGGCCCCGAAACTCCTGCATCCCGATGCGCTCGGCGGCCTCGAGGTTGAGGGCGATGTCGCGCAGCTCGGTCCAGGGGTTGTAGAGAATGAACCCGAAGGCCGCGCGGTCGGCGGAGTACACCCCGGGGTACTTCTCGCGGAGGCGTCGGCACTCGAGCACCGCGCGCTCGTTCTGCGCGACGGTGACGCCCTTGTTGTAGAGGTCCAGCTCGCGCTGCGAGAGGCTCTCGATGCCCACGAGAAAGAGCAGGATGCGGTGCCCGAAGCGACCCGCGGTCTGCAGCGCGCGCTCCATCACGGGCATCGCCCCGAGCAGCCAGTCGGCGCGCGTCTCGATGAGGATCGACACCGGCCGCTTCGTGCGCTCCCCCACGCGCTCGAGGAAGGCCACGAGGTAGGGGAAGGGGTTCTGGTCGTTGACCTGGATCTCCGCCACGTCGGGCTGCGTCGCGAGGATGTTGTCCACCTGCGCGAGCACCGACTGCAGGGTCTCGCCCGCGGGACGTCGCCCGATGCCCCCCGACGCGCAGAAGCTGCACCCCCGCAGCACCACGCGGTCGTCGGGGAAGGGCACGTCGCGGAACAGCGGGTTCTCCCGCACGTCGGCGCTGTACGCGCAGCCCGGGCTGCCGTGCACCACCGCGGGGCGCGGGGGGCGCTTGCCCACGGTCACCCGCACGAGGTTGGCGAGGTGGTGGGGGTGGGCGTTCTTGTCCGTGGGCGGGAGCGCGAGCGCCGCGGGGTCCACCGGGCGCCCCTCGCCCGCGGCCTCGGCGATGGCCACGAGGGCCTCCACCTGGCTGAGCTCCAGCGCGTGGTCGGTGCCCTCGAAGGCCACGCGCGCGTCGCCGAGGTACACCCACACCACCCCGGGGAGACGTTGCTTGAGGTGACGAAACACCTCGACGCTCCAGAGCCGCGCGTAGACGCACACCCCGAAATCCCCGCGGACCTGCGCCACCAGCGCGTCGAGGGCCGACAGGTCGTCGGCGTCGGCGGCGTCGATGGCGGGGAGCGTGGTCTCGAAGATCACGCTCTTCACCCCCCGCGCGGCGAGCTGCGACGAGAGCGCCGGGAGGTTGTCGTCGTGGATGTAGTTCCGCTCCTGGTCGACCTGGAACAGCAAGATCGCCACCGCGGCGTGCATGGACCCATTCGTAGCGCGGTCTGCACCGCGCCGGGAGAGTCCGTGTCCGTCGGCAACTGCGTTACGCTGGCGCCGCGGTGCATTCGTGAGCCCCCTCTCCGTGGCCTTCGTGCTCGCCTACGGCGAGCCCCACGAGGGATTCTTCCCCGACACCCTGCTCGCCCTCCTCGGCGCCGTCGCCCGCGACGAGGGGCACCGCGCGGCGCTGCTGCGCGCCTACTACGACGGCCGCGACCCGCAGCGCGACGACGACGTCGCCCGACGCGTCACCGCCTGGCTCACCGAGCGCGAGGCCTCCGTCGTGGTCATCGACCGCGTGGTGCGCCCCGACGTGCTCCGCGACTACGCCCACGCCGCCCCGGGACGCGTAGTGGTCTACGTCACCCGCGGAGAGTCCTTCGACCCCGTCGACGGGGTCGACCTCGTGCTCGGCGCCCTCCCCGGCATGGTCCGCCAGGGCACCACCCGCCGAACCCCCTCCCACCACGACCTCGCCGCCGCCTTCGCCGACCTCCTGCGGGCGCTCCACCACGGGCGCGACCCCTTGTCCGTGCCCGGCGTCTCACGCCTCGACGGCGACGCGCTGGTGCAGGGCCCGCCGCTGCCGCGCGCGACGGCGCGTCGACCCTTCGACGCCCTCACCACCCAGAGCGTGATCGCCCCGGGAGACGCGCCGAAGTCCTTGCGCCGCACGCTCTTCGGCAACGTCGGCTGCCCCTTCGCCGACGACCCGATGCGCCTCCCGCTGTACCAGAACCTCACGCTGCCCGCGGGCCCCGCGGTCTCACGGCTGGGCTGTGCCTTCTGCGACCTCGGCGGCGACTACGAGAAGCGCCCCGACGCCGAGGTCATCGCCGAGACCTTGGAGCAGGCGCGCTTCTGGTCCGAGCGCGACCCGGCCGTCGAGGAGCTCGTGCTGAGCGACCAGCACCCACTGCGCTACCTCCCCGCCCTGCTGCGCGCCGCGCACCGCGAGGGCATACGGCCGCTGCGCTGGCTCTTCGCCGCCCGGGTCGACACCTTCGTGCGCGAGCGGGCGCGCGTCGAGGCCGCCATCGAGGCCGCGAGAGAGACCAAACACCGCGTCGAGCTGTACCTCTCGGGCTTCGAGGCGTTCTCCGACCCGGAGCTGCGTCGGTACAACAAGGGCGTCTCGGTGCAGGAGCAGCGCCTGGCCATCACGGCCATGCGCGACCTCGCCCAGCAGCACCCCGAGGCCTTCTCCTACAACCGCGCCCGCGGCCACAGCCTCATCCTCTGGAACCCCTGGACCACCCCCGAGGACCTCGCCGCGAGCGCCGCGGTGCTCCGCGAGCAGGGGCTCGCGGAGATGTTCCATGAGCCCGCGCGCAACCGCCTGCGGCTCTACGAGGACCTCCCGATCTACTACGCCGCGCGGCGCGACGGCGCCCTGCGCGACGACTGGGAGTCCGGCGACGACGGCGCCGGGGCCCGCAAGGGATACAACCCCGAGCGCCCCTGGCGCTTCCTCGACCCGCGCACCCGCCACGCCTACGACCTCACCCGCTGGCTCCGCGACGAGCTCGGCGTCGACACCGCCCTCGCGCAGCTCACCGCCGCCGCGGACCTCGCCCGCACCGAGCCCGACACCCCCCTCGCGGACCTCCGCGCGGGCCTCCACGCCCTGCGCGACGCCCTCGATGCCCTGCTCCGCGAGCGACCGCCAGGCGCCCCGTCGCGCGGGCGGTCCGTGCGCGCCAACGCCGCCCGGGTCTCGGGCCCGTGCAACAACCGCTGCCATGGCTGCGCCCAGGGAGACACCTGGCGCCCGCCGCACCGCGAGGCCCTCCTCGCCCGCGTCGACGAAGCCCGCGCCCACCCGGGACCCGTGCTGCTTCTGGGCCGCGAACCGACCCTCCACCCCGCCTTCCTCGACGCCATCGCCCGCGCCCACGGCGAGGACCGCCGCGCCGTCGCCGTGGTCACCAACGGACGCCGCTTCGCCTACCCCGCCTTCGCCCGCACCGCCGCCCACGCGGGGCTCCGCGCCGCCAGCGTGAAGCTCTTCGGCGTCACCGCCAACACCGCCGACGCCGTGAGCGACGCCCCGGGCGCGTTCGTCCAGGCCGTCGCCGGCGTGCGCGCCCTGCGCGACCACGGCGGGTGCGCCCTGGAGCTACGACCCTGCGCCTACGCGCAGAACCTCGACGAGCTCCCCCGCGTCGCCGACCTCGCCCGTCACCTCGGCGCCCCGCGGCTGCGACTGGAGGTCGCCCTCGACGCCGTCGGCCTCGCCCACCTGCACCGCGCCGCGCGCGCCGTCGACGCCCTCGCCCGACGCTGCGCCGCCCTCGACGTCACCCTCGACACCCACCCCCTCGGAGGCGGCACCACCGCCGACACCTGGACACCCCTGTAACCTACAGAGTCTGTAAGTCTGTACGTTACAGAGTCTGCTCCGGGACGGGGGTGAACTCGTCCCAGCCGCGTCGGCGGAGGTAGTTGCGCCAGACGCCCTCGCAGTTGTGGTCGTACCGGCAGCGGCGGCACTCGTCGCGCTTGCTCCGGGTGGACTGGTCGAGGTCTTCGCGGGTGAGCACGACGAGGCGGCGCCCGTGGCTCTCCTCGGCGCGCTCCGCGAGGGTCACCCCGTCGAGGATGGCGTTCTCCTCGACATCGTAGTGCCGGTGGCGCTCGACGAAGCCGCGGTTGAAGTCGGGGATCCCCTCGGTCACGCAGCGCGGGATGTCGACGAGAAAGGCCATCACCTGAGGCTCCCGCGCCTGCGCGAGAAACGCCCGAAAGCGCTCCGCGATCTCAGGGTAGGGCGGAAAGATCTGCTCGAAGAACGTGTCGGCGCGGCCGTTGGCCTGCATCACGTTGAACACCACGTGGTCCACGCCGCGCGCGCGCAAGAAGCCGTAGATCTCCGCGAGGTGAGGCAGGTTTCGGTCGGTGAGCACCGTGGACGTGTGCAACTCCACGCCGAAGCGCTTGAGCCGCGCCACGACCTCGATGCCCGCGACGGTCTGCTCGAAGCTGTCCGGCGTGCGCGTGAGCCCCTCGTGGAGCTTCTTCGTGTGCCCGTGCACGGACACATAGAAGCGGTTCATCCCCGCCTTCACGAGCGCGGCGGCGTAGGGCAGGTGCCCCAGGCGACGACCGTTGGTCATCACGCTGATGCGCCCATACCCAAGCTCCCGGGACCAGGCGACGAAATCCATCAGCTCCGGCCGCGTGGTGGGCTCCCCCGACGTGAAGCACACCTCCTCCGCACCGCGGTGACGCTCGAGGATCCAGCGCACGCGCTCCCGCGTCATCGCGGAGTTGTTCACGTAGCGCCCGTCGCGGTCCTCCTCCATGCAGAAGACGCAGTTGTTGTTGCAGACCGCGCCGATGGACACGTGCAGGCGCTCGCCCTGCTCTGCGATGCGCTCGGAAATGCTCGGTGGGGCGGTGCTCACGACTCGCACATCCTCGGGACGTCGTCCCGGAGCGTCAATCGCGGTAGGTGCTTATCAACGCCCGTGACGCTCACACCGCGCTACGACCTGCTCATCGCGTGCGCCGCGCAAGGAGACCTCGCGCGCGCAGACGCGGCGTTCTACGAGCTCGTCGGCCTCACGCCGCTGCGCGCCCCCGCCGCTGCGGAGAGGGTCGAGCGCGCCGCGCTGATCCGCTACGACGCACCGCGCAGGGTCGATCTCGTCGCGCTGCGCCGCGGCGCCCGGCGCATCGCGAAGTTCGAGGACCTCACCGCGAAGGTGGCCGGCGCCCTCGCGCGGCGCCTCGCCTCCGAAGGGCTCCGCACCCGCGTCGAAGGCCCCTACGGCCGGCGCTTCGACGCCGCCCTCTCCATCCACGGCCCTGGGGACCGATACTCCGTCATCGCGTCCCACGGGCACGCCGCCGACGCCCTCGCCGAGGCCGAGCGTGACCGGAGCGACGACGGCGCGCGGCGCGCGGGCGCGTTGCTGGGATACCCCCCCTGCTGCGTCGACGCCTTCGTCCAGACCGCGCGGGGCCCCGACGCCGAGCGCGACGGGGTCAACGAGGCGTGCCTCCGCGCCCTCGCAGACGCTGGGCCGATCCACTGGTCCCTGCACCCCCTCTCGCACCTCTCCCCCGTGGCCTTCACGCCCTGCAGCGGGCGTTGCCCGCGGGCGATGGCCTTCGCGCGCAAGGTCTTCGACGCCGTTCGCGCTGACGACCCCCGCGCCGCGGAGACCGCCCGGCGCACGCTGCAGACCCCCGTCCTCGCGCTGCGCGTCTCGGCGCACTGGGCCCTCGTCGGCGGCGCCACCGACGGTGACCGGCTCCGCTACGCGCGCGCGGTGATGCACGACGACGGATCCACGCCGTGGCTCACCGAGCCGGCCGCGCGCTGCGTCGGCGCCCAGCTCGCCCAGGCCGACGCGCTCACCCTCCAGGCCGACGCGCTCACCCTGTCCCGAGGCGACGTCGAGACGGCCCGCTGGGGCCTCTCCGCGCCGAGCGTGCCGCGGCTGCTGGTCTTCGACGACTAAGAACGCGCCGACCAGAACATCACCCAGGCTGCGGGCGCGCAGCGGGCAGAGAACCCGCCGCGGGAGGCCGCCTCTCTAGCGAAACCCGTCCCACGGCGCGAAGCGCGGGTTCACCGGGACCCCCGCCTGCGTGAACGCGTCGCTCAGCGCGGCGAAGTTCTCCTGCTCCCAGCGCGGGTCGAGGGCGTCCTCGCGGCCAATCTCCCGAAAGATCCCAGCGACCTGCGGCTTCTCCGCGAGCGGACCCACGCGCACGACCTCAACGTGCGGCGCGAGGAGCCCCGCGAGGCGCCGCGGGTCCATCGGGAGCATCGGGTGGACGACGGCGAAGGTCCGCAGCCCCGCAGCCCGCAGCCCGCGCAGCGTCGCCACGCGCACGTCAATGGAAGGCGCCGCGGGCTCGAACGCGACGCGCACGCGGTCGTCGTCCGTCGGCACGCTCACGCCCACGAGCAGCCGCGGCATCGCGCGCAGCAGCGGGAGATCGTCGAGCACCACCGCCGAGCGGGTGAGCACCACCGGCGTGAACTCCGTGCCGCGCAGCACCTCCAGGCAGCGCCGGGTGACCCGGTAGCGCCGCTCCACGGGCTGGTACGGGTCCGTCACGAGGGGGCTCATGCGCACCGTGCCCGGCGCGAGCCCGGGAAGCTCGCGCGCGAGAAGCTCCGGGGCGTTCACCTTCACGTCGAGCCAGCGCCCCCAGGGCGTGGCGTCCAAGGCGCCGAGGTCCCGCACGAACTCCGTGAGCCCGATGCCGTAGCAGTAACGGCAGCCGAGCATGCAGCCCAGGTAGGGGTTCAGGTAGTACATGCCCGGGGCCTCGGCCACGAGCGCGCGCTCGCCCTCGACCTCGCGCACCCGCATCGGCACGCCGTCCACCGGCGCCCACCCGCCCGGCGTGTCGCGCCGCGGGAGCACCGGGAGAGACCG
>VYLZ01000265.1_pt1 | contig 10077 bp, 9 predicted proteins | sample 5115361 | NCBI WGS metagenome assembly VYLZ01 (sample SAMN12291805, study PRJNA351875) | freshwater metagenome | isolation source: freshwater lake | place: USA: Michigan, Sixteen Lake | collected 2013-08-07 | reverse complement strand
GTTGTTTTTCCTGCTGACCGGCAAATCGACCTACGAAGGCGACACCCTCATGAAGAAACTGCTGGCTCACCGGGAACAGCCGATTCCTGCTCTCCGTACAATTCGCCCGGAAGTTTCCGAGCAACTGGACGTCGTCTTCAGGAAGCTGGTCGCCAAGAAGGTCGAGGATCGTTTTCAGACAATGACGGAGGTGATTGCTGAATTGGAACGCTGCACGGCTGGCCTGACGGCTTCCGTGACCATCCAGCAACCGGCGACCACGACTTTTCAAGACGTTACGTTCGACTTTCTCAAGAAGCCGCTTGAAGAGCCGACCATTCTGGCGAAGGCACCGGCAAAAGCGGCTCCGGGAAAGACGGGCAACGGCAAGAAGATAGCCCTGATTGGTGCCGCTGTTTTGGGCGTGTTGATTCTGGCGGGCATCATCGTTTCGCTGAAGACCAAGGATGGCACGCTGGTTGTGGAGATTGATCAGCCAGATGCAATGGTGCAGGTCTTGGATGCCGAAGGGAAAGTCGAGATCAGCCAGAAGGGTGGCAAGGGTTTGGTCTCCATTTCGGTCGATCCCGGCAAGCACCGCCTTCAAATCGAAAAAGACGGATTCACTGTTTTCGGGCAAGACTTCGAGATGAAGTCCGGTGGAAAAACGCCCATCAAAGCGAAGCTCGTGCCGCTGGAAGAAAAGTCAGCGATGGTAGAGACAAAGCCCGCACCCCGTCCTGCCGGGACGAAGCCGCCTGTCGTTGCTGGGCCTAAAATGCAATTGTTCTTCCAGACTCCCGGTTACGAGCCGTGGGCCAAGGAAGTTGCCGCTCTGCCTGCCGAGCAGCAGGTGGAAGCCGTTAGCAAGAAGCTGGTGGAATTGAATCCGGGGTTTGATGGGAAGGTGACGCCAAAGATTAGTGATAGCGTGGTGACAGAGTTGAAGTTTTTGCCCGATAACGTGAGCGACATTTCTCCAGTGCGGGCGTTGGCGGGCCTGAATCTTCTTGACTGCGACAGAGTTGGGGGCGATCTTTCAGAAACACTAACCGACCTGTCGCCGCTCACAGGAATGCCACTGAAAAGATTGGCCTTCAATTCAACTGCGGTCGCCGACTTGTCACCGCTGAAAGGGATGCAACTATGGTTCTTGAATTGTGCAGGCACAAAAGTCTCAGATCTCTCTCCGCTCGGAGGGATGCCTCTTGCAGAACTGTATTGCAACCGAACTGCGGTTGAGGATTTGTCGGCACTGAGAGGAATGCCGTTGGTGATTCTTAATTGTGAGGGCAGCAAGATTGCTGACCTCACGCCCTTGAAGGCGTTGCCCCTCAAGAGTCTTCATCTCACGTTTACACCTGAAAGGGACACCGAACTTATCCGCTCGATCAAGACCTTGGAGACGATCAACGGCAGACCCGTAGCCGAGTTCTGGAAGGATTTCGAGGTGCAGCAGAAGGGGAAGAAGCTTGGATTCCAAATGCCCGGTTTCGATCAATGGGTGAAGGACGTGCAAGCCCTGCCTGCTGAAAAGCAGGTGGAAGCCGTCTCCAAGAAGCTGGTGGAGTTGAATCCGGGGTTTGACGGGATGGTGACGCACACCATTGGGAATGGCGTGGTGACTGAGTTGCGATTCTTCACGGGCAATGTGACGGACATCTCGCCGGTGCGAGCATTGGCTGGAACGATGTGGAGTTTAGCCTGTGGCGGAACGGCAAGAGATAGGGGGGCACTGTTCGACCTGTCGCCGTTGCAAGGAATGCTGCTGGCCCAACTCTACTGTCCCCACACGCAGGTATCCGATTTATTTCCGCTGAAAGATATGCGATTAACTGGCCTCAATGTTGCAGGCACACTGGTGAATGACCTCACGCCGCTCACTGGCACTCCGCTGGCAGTTCTGGACGTTGGCGAGACGAGGGTCAGTGACCTGTCGCCATTGAAGGGAATGCCGCTAAATCGCCTCTGGCTTGGGATGACACTCGTAACTGACCTGTCGCCCCTTAAAGAAATGCCGCTCACGTACTTGCAAATTGATGGCACGTTCGTGACCGAACTATCGCCAGTCAGAGACTTGCCCTTACAGCACCTTTTCCTCCGATTTCGACCTGATTTGGATAATGGACTGCTCCGCTCCGTCAAGTCATTGGAAACGATCAATGGGAAACCGGCAGTCGATTTCTGCAATGCGGTCGAGGCATATCAAACGAGGTTGAACAAACCGCCCGCTTTTGAGACGCCAGAGTTCAATCAATGGGTTAAAGATGTTGCTTCGATGCCCGTCGAGAAACAGGCAGAAGCCGTCAGCAAGAAGCTGGTCGAATTGAATCCGGGATTTGATGGGAAAGTCACTCCGAACACCGAGAATGGCGTAGTGACTGGTATACAGTTTATGGCTGACAACGTGACGGACATTTCGCCGGTGCGAGCGATGGTTGGGCTGAAGAGTCTCAATTGTTCATTTAGTAAGTTCGTCGTTGAAGGAGGACTAGCCAGCCTCGCTCCATTAAAAGGGATGTCGCTGACAAAACTTGTATGTGATAACACCCATGTCGCTGACCTTGCCCCGTTGCAGGGGATGAAACTCGTGACCCTTCAATGCTATGGGACACGAGTCTCGGACCTGTCGCCGCTGAAGGAGATGCCGCTGGCGTCCTTAAATGTGATCCACACTCCGATAAGAGATATATCTGTATTAAAAGGAATGCCACTTACAGTTATCACTATGAATATGACCTTAGTGACCGACCTCTCGCCCTTGCGGGGAATGCCACTGACGTGGCTCGATTGCCGCAGAATGAGAGTCACCGACTTCACCCCGCTCAAGGACATGCCTCTCCAGTATTTGGCTTTTGACTTCAGAGCCGAACGGGACACCGAGCTGCTCCGCTCCATCAAGACCTTGGAGACGATCAACGAGAAACCAGCAGCCGAGTTTTGGAAGGAAGTCGAAGGAAAAAAGTAGCCCAGAATCAATAGCTCAACCGATCTGACGCTTCGCCAAGCTGATCCTGTGTCCGTTTTGTGTATCTCGCCGTCGTGTTCAAGTTCTCGTGACCAAGAATCTGAGCCAAGCTCACGAGGTCATTCTGGTTGTCCGCCAAAAACTGCTTCGCAAACGAATGCCGGAAGACGTGAGGATGTAGCCGCACTCCGATCACGGCGCTGTACTTTCGGCATAAGCACCGAACGCCATCGTCAGTGATTGGACCACGTTCCCCGATAAACACGTTGCACTCTGCGACCGGGGGCCGAGCTTCAAGGTAAACCTGCATCGCCTTGCGTGCGGCCAATGGCAACGGAACGGTGCGCTGCTTATTCCCCTTGCCGTGACGGAACACCACCGAACCCGACCGCTCCGAAATCATCAGGTCTGTCAGTTCAAGGTTGACCAGATCGGAGACCCGACAGCCGGTGTAGAGCAGCAGATGGAAGATCGCTGATCCCCTGATGTCTTGCCGCAGTTCGATCTCCCGCAGCAACCGACGCACATCGGCCCGATCCAACCCTTTTGGTGCAAGCTGCTGTCGGCGCAGTTCCTTCACCGCCTTGGCCGGGTTTGATGCAACCACCCCTTGTTGAACCGCCCAATCGAAGAACTTGCGGATCAGAACCAGCGCCCGATTGACTGAGGCCACCGCCTGCTTCTTCTCCCGATGCAGGTATCCCCGGAAGTCGATCACGTCCCTCGTAGTCACTCTCGTCAGATTGAAACGTTCCCGGTTCGATTCCGTGAACCAGCGGGCGAACTTCCGCAGGTCGTTGACGAATGCCTTCCGGGTGTTGGGCGAGAAGTCATATGAGTCCAAAAAGGTGGCCAGACGATTGGCTTCCTTTTCGCCCACGGGCAGGCCCCGGAAAACATTATCGTTCGTATTCTGGCGGTCTTCGGGACGGAAATCGGACATCACCTGCACACTCCAAGGGCCTAACTCACCAGATAATCGCTCTTATCGTTTGACGTTATGGCGGGAATCAGGTCTCACACCGGACACCGAAGGCGAAGTGGATGCCCGACGTCCTTGGGTTTCGATCCTTCTCTTCGACCGATTCAGGCCAGCAGACGAAGTCGAGGTAGCCGTCATCGTTGAAGTACGGTGACTTCTCCCCGAGGTAACGGCAGTCGACATTGCCCACCAACTTCAACAGGTTCCGCAACGTCGGCTTCTTCCCTTTGAAGTATCGATTCCACGTCTCCAAGGTGATGAAGTCTTCGTCGTCCTCATGTTCGTCGATCAGGTCTCGGAGTTGTGGGGACGAACCCTTGTAGAGCCTGCGGTAAATGTTGATGTTCATGGTCACTTGTCCTTGGCCTGAAGGTGGATGAACACCGAACGCAAAATGGACGATGGATCGACACCATTCGTACCGCTCGGGTACAGCGTGCTGATCGCTGCGTTGACCTGAGCGGCCGTGGCGTTCATGCCCAAAGCCCTCAAGCCCTCGATCAGCCCCCCCTGCCCCAGCACAGGTACAACCTTGCTGGTCTTCTTGGTGGCAGGTTTCCGGTTGATCGGTTTGGCGTAAAACAGAATGGGCTTCCCGTCGATCCCGCAGTTGCGGCGGCGCACTTCGAGACAGACTTGCTGCATCTCTTGGTTGTAAAACGGACGCCGAGTGGACACGGCGTAGACAGGAAATGGAAAGGCGGTGCCGACCAACTGGTAAAACCGGCTTCTGCCCAGCCCGCACATGCGAGCCATTTCTGCCACGGTGACGGCGACTTTCGGTGTTTCACTCATCGGACAGCCTTTCGACTCGTTTTAGGCATGATTTGGACGCAAATCGGGCATGTTTGGGCGGCATTCAGGAGCCGGTTTTCAGGCTGGAAGCTTGCTGATGCCCCAAAGTCGTGAGTTGACGGCGACCTTGGTCATCCTTCACCACCAGCCCCACACGAATCAGAAACGGTTCCGTCACCTGACTGATCGTCCGGCTGGGCAGTCCCAACAGAGACGAGATCACGTTCAGCCGCTTGGGACCATCGGCCAGAATCGCCACGTATTTCTGCTCGATGGGACCAAGCCCCAGCCCATCGACGTTTTCGAGTTGGCAGGCACGGTTCAGATGGTCCGGTGTGATCGCTTCTTCACCCACACTGCGGCAGACCCGATAACAGGCTTGCAACAGTCGCAGGGCGAGCCGTGGTGTGCCTCTGGCCCGTTGGGCAATGAGGGGCAGAACCAGTTCATCGATCTCCCACCGCAGGCATTTCGTGCGGTGCTTCAAGACGGTGGTCAGTTCTTCAACGCTGTAAAACTCGAATCGAAGAACCAAACGCATGCGGTCCCGCAGCGGCTGAAGCAGGCAGTATTCGTCGGTGGTACTGAGCAACAACGTGAAGTCATTGAGGGGCAGGCTCTGCACGTTCTTGCCACCGGGCAACAGCAGCTTGCGTTGGTCCAGCGCCAGATACAGGCAGGTCTGATACTCCTTCTTCAGTTCGTGGGCTTCGTCGATGTGGATGATCGACTTGTCCTTGGCCAACAGCAGTAAGGCATTCAGATCGGCGGGCGTGACGATGCTTTGCCCGAGGACTTCGTGAAAGCCGGTCGCCATTTCCTGAGCCACGATGGAAGCCGTGGCTGACTTGCCCAAGCCCGGTGGCCCCACCATCAGGCAGTGATCCATGCGGCGGTTGTCCTGAAAGCAGGCATCGAGGGCCACTCGCACCTGCTCCACCACCGACTTTTGCCCCACGATATGGGACAAAGACGAGGGCTTGATGTCGTTGACTTCATGGTTCATTGGGTGGCTCCTTGGGCGGGTGTTTTTCTGGACACAGGTACAACCCTACTGATTCACGGGAATCCGAATTCGGGCGTCAGTCCGGGCTTCCACCGGTACAACTCGACTGGTTCCGGGCATCAAAACCGGGGTGTCAGTCCGACCCGCTTGGCAGCCCGACGCAGCCCCACAACGTTGACCCGCTTGAACCAGCCCAAAGCCAGATCGGCAAGCTGCGAGATCGGTCGCCAGTCGCCCTGCAAACCTGCCAGCGTGCGAATTCCCGAGGTCAGGTTGGGGGCTTGTGTGGCGTAGAACTCAGCCAGACTCTCCGGCGTGATCTTCACGGTCGTTTCATCGCCAAACACATTGGCGGCACGCACCGTGAGGAACGTTTTGCCTGCCTTGAGCACGAATTCACCCAGCATGTCTTGGGCATCGGCCGTGGTGTCAGCGGATCGCATGGTTGTCTCCTGTGGATGGGGTGGTTTCCATCCACAGGTACAACGCTACTGACCTAAACCACGGCTGTTTCGAACTCGGGAATGACTGCCTGCATGCGGCTGAAGTTGAGAATGAACTGGCTCGCCTTGGAGGCTTGAGCCGCCGCCTTGAAGATCACCTTGCGGTCATCCTGAAGCTCTTTCAGCCAAGCCGCCAGATACGACGTGTGGTTGGTCAGATCGTCCGAACTCGGAATGTTCGTCTGGGCACAGAGGAAGCAGGCCCCCATTTCGGCGATCAGTTCTCCCAAGGGGTAACTGCCCTCCCAGCCCAGACGAATCTCACTCCAATGCACCATCTCGTGCATCAACGTGGCGTAAAACTCGTGCTGGCAGTCGAACAGGACTCGTTCCGGCATCCGAATGAAATCGCCACCGCAGTGGTTCGGAAAGTTCCCCACAGGTCGGGTGTACACAGCCCGGTTGCCACCGTGCTTGATCTCGGCACCCGTGGCGGCAATCACTGTCTCCGCCTCAGTGAAGTCGGGGAACTGCGGCGTGGTGTCGGTGCTGGGACGCAGAGGATCGAGCTTCTCACCCACAACCTGATCGAGGTTGAACACGGTGTAGAACCGCATGATCGGGAACGACTCGACCTTTTCCTCACCGGCTGAATTGACCTTGGTCTTCTGTACCTGCCGAAAGAACAGGATGTTGGTGCCCCACTGCCCCGGCTGCACGTTGTCCGGGCGCTTCTTGACCTGACCGCCAAGCTGTTGCCATTGCGGGTAAGTCCCCCAGAATCGGGACGTAAACCCTTGAGCTTGGGCTGCCAGATCGAGCAGCAGCGGATTGATGCCGCTGTAACTGCGGCGGGAAACGACGTTGGCGGGCGACCCGCAATTGGGATCGTTCTTCCAAGGCTTCTTCCACGGGACGAGTCCGTTCTGAAGACCTTCGATGATCCGGGCGGTGATGTTCTCTTGAATCTCGGCTTGGCTGGGCATGGCAGGCTCCAAGGGGGTGAGCAACTGCAATGCACAGGTACATCTCTACTGAGTCCGGAAGATCAGTATGGTTGTACCTGTCACCTTTCCGATTGAAAGATTTGGCCCTCCGGCGGCATGGACGCTGTCGCCACGAGGCGTGCGCCGGTGCCGACTTCACGCAGAAATGGCTAGAATAATGTGTCCATTGAATCGAACCCGCAGCGAGTAATCGAAATGCAACGCACAATTCTGTCTGGAATGATCCTTGGTTTCCTGCTGCTCTGTGGGGGCGTTGTGCTGGCTTCCGAGGCCAATGAGCTTCGGGAACGGGCCAAGGCCATTCGGAAGAAAGCCTCGATCAGTGCCGAACAGGGAAAACCGGATCAAGCCGAGCGTTTGGAACGGGAATCAGCCGAACTGCTGGAAGCGGCTGAACGAATGGAATTGAAGGCCGAGGGACGAAGGGAACAAGGCGACCGTCCCGGCATCGACAAGGAAGTACGGCACCTGAAGGATCGGCTGCAAGACCTGCTCGCCAAAGAGAAGAAACTGCGGGATGCGAACGCACCGGAGAACGAGTTGGCCGAAGTGCGGGGGCAAATCGCTGCGACTGAACGGGAACTTCAGGCGATCCATGCGCATCACGCTGGGCCGGGCAAACTTCCACCAGAGTTCCGTGAACAAGCGGAAAAGCTCGAAGCCGCCAGCCGACGCATCCATCATCTCCGGGTCGCAGCCGAGAACCTGAAGATGGCCGAGGCTCACGACCTTGCCCACCAACTTATGGAAAAAGCCGAGGCGATGGAGCGTGAGGTACAGGAAGGGAAGCGACGATTGGCTGCGGAAATGCACAAAGGCCATGAGCGTCACGGTGAACACGGGCCGGATGTCGTGCGAGAACTGAAGGAAGAGGTTGAACGGCTGCGAGCAGAGGTCAAGGACCTTCGTCAGAAGGTTGAGAACCGTTGATGCAACGGATGACGTGGCAGAAGTCTCTCGCCAAAACCGTCGTGGACGATCTCCCCGGCCACCATCGGTTCCAGATGGACGAACATCATTCCGCAGTCACGAAGAACGTGGGTCGAGGCCATGCACCGCTTTTCATTCACACTGGTGGCGACTGTTCTCCAGTTGAGTTCGGCAGCGGCCCAAGAGAAGGAACTGCCGAAACCTGTTCAGCCGACTTTGAATTGGACGACGCCCGCAATTCAGGCCGACCGTGTGCAATACCTGACGTTCGAAAGCGCCGCCGCAAGTTCAAAAGTCAGCTATCACATCTACACTCCGGAAGCCTACGACCAAGCGAAGGATCGCCGCTTCCCAGTGCTGTACTGGCTCCACGGCACTGGCGGCGGTTTGCCGGGGATCAAGCCTCTCAGCCAGTTCTTTAACGAAGCGATCCGCATGGAGAAGATTCCGCCGATGCTGGTGGTCTTCCCGAACGGACTCGCTACCAGCATGTGGTGCGACTCGAAGGATGGGCGGGTGCCGATGGAGACGGTCGTGGTGAAGGAACTGGTCCCGCATGTGGACAAGACATTCCGCACTCTGGCAGATCGAGGCGGACGGATCATCGAGGGATTCAGTATGGGCGGTTACGGGGCTGGTCGGTTGGGGTTTCTCTATCCGGACATCTTTGGCACCGCCTCGGTTCTTGCCGGGGGACCATTGGACCTCGAATTCCAAGGTCCACGGGCGAAACGCAACCCGGCTGAAAGGGAGCAAATTCTGAAAGGCACCTTTGGCGACGATCTCGACTTCTTCAAGAATCAAAGTCCATTGACCATCGCTGAGAATCACGCCGATAGCGTTCGAGGGAAGTCCAAGATTCGGGTGGTCGTGGGTGAGCGTGATTTCTCGTTAGAACTGAACCGTGCCTATTCAGAACATCTGAGGGCGTTGAAGGTCGATCATGAGATGACCGTCGTGCCCGGAGTGGCGCATGAAACGATGCCGCTACTCAACGGATTGGGGGATGCCAACTGGCAGTTTTACCGGGCTGCGTCTGGCAAGAAATGACGGACCAAATGGGCGACTGCGGTCTCGGAGTTGCCCGAACGACCCGTTATCGTTTTACAGAGCAAGTTTGGCCTGCACATCGCCCCGTCAGTCGCAATCGGTTTTTGGCGAACAGGAAATAACCGAGGTTCATGATCTGCGAAATGACCGGTAGGCGAGTCAGAGCCACCACGGGACCGAATCCAACCGCTGAATACAAACGGCGAAAAACCTCGACGCCGGTGATCCACGTTCCATTTGGCAGACGCCCGTAAATCTTCGCCATCAGTTCGTCGTATGTCTTGCCGCAAGATTCCGTGGAGAAGTCCGGGGCGTCGATGTCGGTGAATTTGATCCGTCCGTGGCGATCCCGACGTTTCAGGAAATTGATTTCACGCAGACACAGCGGGCAGCCGCCATCGAAAAAGACTTCGATTTCCATAGGTTTCTTGGCCTCAACTGGCATCTATCACTTCCAAAAGTCTCACAGACGATTGGCAAAACCGCAATTTGACGACCGGATTAACCAATCGTCTTGGCGATCACGAACGCTGCCGTAGAGCACGATGAATCCGGCTTCGTCGGACTTTTTGTTGAGGCCGGAAAACCAGACCATCATCGAACCGTCCATCACCGCTCCGTGTAATGCCAAAACGACCGGGGCAGGTTTCTTCGGGTCGTATTCCTTTGGAACGTGAACGAGGTATGTCCGCTTCTGCTCGCCCATCAGCACGGTGCGGGTGTGATCGCCGGGGCCGAGCGGATCGATCTTGGGGGTGTGCTCGGCAAAGGCGGGAAGAGCAAAAACCATGGAAAGCAGCAGTAAGACAACTGGTCGCATCATGGTTGTGTCCCCCGCTGTTTCTTGTACGCTTCGGAGCAATACCGAACCTGCTCCCAGACCTTGGCCCATTTCTTCCGCCAAGCAAACGGACGAT
>VYLZ01000560.1_pt1 | contig 10078 bp, 10 predicted proteins | sample 5115361 | NCBI WGS metagenome assembly VYLZ01 (sample SAMN12291805, study PRJNA351875) | freshwater metagenome | isolation source: freshwater lake | place: USA: Michigan, Sixteen Lake | collected 2013-08-07 | reverse complement strand
ATCGCAGCCGCCGTCGCCAGCACGTCTTCGCCTTCCAGCAGCCCGGTAATGCGCGTTTCCCCCAGCGCGAGCCCCCCAAACATGAGCGCGCGGTGGGAGATCGACTTATCCCCCGGCACCCGAACGGTCCCAGAAAGCGGCCCGGCGCGGCGGGAGAGAAGCGGGCGAGGCGCGTGCATGTGACAATATCCCGTTTAAGCAAAAACCTGCCGCACGGCGTACCCGAAATTCTGCCCGCCCTCAAGCGTGCCGCCGTGTTAATGTGAAGGGTGGCGGGCTTGTCACGCCCGCTATCTTCTTTCAGATGATTGACAAGCGCCGATGCCCCTGGCATTCACGGCCAAGAGACCATTTGATTCCCTAAGATTAAGGAACAAGCTGACATGGCGAAACCCGAATGGGGCGCAAAGCGCATTTGCCATTCTTGCGGCGCACCTTTTTACGATATGGGCCGTGATCCCATCGTGTGCCCGAAGTGTGCAACGACTTACGATCCCGAAGCGATTCTCAAATCGCGCCGGTCGCGCGCCCCGCTGCCCGATGATAAGCCCGTCAAAGCCGCCGTTGTCGCCGCTGTGGTGGATGAGGTCGATCTTGCCGACGTTGCCGACCTGCCCGATGTCGAAGCCGATCTGGTGGAAGAAGACGCTGTTGCCGACGAAGACGATGACCTGATGGAAGATACGTCCGACCTCGGTGAGGACGAAGACGATATGGCCGAAGTGATCGAAAACATCGGCGAGGATGACGAGCGTTAAACGCATCGTTTTCCGCTACGCAAAAAGGCCCGGTTGCAACACCGGGCCTTTCTTTTTGGACGGGCGGCTCTCTACTGAGCCATCGCAAAATATTTCTGCTGAAGGCCCTTGATGTCGATCTTGGTCAAGCCTTCGGCAAAAATCGCCCCAAGCTTCTTGCCGTACTCGGTTTTATTGAAGGCAACGTGCAGGGTTTTATCTTCCAACGGCAGCGCGAACACGACTTGGCTGCTAATATCCTGCAAGCGCGGATCGGTCTTCAGCAGATGGGCGAAGACATATTGATCAATCTCGGCGGCATCGATCCGCCCGGCGGCGAGTTTGCGGATGTTGGTGTTATCGTCCGACACGTCTTCGGGCTTTAACCCGGCCGCAATTGCAGCCGCAACCGGCGCCGCGTTCACATAGCCCGTCACCACGCCCAGCTTCAACCCGCGCAGCGCTTCGGCGGTGGCGGGAGGAACCGGCGCGCCTTTCCGCATAATCAGCCCGAGCGGCCCCGTGCCGATGCTCGGCGACAGCGTAAAGCCCTCGATCTCCGCCGGATACTCGGGGAAATAGCCGGCAACCTCCAGCGAATCCTTCGCCTTCGCCACCGCCCGTTGCCACGGCAGAAACTCGATTTCGGCCTTATAGCCCATCGCCTTAAAGGCTTCCCGCACGATAACGCTGCTGAACCCACCGTCCGGTGCGGTAACGCAGGTGTAGGGGCACCAATCGAGCGTTGTCAGTTTCACGCTTTGCTGCGCCGCCGCCGGGGCCACCCCCCCCGCCACCCCGAGAAGAACCAAAGCTATCCGCGTCAGTGTCTGCTTCATAATCGGCCTCCTCAGGAGCGGGGATAAAAACACGTCTGATCGTTAAGGATGCCCTGGTAAGATGACAAATCAACTGCCACCCAGCCCGCGTTCGCCGCGTATCCGTTCAGCGCTGCTAAAAAACTGTCACTTTTTGCTTGCGGGGGAAGGGCGCATGTTTTAGAAACCCGCTCACGCCAGATGAGCCGGAAACGGTTTATCGGCACCCAGAAGTTTCGGGGCTATAGCTCAGCTGGGAGAGCGCTACAATGGCATTGTAGAGGTCAGCGGTTCGATCCCGCTTAGCTCCACCAAACAAATCAAGGGGTTAGCAGCATAAAGCGGCTAACCCCTTTTTGCTGTGTCACCACGCGAAGTGTCGCGCGCCCTTTAGTTTTTCCGAAAGTGACAGTTAGTTTTTCCAAAAAGCATGGTCAGCGGGCGGCATTTCAGCGGCCACAGCTTTCCGATTTTGTGCCGCATCAGGTGGCGCTGAGGGCAGCGTCGAAAGTGCGGTGCGCATTGCTAATGCCATCCGCGCCACCCCCAAGGATCGCCAACATCTCCAACTGTGCCCTCTAGGCCTGAACCGTCGCCTCGGTGCCGTATCGGAAAACCCGCTGCAATTAGGATTTTTGCGGGGGCTTCCGCCGCCTGGGTGTCTTGCCACCTCGACCAAGCCCGTCAGCGACCTCAGCGGGAACTCCGGGCACAAAATAAAACCGACATTTAAATTTGGCTTCGAGCGACTTTCAAGCACCCTCAACTTCTGCAAGCGACGATGCTGCGGCGGCCGTTTCGGGGCCACATCTGTAAGCCTAGAACAGAAAAATTATATTAAAATACAGCGCCTTACATCATTCTTAACAGTTTTAGCTGCTCGCCGCTTGAAGGCTTTCTTACTTCAGAAGCCTGACAATGCGAACGGGGGAACAATAAGTCCGACCAAAACATTATGTCGGAATCATCATGTTTTTTGACGCCTTGCTCCAAGAAGCGACCGCTCCCTCATGATGTTCTTGTGATCACAGGCGAGATGCCGTCTGCAACACTCAAACCGACGGGGACACCCATGAACATTCTTTCAAAACTGTTCGCAGGCGGGATCTTAATGGTGGCTGGCTCGGTCATCATCCTTGGGCTCCCAGTCGGTCTTGTTGCGTTCCTGACCGCCCGACAGACGACACACGAATTATCTACCCAGTACGTCAGCCTCATGCTGGAAAGGAAGGTCGATGCCGCGCAGACGTCATTCGATACGCTGCGCCGCTCGATCACGCTGATCGCAGGAAGCCCGAATGTTCTCGCGGCGGTACGAGAGCTTCAGTTTGGTTGGGAGAGCGTATCGGGAGACCGTGCCGGGGAACTGCGCGGCCTGTTCGCCAATCATGTCGGCGCGGCGCGCGCAGTGATCGACCCAGGCGACGCCTCACTCTATTCGCAAATGCACATCAAATATCATCCTTGGATGATAACGGCGGCGGAAACGCAGAGCGCGACGGACATTTACCTGGTCAATGCTGTCGGCGAGGTGATCTATTCCCTTGAGAAGGATTCTATATTTACGGCAAATCTCGCAGATCGAGCCGATGGCAGCGCTGTTGCCCGCTTTTACCGCACGCTTGCCGCAAAGCCGCCGGAAACGATTCTCTTGCAGGATTTCGAGCCCCACTTACCCTCTGCGGACACCGCTTCAATGCTGCTTGGTCGCAAGATTCTGGATCGGCAGGGTGCTGTTTCCGGCACGCTGATCGTTCGGATCGGCCCCGAAATGCTCGACAGGATTTTCGCCTCCGATCACCAGAGTGCCATCCAGCTTTTTGTTGTGGCACAGGACCGGACACTCCGTGTCGATCTCCCGGCAACGGCTGAGAATGACATCTATTTCAACAGTTTAGCAGACTCGGACTGGTCTGTCCTGAGTGCTCTGCGGGGCGGCACAACCACGACAGTCGGGCGCTTTTCTCCTGAGCCGCTCTATTACTTGAAGCGCGCCTTCGTGCTCGATGGGATCGACTGGCAAATCTTCGGCGCCATCTCACCCGAGACGATGAACGCCCCAGTCCTTGCGATGGGCTACAAGCTGGCTGTAGCAGGCTGCGTGATCATTCTGCTCGCGGTCGCGGCGTGCCTGATCTACTCGCACTGGCTCATCGGACCATTACCGGGCATCGAGGCGACCATACTCGCTCTCGCTGCCGGAAATGCGGAGGCCGATGTTCCGAAAACCCGGCGCAAAGATGAAATCGGCCGTATGAGTTTGGCGCTTCTGACCTTGAGGGATACGGTGCGCGATAGGGATGCAATGACGCGGGAGAACCTGCGTCATGTCGAAGCGCAAGCAATGCGTCAAACCCACATGGATGAGGAAATCGATCGCTTCCGGCGCAGCAGCTTGCTGCTCACGCAACAATTTTCGGACAACAGCAGCGCGCTGGAAAAAACCGCAAACCAACTCATCGAGATCTCGACGCGCTCGCATTCGAGCGCCGGGATCGCGCAGGAGGCCTCCACGCGCTCGTCCCAGATCATGGTTGCCGTCGCCAGCGCTGCCAACGAGCTGTCTGCATCAATCTCCGAGATCGACCGCAATCTCCAGAAAACGAGTACCGTCGTCACCAATGCTTCCTCGGTCGCGCAGGCCATGAGCAGAAAGGTCGAGGGGCTTTCGGATGCTGCTGGCAAGATAGGTTCCGTGATTTCGCTCATCCAGAACATCGCCGCGCAGACAAATCTACTGGCCTTAAATGCAACGATCGAGGCCGCGCGCGCTGGCAGCGCTGGAAAGGGCTTTTCGGTTGTCGCATCCGAAGTGAAGTCGCTGGCGCTACAGACCGCAAAGGCAACCGAGGAAATCGTCATTCATATCGCGTCGATACAGGGTGCAACCGAAGGGACCGTCGAGGCCATCGAAGCTGTTGTAGGCCTTGTGCGTGACATCGACCGCTATACAGGGACGGTTAGTGCTGCTGTCGCCGAGCAGCGGGACGCCACGCAGGAAATTAGCCAGAATGTCGCAGGCGCATCGCAAACACTCGCGCAGACGCTGGATGTTGTGAAAGCCGTTTCAGGCTCGGTTGAGGAAACACAGTCGGCGGCCGCACGGCTATTTGAGACATCAACACTTGTTGAGAAAAGCCTGACTGAGTTCTCCCAGACGACAGAGGCTTTTCTCGGTAATGTCCGACGAGCCTGAACCGAGCGCGGATTATATTTGCTGGACTGCCTTGCGGAGTTTGCCCGGCGTTGCCCCGAACCGCTTGCGAAACTGGTAAATGAAGTGCGCGCAATCGGAAAAACCGGTGAGATACGCAATCTCGGTCACGGCCTTTTCGGTGTTGAACAGATACCAGCGTCCATAGCGCAGGCGCATATCAATCCAGAAAACCTTGGGCGTCGTATGCAACTCTTCGCGAAACAACCGTTCAAGCTGCCGCTCGCTCATGCCGAGCGTGTCAGCGATATCGGCGATGGTTCCGGGAGCTTGCAGGTCACGCTCCATGAGGGTGATCGCGCGGCGCAAGCGGTGGTTGGTAATGTGCTGACGGCCTAACGCCACAATCCTTTTGACCGACGATTCCACTTCCCGGTCGGACATCGTCATCTGGAACACGGCCTTGGTTGCACGCTCCTGACCGCAGAACTTGGAAATCAGGTGCGTCGCGAAACTGATGACGGAGAGGCCGCCAGGAACCGTGACGATGCCGTCGTCCTCGACAAAGTCCCGATCAAGCGTGAAGCGGAGGCCAGGATGGCGGTTGCGATAATCATCCGCGTGATAGGGGTGCAGGCAGGCATTGCGCTGGTCCATGAGTCCCGCATCTGCCAGCACGAACGATCCGGTACAGAGACCCGCGAGCAGTCGTCCATGGGTCTGTACTTGCTGCAAGTAGGCGTGAATCTCGGGGGGTATCGCATCGATGTTGCGCAAGAGAGGCCCTATGACCGCTACGCAATCAAACTTGTCGGGCGGCATCAGCCCGGAATCGGCTGCGATTGAAATGCCGCAACTCGACGTGGCAGGCTGGCGTCCCGGCGACATGATGGTCCAAGAACACAAGATCTTCCGGCTCTTATCGCCGATATCTGCGGCGTGACGAAGAGCCTCGACAAAGCCCGTCAGCGACATCAGCGGGAATTCCGGGCATAAAATAAACCCGACATTCAAATCCGGCTTAGATCGAGCTTCTCGCATCGCCACTCCTTGCAAGCCGAGCCGTAAATCTCGCCTGCCCTGAATGATCCGGGCAAGCCAGAAAACATCAAAAATCCAGCTAGAAACGCAGAATTCCAGCTTGCGGGCCACGGTTCAGCGCGGCCCGCCATCGTAGCATTCGGGATGACTTGACCGTAGCAGCGCTCTCCTGAAAACGGCAAGTCAGGCCAAAACATTATGTCGGGATTATCATGTTTTTTGACGCCTTGCTCCAAGCCGCTGTAGTCCTTGCATGGTGTTCTGGTGACCACAGGCGAGATGCAGCCTGCAACAATCAAAACGACAGGGATACCCATGAACATTCTTTCAAAGCTATTCGCAGGCGGGATCCTGGCGGCCTCTCTGGTCACCGGCGCGGTCGCCCAGGACGTAACGACCATCCAGAAAGGCAAGCTGACAGTGGCCTTCACTGGCGACATGCCGGGGTCTGGCTGGCGGGATGGGAAGATGATCGGCTACGACGGCGAGATCATGCAATTGATTGCCGACAAGCTTGGTCTGCCCATCACACCCGCGCTGATGGAATGGTCCGGCACGATCGCTTCCGTCCAGGCGGGCCGCGTCGATGCTATGCTCGGCACCATGGGTTGGACCGAGCAGCGCACCAAGATCATGACGCTCACCGAGCCGGTGCATTACTTCAAGAACGGTATCATGCAGTCCAAGAAGACGAACTGGGACAAGCTGGCCGATCTTAAAAACAAGAAGGTCGGCACGATTACCGGCTTCTCCTTCATCCCCGAGCTGCGGAAAATCGAAGGCCTTCAACTGGGGCTCTACGACACCTCTGACGCTGCTGTCCGCGATCTCGTCGCTGGCCGTATCGAGGCGGTGATCGGCGATCCCCCCGTCATCGGCTATGCGATCTCGCAGAACCCCGACTGGAACATGCAGTTCCTCGCCTTCACGGACCAGAATAAGGATTTTCCGCTTCTGACCGGCCTTGGTCAGGTGGTGTTCGGTTTGAACAAGGATAACGCCAAGCTCGCCGATGCCATGAATGCCGTGATCAAAGAGTTGTGGGCCACCTGTAAGATGAAGGAAATCGGCGCGCGCTACGGCCTTGTCGCGGATGTCTGGTACAAGCCGGTCGGCGAGAACTTCCGTGCCGGCAAGGATCGCCCGGCCGATTACAAGCTCCCAAGCTGCAACTGATTTCTCCGCTTGGGTGCTGACTACGGGTCGGCTAACTGCCAACCCGACTTATTGTACTGATGCCTCCTCTCGGTTGCTGACTACGGGTCGGCGCATTGCCGACCCGCCTTTTTGTTTTACCACTCTGTTCCGGAGAATGACCGTGAGCCAGCCGCTCCTGCGGGTCGAGAACCTGCGCAAAAAATATGGTGCCGTTGAAGTCCTGCGCGGGATCGATTTCTCTGTTCGCAAGGGGGAAAAAGTCGCGCTGATCGGCCCCTCCGGCTCGGGCAAATCAACCTGCCTGCGCTGCGTCAACATGCTCGAAAAGCCCACCGGCGGTGCAATCTATCTCGATGATGCCCGTGTCGGCGTCCGGGATCCCGGCACGCGGCGTGAGCGGCTGATGTCCGATGCTGAACTCGCCCCCCAACGTCGGCAGATGGGCATGGTGTTCCAGCTCTTCTACCTCTGGCCGCACCTCACCGTGCTGGAGAATGTGTCGATCGGGCTGCGCCGGGTCCAAAATCTTCCCGCGAAGGCGGCTGATGAGATCGCCGTCGAGATGCTCGAAAAGGTCAGCAGCGCGTTGCAATCGCCCGAGCGCTCGCGCAGCGGCCTACGCTGCTTCTATTTGATGAGCCTACCTCAGCGCTCGATCCGGAACTCGTCGGCGAGGTGCTCAACGTCATCCACGAACTCGCTGACGAGGGCCGCACTATGCTGCTCGTGACCCACGAAATCCGCTTTGCCCGCGATGTCGCGGACCGTGTGATCTTCATGGACGGCGGCGTCGTGGTCGAAGAAGGCCCGGCGAAAGACCTCATCATGCACCCGCAAAACGAGCGGACGCAGGCCTTCCTGCGTCAGATCGCCCATTGAAGGATAGCCCCAGTGTTCATTCGGTTTGATACCATCCTGGCAGGGTTGCTACAGGGCGTCGGCGTCACGCTCGGTGTCACTTTCGGCGCACTGATTATCGCCATCATTCTGGGCTTTGCCCTGTCGCTAGCGCGACTCTTCCTGCGCTCCCGGCTCGTTGCACTGGCTATCGATTCCTATGTCGAGTTCTTCCGCAACATCCCGGCGCTCGCACATCTTTTCGTGATCTATTTCGGCCTGGGGTCTGTCGGCATTCAGCTTGGCTCGGTCACCGCCGCCATCATCGGCCTCGGGCTGATCGGCGGCGCAAGCCTATGCGATGTTTTCCGCGCAGGGTTCGAGGCATTGCATAAAGGGCAGCGGGAGGCCGCTCTTGCAGTCGGTATGCGTCCGTCCCAGTCGATCCGGCTGATCCTTGCACCACAAGCGTTGCGGATCGCGCTCCCTGCGGTGACGAACTACGCAACACAATTGCTAAAGGACAGTTCGATTGCATCGGCCATTGCCGCGCCGGAAATCATGTTCTTCGCGCGCTCGCTCGTCACCTCGACCTTCGAGACGACCCTGATCTACGTGACCGCCGCCATGATGTACCTGCTGATGAGCTTACCAATTGCCTTTGCGGCCCGCTCAATCGAGCAGAAGTACGGAGCTAGGCGATGATCGGCTTTTTCGAACCCTACCTCGAATACGGTGCCGAATGGTTGCCCCGGATGCTGGATGCTGCGGGAATGACGGCCATGATCACGCTGGCGGGCTTCATAGTCGCCATCACGGTCGGATCCGCCCTGGCCTTCCTCCAGCAGAGCCGGTTCAAGACTTTGCGCGCTTTTTCGCAAGGCTATGTCGTGCTGTTTAGGGGTGTGCCACTCCTTGCGGTGCTCTTCTTGCTCTATTTTGGCCTGCCGGGCATTGGCATTACGCTCACAGCCTTCAATGCGGGCGCCATTGGCCTTGGGCTTTGTTTTGGGGCCCAGATGGCAGAAGTCTTCCGGGCCGGGTTCGAGGCGATCCATCGCGGCCAGCGTGAAGCCGCACTCGCGATTGGGATGACACCCTTCGTTAGCTTCCGGCTGATTATCCTGCCACTGGTGCTTCGCATCATCCTGCCTTCGCTTGTCGCAACCTTTGTTGCGCTCTTGAAGGATTCCTCGCTCTGCGCGTTGATCACGATCAACGAACTCATGCTGGAGGGACGCGCTTTAGCGACGGAATATTTTCTGCCGCTGCACATCTTCATTGGCATCGGTCTGATGTATTTTGCCATTGCGTGGCCGCTCTCGATGCTGGCGCGCCATCTCAACGCCAATATCCAGAAACGCAAGCGGAGTGCCGCTTAGTGTTGCACCAAAGCTTCCATCGTCAGCGGCAGGCATCCAACCCGCGCCGGCCATTCAGACTCACCTCCTCCGAATCGGCCTGAAGCACTGGGAATTCCCAGCGCTGATCGACAATTTTCAGATTCCAGCAAGGCTACAATCATGACTTCGAACGGAAGCATTACCTCGGCCCGGAATACACAACTCTTGGCACCTGTTGTTGCAAGAAAGGCGCCCGTCATTCTAATGACACCTGACCTCGAAGAGGCGGCCATCGCGTTTAGCGAACGCAGCTATATTGTGCGGGCCAACTATGCCGAAGCGATCACGGAAGCGGGCGGTATCCCCCTTATCCTTCCGTATGTCCAAGAAAAGCTATCCGATCTTATTGCTCTTGCGGATGGCATTCTGGTTACCGGGGCCTTTCCCGGCGTGCATATCACCGGGGAGCGGCGTGCCTTCGAGATGGCGCTCGTCGATGCTGGGATGAAAGCAGGCAAGCCACTTCTTGGCATTTGTCACGGGATGCAGCTTATTGGCGAAGTTTTGGGGGGCACCCTTTGTTCCGAACTGCCCCCTGGAGATGTTTCACATCTCCCACAGAGGGTTCCCGATACCTTAGCCCATGCAATCACGCTCAACACCTCGACCCGCTTTTTGTCAGAGCTTGTGAGAGACGACGAGGATCAATCCTTTCGGGTTAACAGCTTGCACCAGCACGCTTTGGTTGGAGAGGGCCGCTTTCACGTTATCGCGCGGTCCCCGGATGGGGTCATTGAAGCCTTCGAGGGGCTCACGCCAGGGTTCTGCATGGGTGTTCAGTGGCATCCGGAATATCGGCTGACCAGTCTCGACCGGCATATCCTGGCTACCTTCGTCCTGCATTGCGCCGAGTCCGCCTTTGCGCCGCGCAGACCGGCCCCATCAGCGCTTTGAAGCACAAGTGGCTCTAAACGCTGCGCCCGACGAGGG
>VYLZ01000427.1_pt1 | contig 10175 bp, 10 predicted proteins | sample 5115361 | NCBI WGS metagenome assembly VYLZ01 (sample SAMN12291805, study PRJNA351875) | freshwater metagenome | isolation source: freshwater lake | place: USA: Michigan, Sixteen Lake | collected 2013-08-07 | reverse complement strand
TGTACCGCAAGTCCTTCGTCATCGCTGTGCTTATCTAAATGGTTGCCTTTTTTAACTTTTTTATTGAGATCATTAAGCATTTCTACTTATTGCAAAGGTGAGATGCTCCCATAATAGCTTACCATTTTTAATTACGATTGGCGATTATAAATTTCATCACGAGATAGGAATCCAGAGACTTTGGCAGGATTTTCAGTTAAATCATCGATAACTCTCTCATTTTTAAGTTCTGACTTCGTTATATTTGTCGTTTGTTTGATCACAATAACTTGCACTTCGCTGTCTTCCCTCAAGTCCTGTTGGTATTCTTCAGGAATTTCGATAATACCTTGTTTGATTTTTGCTTTAAATTCCACTGCATTTAACATATTGTTTCTCTCGATCGACTGTCTATTAAGATTAATTATAGCCCTTTTCTGTCACTATGAGTCGGAAGTGGGAAGTATGGCTGTACCGTTGACTGTATCTAGAGTAGTTTATTGGTTTTACATTGCTTTAACTCAAGCTCTGTAAGACTTTTAGCCATAGCTACTATATTTATATGGGGGAAGTTGAGAAATAAGGCAAATTCCTAAATCAGAATATTTTGGGACTTGGCGATAATCTGCTTAACCCGAACCCAGGTAATGTTAAGATTTATTTTGCTAACTACTTTTTGGCTATTCTCTGCTGTACACTGGTGGCACTACCTTCTAATAGACGAAGGTTCTCTCCACTCTTGCTTGTTGCCTGAGTTGTTCCTTGTCATAATCTAGATGTTTCCCTCTCTGGGGTTGGGTGGAGATTCTTCGCCTTCAATCACTCCCAAAATTAAGGTAAAGTGACCTTGAGCCAATTTTATTTTTTTATTGTTCCCTAGCTTTCGTTCCACTGAAATATGATTAGCTCGCACAATCCAAGCGAGTTGATTGCTCTGGTTGTAATTTAGGAGACAACACAATGAACCCAGTTTTTTCCGATATATTTGACGGCAATCTCTTAGACAATAACACAACTAACGGTCTTGGCTCCGATGATCTTATCGTTCTTGATAACGGTAGTGACAGTTCTGACGGTGGTGCTGGTAATGATTTAATCTTTGGTAATGGGGGCAATGACACCTTAGTCGGAGGCGCAGGGATAGATACCCTGAACGGCGGTGACGGCAATGATGTGATCACCTCCGATGGCGACAGCGGAACCTATCGAGGCGATGCAGGTAACGACACCCTCTTTTCGGGACTTGGCAACGAAACTATGGACGGTGGCGCTGGCATCGATACCATCGACCACACCGCCTGGAGTGGTAGCTACGTGTTCAATATGGCCACTGGGTTAACCAACTTTGGCGGTGAAAGCTTCATCAACTTTGAAAACGCCAATATGGGTGCCGGTAACGACTCGGTAACGGGTAATGCCTCCGCCAACCTGATTAACGGCGGTGCGGGCAATGACACCTTAGTCGGAGGCGCAGGGGTAGATACCCTGAACGGCGGTGACGGCAATGATGTGATCACCTCCGATGGCGACAGCGGAACCTATCGGGGTGATGGGGGTAACGACACCCTCTTTTCGGGACTTGGCAACGAAACTATGGACGGTGGCGCTGGCATCGATACCATCGACCACACCGCCTGGAGTGGTAGCTACGTGTTCAATATGGCCACCGGGTTAACCGACTTTAGCGGTGAAAGCTATATCAACTTTGAAAACGCCAATATGGGTGCCGGTGACAACTCGGTAACGGGTAATGCCTCCGCCAACCTGATTAACGGCGGTGCGGGCAATGACACCCTCGAGGGTGGCTTGGGTCAGGATACCCTTACCGGTGGCACTGGAAACGATTTCTTCCGGCTCACGGAAGTGTCGTTGATATCACTTCCATCCCCCAACCCAATTAATCCCCAGAGCCGTGATCTGATCACTGATTTCTCCGTACCCGCTGATACAATCATTCTGGCGAACAGTCTTGACAGCACCTTGGCCGGCCTCATTAATCCGGGGATAAAGGGTCTGAGCTTTGTTGGTGGTAATGTGGCCGGAAATGTCCTTAACGCTGCCCAGTTCTTCAAGGGACCAGGGCTAGACGGGCGACCATTGGGAAACGCCTCCGGCATCTACGTCAATACTACCGACGGCAACATCTGGTATAACGATTTCACCAGTGCCGGTAGTTACCTAATTGCCAATGTTGGGGCTGGTGTCGCAGCTGGCATGACCAATCTCGACTTCGTTTACGGGGTGTAAGTCTCAGCTAGGCATCACAGCAGAACTATGCCATATCCCCCGCTAACGGCGGGGGTTTTTTGTCGGCACCCCATCATTCAGTTACTAAAAATCGCAACTTTAACCAAGCAAAACTCTGCCCTATTCAGCGATATTAATCCTTTCAAAAACAGCATTATTTTTGAGTATGTATTAACCAGGGAACCAATCTTCATCAAGAATTTTCTCAATTGTCCAAGGACAGTCAACTGGTAAAGTTAATCCACTTTTGCGGCTCGCTTTTCGCCGAGCTTTTTGATAACAATAACCAAATCTTTCTAAGGCATGATTGTAGATTACCTGAGAGCGAAACAGCAAGCTCAATTCCAATCTGAAATTATCTATCTCGTCTGTCCAGTGAGGTAGGTAGTAAGGATGCTTCCAGTAGGCATAAAGTAGCAGGTGACTGAGGAGTTGAATAAGAAAGCTTTCTGCTTTGTATTTGCGTTCATCAACCATTTCCTCTAATTCCTCGGCTAAAGTTTGCCAATCTAAAGTATTGCGCTCAGGCGATCGCAGTTTTGCTGCCTGGTCTTGCAGCCAAGCTACATAGTCTTTTTCATATAGCGTTTCAGCCATTAATTTTACCTCTATACTAAATCTTTTTTATTATATAAAAATCTACATCTCAGGGTATAGCTCAAGCACCAAGAAAATGCTGGTTATTGAAATATTACAGCCCATCATTCAGTCAATTACTAAAAACTCTCAGTTTAACTAATCAAAACTCGTTAGTTCGGTTTAGGGAAATTTTGCCATCTCCCATTTGGGACTTTCTCTCACTTATGGTGAGCAGCAGAAGTTATTAAAAGAGGGCGAAGACAATTCGCCCCGACAATAATATTATTGCGCCTTCTAGACCATAATAGCTAGAAATCACTGTAGTTTAATGGGCGGAGTCGGACTCGAACCGACATGAGGGGCTGCCTCGCCACATTTTGAGTGTGGTGCGTCTACCAATTTCGCCATTCGCCCTTGGCATTAGCTTTATCATTTTGACATCCTCACCGCCGTAAACGGACGGTGATTCCTCACCACGCCACCTTTTTAGGATGGTCGCTGAATGGGGTTGACGCTTCACTGAAAAACGCTTAATTGCTTAAGTCTGATACTTTCTCCACGTCCATTTAAAGTCTCCGAATGCCCTTCGGCGACTGATTCAATTTTGGTTTATACATACCGCGGGTCGGTATGTTTTGCCTCTAGCATGGAGTTACCAGCGGCCGTCAGCTTCCCCTTACTCATCGTCAACCCGTTGCAGGAATTTCAACTTAGTATATTTATCCGGTCGTATCTATGATAGGGCGGGTTTTTTAGACCACTAATATCTTAACACAAAGCCGTCCTTTTAGGACGGGGTTTTCAACCCAAATTTTCGATAACCCATTTTTGGCCCTTTTAACAAATTTTGATAATCGGGGGAACCGGCCCAACGATCGATTTCTCGCGCGCGCAGGACGGGGAGGGGATGGGTTAACTGTTGGGTTTGCAAACCCTTTAACATTTCGCCCATTTCCGAGGTGCTGACGGCATCGTAGGACTTGGCCTGATCGATAAACGCCTCTAAATTTAATAAAGGTGCGAGACTGGGGGAACCTCCGGCTAACTTCATTAACACCGACATGACGATTTTTGGGTCTTGAACTGCCAATAATGCCGCTCGATCGCAACTAAACTCGGCGCAGCGCACCCATGCTAACATTCTCTGTTGTAGGGATTGCGCTAACATTGTCCCCCAATTGGGCAGTAATCCCGCCGCTAGGACGATAATATTGGCTAAAGTCAGATAAACGCCGTGTTCACATTTGAGATGACCTAATTCGTGGGCCATTACCGCTTGAATTTCTGCGGGATTTAGCATTTCGATTAGGGAAGTGTGTATAACCATAAACGGTTTTTTGCCGCGCATGGCGAATGTATAGGCGTTAGGAACGGGGTTTTGTTGAATGTATAATTGAGGTGGTTCTAAGTCGAGAATTCGGCAAGCTTCTAGGAGTAGATTATGCAGGTCGGGTAATTGTTTTTCTCCCACCAAAACACTAGCACCAATATTATTTAAGTAAAAGAATTCTTCAGCTACGGAACCTAATAAACTTCTCACGGCTATATCTAACCCAGGCAATTGTTTGAGGGAATTAGTTGCCTCTAGGTCGATGGGATGCCGAAAATCATTGGCTTTTAAGCCGAGTAATAACTGTCTTGATAATTCCATATTCTTATTCATTTAACCAAGCTTTGACGCGTTCTAAACTTTTCCAATCGGGTTTTCTAGCTAAACCATCGGCGATATTTTCATCCACTTCTTGGCGAACTTCTTTGTTTAAACTAACTAATTGTTGCACCAGTTCGATATGTTCTCTAACTCCGGCGGTTTTGGTTTCTAACATAGCTAAAACCAAATTGATCCGGTTTTGGGGGGAAACTTTATCGAGTTTTACGGCTTTTTGGGCGGCTTTTAGGGCTAATTCCGGTTTATCGGTGAGCATATATAACCAAGCTAAACAGGACCAAACGGCGGCATTTTTAGGAGCGCGATCGCTTAATTGTTTAAATTCCGGCAATAAACTGGCGGCGCTTTCTCCCTGTTGGTAGCGTTCTAAACCTTGTTCGAGGGTAAAATTGGCGGTTTCTGTCATTTTCAGCTGCGGGGTTAGTCAAGGAGCAATTTTAACGGTTATCGGTGTATTACATGAATTTAGTACAATTCACCTTTATCTAGTATTTTAGCAAAATTTGTCCCTTTGTCAGCAAAATTTTAAAAGACGATGCCGCGTTCTCGCCAGATCATCAATAAGCCACTCATCGAAACGAATAACATCACTGCTTGTTTAAATTGTTGGGGACTCATTTTTTCTAAAACTTTTTGTCCTAACCAATTACCTGGCCAGGCCGCTAATCCTAATAATAAACCGTAACCGAGAAAGGGCAGATGTAAAACTCCAAAGGCCGCGTAAGCGATTAATTTGGCCACATGAACCACTACCATGTGAACGGATTTCGTTGCCACCATTGGTTCTTTAACTAGCCCATAGTTGATATAAAACAGGTTCATCATCGGGCCGGTACTACCGACTAATCCCGACAGGAAAGCGTAGATAAATCCCGAGGGCATAAAATACCAGGTTTTAATCTCAAAAAAAGGATTTTCTTCTTGGGGAAATAATTGTTTAAGCGAGGAGAAAACCAGAAAAATTCCCAAAACTAGCGGCAACCATTTGAATTGTAAATGGGCAAAGACAAAAGCGCCGAGGGTAGATCCCATAATTGCCCCAGGTAAATACCACACCGTCGAGGGCCAGTCAATGGCGCGCCAATACATTCCCATGCGTTGGACGTTACCGATTAGCATCCCCGTGGTCAAAACTGGAGGAATGACGGCAGCATCGAGAAACCAACCTAAAACGGGGAGTAGAATCAGGGGACTGCCGCCACCAGCAAGGGTACTAAAAAACCAAGCTAGACTACCTGCCAACATCAAGGTAACAATGATCATCGAGTTGTAAAGTTAATTCACAAAGAGTTACTTAATCTATTATGATATCTTCTTTTGGGTCTTCATCGGTATAATGCCATTCCACATTGGGCATAGCCTCGAAAGCTTGCCGGACGTAATCCTCCCAGAGTTTTCGCATTTTGGCTAGGTAGGGGTCTCCTAGACGCAATTGTAACTTATGACGTAGGGTTAGGCTATTAGCTTCATACATACTCAAATAGATAGGCGGTCCGACGGAAATATTCGATTTCATGGTCGAATCGATGGAAAGTAAGGCACATTTAGCCATTTCTTCTAGGGGTGTATCATAGGTAATAGTGCGATCGAGAATCGGTTTACCGTATTTAGTTTCACCTATCTGTAAAAAGGGCGTTTCTTTGGTGGCTTGAATATGATTTCCCTGGGGATAAATCAGGAATAATTGCGGTTCTTCTCCTTTAATTTGTCCCCCAAGAATAAAGTTACATTGAAAATCAATATTATCTTGTTCTAGCCAAGTTCTTTCCCTAGCTTGTACTTGACGACTTTTATCACCGATATAGTGGGCGATATCGTAGAGATGAGTCAGAGAATGGAGATTTTTATCCTCTTGATTGTGCAGATCTCTTTTTAGTTCGTGAATCACTCCTTGGCTAATCGATAAATTGCCCGATGTACAGACCATAATTACTCTTTCTCCCGACTGAGAAAAATCAAATAATTTCCGATAGGCCGAGATATAATCGACTCCCGCATTCGTACGAGAATCCGCACCCATAACAATGCCAAAACGATTGATAATTCCTAAACAGTAAGTCATTTTCAGTAATCAGTAATCAGTGAACAGTAATCAGTGAACAGTAATCAGTAATCAGTAATCAGTAATCAGTAAACAGTAAACAGTAATCAGTAATCAGTGAACAGTAATCAGTGAACAGTAATCAGTGAACAGTAATCAGTGAACAGTAATCAGTGAACAGTAATCAGTAATTAGTGAAGATTGATCGGTGAATAATATCATTTAAAGCTTAAAACTTAAAACTTACCACTTTAATCTGATAACTGATAACTGATAACTGATAACTGAATTAAGCCATAACCATACCACCATCGACATTAAAGACTTGACCGGTGATATAAATAGCGGCGGGATCGGCGGCTAAAAAACGCACCATCCCGGCGACTTCTTCCGGTTTTCCATAACGGGAGAGGGGAATATATTTGAGAATTTCATCTGCTTTGAGGTCATGAGTCATATCGGTTTCAATAAAGCCGGGGGCCACGGCATTAACAGTGATGCCTCGACTGGCAAATTCTTTGGCTAAAGTTTTCGTTAAACCGATGACACCAGCTTTAGCGGCGCTGTAATTAGATTGACCCGGATTACCCATCAAACCGGATACAGAAGTGATGTTAATTATGCGGCCGCTTTTCTGTTTTAACATCAATTTACTGACGGCGCGAGTGCAGAGAAAAACTCCGGTTAAATTGAGATCGATGACCGCTTGCCAGTCTTCTAATTTCATTCTTAACATCAGGGTATCCCGGGTAATACCGGCATTATTAACTAAGACATCAATATGACCGAATTTTTCTTTGGTACTATCTACTAAATTATCCACTTCTTCGCTTTTAGCCACATCTGCTTGTAGAGCTATTGCCTTTCCCCCGGCTGCGGTAATTTCTTCGACAACGGCATCGGCAGCACTGCTAGATTTAGCATAGTTCACCACTACAGTAGCACCTTGGCTGGCTAATTCTAAGGCGATCGCTTTACCGATCCCTCGCGAGGCCCCGGTTACTATGGCTACTTTGTCTTGTAAATGCTGGCATTCTGCGGGTAATAGTTTCATAATTTTCTGCATTCCCCAAATAATCGTCAAATCTCAAGAGAAAACTTTGTTCTGATAACTTTGCTCAAAACACTTCATTATCTCACAAGCGGGTTAATCTGAACGAAAAAATGCTCAATGGGGATCGCTTTGTCCCAACTTTCCCCTGTAGGATTAGGGAGAATTGGCTGCCACTAATTGATCAAGTTGCTGCTGCATCAAATAACAGACTTTCTCATAACATTCGCGTACATAACGGCGATCCCGGGCCGCTTTTTTGCCGTAACGTTCAAAAATAATTGGGGGACAAACCCGCGTCTGTATCGATACGGGTAAGGGAATATTCGGCAAGGGACCGATAGCTAGTCCCCAGGGTAAACCGAAATAGATGGGACAGGTTCCGGGGTCAATACCGAAAGGCCAAGGCATACCCTTTTTATGCAATTCTTTTAATTGAGGATAAATATCGTCGAGGACAAACAGGGTCGAGTGAGCGCCGTGGGAAATGGCGGGAATAATCGGCACTTCGTACTGTAAAGCTAGTTTAACAAAAGCTTGATTACCAGCAAAATGAATTTTATTTCTTAAACTGTGGGGACGGAAAACATCGGTAGCACCTCCGGGATAAATTAAGACACTAGCGCCACTATTTAAAGCAGCAATCGCCATTTTCGGATGAGCATGAACGGCCCCCATTTGGGCCGCTAGATGCGCTTGGGGTGCGAAAACTTGCCAGACTCGCGAATGCATCAAACCATAGATTAAGCGATCGCTGCCAAAGCGTTGAAACCAATCATACATCATTTGAAACCAATCATACATCATCATAAACATATCGGGAGCCGCTAAACCGCCGTTATGGGAGCCGATGAATAATACCTGTCCTGAGGGGGGAATATTTTCCCAACCATCGGTTTTAACGCGAAAATAATGGTGATAAAACCAGTCCAGAAGGGGGACAAATTTTTCGATCACCTGCGGATCGCGATCCTCTAATGACCAACCGGTGAGGGTATCAACAGGGGCCTTGGCCGCTTGTAGGGATAATTCGGCAAAAGTCGCCGTAGATGAGATAAAAGAACTAAAAATCTGCATTGATGCCAAGTTGATAATTTAAGCGCATCTTATTATCGCAAATTTGGGTTAAAAAACCCATCGTTTTAGAACGGCTTTCCTTGATAATTTTATCATCTTTAATGTCTAATCTTCACAGTTGAACCAATTTTTATCTAATAATTGCTCTAAACTGTAAGGACATTCTGGGGGAAAATTGCTAGAAAAACCAGTTTTTTCTTGAACATAGGCTAAAGCATCCTGATAGATTATCGGTAATTCCTCAGCTAAATAATCCTGTAAATTTGTCGTTAGATATTTTCTTAATTGAGTGCGAAAACTGATAATTTCTGCTCGCCAATGATTCCGATTTCTTTCTGCTTCTGTTGTCCAATAGTGTAAAAGTAATAAATGCCTGATTACTTGTTCAAGTAAGCTACTGACTCGGTTTTTATCTCTTTTACTCAAGCTTTCTAATTCCTCAATTAAATGGATTACATCTAATTCATCTAAGCGATTTTCCTTGAGGATTTTTATTGTTTCCTCTAACCAAAAATGTTGATCAATTTCGTAAAGTAGGGGCAGGTTTTCTCCTCCCTCTACTTGCAAGGGATTCTGATTTAAAGTTTTCATTTCGTTGTTTACGGTTTTTAATAGGAGATAAGTACCCTCATATATATATTAGGCGACTTTCTCCTAATTTTGATAGTGAGACGGGAAAAATTACCGCGCAGGCACCCCAAGCAAATTCTCATGATTGCATACCCAAACGGTATGAGGACAAATGTTGTCACAGTCAGGAAGTTATAAATACCTTTGTCCGATGCGAATTTGAGATGAAATACCATCCATGACTTTGTTTATTGACTCCACCGCGCAATCAATATGCTCTATCTGCTCTGAATACAATTTAATTTGGTATAAGCAGAAGTCCCTCGCTTTTAGCGATGGGACTTCTGCTGACACTCAGTTAAATAGAGTAAGAGCTTATTGCCTTAAACCAGAGGATGTCACAGCACTATATTGGTAACAGGTAAACTATACACTCCAGCGATCGCCAATTGAAAGTCGCTGACTGCATCGCCGTTGGTATCCCCGCAAAGGAGACCGCCGTCAAAGCGCAGTTGTCCCGCTTGACCTGAAAAATCCGAGGCACCAATAAACGTGAAACTCTCATTACCAGCGTTGAGGGAGTTGGCATCGATGCCAGAGATGTCAATAGTATCAAGACCAGTATTGAAATCGAGGATATTGTCTTGGTTTGCGCCTTGACCGATTTCATCAACGGTGTTGAAGATAAAACAGTCCCGACCTTCACCTCCCGTTAGTTGATCTGACCCTAATCCTCCGATAAGAGTGTCCTCACCACCGCCACCGTTAAGATTGTCATCACCACCGCCACCAATAATGACATTATTGGCAGCATTACCCGTAATTTGATCATTCCCCCAATAGCCATGGATTTGGATATTGTTACCGACAAAAGCCGTATTAGAGAAGTCGAGGGTATTGTCACTCCAATCACCGACGATGGTGACTTTTCCTGTTACTCCTGTCCCGTCGATGGTTTCAAT
>VYLZ01001454.1_pt1 | contig 10177 bp, 10 predicted proteins | sample 5115361 | NCBI WGS metagenome assembly VYLZ01 (sample SAMN12291805, study PRJNA351875) | freshwater metagenome | isolation source: freshwater lake | place: USA: Michigan, Sixteen Lake | collected 2013-08-07 | reverse complement strand
GTGTAAGACAGTACATGGTTTTTTAACCGTGGTATGCAACGGTGGTTGAAGCAGAAACTTAAATCGTGAGGTTTAGGAATCGCCGCACTTTTAGGGCGGCGAGGATGTCAATTTGCAGATATCCCTCAATCACAATATCGGGATTGAGATAATTAACCGTGACATTTTCTAACTGTAAAGCTTGGCTCATTAACTGGAAACCTAAATCACCCACGGCAGTAGGTGCCTTGATTCCCCCGATGATTTTGGGCGCAATAAAAGCGATAATTTTTTGTACCATGCCCTCAGCGATCGCCGCTGCACTTAAACCGCCGCCGCACTCCCACAAAACCTGACAAAATCCCCTCTGATAAAGATTTTCCATCACTAAAGTGGGTGTCACCTCGGTTAGTTCGATCACTTCCACGCCTTTTGTTAATAATTGTTGCTTAAGCTTGACATTAGAATCAACTTGTGTATAGACAAGCGTGGGAAATTGACTGGTATCCCAAAGATGGGCGGAGGAGGGTAAATCGAGCGATCGAGTCATGACCACGCGCAGGGGATTATGATCGGAGAGGCCGTGAGTGGTTAGGTGAGGATTATCTTGACGGACAGTGCTACCGCCGACGATAATCGCATCACAGGCCGATCGCAATTGATGGACTATTTGGCGAGAAGCAGGGCTAGTAATCCAAGTGCTATGACCAGTAGTAGCGGCAATTTTGCCATCGAGAGTCATGGCATATTTGAGGATACCGAAGGGTTTTTTAGCGGTAATGCGATGGATAAAACCCTGATTGAGTTGAAGACATTCGGACTCCTCCACTCCCACCAGCGTCTCGATGCCTGCCGATTCTAATCTTTGAATACCTTTCCCCGCCACCAGGGGATTAGGATCGATCATCCCCACCACCACTTTTTTAATGCCCGCTCGCATAATTGCCTCGCTACAGGGGGGAGTACGTCCATGGTGGTTACAGGGTTCGAGATTGACGTATAAAGTGGCACCACGAGCTTTTTCTGCTGCCTGTCTCAGGGCGAAAACTTCTGCATGGGGTTGTCCGGCCTCCGGGTGAAAACCTTCGCCGATAATTGTCCCCTCTTGAACGATCACAGAACCCACCAAGGGATTAGGAGAAGTCCGTCCCAAGCCTTGTCTAGCAAGGGTTAGACATCTTTGCATCATTGTGCGATCGAATTCCGTTGCCCGGTCCATTGTTTATTTCTCCAAACGAGGGGAGACTTTTCAGTGATTAGTAAACAGTAAACAGTAATCAGTGGCAAGCTTTTTTTCAGTGATCAGTAAACAGTAAAAAGTAATCAGTGAACTGATAACTCGCATCTGATAACTAAATTCTTGATCACTTCTCCACCACTATTATTTTAAAATGAAATGTATCAACGAATACAGAAATCTCAGATCAAAAAAACAAAGATCGAAAAACATTGACTACTCACACCTCAAGATAAATCCCTAGGTGTTTGGTCTTCTGAAATGATTGACCCCTGTTCCTAGGATTTAGCGGTGGAAAGGACATAATTGCTCGGTAATTATTTTCAATAGTAATGAATCGACCTACTAACTCAACAAAGTCAACGAATTAACGATGAAACGAATTGCTCGAAAATCTGGGGAACTTGTCGGTTTATTACCGAAAATTAACCCTGTCTGGTTAGCCTGTGTTCCTTTGTCCGCGATTATTTTTGTGGTTTGGAACACAGCCGTACAAGCCCAAGAGGCGAAACCCTTAACCCCCGAAGATGTCCAAAACGCCCTCAATACAATCTGGGTTTTAATTGCCTCCATCCTCGTGATCTTTATGAACGCAGGTTTTGCGATGCTAGAAACGGGATTCTGTCGCCAGAAAAACGCCGTTAACGTTCTCGCCAAAAACCTGATCGTTTTCGCCCTCTCCACCATATCATTTTGGGCGATCGGTTTCTCGCTGATGTTTGGGTCTGTCAGTAACGAATTTTTCGGTACAGGAGGTTGGTTCCTTAGCAGTAGCGATCCTGCCACCTACGTCATGCCGAAATATTTGCCCACCTCGGTGTTCTTCCTGTTCCAAGTCGCTTTCGCGGGAACGGCGGCCACCATTGTAGGTATCATGTACCCGATCACCGGTCACTGGGTTTGGGGTGGCGGTTGGTTAGCCGACCTTGGTTTTAAAGACTTCGCCGGTTCGACGGTGGTTCACTCGGTGGGTGGTTGGTCTGCTTTAACCGGGGCTGCAATTCTCGGCCCGAGAATGGGTAAATACATCAACGGTCGCACCAGTGCCTTACCCGGCCATAACATGAGTATTGCGACCCTAGGTTGTTTAATTCTCTGGATTGGCTGGTTTGGTTTTAACCCCGGTTCTACTTTAGCGGTTAATGAAACTGTACCCTATATCGCTGTCACCACTAACCTCGCTGGGGCCGCGGGTGGCATTGCCGCTACCCTTACCGCTTGGTTCAAAGATGGTAAACCCGACCTTTCGATGATTATTAACGGTATTCTCGCCGGTTTAGTAGCCGTTACTGCCGGTTGTGATGGTGTATCCTATTGGTCGGCGGCAATCATCGGTTTAATCGCCGGCGTAGTCGTGGTTTACTCGGTGTCTTTCTTCGATAACCTGAAAATTGATGACCCGGTGGGTGCGACTTCCGTTCACCTCGTCTGTGGTGTGTTGGGAACTTTAGCCGTCGGTATCTTCAACAAAGATGCGGGTTTAATCACCGGTCAATTCCAACTGTTTATTAACCAAATTATCGGGATTGTGGCAGTAGGGGCATTTACCGTGATTGTTAGTGGTATTGTTTGGACAATCCTCAAGGCTACCCTCGGTATTCGTGTTACTCCCGAAGAAGAATTGGAAGGTCTGGATATAGGCGAACACGGCATGGAAGCCTATAGCGGTTTCGTCAAGGAGTCCGATATCGTCGCTGGTAGCTATTATGCTTCCAGTGCTGACATGGAAACGCCTAGCACTCGTTAGGTTAAACCTTGTAAAGATAGATTAATTGATACCCGACAAAGTTAAAGAGAAAAAGAAGAAGGCCTCGCCCCGATGCGATCAATGGCTATAATTGCCTTCTAAACCTTTTCTCTTTCGGTTTTTGTCTCTTTACGGACAGAAAAAATTAATCTTGCTACTAACCACCAACCGACAATGAAAAAGATCGTAGGAATAACCGTACTTTTGCTGGGACTGGGATTCAATTTTGGAGTTGCCCCGGTTTTTGCGGAAACCATCACCGCCGCTCCCCCCAATCCGATTAGTGCTGGGGATACAGCTTGGATGCTGATCTCCTCAGCTTTAGTTTTATTAATGACCCCCGGACTGGCCTTTTTTTATGGGGGTTTAGTACGTTCCCGTAACGTCCTCAACACCATGATGATGAGTTTGGTGGCCATGGGCGTCATCGGGGTAACTTGGGTGCTTTGGGGTTATAGTCTCGCTTTCGATGTCACCCCGGGTAAAAGTGGTTTTGGCGAGGGAATTGAAGCTTTTATCGGGGGACTAGATTGGATTTTTCTTAACGGTGTCACTGCGGCCACACCTGACAATATCGGTTATGCACCCACCGTTCCCCATCAAGTGTTTATGGTCTATCAGATGATGTTTGCGATCATCACCCCGGCTTTAATTTCGGGTGCGATCGTGGAAAGGGTTAACTTTAAAGCCTATTTTTGGTTTTTACTGCTTTGGTCCACCTTTATCTATTCTCCCCTAGCTCACTGGGTTTGGGGTAAGGGTTGGTTGGCGGCCACTGGGGCGCTGGATTTCGCCGGTGGAACCGTTGTTCACATTAGTTCCGGGATTTCTGCACTGGTGGCCGCCTGGATGATCGGTCCGCGGCGTAGTTTTGGTGTCCAAGCCTATGCACCCCATAATGTGCCTTTTGTTCTCCTGGGTATCGGTTTACTCTGGTTCGGTTGGTTTGGTTTTAATGGTGGTAGCGCGCTTTCCTCTAGTTCCCTAGCCACGACAGCTTTTGTTAATACCACGATCGCCGCTTCGGCCGGTGGTTTGACATGGATGCTTATAGAATGGATTTTACGGGGTAAACCGACGGCGATCGGTATTGCTAGTGGATTTTTAGGGGGATTAGTGGGTATTACTCCCGCTGCCGGCTATGTGCTGCCGATCGGGGCGATTCTCATTGGTTCGATCACTGCCCTTAGCTGTTTTTTTGCGGTTAGTCTGCGGGCAAAATTGCGCTTTGATGATTCTTTGGATACCTATCCCGTCCATGGTGTGGGTGGAACGGTAGGGGCAATCCTTACGGGGGTTTTTGCGACTAAATCGGTTAATTCCTTGGGTAATGACGGTTTACTATTTGGCAACCCAGGCTTAGTCTGGACGCAATTTGTTGGCGTTGCTGCTACTTATATCTTTGCTGCCGTGGGTACTTTTGTCATCCTGAAAGTTCTCAGTTTATTCATGGATCTGCGGGTTAAACCGAATACGGAAGCAGAAGGGTTAGATGTGCCTCAACACGGAGAGGAAGCCTACGGACAGGAATTCGAGTTTGGTAACAGCCTTTCCTACCAAGAAAATCCTGGTGCCACAAATCCGCAAGAAAATTATTAGCGATTCCAATCAGCTATCAGTCCAGCTAACAGAAATGAAATTTCGTCCCTGTGAAACTGGGCTAAAAAATTCCGTTTTTGGTCGTCTTGTCTCTGTCACCGGGGATTGTGATCCTGTCCGTCGCTGGCAAAGAATGCTCGATCGTTATTGTCCAGAGATTCTCCAAGACCCAAAAACTCTCCGCCAAGGCCGCATCAGTAGCGATCGCTAGGGAGGATCAAGTTTTATCTAGATGGGCAAAACAGCAAAAAATTAGCGATTCTTACTGACAAGAATCAAGAAATTTGGTAAGCCAGCTAACTCAGCAATTGTGTAGGTGGGTCTGCCTTTAACTTCCTCGTAAATTCTGCCGATATATTCTCCTAGTATTCCGATGCTAATTAGCTGTACAGAACCCAGAAAAAATATAGCGATCATAATCGTGGCAAAACCAGTGATCGGTGAGTTGGGCTGCTGTAAACGCCAATATAATACTAACAGAGCCATAATCAAAGATATCAGGGCAGAAAATAATCCTAGATAGGTAGCAAAACGTAAGGGGACACGAGAAAAAGATACTAGGCTATTAATAGCTAAAGATAATGATTTGCTAAAGGTATATTTTACTTCCCCGGCAAAGCGCGCATCCCGCTCAAATTTAACCGCAGTTTGTGGAAAGCCAATCCAAGCGCGCAACCCACGAATATAACGATTTCTTTCTGGGAGAGAATTTAATAGGTCTACTACCTGACGATCCATTAAACAAAAGTCTCCTGTATCGGCGGGAATATCCACATCGGCTAGTCTTTTAAGCAAACGATAAAAGAGATAGGCCGTCAGTTTTTTAAACCAACTTTCTTGTTTTCTTTTGGTTCTTTGGGCATAAACTACTTGATACCCCTCTTGCCATTTTTCAATCATTTGGGGAATTAATTCGGGCGGATCTTGCAGGTCGGCATCCAAAACAATAATTACTTGTCCTCGGCAAAAATTAAGTCCAGCTGTCACCGCCGCTTGATGACCAAAATTGCGGGCGAAACTGATATAACACACTCGAGAATCAGCTTTGTGCAGTTCTCGCAGCAGTTTTAAGGAACTATCTTTACTACCATCATTTACTAGGATTAATTCTACCTCCCCATCTAAATTATTCATGATGGCACTCACCCGGCGATATAGTTCGGCAATAGTTTCTTCCTCGTTATAGATGGGGACAATCAGGGAATATTTTAGCATTTGCATAATAATATTTGATCGGTAATTGATTGAAAAATCTCACTCCTAACTGGGAGAATTATGCTGTCAATATCTTTACTTATTGAAGAAAATCCTCGATCGCCTGTCCCGTCTCTTCCGGTGCTTCTTCCGGTAAAAAATGACCACTGGCGATCGCCTGTCCAGTGACTTGATTAGCTCGCTGCTGCCAAAGAGCGATCACATCGTATTGACGCGCAATGAAACCTTTTTCTCCCCAAAGAACCAAGAGGGGGGAGGAAATTTTCCGGTCTAAATCCTGACGATCATGCTCTAAATCGATGGTAGCGGCAGCCCGATAATCGGCACAGGTGGCGGTTATTGTCCTCAAATCTCGAAAACAACGCTGATATTCCCCCAAAGCTTCCTCTGTAAAAGCGCTAAAATCTCGCCCCCAACTTTGCAAGCAATGTTGCAGATAATAATCGGGATTAGCGGCGATCAGGGTTTCAGGAAAAGGGGAAGGCTGAATCAAGAAAAACCAATGATAGTAGGCAGTAGCAAAAGTTTGATTGGTAGCCTCGTACATCGCCAGCGTTGGGGCTATATCGAGTAAAACGAGTTTTTTGACCTTTTCGGGAAAATCAAGGGCGAGACGGTGGGAAACTCGCGCCCCTCTATCGTGGCCGATCAGATAAAACTCCTGATAACCCAATTTTTCCATCAGCAATACCTGATCGAGGGCCATGACTCGCTTGCAATAATTGCTAGAATCCTCTAGGGGTAAGGGTTTATCGCTATCCCCGTAGCCGCGCAGATCCGTGGCGATAACCGTAAAATTGGCCCCTAATCGGGGGGCAATTTTATGCCACATTTGATGGGTTTGGGGATAACCATGGAGCAAAAGCAGCGGAAAACCGCGCCCACCTTTGATACCATTGATAGTAATGCCATTAACTTCTAGCTGAAATTTCCGAAAATTTGTCAGCATTTTTTTCCTGTCACCTTAGGGAAAGATAATTGCATCATCCGGCCAAAGTGACCCAATCAGTAAAGTTTTTTCACTATAGCCCCTCAAGCCGCTGCTTTTCTGATAGATTAAAACCATTAGGTTGCTCAAAAACCAACGAGTTAAGCAGTAATTTGATTATGATCTCGATTATCTATTCCGATGAATTTCTCGATCACGATACAGGTATTTACCATCCCGAAAAAGCGGCGCGTTTAACGGCAATTGTCGCCGCTTTAAAACAAACAGAATGGCAGTCAAAATTAACATGGCATTTACCCACACCGATCGAAATTCGTGACGAAGTAATCCCTTTGATTAAACAAGTTCATAATCAAGATTATGTTGATAGATTGCGGCGAATTTGTCAACGGGGCGGTGGAAGATTGGATGCAGATACTCCCGTTTCTGCCCGTAGTTACGATGTGGCGTTACTAGCGGTTAGTGGCTGGTTAGATGGAGTCGATCGAGTCTTATCCACCGGCGATCCTGCCTTTATTTTAGCCCGTCCTCCCGGGCATCATGCCACTTCTAATTATGGCATGGGTTTCTGTCTGTTTTCTAATGCTGCTATTGCTGCGTATTATGCTTTAGAAAACAAAAGAGTGCAAAAAGTAGCGATTCTTGATTGGGACGTACATCACGGCAATGGCACCCAGGATATAGTCGAAAATCATCCCCAGATTGCCTATTGTTCCCTCCATCAATTCCCCTTTTATCCCGGCACGGGAGAAGCGAGAGAAAAAGGGGAGTTTGATAATGTTTTGAATATTCCCTTACCGGCGGGAAGTACCATTAAAGATTATCAAGAACATTTTGAGGGGCAAGTCCTACCTTTTCTGAAAAATTTTCAACCAGATTTAGTGATTGTTGGTGCTGGATATGATGCCAATCAAGCGGATCCTCTGGCGGGCATTTGTTTACAACCACAAGATTATGGAATTTTAACGAAATACCTCTTAACTCTCAATAAACCGCTGCTTTTTGGCTTAGAAGGCGGTTATGATTTAGAAGCTTTAGCGGCTTCCGTCGTCGCCACCTTAGAAGCTTTGCTCTGATCCTATTCCAGGTAATCGTTACATTTCTTTAAAAAGATTGGTAACAAAGCGATCGAATGCGGTAAGGTAAACGATCGATAGAAAAAAACTCTTGACCTAGTTGCCTTTTAAGATTATGACCTCCCTTGCGCCACACCTAAAAGCCAAAGCCCTCAAACCCAATAGTCGTCGTCCTGCCAAAGAATTGTGTAGCGAGTGCGGACTTTGTGACACTTATTATATTCACTATGTTAAAGAAGCTTGTGCTTTTCTCAATCAACAAATCGCCGATTTAGAAGCAGAAGCACACGGCAAAAGTCGCGACTTAAATCAGGAAAATGATCTCTATTTTGGTGTTCATCAAGAGATGATGGCTGCCAAGAAAAAACAAGCCATCCCCGGCGCGCAATGGACAGGAATTGTCAGTACAATTGCCTGTGAAATGCTCGATCGTGGTTTGGTAGAAGGGGTGGTTTGTGTGCAGAATACCGCCGAGGATCGCTTTCAACCGCAACCGATTCTCGCCCGTACCACTGAAGAAATTCTCGCCGCTAAAGTGAATAAACCGACTCTTTCTCCCAATTTATCAGTCCTAGAAGAAATTGAAAAATCGGGCATGAAACGGTTATTAGTTATCGGAGTTGGTTGTCAAATTCAAGCCCTAAGAGTAGTAGAAAAAAAATTAGGCTTAGAAAAATTGTATGTCTTAGGAACTCCCTGCGTCGATAATGTCACCCGCTCAGGACTGCAAAAGTTTCTAGAAACTACCAGTCGTTCCCCAGAAACCGTGGTTCATTACGAATTTATGCAGGATTTTCGGGTACACTTTAAACACGAAGACGGCTCGATCGAAATGGTTCCCTTTTTTGGCTTAAAGACTAATAAATTAAAGGATGTTTTTGCCCCTTCCTGTATGACTTGTTTTGATTATGTTAACTCCCTTGCAGATTTAGTTGTGGGCTATATGGGCGCGCCTTTTGGCTGGCAATGGATTGTCGTTCGTAATGATACGGGCAAGGAAATGTTAGAGTTAGTTAAAGACCAATTAGATACCCAAGATGTTATGTCTAGTGGTGATAGAAAACAGGCGGTACAAAATAGCATTCCTGCCTACGACAAAGGTGTAACATTGCCGATGTGGGCGGCAAAAATGATGGGAGTAGTAATTGAAAAAATCGGACCTAAAGGTTTAGAATACGCTCGCTTTTCCATCGATTCTCACTTTACCCGTAATTACCTTTATGTTAAACGTAATTATCCTGAAAAATTAGCAGCCCATGTTCCTGAATATGCTAAAAAGATTGTGGAACAGTATAAATTGCCCGATTAATTAGGGTATGCGGAAAAAGTAGGGGCGCAGCATTCAGATAGGAAATCTACGGTTTCAGCGATAGGTTATCGTCCGAATGCTTCGCCCTTACTTCGACAATCTTTTGCATAGTATTTTCTATATCTGCCGCCATACCAGCAAATTCCATAAAGTCAACGTCTGGATGTTTTGTTTTTATAGATTGGATGTTGTCAAATTTTCTCTTGACAAAAGCCTCTTGACATGATATTATATTCATAATGGAAAAGCCGTGCGCCTACAGACCCTCTTTTCACGAATTTTCAAGGTCTAGCTTATTCGCCATAATGGGTTTTAGTCCGATGAATATAGATTAACTTCTGTTCATCATTAATGGTGTAAAGTATTCTGTCTTGAGGAGAAATACTCAGGGTATCTTGGATAATTGATTTCAGTTTTTTCTTAAGTTTAGGGGTTAGCTTATCAACATCTTTTTTGGCTTCTTTGGTAAATCTGACTTCATAAACCATTAATCAATGTCTCCCAAAACTTCCTCAAAAGAATAGGTTTCATTTTCATTAATTTGCTGTAGAGATAGTTGTAAGCTTTCTCTTAAATCGGGAATAGATAGTAATTCGATGGTTTCTTGTAAACTTTCATATTTTTTTTGGGAAATCAAAATTACAGAATCTTCCTGATTCTCAATGGCATAAATTTTGTTATCTTCCGTAACCGATTTAATGAGACTTGGTAAATCGGTTTGAGCATCGGCGATTTTCAGTTTTTTGATCATAATTAATCCTTTTTTTGATGATGAAATAATAAAAATTATTGTAGGGATTTAACAATCTCTCCTAATCACAGTCCAGACAGCATCCTCCTATAATTATCCATCATTATAGTCATCAGTGATTAATTCAATCATAGTCCATCAGATGATTACATCAACCACAGTCGATGGTGCTGCGTTACTAGGTTTTACTAAATCTGGATTTTGTCAAATTTTCTCTTGACAAAAGCCTCTTGACATGACATTATATTCATAATGGAAAATCCGTGCGTATGCAGACGCTATTTTGCCATGGTCTTAACTATGATTGATGTGATT
>VYLZ01000332.1_pt1 | contig 10190 bp, 7 predicted proteins | sample 5115361 | NCBI WGS metagenome assembly VYLZ01 (sample SAMN12291805, study PRJNA351875) | freshwater metagenome | isolation source: freshwater lake | place: USA: Michigan, Sixteen Lake | collected 2013-08-07 | reverse complement strand
AAAGTCCCTGAATTTTCCCCCCAATCACTCCAAGGGTCGGCACTTTTTGAGGGAAAAAAAGTCTAAAAACCTTGTTGGATAAGGTTTTTAGATTTATTCAGCAAACCCTAATTATATTGACTCCATTTTGAGGAGTTGTTTTAGAAAAGTTAAGAGATTTTGTAGTGATGATATTTGCGTTGAAGTTTGCTCGCTAATCCACCGATCATCAGAAATAGTTGCGGTGTTGGTTTTTCCGGGTTTAAGAATACTAGCAATGGCGGCAATAGTGGCTTTTTCTTTATCAAAAGGTTTCCAGCCAATTTGACGAATTTCTTCCTAGGAAAATTGTTGAATATATGCTTTTGCCCTCTTCATATATTCAGGATAGGCGATTTTTCCACAATCACAAAGTAGGGTATCTAAGACACCTTGATCAACATTATTAGGCAGTATATATAATCCGACTCTTGGTCGATTTTCTTGAATAGTTCCCGTAGCAGCTACTACCCTGGGAAAGTCGGGAAAATATTACCGAAAACCCTGATGATATTTGCGAGCAACTTCTGCTGGGTTATCTTTATCCGCATCGGCAATAATGGCAAAAGCTGATAATTGATCTTTATAATCTATATCGGCAAGTTTATTGGTTAAATTTTTAATTAATTCACTGCCACCCCCGGCATAAATTGCTACGGATAAAGTCTCAGTATAAAGAATAGATGGCATATCGAGTCTGATGTAAAGTGTTCCAGTTTTAGGAGTAGGATATTTCGGAATAAATTTTTTCCAAATTGGTTCTAGATTTGAGACTTCTTCACATTTAGAAAACCCCAGCAGTTTACACATAATTTTCACAAGAAAAGCTTGATCATGATTACCTTCCACTCCAATCAATATATGTTCTCGACTCACCAACGAACCTCCTGTCCTAAGTCTTCTCGTAAGCTTTTTAATCGAGTCCAATCATGTCTAACTACTCTAGTATAATTTTCCTTTGGTTCGAGACGATAAAGCACTAAATCTGATTCTGGTTCGGTGACTTCTAAAAGAGCATCAACAGCTTCTAGACTGTGGGTAGTAGCAAACAGTTGTACATTCATTTTTTGACACCATTTAACTAACCAATTAAAAGAACTTTGCAGTGCCTCTGTATGAATAGCTGATTCTAATTCATCAATGAATAAAATTCCACCTTTAACACTGGCAAGTTTGAGGGCGATATGAAGTAAGCGACGCACCCCATCACCAAAGGTACTAACGGGGACAAGTCCCAATTTTTCATGTTGAATATAAATATTAAATCTGGAAGATAAAGAATGAGGAGGTAAGAGAATTTCTAAGTCAGAAATATTACTGTCCATTTGACGCAGTAAATCGATAACATCTGTTTTAAAATTGGCAAATCTCACTTCTGAAAGTAACCGAAATTGACCAATATCAGAACGATGAGAAGCGGGACTAACCAGAGAAGTTAGTAAGCTAGGTTCTTTTTTTCCCGATAGTCTAGAGAGAGGGCTATTTTCCCAAAGTTGATAGTTTTCTTTCAGGGGATTTTGGGGATAATTAATTAAACTTATTAGTTGTTCTTGAGCCAGAAATACTGTTATCGATAAATTTATACCTTTTCTTGTTTCCCATAAATCTTCATTATTATCGATTAAATCTTCGTTTTCTTCGCTAATTATCTCATTAGGATTAAGCTTGTCTTCGGGACTGTCAGTTAAAATAATTCCTTCGAGTTCTTCATAAATTGCCTCGATTTTCTGAACTTTAAAGGAGCCATTTCCTGTGATTGATATAACCCCGTGATTAAGTTGTTCTTGCTCAATCATTGCATCGTGGGTAAATAACCACTGTAGGGAATCTAGATAAGGAGTCCGAGAAAACCTGTACTCTTGTTCTCTTTGTCTAGCAGTATTTAGCCAAACTTTTAGATCTAGGGGATGACAATAAATAGATAACGCTTCGAGAACGCTGGTTTTTCCCGAATTATTAATTCCCACAAGCAGGTTAATCTGTCCGAGATTCTTTAGCTCAAGCTCTCGCAGTCCTCTAAACTGGTGAATGGTAATGTTTTCTAGGCTTTTAGTCATAAACTTAGTTTAGCTGAAAAGGGTGACAAAAAACTAAGTCATCTACTCAAATGTATTGAAGTTTTAATTTAATCAACTTCTTCGGGTAAAGTCAGGATTATTGCCTCAATCAATTCAGGTGTTTATTCGGTGTAAATATGAATAAATTCGATAAAATCAGTTAATTATGCGGAAATATCTCCGTTTAAAACTAAATAAAAAATATTTACACTAATCAACTGCATCTTTTATGCTATCATTCCTAGGGACGGGTTATTTTTAATAATGTCGCCATTTGATCAAAGACAATGCTTGCTTTAGAACAGCTTTATGAACGGGAGTACGATCGCTGGTTAAGTGAGACGATCGAGTTATTAAAAAATCGTCAGTTCGATCGGGTAGATTACGAACATTTAATCGAGGAGTTGGCAGCTTTGGTACGAAGCGAAAAAACTGCTGTTAAAAGTTTAAGTTTACCAATAATAATCCATCTGTTACTCTATCAATTTTGGACAACAGAAAGAGCAAGAAATAGTAATCATTGGGCGGCAGAGATTATCACTTTTCGAGTACAATTAGAAGATAAGCTCACCACCAATTTAACTAAATTTCTAGAACTAGAGTTAGGGAATATCTATGAAAACGCTCGCTTAATTGCCGAAAAAAAGACAGGATTAAAAAATTTACCGATAATTTGTCCCTACTCTCTGACACAAATTCTTGAGAAACAGTGGTTTCCCGATACAGATAATCAATAAACTCTCAAAAATATGGACTCTCACAACAGTGAACCGATTATAATTGCCGAAGCTGTGGAAAAATGGTACGATAACCGCTTTCATGCTTTGCGGGGAGTCAATCTCACCGTTAATAAACAGGAAGTTGTGGTGATTATGGGGCCGTCAGGTTCAGGAAAATCCACCTTTATTCGCACTTTTAACGGGTTAGAATCCTATCAAAAAGGCCGCATTATTATTGACGGAATAACTGTGTCCCACAACCTGAAAAATATCGAGGCAATCCGTCAGGAAGTCGGGATGGTTTTTCAACAATTTAACCTCTTTCCCCATCTGACGGTATTAGATAATGTCACCCTTGGGCCGATATGGGTGCGCGGTTGGAAAAAAGCGCAAGCGGAGGAAATAGCGACAAAACTCCTCGAAAAAGTCGGTATTCTCGAACAAGCGCTTAAATATCCCCCTCAGTTATCGGGGGGACAACAGCAGCGGGTGGCAATCGTGCGCGCTTTGGCCATGCAGCCGAAGGTGATGTTATTCGATGAACCGACCTCAGCTTTAGACCCAGAAATGGTGCGAGAAGTCTTGGAAACGATGCAAAGTTTAGCTAAATCGGGGATGACCATGGTTTGTGTCACCCACGAGGTAGGATTTGCGCGAGAAGTGGCCGATCGAGTGGTATTTATGGATCAGGGTTTAATTTTGGAAATTGCCCCCCCAGCAGAATTTTTTAATCATCCCCAATCCGATCGAACTCAGCAATTTTTAGCAAAAATTCTTTGATTTTCCATGACTTGATGATTAAACCATCTCTTTTTCTGCTTCTACCTCGACTAAAAGGGGAACGAGATTTTCATTTAAACGACCGGCTCTAATTAATTCTGCGTAGGTATTAGCTTCGATATCGAGTAAAGTATCTTGAAATTGTTCGGCTACCACATCTTTTAATTGTGGGTGTTCCTGTAGTAATTTTTGCAACTGATCTGCCAAGGACTTTAATTGTCCTTCCACCAGAGTTTTTTTGTAGCGATAAAATTCGGGATCGATATCGGGAAAACGTTCTGGTTGTTGCAGATAATTGGCAACCCTAGTTAAAGCAATTTGACGAGCAATTAAGGCCGAATATTCGGTGCGAATCGGTTGATCACCAATAAGATCGAGGAAATTTAACAGCCATTGTATAGATAATCCTTGCACCAATAAAGTAAATAAAACCACCCCAAAAACCACGTCAATAATTTCTTGACGGTAGGGGATAGTAGTAGGAACACTTAACGCTAGGGCGATCGAAACTGAACCGCGCAATCCTCCCCACCATAACACCGTTCTTTCCTTGAAACTGATCTGATTGCCCGTAATTAGGTTACTAATTCCCCCTAGTCCAAAAATTGAGAACAGACGGGAAACCACCATAGCGGCGATCGCTATTAAAATCCCGGTTAAATGACTGCCGAGACTCTCAAAACGGGTTTGATCGCCAATCAGTAAAAAGATGATAGAATTGACAAAAAAGGCGATAAATTCCCAAAATTCGCTAACTACCAAGCGCGTACGGGGACTCATACCAATGCGCGAACCGAGATTACCGAGAATAATCCCGACAATTACCACCCCAATCACACCGGATCCGCCTAATTTTTCCGTGACAAGATAGGTTCCGTAAGCAGAAACTAGAGTCAGGGACTGTTCCACAAAAGGCAGATCGAAGCGTTGGGTAAGGTAGGAAATGCCGAAACCGATCACGCAACCGACACCGATCCCAATCCCCACAAAGGTGCAGAAACGAGCGATCGTGACGGGGACGGAAAAGGTATCGACTCCCAAGGGAATCCCCACCAAGAGGACGAAAGCGACCACAGCGACCCCATCATTAAAGAGACTTTCCCCTTCCATCAGGATCGTCAGTTTTTTACTGGCCCCCAATTCTTTAAATAGGGCAATCACAGAGACGGGATCGGTGGCAGCTAGGGCAGCACCCAACAGAAAAGCGATCGATAGGGGTAAATTGGCAAAAATATGTAGGGGATAGGCGACTCCCAAAACGGAGATAATCACCCCGATAACGGCAAAAATGACGATAGTAACCCAATATTCCTTTAATTTAGCCCAGGGAATATTCCAAGCGGCTTCAAAAAGGAGGGGAGGCAGAAAAATTTCCAGAATTAATTCCGGGGAAAGATTAACTAGACGCAAATCTAAAAAAGCTAAACCCATACCGACAATAACTAACAGCAGGGTGTAGGGAATTTTGCGGAGGAAGGCAACGGTTCTCGATAAAGTGGCGACACTCAAGGAAATGGTCAAAACTAGCAGGAATTGCTCTAAATTATGAGCGATCGCTTCGTTAGCAGTAGATTCTAGACTCATTATTTTCAGTTATCAGTTATCAGTTATCAGTTATCAGTTATCAGTTATCAGTTATCAGTTATCAGTTATCAGTTATCAGTTTTCAGTTATCAGTTATCAGTTTTCAGTTATCAGTTATCAGTTTTCAGTGGACAGTCTTAAGTAAGGAGTATTAAATGGCATTAACAGTGCTGTCTTTTTACTGTTTACTGTTTACTGATTACTGTTTACTGTTTACTGTTTACTGATCACTGATCACTGATCACTGAAAAAAGCTCCTAACACCCTAGTCATTCGTTGACTGAGGAGAGATTTTCAAAGCGGAAATGGCCCCTTCTTCTATCGGGGTTTCTGATGTATTCCTTTCCCCACCGAGAGAGGGAGTTTTACCATTGCCAGAACCGCCACTTTTCGGGGGTTTCGAGGAGAGGAATCGGGCCTCGAACTGTTTGATCAGCACATACAACACCGGGACGAGAAATAAACTCAACACCGTCGAAATCAGATAACCGCCTAAAATTGCAGTTCCCAGAGACCAACGACTCATCGCTCCAGCGCCGGAAGCGATAACCAAGGGCAAGAAACCGACTAAACCAGAAATAGCCGTCATCAGAATCGGTCTTAAGCGTTCCGTCGAGGCCCGGGCTGCCGCATCGGGAATACTTAAACCCAAAGTACGGGACTGGTTAGCGAATTCCACGATTAAAATCGCATTTTTTGCCGCTAAACCGATCAACATGACCAAAGCCACCTGAGCATAGATATTATTATTCACCGCCGGGAACAGACTACCCACTTGTAGGAAATTCGCCCGCAACAGTAAGGCCCCCATGGCACCTAGGATCGCTAGGGGAACGGTAATCATGATGATAATCGGGTCAATGTAGCTTTCGTACTGGGCTGCAAGGACGAGGAAAACCACGATAAAGGCTAATCCGAAGATAACTGGAGCAGCCCCGGCGGAAGTTTTTTCTTGGAAAGCTGTACCCGTCCAAGCGTAACCGAAACCGGGCTGCAGGACTTTCCGACAAACATCTTCCATCACTGCGATCGCCTGTCCCGTACTAAAACCGGGGGCGGGATTACCCTGAACGTTAATCGAGGGATAGAGGTTAAAGTTAGTGATAATCGGTGGATAGGTGAAGCGTTTGACGCTAACTAAACCCGATAGGGGAATATTGGCCCCGGTACGGGAACGGACGTAAAGACGGTTAATATCTTCAGGATTAGAACGGTAATCCGCTTCTGCTTGGGCAAAGACTCGATACAAGCGATCGCCCAAGACGAATTGGTTGACGAAGTTGGAACCGAGATAGGTTTGCAGGGTAGCGAAAACGGCCTGCATATCGACGTTTTGTGCCTGTAGCTGGTTGCGATTGATGGAAAGTTCCAGCATCGGCGTGTCGGTGGTAAATTGGGTGAAAATTCCCGATAATTCCGGTCTTGTTCGGGCCTCGGCCATGACTTTATTAGCGTTGGCAATCAAAGCGTCCATGGGGAAAGAAGCGCGGTTTTGGATAAATAACTCGAAACCGCCGGTAGAACTTAATCCATCCACGGGGGGCGCATTAACGGCGAAAGCGCGAGCATCTGGGACTTTAGTGGCTAATTGTTGGTTAATTTTCCTAAGAATCCCGAAAACCGACTTATCTTCGCCAGGCCGTTCCGACCATTCTTTTAACTTGACAAAAAATAGTCCTTGGTTGCTGCCAGTTCCGGCAAAACTAAAGCCCGCCATCCCGACAAAGTGATCGATTTCTTCGATACCGTCGAGAATTTCTTCGTTAATCTGACGGATAACCCGGTCGGTGTAGCGCAGGGAAACCCCGGGGGGTGCTTGCACGAGGATAAAGGCATAACCTTGGTCTTCTTCGGGGATAAAACCCTGGGGAGTGGTGCTATAACTCCAAGCTGTGAGAAAGAGGGCGGCAATGAAGAAGGGTAACACCAGAAACCGGATGCGGATCAGGAATTCGATCGAGCTTCGATAGCCCTCTTTAACTGCGTTGAAACCCCGATTAAAGCCCTGGAAAAACAGTCCCAAGGGTCCGCGGGTGCGTTGGGGCGCTTTCATGATAATCGCCGACATGGTGGGGGAAAAACTGAGGGCGTTAAAGGTGGAGATGATAATTGAAGCGGAGATGATGACGGCAAATTGTCGATAAACGATCCCCACCGTACCGGGGAAGAAGGTGACGGGAATAAACACCGCTAGTAGTACAAGGGAACTAGCAATAACCGCCGAGGTTAACTCGCCCATGGCATCAAGGGCAGCTTGAAATGGCCGCATTCCCTGCCGTAATTTTTCCGATACCGCTTCTACGATCACGATGCCGTCGTCCACCACTAAACCGGTGGCCAGAATGACGGCAAACAAGGAGAGGTTATTGAGAGAATAGCCTAAAGCCAGGGCGACGGCCATGGTTCCGATCAAAGATACGGGAATAGCGATCGCAGGAATGATCGTGGTGCGCCAATCCTGAAGGAAGATAAAAATGACGAGAATAACCAGTAAAATCGCCTCAACCAGAGTGCTAAAGGCTTCTTCCAGGGAAGCGGCGACAAAGGCGGTATTATCGAGGGTAATGGCGATATTTAACCCCGGGGGGAAACTTGGTTCTAGTTCCGCCATTTTTTCTTTTACCAGTTTGGCAGTATTCCAAGCGTTGGAACCGGGTAACTGATAGACGATATAGACAACGGCGGGGGATTTGTCGAAATAGGCGGCGGTACTGTAGCTTTCGGCTCCGATTTCTGCGCGTCCTACGTCTTTAATTCGGATTAAATCGCCATTTTCCCCGACTTTGACGACGATATTTTCCGCTTCCTCCCCGGTGGCAACCCTACCAACGGCGCGAATGGCGATCTGGAATTGCTGATCCTCGGGACTGGGATCACCGCCAATTGTCCCTGCACCCACCTGAATATTCTGTTCTCGGATTGCCTGTACTACTTCGACCGCCGATAGCCCCCTAGCGGCTAAAGCATCAGGATTAAGCCAAAAACGCATGGCGTATTCCCTTTCCCCGATGATTGTTGTACTACCAACTCCCTCGATCCGGCGAATCTCCGCATCGATGACCCGATCGACAAAGTTACTTAAAAAGACCGTATCGTAGGGATAATTGCCCTTTTCGTCCGGTTTGGCGGAAATCCCGTAGGCAAGGGTAACGCTGGGGGATTGGGTGTTGGTTGTCACCCCCTGCCGGTTCACTTCTTCCGGTAAACTAGCGGCGGCGGTACTGACACGGTTTTGTACCAAGACTTGGGCAATGTTACGATCCATTTCCACTGGGAAAAAGACATTCACCGTACTTTGTCCGGTGTTGGTACTCTGGGACTGCATATAAACAATCTGTTCTGTCCCGTTAATCTGCCGATCGAGTACCGTGGTAACGTTATCCTGTACGGTTTTGGCGTCGGTTCCCAAATAGTTGGCATTTACCGCTACCTGAATAAATGCCAACTGGGGCAGTTTTTCTAGGGGTAAAAAGGGAATAGCGATCGCTCCGAGCAAAACGATTAAAATCGAGCAAACTGTGGTCAGAACGGGTCTTTTAATGAAGGTATCGGCAATACTAAGGATCATAGGGCGTTACTGGTTCATCTTTTCTAGGATAGTCGCCGCGGTGGGAGATTTGCGAGTCAGATAGTTAAATATTAACAGTTTAAAGATGGTATCTAGGATAACGGGAACCGTGGCCACAAACAAGCTAATAAATGTAATATTTTCCCGCCAACCAAAGTGCCGGAACAAAGTTTCTAAGATTACCGTCCACCCCTCCGCCGAGTGAAACCCGACAAATATATCGGTAAAGAGAATAAAGATAAAGGCTTTGGTGATATCATTTAAGCTGAGAAAATAACGACTAACATAGGCTCGCGTAATTGCCAATTGTTGACGACCAAAAATTAAGATTGCAATAAAGGCTATTAATCCGGTAGTATCGGAGAGTAAGTTTTTCCAACCATCTTGACTTTCATAACCCGCTTCTTTAAATAATTCCTGCACCTGTTCCCGAAAATTTTCTTCTGATTCATGCCCTGCTTTTGCTACTCCTAAAACGTGCTTGATTTCTTCAATTTCTTGAAGTCTAGCAAATTCCCTGAGATATTTTTCGCCAATTTCCTGAGATTCTGATATTTTCGCTCTATCCACACCAAAATAGTTTAAAACAGGGCTAAAAATAAAGTTTCTACTAATAACCTGCACCGAGAGAGGAACTAAAATAATAATCAGGATAAAACGAATAGCAATACGTTGTTGTTGTCGCAGGGTACGGAGTTGTTTAATAACGGTTTGTTCGTATTCTGGGGTTAATTCTTGCCGGAAGTTAAAAAATTTATTACTGGTTGCAGGAGAAATTGTCTGGTTAGTTTTATCGCTAGGGGTATCACCAGTGAGATTCGCTTTAGCCAGATTTGGAGTTTGATTATTCGGTAATGGGGGCAGCAATTCCTCTAAATCTAGGCGATATTTACCAATAATATCCTCGATCGCCTTTAAAGTCTCTAGGATGTTATTATTTTCTGGGTTAGTTTGCGGGTTAAGAAAATTACCCAGACGCACTTGAGTTAAATCGAGACGTATCTGTAATAATTCTCGTTCTAGGGTACTTTGAAAGTAATCATAAACACTTTTTCCTCCCACGGCAGCCGGGGAAATTTTTTGTCCCCCAAAATGTTTATCTTCGATCGCTTTAATTTTCAGCGCTCTCTGATAAGCTGATTCTAATGCCACTAAAGAGCGTCTTTCTACCCATTGATTAACTCGATTCCAAGGCACGGCTATAATCCTCGCTTTTCTGTCATCACAAGCACCACGGTAAGCTATCAGCGTTGGCTAGATCTCAGAGAAATATCCATAATATTACATTTTGGGCGCATTGACTGCATCCTCCCCATTGGTGAAATACAGAGTTTCTCATCAAGATAAAGTGGGCTCTTCGTTACTCTTTATGCTAAATCAACAGACAAGATGCCAAGATAACATACTTCTAACCCAAAAATTCCGAAAGTTTCTAAAGCCATAGCCTCTTCGTTTTATTAGTTT
>VYLZ01000876.1_pt1 | contig 10209 bp, 6 predicted proteins | sample 5115361 | NCBI WGS metagenome assembly VYLZ01 (sample SAMN12291805, study PRJNA351875) | freshwater metagenome | isolation source: freshwater lake | place: USA: Michigan, Sixteen Lake | collected 2013-08-07 | reverse complement strand
CTTGGAAACTATCTCATCAAATTAGTCCCCCCATAGAACCTCCTTGAGCCATCTTGCACACTTTTCTCTTTTTGTCAAATTTTATGTTAAGAAAGATGTGACTAATGGATAGCGCTAAAGGCGGGGGATATGGCATAGTTTTCCTGTGATGCCTAGCTAAGACTTACACCCCGTAAACGAAGTCAGCATTAGTCATGCCAGCTGCGGCACTAGCCACAACATTGGCAATTAGGTAACTACCGAGGACGGTAGAATCGTTATACCAGATGTCGCCGTTGCTAGTGTTGACGTAGATGCCGGAGAGGTTTCCCAATGCTCCCCCAGTCAACCCCGCTCCCTTGAAGAACTGGCCAGCGCTAAGGACACTTCCGTTCACGTTACCACTAATAAAGCTCAGACCCTTGATCCCCGGATTAATGAAGCCGGTCAAAGTGCTGTCAAGACTGTTCGCCAGAATAATCGTGTCAGCGGGTACGGAGAAGTCGGTGATCAGATCACGGTTCGCTACGTTGTCGAGCCAGAAGAAATCGTTTCCAACACCACCAGTGAGAGAATCCACACCCAAGCCACCATTAAGGGTATCATTGCCCCCACCACCGTTGAGAAGGTTATTGGCCGTGTTGCCCGTGATCACGTTATTACCTGCGTTACCAGTACCGTTAATGGCGGCTGCTCCCGTCAGTGTCAGGTTTTCCACGTTATTTAAGGCAGCAATAGTGTAAGTAACACTAGATTGAATGGTATCTGTACCACCGCCGGCAAGTTCGGTAATAGTATCAGTTGCAGTATCAACAATGTATGTATCGTTGCCTAAACCGCCAATTAAGGTATCAACACCAGCACCACCATTAAGGATGTTATTACCAGTATTACCAGTAATGACATTATTACCCGCGTTACCAGTACCGTTAATTGCTGCTGCTCCTGTTAGTGTCAGGTTTTCCACATTCGCTGGTAGGACGGTAGTAACCCCAGCCGTGAGGGTATCGGTTATGGCTGTAGTTACAGTTGTGGTTGTACCCAAGGTGGCATTGGTGGGAGAAGACAGAGTTAAAGTAAAGGTCTCATCTGCCTCACTAAGAGAATCATTGAGAATGGGAATATTGATGACTTGACTGGTAACACCAGGAGCAAAGGTTAGAGATACGTTAATTGCAGTGTAATCTAATCCTGCTGTTGCCGTACCGTTAGCAGTAGCAATGTTAACGCTGACGGGTACTGTGCTGACACTGGAAAGAGTAACGGTGTAGGCGACGTTTTGAGGACTGGTTAAACCTTCAACAATCGTCTGACTGTTGGGACTAAGATTAATCTTGGGTAACTGAAAGTAGTTGCCAAAATTAATGCCAGTCAATTTTTCCCCTGCTTTCAAGTTTAGAGCATAGGGAGTGGTAGGGGAGGTTTGTATCCAGCCTGTTTGATTCACTTCCCGAATGGCATATTCTCCCGGTCCTAAGTTGCTGAAGGTGTATTGACCATCAGCGTTAGTCACAGTGGAGATTTCCCAAGGATCTAATTTTCCATTGGTGACGCTATCAATGTAAATTGTCCAACCGGCTAGGGCTTCTTCGCCTTTGTCCCAGATACCATTAGCATTAGCATCGTTCCATTTACTGCCTTTAATGCTTCCAAGTGGAGTTTTGGGGTTTCCATTTTGAAGTGCCAAGTTCGCCGCCTGCTTTGCTCCTAGCAAGAAGGTTTCATCCCCCGTCACCAGAAAATCAAAGGCGGCCCCTTTTGAAAACGCGCCTTCAGCAATACCAAATTTCCGTGCCGTTGCGAAAGCGTTTGCTACTCCTTGGGGATTTTTTTCCGCTAAAGTGTTTAAGGAGACGTAATTATCTGGAAACTTTTTATCAGCAAATGTCTCTGTCCCGAAAAGGGATTCTTGCTGAGTAATCCGCCAACTATCTGCATAAGTTGTATGTATTGTTTGATCAGTGGGATTAGGTCCCAAGTCTATGCCATTACGCAGAGCAAAATCATTGGTACTAACCCCATCACCATTACCTAAAAGCCCTTGAAGTACCCCAAAACGATAGTCAGCGGGATCGACATAAACATCAATGTAGCTTCCATTGTCCGAGGCGATGACTACATCATTATCATCGGTGGTGGAGATATCACCGTCTAAACCTGCATAAGTGAATGTGTAGTTATTACCTGATCGCTGGATTTTGCTACTACCCAGAAATACACTTTGACCACTTGCCAAATTATAGGTAACTCCGTCAATTTTGAGTTCTTGACCAACTGCAAGCTCTGAGTCATAAACAACATTGTAACCATCTATCGTTGTGGCAAAAGCTGTGTTGACAGAAACAGTTGTACTTGCTCCCCAAGGTTTTTGACGGGTTTGCACTTGAAAATCATCTATCAGAGATTTGACAAGAATAAACTCCCCAACTGCTTGAAAATCATAGGGTTTTCCATCAAAATTTACGAGATGCACATCTCCCCAACCGTGACCTTGACCAACTACAGGGTTAGAGGTGAAAAAGATGGAAAAATCTTGGGAGGCACTACTACCCAGTGAGCCACCAACAAAGACGTCGTAACTGCTGGAAAATGGAAGATAGGTAGTAGGAATCTCAATCTGTTGAACGTATTCAAATGCACCTGCACCAGTAAACACCTCACCAGTCCAACCTGTAGTATTCTCTGTTCCTACAAATGAATTAATACCGATAGTGACTGGAGTAATAGTTGCTCCAGATGGACTTGTAGGAACTAACGAGAGATTTAACATAGGATCTGAATCGGTAGTGCTAGGAGTTCCCGTCCAAACAAGAGTAACTTTGGAAGTAGTCATAGGACTAGAACGAGACATTCTCCCCACGTTTAGAGGCGCACCAACGAACGTATCCTCTGCAAATAAATGTCTGCTAATTGTCGTGAATGGAAGAGGTGATAGGAAATTAGTTGCAGTAGTTGTGTTGGAGTAAGGAGGCATTGAAGAAGGTGGTGTCCAGATAGCAGATGTTGGACCCCCAATGGTGGACGTGGCAGTGTGGATAAGCAGTCCTTTTACCGTGGAGTCAAGTGGAGTAATGGTCGTCGTCAGTCCAGTAGTAGGAGGAGATCCAGGAACAAAACTACCAATTTGATTGTAAGCTAGATTAGGACCGGAGGGCAATATTACATTTTTGAATCGCGCCCTGAATACGCCAGGGTTAATCGTTTGTACATTTTCGTAGTAAAAGGCGTCGAATAAATCTCTAACCTTGAAAGGTCCGCCAGCGCTGGCGGTAAAGTTGAGATCAGATAGAAACATCGTAGCCTGTTCTACCTCAATACTCTGGCCACCTACTGTAATTGTTGCCCAGTCATTCTCACCTTTCAAAGCCTGTAATGTCCCAGCACTGAGAATATTACCACGCACTAAGTTAGAAAAAATGTCTCCCTCATCACCAGCGCTATCCGTCTGATTGATATGAGCATCTACAAAATGCCCGTATTCTTCTAACAAAACCGCAATAATGTCTGTATCCGTAGCTGTATCGAGAAAATTAGCAGCGAGATAAATCTTATTCGTGCTAGTCCCATAAGCACCACTAGCATTACCAAGAATGCTACTATCCAGAATTTCAATTTGTGGAAATGAACTAAAATCACCTACAAGCCATTGAGAACGGAGATTTGTGGCTACTGTATGGTCATATTGTGTACCAAATGCTATTTCGAGCAAATTCCAGAAGTCATTTAAACCAGCAAAGTTTTTCAGTTGGTTATAGGTCTTGTTGAGAGTGGTCTGAAGAAGATTAGTCATAACATCCTTTCCATCAACTATTTGTTTGCATTTACATTTGATCGCTCAAGACTTATGAGACGGGTACTAGCGATCGCCTAGATCCATGAAAGTCATGGCTGTGTAGTAGTGTAGATAGTTTTTGCGGAAATAAATTTTTGAGGAAATAATTTTTAACATCGGATTTAAATATCGGACTATTATGTATTTAATATTGCTTGATTTTTCTGGATCTTCGTTACTTGGTATGATTCGATCAGGGGGCATAAATCGACTAAATCCTTATCTGGCAAGAGACTCAATTGATTAGCTCGTTCTAGATAGAAAACAATTGGCAAAAATCGCAGCAATGTCTTTCTATGTAAGGGTTTTATCCTTTATAACCCCCCTCCATTGCATAACACAAACCGAAGAACCATTTTTCTATGTAAATCCTGATCAATGACTATTTAGTTAAGAAATGTAACAAAATAGCCATTAAAACGGCTTACCATCTTGACAACCAAAAAAAGAACAGCACAATTATTTGTAGGATGGGTTAGCGGTAGCGTAACCCATGTGGGCGTTGGGTTTCATGCTTCAACCCAACCTACGTTCATCTTATATTTAATTCCACCCACCCACTTATTTCTGTATGGGGGAAGTCCAGTTATTAAACTGGGCTGTTGCTGATTTGAGATATGAATCTTCTTTTCTGGTATTTTTAAAACCTAGAGCCAAACTAACTTTTGCATCTGATGCAAAGTTTGCATTCATACCTTGATTCGGCAACGCCTAAACTGGTACAAGTGTATGAACAGCTGCCTGTAAGCATCCCACCGAAAAACTAATGCGCTCCGGGGTTGGGATTGAGTGATAAAATCGGAAATAACGCCCAGTTTTAGCAGAGAGTTTCCCTTTAAAAATCCCAACTCAGTAGATTGACAAAAATTGAGCTGCAGCCTCAGTTCTGATCACCGATCACTGAAATCCCTAAAATTAAGCGATAATGTAAAGTAAGGTAAAACTTTCTGGACAAATTCTTATTATGGTGTTATTCGGATTCGGAAAAAAATTAACTTTGCCCACAGTAAGGGAGGCACTACCCGGGCGATCGGAAAAAATGCCCGTACCTAGCACCCACTACGTTAACGGTCATCCTTTGCAGCCCCCCTTTCCTGCCGGTATGGAAAGCGCAATGTTCGGTTTAGGCTGTTTTTGGGGAGCAGAGCGGAAATTTTGGCAATTAGAAGGAGTTTACACCACGGCCGTAGGTTATGCGGCTGGTATCACCCCCAATCCCACCTATCAGGAAGTGTGTACCGGCATGACCGGGCATAATGAAGTGGTCTTAGTGGTCTATGATCCCAGTGTGATTTCCTACGAACAACTTCTAAAAGTCTTTTGGGAAAGTCATAATCCCACCCAAGGGATGCGTCAGGGTAATGATACGGGAACCCAGTATCGATCGGGTATCTATACCTATAGTCCCCAGCAAAAGCAATTAGCGGAAAAATCCCGATCAATGTACCAAGAAGCTCTCAATCAAGCGAGCTACGGTCAAATTACCACGGAAATTCTCGACGCACCTGAATTTTATTATGCTGAAGTTTATCATCAGCAGTATTTAGCGAAAAACCCCGGCGGTTACTGCGGTTTAGGGGGAACGAAAGTGGAATGTCCGATCGCTCTTGATTTGAAGTTAACTTAAGTAGGGTTAGGAGTCAGTTATCAGTTATCAGTTATCAGTTATCATTCATAATTCAGATCATAAAATATCTTTTCTTTTTTGCAACCAATAGGTAAGGAGAAAATAAATAAGGGAATGAAGAATTAATACTCCCCAATTCAATAACAAATTATTGATAGATAATTGATAAACTTGATTGGTATCCTCAAAGGGTAAAGGGATATTAAAAGTATTTTGTTCTTTCGTTTCTGCAATCATGTCTTCCACCTCTACTAATACCCCGTAGGCACCAATCGACCAGCGACTAATCATCAACCATGATAGATATTTCCCCAGACCTTCTAAGCTAAATAATACCCCAGCAAAGATAATCTGAGGAATTAAAATTAAAGGTAAGGCACTATTTGCTTGGGTGATATTACTAACGCCAGCAGAAATTAATAAACCGAGATTAATCGCCGCAAATATAGTTAAAAATGTGGTAATAAAACAGCCAATTAACCAGGTCATTAATTCCGGTTGTTGGTCAGTAAATCGCCAAAATATCACGCAGGTAATTACAATTGTTTGCAGAAAAGCTAAGGCTGCTAAAACCAGAATTTTTGAGAATAAATAGGGTAATAATCCCAGATTAACTAATCTTTCTCGCTGATAAATTGCTTCTTTCTCGCTGATAAATTGCTGATTCTTTGACAATTTCCTGTAGGGAACAGGCAAAACCTACCCACAATTGCGCGCAGGTAAAAACAAAGAGAGTTTTTAAGGCTAAAGGTGCGGATTGGATGGCCTGCTCAAAACTGGGATTATCTCCCAAAAATAAAGGATTTTTGTCCCCTGAAACCACGGCCATTAATAAAATTCCGATCGGGGCGGTTAATAGGTATAAAATTAAACTAAATCGATCACGGATAATTAACTGGCTATAGCGTTGACATAAAACCTGTAGTTGTGTCCAAAAAGATTGTTGAACCTGTTGCGGCCTACTATGATTTTGCTGAAATATTTTACCGATTCTTGCTTCAATATTATTTTTGTAGTAGTCCGATTGTTGAAAACGTTGGCATTCTTGCTTAACTTTTTCGCTAGTTTCCAGATGAATATAAATATCGGCAAAATCCCCCTGAGGTAAAGAGAAAAAATTTAAGGCCTCCCCCGGAGAACCAAAATAACATAAATTGCCTCCTTGACCGAGGAAAACTAATCGATCGCAGAGATTGATATTATTAGTAGCATGGGTGACTAGGAGAATTGTTCTGCCTTCTTTGGCCAATTTTGCCAGCAATTCCATCATCTTTTTATCTAAACCGGGGTCTAATCCCGAAGTGGGTTCATCTAAAAAGAATAATTTGGGATTAGCTAATAATTCTACCGCAATACTCACCCTTTTTAATTGACCACCGCTTAAGTCTTTGACTAAAGTATTTCTTCTTTCTAATAACTCCACCTGCTGCAGGGTTTTCTCGATCACTTCTTGGCAATTAAGATCGGGAGGTAGCCTTAATTTAGAAGCGTAATATAACACTTCTCCCACGGTTAAATCCCTGTGGACGATATCGTATTGGGGAACATAACCGATTTGGGTGCGATAGATATTAAAATTCTGGCGCAGCTCTTCCCCATTCAGATAAACAGTTCCCGAGGTGGTAGGTTCAATTCCCAATAAAGTCTTTAAGAAAGTCGATTTTCCCGCACCACTTCCCCCAACAATCGCCACTAATTGACTCGGTTCGATCGGTAAGGAGATATGATTGAGAATTGTCAAGGTTTGTTTCTTTTTATCCCGCACCCTCCTGACGATATTTTCGGCATCTAGACGGATATTATCCCCTGTATCTAATAAAACTAATTCATCTCCCTGCAACCGAAAACTATAGGGACCGATTCTCACTGTACAACCATTAGTTAAAATGGCACTACCCGATACTTTTTGTCCGTCGATAAAGACTCCATTGGTGCTTTTGTCGTGGAGAATATAACGATTTTGGTTATCGCTGTCGATAATTGCGTGTTGTCGGGAAATTGTCGGCGCGTCTAAAACCACAGTTGCGGTATTATCTCGTCCTAAAACTACACTGCGATTGCCTAGGGAAACCGATTTAAAAGCTAAAGGTGGGCTTTTTACCGGTTGGTTAGGATGATAATAGGTGATCTTGACCCAATTTTTGACATCTTGACCGATATTAATCTCATCTCCATTTCGTAAAAGATAGCCCTCTTTGGGAGTAATCACGCGATTGTTGATAAAAAGTTTATTGGAACTAGGATTAGTCCCGTCTCCATCGTAGATATAGTAATCATCTCCCTGACGACGAAAACAAGCTTGTACTCGACTCACCAGCGTCCAGTGTTGGGGAACAACTAAATCCACCTGTTGACCATCCCGTCCCAATTTATGATTAGGACGACTCAGATTAATAGAAGGGAGAATTTCTCCCTGATTGTTAAGAATAATGTAGGGTTCTTGACTAATAACCGTTTTAATGTTGGGAGAATTGGTCATAAAAAGTTGATCGGTGGGTGGCGTTCGCAGGGGACGGTAAGAAGCTAAGATAGAATTGATGTCTCGATCGCTACTGTTAACCTCAGAGTCTGGAACGAACTCTAGAGATCATGTTAGTAAAACTTCTTAGGATCGATCGAGCTTGTCTAAATTCCTATTCCTAAGACCTATCCACAGGTTATCGTGCTGTTAGACGATGGTTACAACTCCTATTTCTCCTACCGCCAAGGTTTCTAAAGTCGAAGGTATCAAAGAACACAGTAATTATTTGCGAGAACCTTTGGCCAGTGAACTCCTCGAAGATACAACCCATTTTACCGATGCGGCGGTGCAGATCCTTAAATTTCACGGTTCCTATCAACAGGATAATCGCGACCATAGAACCAAAGGTCAAGAAAAAGACTATCAAATGATGTTGCGTACCCGCAGTCCGGGGGGTTTTATTCCCGCACAACTATATCTTACCCTCGATAGTTTGTCCGATCGCTATGGTAACGGCACTTTACGGGTGACAACCCGCCAAGGCTTCCAATTACACGGCATTTTAAAGAAAAATCTCAAAGCAACCCTCGGGGAAATTATCCGCAGTATGGGATCCACTTTAGCGGCCTGTGGTGATGTTAATCGCAATGTCACCGCACCGCCAGTCCCCTACAAAAATCGCCCTGAATACGGCTATGCTTGGGAATATGCCAATAATATCGCCGATTTGCTCACTCCCCAAACTGGAGCCTACTACGAAATTTGGCTCGATGGCGAAAAAGTGATCAGTGCAGAAGAAGCACCAGAAGTCAAGGCATCGAGACAAAAAGATACAAATGGCATTAACAAAAATGATCCCATCGAACCGATCTACGGTCAACATTATATGCCCCGTAAGTTCAAGATCGGTGTCACTGTGCCGGGAGACAACTCCATCGATATCTACACCAATGACCTCGGTTTGGTGGTGATTACCGACGCAAACGGGGAATTACAGGGTTTTAACATCCTTGCGGGGGGTGGACTGGGAAGGACCCACAATAAGGAGGAAACTTTCCCCAGAATGGCCGATGCGATCGGTTATGTGAGCAAAGAGGAGGTGTACGATCTGGTAAAAGCGATCGTGGCAACCCAAAGGGATTACGGAGATCGCGGCGATCGTCGTCATGCCAGAATGAAATATATCCTCGAAGAATGGGGAGTAGAAAAATTCCGCAGCACTGTTGAGGGTTATTTCGGCCAAAAAATCGCACCCTACCAACCCCTCCCCGATTGGAAATATCAAGACTTTTTGGGATGGAATGAACAGGGAGACGGAAAATTATTTTATGGTCTTCATGTAGAAAATGGCCGGGTCAAAAATGAGGGCAGTTTTCAGCTAAAAACCGCCTTAAAAGTGATTATCGAGCGTTTTCAGTTGCCCATGCGCTTGACGGCTAACCATAATATCATTCTCTACGAAATTGAACCCAAGGATCAGGAAGCCGTGGAAGCGATCCTGAAAGAACAGGGAATTATCACCAATCCCGCCGAAATTGACCCTTTAACCCGTTATTCCATGGCCTGTCCCGCTTGGCCCACCTGTGGATTAGCGATTACTGAGTCAGAAAGAATTTTACCCAGCGTGATTGAACGCATTCGCACTCTGCTTAATCGCTTAGGATTAACCAAAGAGGAATTTGTCATCCGCATGACAGGATGTCCCAATGGCTGCGCGCGTCCCTATATGGCAGAATTAGGATTTGTGGGTAGCGCTCCCAATTCCTACCAACTCTGGTTAGGGGGAACGGCCGATCAAACTCGACTAGCGCGCCCCTATTTGGATAAAATGGCGATCGATGATCTAGAAAAGGTCTTAGAACCGATTTTCGTTTACTTCCAACAGGATCAACAAAATAACGAAACCTTCGGAGAATTCTGTCACCGAGTCAATTTCCCTGCTTTACAAGCATTTTCAGCCACCTACACACCTAAAATGACCGAAACTACTACTACTGAATCAAAACCCAAACGCGTGCGTAAAAATCAAAACCGTGTCAGCGTCCCCGATGAAATGTTTGTCCGTCTCAAGGAAGCTTCGGAAGCGGAAAAACGGCCGATGAATCAAATCATCAATGAGGCGCTAGAGGCCTATTTCAGCCAAAAATCCTAATCAGTTATCAAGGTGGGTTAAATCCCACCTTTTTTTATTAGTATATTCATCGAAAATTTTGGGTCTGAAACCCCGTCGTTCTACGACGGCTTTACCGTTAAATACTAGCGCATTTACCAAATATATGCTAAAATGTGAGACATGGAAAAAGCCTATTC
>VYLZ01000873.1_pt1 | contig 10233 bp, 8 predicted proteins | sample 5115361 | NCBI WGS metagenome assembly VYLZ01 (sample SAMN12291805, study PRJNA351875) | freshwater metagenome | isolation source: freshwater lake | place: USA: Michigan, Sixteen Lake | collected 2013-08-07 | reverse complement strand
TCAAATCCATGTTTTGCTTCAGCTTGCGCTAGATCAGATAGCCCAATTTTTCGATCTGGACTCGGAGGATTTGTAGGCGGTGAGGCGTGATTGGTACGTCTTTAAAGCGGCCGGAATTGCGCAATTTTTTGGAACCTGCCCAGCGAGTCCAAAGGATCAACGCCGGCCGCGGGTCATAGCCTGCGGCAAGCATTGTCGCCAATGCCGCGCGGTCCAGCGCCACGCTTTCGGTTTTGGTCCTTAAAGCCACAAGGCGCTGGCAGAACCAAGCCGCAATTTGCCCGTCTTTCTCACACGCGGCGACAAAGCCCGAAGTCATCAAGACCTTGCCTGTCAAGGCCACGTTAGCGCGCAAGGCTTCAGTATCGATCAACTCCAGCTGCAGCGTGTCTGGCGGCAAGCCTTGTGCGTGCCAGATGCGGTCGATCACCGATTTCAGACGCGCGTAATCTGGTCCAGTTTGACGAACATTGGGGCGGGCGTGCGCTTTGTCCGAGAGGCTGACAAGGGCAAGGGCTGCACCAGATAGCAAGGTGCGTCGGTTCAGACCGCCACCCTCACCTAGCCCTGCAAGTCCAATTGACCTCTCAGCCCCACCCACGCCGCTTCGCCCTCGTTTCTGCTTCAGCTAGGCCGCTACGCCGGCCAGATCAGCAAATCAAGCCTACCCTCCCTTAGGGCTTGGCAAGCGCAGCTTTGGTTTCTGGCTTCGCTGGCTTTTCCGGCAGCACTTGAATGCGGATCGTGTTTTGCGGCAATAGATAGCGTTTGGCGATCTCGTGCAATTGCGCAGGCGTGATGGCCTGAAGGCGGGCTTCAGTTTGGGCTTCGCGGTCTAAGGCAAAGCCGCTTTGTGAACCGGGCAACTTGGGGACATCAAGTTCAGACAAGATGAAAGACCAGAAGCTGTTGCTCTGGCGTGTGCGGGCTCGGCCCTTGACGGCCGGTTCGATCACCCGAGTAAGCTCATCTTGTGTTACTCCATTTTTCACCAAATCAGCGGCGATTCCGTCAATAATGGCCTCCACCGGCTTGACCTGATCAGGGGTGACAGACGCGTGTGCGTAAAAACGGCCAAGATCGGCGAAGTTTGAAAATGTCCAGCCTCCATCAGGTGAATAGGATTGGCCAGCAGCCTCGCGTACTTTTTCGGTCAAACGTAATTGCAGAATACTGGCCAGAACGTAAAATCGTTCCGCTTCAATTGGATCAATGCCGCCTTTGGTTCGCCAAGATACATGAACGATGGCTTGTTCAGCTGGCCCCTTATGCGTCAAGACTCGGGCAGGCTGGCCTGTTGGCATTGATCGGATCGTTGCTAATTGGGCGGTATTTAGAGGCAATCCGGCCCGCTTTGGCAAGGTTCCAAAAGTTTTCGCCACCGAAGCAACGACTGAATCAAACTCAGCATCGCCGACGACAACAACATGAATGGTGCCTTCTTCCCGTAAGCGCTTGAGATACGCCTTGCCCTTTTCATCATCGCTCGAGAGATAGCGCTGCAAGTTTGGTTCATCATAAGCGGGATTACCGGTCTCGAAATAGGTTGCCACGAAGAACCCGAATACGCCCGATGCAGTCTGGTTGTACGAGTCCCAACCTGTTTTCAGCGCGTCTCGCGCCAAACGTGCCGGCCGAGGCCCCATACGCGGCTCGATAACTTGGCTCAACATGACCTGCAATTGCTCAGGCAAGTCTGCAATCGCAGGGCTTGCGGACATTTCTAGCGTGTCAGGGTCGACCCGAACCGACGCCAGTGTCGTCGACCGGCCAGCAAAAGCGCTGATGGATTGATCCAAGGTCAAATCGCCAACACCATCGCCGCCCCACGCCGCGTCAGCAAATCCGGACCAATTAGGATCGTCCTGCGGGAAAGCTAAATATCCCGAGTTAATGCCAACGCGGATGTTGGCACGGTCTTTGGTGTAATCGGTATGCATGAAAGACAGGCGCACACCATTCTCAAATGTCACTACCTTGGCTTTGGGATAAGTAAGTTCCTGTACCTTTTTGACCTTGCCTGCAGGTCCAAGATTGAGCGGCTTGAATTCGGCTTTCTTGACAATTTCGCGTGTTGGCAATGGTGCGGCCATGGCGGCTTTCCAAGCATCAAGGACGGCGGCCTCCCCGCCTTCCACAGGCTTCTTACTCAACATTACTAAGGACGGTTCCGCCCCCTGCCACCAAGAAGCAAAGGCACGATTAACTGCTTCTGGCGTAATCTCCGCGATCCATCGATCAAAGTTGGCTAAATTGTCCTGGGGACTAACTGTTACGGCATCTGAGGCAAGTGCACCGATCAATGAGCCAGATATCCCCGTCGTCCTGCGCGTAGGTTCTTCTTTGATTGCCCGCTCAAGACGCAACCGACCTTCCTTGAGTTCTTCCTCAAGCTCTGCTGCGGTAAAGCCTGTTGCCATGGCTTGACGCATTTCAATCACAACGGTTTTCAATGCTTCTTGCCAAGCATCTTCGCGCGGCATGACGGTGAGTGAGGCCGTTAGGCCGTTTTTAGAAACAGAGTTTTGATAAAATACGCCAAGAGTCGGCGGGTTGTCGACGAGTTGCAGGCGCGCAAGCCGCCGTTGGAATACACCCTCTGCCACCGACTGCAAAATTGACCATTTGCGCTTTTCACTTGTGTCCAGATCACCATAGTCGGTCTCATCTGGACGGGTAAGCGTGGCCATGACAACGATTGGCTGCTCTGGCTCAACTATAATTTTTGCCCGAATAGGCTCTTTAGTCCAAGAGCCATTGTCTGGTTCAGGTAGTGCTTTTGCCGTTTTCGGCTTCCAATCCGAAAACTTTGCGGCAATGAGAGCCTTGGTGGTTTCTACATCCACTTCACCCGTAACGACCAAAATTGTGCGCTCTGGGCGATACCAGGTTTCGTAGAATTCGCGCACCTTGGCCGCCGTTGCTGATTCTACAATTTCCTTGATGCCAATTGGTTCGCGGAGCGTGGAGATATCTTTGGGACGCAAAAATTGGCCGACCTGACGACCAATGCGCCGCCCCGGCCCATCGCCGTCATTCATCCCCGAGATGACCACGCCGATCTCGCGCTTGATCGCATCGTCCTTCAACAACAGACTGTCGGCCGTCTCGCGGAAGATTGACAGCGCTGTGTCCAATCGGCCGCCGTCGGCGCTGGGGATATCGAGCTTATACATCGTCTCTTCGAGGTTCACATGCGCGTTCACATGGCTGCCAAAGCTTGCCCCCAAGCGCTCCATCGTTTTGGTCAATTCCCCTTCAGGAATATTGGTGGAGCCATTAAAGGCCATGTGCTCAATAAAGTGGGCAAAGCCGCGCTGATCATCGCGCTCATACTTTGAGCCCGCTTCAATACGAAAGCGCAGGGAGACCTGCTTTTCCGGTAGTTTATTGGGCCGGATCGCATAGCGCATGCCATTGGGCAACACGCCATAAATCACATCCTTGCTGGGCTTAAGGTCAGAGCCTTCCCAAGGCCAAACCGCGCCGGGCGGCGTGGCAGCAATCGGGCGGGTCTGGCTGATGGCTTGGGCTGCTACCTGTTGAGGTAAAGCGGGCAAAGCGATCAAAAAAGAAAGACAAAAAAGCGAAGCGGTGCGAATAATGAAATGTTTAATCATGGCGTGATCGAACCACAGGTTAAACCCTTTGCCAAGGTGGCAGACGCGCTAGATGACGAGGATCACAATCTTGTTTACAGTGCCTTCAACAACGACGTAGGGGGTCTAGGCGCATGCGCATTTCAACTCATTTTTGGCAGAAAATTGGCTCTTGCGCTTTGGCTGGCAGCCTTGCACTCGCGCCCTTTCAAAGCGCCCAAGCCCAAACCACTCAGAACGCGGGTATTGTCCGTCCAGGCGACCGCATTGCAGGGCCAGCCTTTGCCACCCGCAGCCCAGCCTATGGGATGAATGGAGCCGCGGCCACGGCACACCCAATTGCAACACAAATAGCCATCGACACACTCAAGCAAGGCGGGACTGCGGTAGACGCCGCGATTGCCGCCAACGCGGCTTTGGGCCTGCTGGAGCCAACAGGCAATGGCATACGCAAAAGCTCTATGGCATTAATGGCTCTGGCCGCGCGCCCATGGGTATGAGCCTTGCTGATCGTGCCGCGCGCGAAGCCAATATCAAAACCAGAGTCCCCGGCAGCAGACCTTCGTTTGGTAGCGTGACCGTCACCGTTCCTGGTGCCGTCGATGCCTGGTTCTCCATGCACAGCCGGTTCGGCAAGCTGCCGATGGCCAAAGTGTTGGCCCCAACCATTGCCTATGCCGAAGCCGGCACCCCTGTCCCGCCCGTGATTGCCTACTATATGGCAAACAACCTCAAGCGCCTCGAGGAGCGCGCCAAGGCGGGTGAAGTTGAAGAGTTTGAGAACGCCCGCAAAACCTATTTTGCGAATGGCAGCGTCAAAGCCGGCGAAGTTTTCAAAAATCCTGACCTAGCCAGAACCCTCAGCTTGATCGCGCGGGGCGGAAGGGACGCTTATTATAAAGGTCCAATCGCCCAGACGATTGACGCCTATATGCGCCGCATCGGTGGCCCCTTGCGGGCGAGCGATCTTGCGGCACATAAAAGCGAATGGGTGGAGCCGATCTCGGTCAACTACCGAGGCTATGACGTGTGGCAATTACCGCCCAACAGCCAAGGTGTTACGACCTTGCAAATGCTGGGCATCCTCAATCAGTTTGATTTAGCAGGGGCTGGATTTGGCACCGCTGAAAGCCTTCATTTGCAGATTGAGGCTAAGCGACTGGCGTTTGAAGATCGCGCGAAGTTTTTAGCCGACCCGGCATTTGCCAATGTGCCGACCAAAGGCCTGATCGCGCCAGCCTATCTAAAAGGCCGCGCAGCCCTAATTGACCCCAGCAAAGCCAAGGTCGAGGTGGCCGCAGGAGATCCGAGCCAGTTTGAAAAAGGCGACACAACGTTCCTCGTCACCTCTGACTCCAGCGGCATGATGGTCGCCCTGATCCAATCTAACTACCGCGGCATGGGTTCTGGCCTTGTTGCAGATGGTTTGGGCTTTATGTTCCAAAACCGGGGCGAAGCCTTTGCGCTCGATCCAGCTCTGCCCAACGTCTATGCCCCTGGGAAGCGGCCCTTCCACACGATTATTCCGGGGTTTGTAACCAAGGATAACCAAGCCTTCATGGCCTTTGGCGTGATGGGTGGTGCCATGCAGCCGCAAGGCCAATCGCAAATCGTGATCAATATGATTGACTATGGCTTGGATGCTCAGTCTGCTGGCGATGCGCCGCGCTGGCGGCATGAGGGTGGCTGTGAACCTGAAGGTGGTTGCAAGCCCGGACTTGGACGCGTCGCGCTTGAATCCGGTCATACAGAAGTGACCCGCGCGGGCCTTGCCGAAAAAGGCTGGACTTTAGTTGGAGCCGACGGCGATTTTGGTGGCTATCAGGCAATTAAGCGCGATCCCAAAACGGGGGCTTACGAAGCTGCCACCGAAAGCCGCAAGGATGGTGTGGCCTTGGCCTATTAGGTCAGAATAAGACGGGTAGCCAGCGCCAAACCTAAAGGATTCGATTGCCGCTAATGGTATTGAACCTTTGGGAAAGCGACAACCCGATAGTAAGGGTCTTTAAGAGCGGTTCCGACTTACATACTATCATCACATTTTTGGTTCAGGCTACCTCGTCAAAGAACCAACTGTAGGAGTGTTTCCATGAAAAGAATGTTTGCTAGCACCCGCGCAACTAAAGTTGCTATGGCCACACTAGCGGTTGTTACCGTTCTAGCTGCCCTCCAACCCGCTAATGCGCAAGGCTATAATCAAGGGCCCCCGTCCATTACCTTGTTTGCTGGCTTGGACTACAAAGGCCAGTCCGTAACCATCACTTCCGACACTCCGAATTTGCGCGATCTGAATTTCAACGAAGTCAGCAACAGCCTCGTCGCGCGGGGGGAGTGGGAGGTTTGTCTTGATCCCAACTATAGTTCGCGATGCCGGACCTATAATAGCGCGATCACCGATCTTCGGTCATTTCGTGGACGCATTTCCTCAATCCGTTATGTTGGCCGCGATGGTCAAGCCAACTCTAGACCAGACTACAATGGCGGCTATGGCAATCCGCCCCGATACTCAGGACAGTCCACACCCGGCCGCACGACAGTGTACTTTCCGGGCTCGATCAATTTGGGGGGAGCGTTAACGCGGATGGATGGCAACCAGTTTTGCCGATCACAAGGCTTGAACGGGGCGGTCTTTGCCGGGCAGGACCGGAATGGTTATCTCGAAGACGTGTTGTGCCGTCGCTAAATCAAATTTAACCAGACAATCAGAAAGGCCGCGGTGCTTACAGCGCGGCCTTTTTTGTTTCTTTTACATCTTTTTATCCATGAGTTCCTTTGAAGGGATTGAGCACGGACATTTTCGGTATTTGTATTTTGAAACATAGCGCCAGATGTTTCTAGTTCTGCAAAGGCAACCAAGTGCTGCCTCTTTTTACGTCTCGTGCGTTTTGCCAAACATGAACGGAAGTGAAATGACCACATCACAGGTCGTTCAGATCGCCCCCGTTAAAACGGTGACATCGCCCCAAGCGCTTGGCCTTGGTGCCTTTGATTGGAGACTGAAGATGAAAAAAGCTCTGTTACTTGCCCTAACTGGTCTTGCCACTCTGGCCAGCGCCCCTGCTGCTGAAGCTCAACCTTTTTACCGCGGCGGCCCTTCCATCACCCTATACACCGGGACCGACTTCCGCGGACAGGCCGTAACCATTACCAGCGACGTGCCGGACCTGCGCCAGCTGAATTTCGACGAAGCCGCTGGCAGTCTGGTGGCACGCGGGGATTGGCAGGTCTGTCTGGATCACAATTATGGCAGTCGCTGCCGGACCTACAGCGACTCCATACCCAATTTGGAATCTTTTATGGGCAGAATCTCCTCCATTCGTTATGTTGGTCGCGGGAGCTCCTTTGATCCCCGTCCTGGCGGTGGTTTTGGTCCGCCAGGTGGCGGCTTTGGCACCCCACCGCGCTACAATGGCCAAACAACATCGGGTCGCGCCACGGTTTTCTTCCCGGGGACTATCACTCAAGGCCAATTTGGCGGGCGCAATGATGCAAACCAGTTCTGCCGTAACCAAGGTCTGCGGGAGGCGGTCTATTCAGGACAAGATCGCAATGGCAATCTGGAAGACGTTCTCTGCCGCCGCTAATCCCGGTCAGCTCACAACAAAAAAGGCCGCGGTGTTGCCACCGCGGCCCTTCTTTTTACTTTGTGTGTCAGGCTCTTCGAAGTCGAGCGAAACGCGACCATACACATAACGGCCCGAGAAGCCGAGTGGCGAATAACGCGAGAACGCCGATGCGCCCGAGTTATGCAAGGTGGTGAAGGTCGATGGCGTCAACACCGTGGTGCCCGGTGTCATACGTGGGTAGACGTCGGTTGCGTTTTCAACGCCCAAAGTCAGGCTGACCTTGTCGGTCAGCTTATAGCGGCCTTCGATGTCAAACAGGACCTCTGGGGTCAGCACGATACCCCGCGCGGCATCGGTACCGGGCTCAGTCACTTCACCATAATAGGTGGCCTTGAAAGTCGTACCAAACTTGCCGAGCGTCCAATTGGTGTTGAACGAAGCTTTTTCCTTCGGCTGGCCTTCGGTCAGCGTCAAGGTGTTGATGCGGTTAAACAATTGGGTCGGGGTCAAGCCAATTGAGGTCAGAGCTGGGATAACAGGGGTCCTGTCCAGCTTGGTTTCGTTGACACTCAAGCTACCGATGAAGTCGAAGCGACCAAAGTCAGTGCGTAAGCGATAGCTGGCCACTAGGTCCGCGCCCTTGGTGGTGCTGTCCATACCGTTCAGGAAGAAGCGAACGGCGTTGATGCCGACGATGCCATTGGCCGCAAGCAAGGCCGCCACAGCTGGCTGGTTCAAGTTTTCCGACAACACGATGCGGTCTGACAACTCGATCTGATAGGCGTCCACGGTGACATGGAAATCACCAAAGCGCAGCACGCCGCCGAACGAATAGTTCACCGATTCTTCTGGCTTCAAGGCTGTACGGCCCAAAGCGAGACCAATCCGGTCGGTCGAAGGCACAGTGAGGATTTCCAGAGGCACGCCGGCTACCACGTTGGTGGAAGAGGCAGTTAAGAATTGCTGCTGCAAGCTTGGCGCACGGAAGCCGTTAGAGACCGAACCGCGCAGGACGAAAGCTTCGGTAAAGTCATAACGACCCGAGATCTTGCCGCGGTCACAATTTCAGGTTCACGCGGAACTGACTTGCATCATTTGGCTTGGGGTGCCACGACTAAGACAGCGCCGAGATCACGAAGAATCTCGCACTTTGGGAGACGTCCATGCATCCAGTTCATCATGCGGCTCAAACACCGGACAAGCCCGCCGTCATCATGGCAGGCTCTGGCCAGAGCTTAAGTTATGCCACGCTCAATTCTCGCTCAAACCAAGTCGCGCATTTATTACGCAGCCATGGGCTTAATGCTGGAGACGCGATTGCGGTCCTACTCGACAATTGCCCAGACTATTTTGAGATTGCTTGGGGTGCCCAACGTGCAGGCCTTTATTTCACGTGTCTGTCTACAAAACTTCAACTCGATGAAATCGCATATATCCTGACAGATTCTCACGCCAAGGTCCTGTTTGTTGGAGCTAATCTATTGGCATTGGCCGAAGAGGCGCTGGCCCATGCTGGCGTGAGTATTCCCGTACTTGTAGTGGGCGGCGGTGCCCAAGACCATAAAGCCTACTCGGAAGCGCGCGACGCTGAGTCAAACGAGCCGATTGCCGATGAAAGTGCCGGGGCCGACATGCTCTATTCGTCTGGCACCACGGGTCGTCCAAAGGGCATCAAGATCCCTCTGACCGGCGCACCGATCGACACAGCCAATGCGCTGCAGATGATGGCGCAAGCGATTTATGGAATATCAGCTGACAGCCAGTATTTGTCTCCCGCGCCCCTCTATCACGCCGCCCCGCTACGCTGGTGCATGTCCGTTCATAAAATTGGCGGCACGGTCGTGGTGATGGAAAAGTTTGAGCCCGAGACCTATTTGGCTGCGGTTGAACGCTATCGCATCACAGACAGCCAATTGGTGCCAACGATGTTTGTCCGGATGCTGAAGCTCGATGAAGGCATTCGCAATGCCTATGATCTTTCGTCGCTCAAAATGGCAGTACACGCTGCAGCGCCCTGCCCGGTTGCTATCAAAGAACAGATGATGGCGTGGTGGGGTCCGATCATCCATGAATATTATGCGGGCACCGAGGGTAACGGCTTCTGCACCATCGGCCCCCAGGATTGGCTGCGGAAAAAAGGCAGTGTGGGGAAAGCCCTGCTAGGCGAGCTCCGAATTGTTGGCGAAGGTGGCGAGGTTGTTGCGGCCGGCGAGTCTGGCACAGTTTACTTCGCTAACGGGCCGCAATTTGAGTATCACAATAGCCCAGAAAAAACCGCCGATAGCCGCAATGCTTTGGGCTGGTCGACTTTAGGCGATGTTGGCTATGTCGATGACGAAGGCTTCTTATTTCTAACAGACCGCAAGGCCTTCATGATCATTTCCGGCGGGGTGAATATCTATCCGCAAGAAAGCGAAAATGTGCTGGTCACTCATCCAAAAGTGGCCGACGTAGCTGTCTTTGGTGTGCCGAATGAAGAGTTTGGCGAGGAAGTAAAAGCTGTGGTTCAGCCGTTGGATATGGCCGATGCAGGTCCTGAATTAGAGGCCGAACTTCTTGCATTCTGCCGCGCCAGCATTAGCCATGTGAAAGCACCCCGTTCGATTGACTTTATGGCAGAATTGCCGCGATATCCCACCGGTAAACTCTATAAGCGGCTGCTACGCGACCGCTATTGGGCCGGTCGGGAGAGCAAGCTTGTCTGAAGGTAAAAACCAAGCACAAAGAGAACTCTGGAACACATTCGCGGGGGAGCGTTGGACGAGGCGGCAAGTCGATATTGACGCCATGCTGCTGCCTTTCACACAGGCCTTGATGGAAGCATCAGGGCTATTGGATAGTGCGCCGCAAATTGTTCTGGATGTGGGCTGTGGCTCCGGCGAAACATCCTTGCTGATGGCAGACCTTGGTCACACAGTGACAGGGGTGGATATCTCGACCTCTTTGTTGGCCTTGGCCCGCAAGCGCGCGGGCGATCGAACAAACGTCTCTTTCTTGGAAGCAGATGCTTCAGATGCAGCCTTTGATCGCCAGTTTGACCTGTTGATCTCCCGTTTTGGTGTAATGTT
>VYLZ01000351.1_pt1 | contig 10250 bp, 10 predicted proteins | sample 5115361 | NCBI WGS metagenome assembly VYLZ01 (sample SAMN12291805, study PRJNA351875) | freshwater metagenome | isolation source: freshwater lake | place: USA: Michigan, Sixteen Lake | collected 2013-08-07 | reverse complement strand
GGTCCCAAGTTGGGGGCTGATGCTGGCAGTGGCGCTGCTCGGCGGGCTTATTCTCAACCTCATGCCGTGTGTGCTGCCGGTGCTATCGCTCAAAATCCTTGGGCTGGTCGGCAGTGGTGGGCGCAGCCGGGGCCAAGTGCGCGGCGATCTGTTGGCGATGGCCGCAGGGATCATCGTTAGTTTTCTGTTACTCGCGGGCGCGGCCAGTCTCGTAAAACTCGCGGGCGGCGCGGTGGGTTGGGGGATTCAGTTTCAGCAGCCGTGGTTTTTGGCAGCGATGGTGGGCGTGCTGGCGTTGTTCGCGGGCTCCTTGCTCGGTGGGCGCGAGATTGGTTTGCCAGTCGCGGTGAGTTCCTGGGCGGGCGGGCTCGGCCAGGGTAGCCGGGGTGAATCCTTCCTCTCCGGTATGGTGGCGACTTTGCTGGCGACCCCCTGTTCCGCCCCCTTCGTTGGCACCGCCGTCGGCTTTGCGCTGGGGCAGGGGCCGCTTGAGATTCTGTCGATTTTCCTGGCGCTGGCGGTGGGGTTCGCCGCGCCGTTTCTGCTGCTGGCGATTTTTCCCGGCTGGGTCGCGCATTTGCCGCGTCCCGGCGCGTGGATGCTGTGGGTAAAGCGCGGCTTCGGTCTTGCGTTGCTCGGAACAGCGGTCTGGCTGCTCACAGTTCTGGCGGCTTTGGTCGCGCCGCTGGGGGTGGTGTTGGTGAGCGCGATGGCCGTGGCGCTGATCGGGGTGATGGTCCGCCTGCGCCGGGGGTTGGCGCTGGCCACGCTGGCGGGTTTGGTGGGGATCGCTGCCTTGCCGAGTGTCGCGGCACGCTTGGCCCCGCCGCCGGTCGCCCGAGTGAGCGAGGATGCCCTGTGGCAGCCCTATTCCGCCGAAAGCCTTGCCGCAGCCTTGGCGCAAAATCAGGTGATCTTCCTCGATATTACCGCCGACTGGTGCCTGACCTGCAAAGCCAATAAGCTCGCGGTGCTGGACCGGGAGGCCGCGCGCGCGGCCCTCAGCGCCCCCAATCATCTCGCCTTGCGCGCCGATTGGACGCGGCCCAATCCCGAGATTTCAGCGCTGTTGAAGCGTTATGGCCGCTACGGCATTCCGTTCAACATCGTATATGGCCCTGGCGCGCCCGACGGCGTCGTTCTGCCGGAACTGCTGACGCTGGAGGCGGTTCAAGCGGCGTTGAGCAAGGCGGCAGGGCAAAAACCGTAAACCTGCGTAAAAATCCATACCCGGTCACGCACCTGTCGCGCTAAGGGTGTATTGTTCACCGACGCCTCATGCAGAGGCTTTATAGGAAAGAGACCAATATGAGCGTTTCAACTGGCGATAAGATTCCCCTGGTTACCTTGAAGACGATGACGTCCGAAGGCCCGAAAGACATCACCACTGCCGAGATTTTCGCGGGGAAGAAGGTGGTGCTGTTCGGCCTGCCGGGCGCGTTCACCCCGACCTGCTCGGCAAAACATCTGCCGGGCTTCATCGAAAAGGCCGCTGCTTTCACCGATAAGGGCGTGGATACCATTGCCTGTATTTCGGTGAACGATGCCTTCGTGATGGGCGCGTGGGGCAAGGCCCAGAATGCGGGCGATACTGTGTTGCTGCTGGCCGATGGCAGCGCCGATTTTGCCAAGGCCATGGGCCTTGATGCCGATTTCTCGGCCTATGGCATGGGCATTCGCTGCAAGCGCTTCGCCTTGGTGGCCGAAGACGGTGTGGTGAAAGTGCTGAACGTCGAAGCGCCGGGCCAGTTTGAGGTTTCCAGCGCCGATTATGTGCTGAACCAGCTTTAAGATCGGTTTGGCTTCCGAGAGGGCGGCTTGCCCTCTCGGAAGCCTCGTATCCCTAACTTTTTAAAGCTTCTTCTCGACCGCACCCAGCGCGTCCGACAATCTTCCCTTGGCGCTGCCGGGGCGTAACGGGCGGGGTTGGCTTGCGTCAGGTGCCCAGCCGGTGAGGAAGATCACCTCGAACCGCGCTTCGATGCGCCCATCTGGGGTGCCGAAACGGTCGGCGTAATCGGCGGCGGCGCGGGCGAGGGTCGATCTGCGCCACGGGCGGCGGGGGCGACCGGCCAGCGCGTTGGTTTCGCCCATGCCGCGCAAGTCGCGCATGAGGGCCAGCACGTCCGGGTAGGAAACCGTCAGAACATCGCTATCCACCACGGGCAGGGCAAACCCCGCGCGCTGCAATAAGCGCCCGGCGTCGCGAATATCGACCGTGGGGGACGCCCGTGGCACGAGGGTGCCGGTTTCGGCGATTTCGGCGGCGGCGAGGCTGGCTTTCAACTCTTGCAAGGTTTCCCCGCCGAAAATCGCCCCTAAAAACAATCCATCGGGCTTTAACGCGCGGTTCGCTTGAATGAGCGCGCCGGGCAGATCGTTGATCCAGTGTAGCGATAGGCACGAGAGCACCAAATCGAGGCTGTTTTCGGCAATCGGCAGCCATTCTTCATCGGCCACCAGGCGCGGACCGGGCGCGCGGGCGATCATCTTTGCCGACAGATCAGCAGTAATCAGCGTTTCGATACCGCCGCGCCCTCGGGCCGAGCGGGCAAGGTCGCCCGTCCGTCCGCCCAAATCGAGCGCGAGGGGGAAGCGGCGGCGAATATCGTCCAGCCGGTCGAGCAGCCGGTCCCCGATTTCCTTTGTTAGAAAGTCGAAACGCCCGTCGAAACCGGCAGCAGCGCGGTCGCGGTGCAGGCGCAGGGCGCGACGGTCAAAAATCTGAGACTCGGATGCAACAGCGGTGGCCATAGACGAATTCCTTTCGCCCCTTGCCTGTAGCAGAACCGGCGATTCTCGCCTATACCCACAGCATGATGACACGGTTGCGCGCGCTCCTTTTCGGGCTCGGCGTTCTCCCGCTTGCCGGGTGTGCCGAGATGAATTTGGCCCTCGATGGTCAGCCGACGGCGCTGGCCTGCCCCGTCGAAGAGAGCCTTGCGCTGAGGCGCGTAAGGATGGTGACCACCGCCCAGGCCGAGTGGCAGAAATTCGGCGGCGGGGTGATCGACTGGTCCAACGGGCGGCGGGAGGTGTTGGCCGAGGGGATTAAGGAAACCGACCCCAGCATTGCCAGTGACATTCGCCGCTACTGGCGCGCGGTGCCTACGCCGCTGGCACAGCAGGCTGCGGCGAACGAAGGACGCGCAGGGCCTTTGGATGCGCCGTTCAGCCAAGCCTGGTCTGCCGCTTTCATCGGGTATCTCGCCTGCGCTGCCGGGGTTCCGGCGACCGATCTGCCGCGCGCCGAAGCCCATTTCACCTATCTTGATGCCGCGCTCGACGGCACCCCTGGGTTTACGGCCGAACCGCTGGAAGAAGCGCCGCCCGAGCCCGGTGACGTGATCTGCGGCGACCGTTCCGCCCCGGACGCACGGCTGCTCACCCTGTTCGACCGGCGCGGCGAGCAGGGCGTTCCGCGCCCGATGCACTGTGATCTTGTCGTCGAGGTGCGCGACCGGCAGATCCGGGCGATTGGCGGCAATGTGAACGATAGCGTTACGCTCAGCCTTTACCCGACCGATAGTGATGGCCGCCTCGTGCGCCTGACCACTCCCGAAGCCCCCGGTTGGTTCGCCGTGCTGCGCGCCAGCTATCCGCCCCTCCCAGAGATGATTTCCCAACGATGATCTTTGCCAAAACCCCCGAGCCGCCCTATTGGGCCGTGATCTTCACCAATCAACATAGCGACGATACCGCAGGCTATGCGGCGATGGCGCAAACGATGGAAGACTTGGTGGCAAAACAGCCCGGTTTTCTCGGCGCCGAGTCGGTTCGCACGGATGATGGCAGCGGAATCACGGTTTCCTATTGGCAGAATGAGGCGGATGTGTTGGCGTGGAAAGCTGTTGCCGCGCATCTTATCGCGCAGCGGCTGGGAAAGGAGCGGTGGTATAAGGGATATGTGACCAGGGTTGCGCAGGTTACCCGCGATTACGCGCATGGGGTGGCGCTTGAGTCCGAATAGACGCTGTGTGCTATTTCGGTAACAAGCCGTAAAAAAACCGCAAACTGCGACGTTTGGACCCTGTTTGGCCGTTTCCCATAACGTAAAGGGCATGGTACGTAAGAAACAACAATATAAAAATCTGGGAGGAAATGATGATGCGTTCCCCGATCAGCCGGACTTCCGCGCTGCTAGCCCTGACCGCCCTTGTAATGGCGCCGAGCGCCTGGGCAGGCTCTTTCTATATCCAAGAACAAAGCATCTCCGGGCTTGGCGCGGCAAATGCCGGTCAAAACGCGACGGGCTTCGATGCCAGTACCGTGTTTACCAACCCCGCCGGGATGACCAATCTGACCCGCTCGCAGCTTTCTGCGGGGGGGAGCCTTCTGTTGCTCGGCTCTAAAATTCGCAATGAAGGCTCGTCGGCCCGTCTGCCCGCCGCGCTTGGTGGATCGACTGTCGCCATCACCGGAAAGGACGGCGACGATCCCAACTCCCCGGCACTTGTCCCTGCCACCTATGGCGTTTGGGTTGTGAACGATGATGTGCGTCTCGGTTTCGGTGTGAATGCGCCGTTCGGCCTCGTCGGCAAATACGATGAAGGCTGGTTCGGGCGCTATAATTCGCAAAAGTCGAAGCTGGAAACGATTAACATCAGCCTCACTGGCGCTTACAAGGTCTCGCCGAAGTTCTCGGTGGGCGGCGGTATCGACATTCAGCGTGCCCGTGCGGTTCTCACGGGTGCAGTGCCGGCCATTGCTGGGCTGGCGGGCCTGAACGCGGCCCAGACGGGGGCCTATATTACCTCCGTCGGGGGCGTGAACGGTCTTTACAATCCCAATACGGACAGCCTGTTTCGCGTCGATGCTAACGGCTGGTCTGTCGGCGCAAACCTCGGCCTAACCTGGAAACCGGTGGATGAGTTGACCGTGGGTCTGACCTACCGCAGCCGCATTAAGCACACCGTGGAAGGTGATTTCGCAATCGTTCGTGGCGCAACGGCCAGCCGTTCCGGCCCGGCTGAAATTACGGTGACGACGCCGGATATCGTTGGCCTCGGTGCCGCGTGGCGCGTAACGCCGAAGTTAGAGTTGTTGGCACAGGCCAATTACTTCCACTGGAGTAATTTCGATAAGATCGACATTAAGTCGAACGGCTCGACGGTCACGGTGGAGCAACAAGACTATAAAAACAGCTATTCGCTGGCGCTCGGATTTAATTACAAGTTAACCGATGCGATTATCTTACGCGCAGGCACTCAGTTTGACCGTACGCCCGTGACCGATCAGCATCGCTCGACGCGCGTGCCCGATGGGAACCGTATTTGGCTGTCGGTCGGCGCAAGCTATGACCTGACCGAGAATATGTCGATCGACGCCGCTTACGCCCACATCTTCGTTGAAGACGTCAAAATCAATCAGACCTCCAGCACGGGCGCAACCACGCGGGCAACGATGAGCGATGGCTCCGTCGATATCCTGTCGATGGCGGTGCGCTACAAGTTCTAACCCTTAAGAGACCCCTGGAGCCGCCTGATTTGGCTCCAGTTCCTCCCCCACCTTGGGCACCCTCTTTCGGCTTCGGCTGAAAGAGGGTTTTTTATGCGCGGGATAAAGCCCTGAACTGGCCGGGGGTCACGCCGCGAAAATGTTTGAAGGCGCGGGTGAGGTGGGCTTGATCGGAAAAGCCGCACTCGGCGGCAACATCGGCAATCGCCTCCCCCCGCCGCAAACCTTCCTCTGCCCGGCGTAAACGCGCCAGCTTTTGAAAGGCGTGCGGTGGCAGGCCATAGGTGGCGCGAAAGGCGCGGATAAGCTGGAAGGTGCTCAGGCCGGTCTCCGTCGCAAGGTCGGTGAGCGAGACGGGAGTAGCGGGATCGTCTTGCAGTCGCTCCGCCGCGCGCCGAACCCGCGCTGACGCTGGCGGGACTGTTTCGGGCGGTACTCGGCCCGTGCTGTGCCGCTGCACCAGGGCGGCGAGAACGGAGAGCAGTGCGGTTTCCCGCGCCAAGGTTTCCCTCTCCGCCAATTGGGCGAACACACCCGCGCACAAGGCCGCAAGGGTAGGATCTTGAAGAATGGTATCGCGGAAGGTGGGCAGACCGTGTGAGGGGCTATAGCCGCTCTCCTCTGCCGCGCGCAGCATCAACGCCGGATCGATATAGAGCATCCGATAGGCCCAACCGTCATCGGCGGCCGCATAACCATCGTGAACTTCGCCAGGATGTATAATGGCAAGATTGCCCGGCATCGCGAAATGCCGCGCCCCGCGCGCGTGAAACCCTTCTACACCGCCGGTGATGACGCCGAACACATACCGATCATGGGTATGGGGCGCGAAACTATGGCGGCGAAAGCGCGCGAGCAGCACTTCGGTGTCGCCTTCCGGCACGCGCCAAAACCGGGTAGCCTCGCCCTCAGTCAGCTGATCGCCGAGATCATCATGCGACATGGGCGGGCGCGGGCGCATCGGCGGTAAGCGTGGCGGCAAGAGGCGAATACCAATCGCCGGGAAAGCCTGCCGTGGTGCGGGCGGCGTCGTTAAACGGCGGCTTCAGCGCTCCCCGGAAATGCTGCCGAACCAGCGTTTGCCAAACCGCGCGCGGGTCGCTGTGACCCCGTTCTGCTGCGAGCCACAGGAACCAGCGGTTGCCGATGGCGACGTGGGTAATTTCGTCCCGGTAAATCGTCTCCAGCACTTGGGCGGAGGCTTCGTCTTCCACCGCGCGCAGCTTGTCGATCATCATGGGCGTAACATCCAGCCCGCGCGCCTCATGCACCATCGGGACCACGGCGAGCCGGGCAAGGGCGTCGCCTGCGGTTTCTTGGGCCGATTGCCATAAGCCGTCATGGGCGGGAAGATCACCATAGGCCGCGCCCAACGCCTCTAAGCGCGCGGCCAAAAGCGCATAATGCTCGGCTTCTTCCGAAGCGACCTTCAGCCAATCCGCAGCAAAGCTTGCCGGAAACTCAGGGGCGAAGCGGGCCAGAATATCCCACGCGAGATCGACGGCGTTGAGTTCGATATGCGCCAGCGCGTGCAGCAGGGTTACCCGCCCGCGCACACCGCGCGTGAGGCGCCGGTGCGGCATGGCGCTGGGAGAGACCAGGCCCGGCTTTTCTGGACGGGCGGGGCGTTCGGGCACCTCGGAAACCGATCCCACGGGCAGCGTTCCGCTTGCCCACAGCGCTGCCGCCAGCCGGGTTAGCCGAACCTTTTCCATCGGATCGGCAGCGGTCAGAACCGCGAGCGCCGCCCCCGCAAGACTGGCAAAGCCCGGAGGGGCGCCCATTTAGGTAATCGAAAAGCGGGACAAGGCTTCCGCCAGATCGTCGCCGAAATGGCTGCCCTTACGGATAATGGCCGCGCGCGTCGGCAGCCCTTCCAAGGATGGGTCGCCCCAGCCGAAGCTGGTGAGCAGCGCAAAGGGAATATCTTGGGTCGTCGGCATCCCGAGAATCGCGCAGGCGAGATCGATGCCGGTGATTTCGTCCAACATGGCCGAGGCGATCACCAGATCCGGCTTCAAGCGCACGGCCATTTCAATGGCTTCAAAGCTCTTGCTGACATTGACCACGCGGTAACCGCAGGCCATCAGTTCCCGCTCCACAATCCGCCCGGCAGAGCGTTGCGGTGATACCAGCAGAATAACAATATTGAGCAGCTTGATATCATTAACATCGAAGGTGCGAACGGTGGGAAGCTGGCGCACCACTTCGCGCAACGACGGCGCCGGGCTATCATCCTGCTCGGTATCAAGCGTGATCCGCAGCAAATCGGTAAAGGCTTGCAGCCCGTCCAACTCGCGGTCGCCGATCTGGTCCACGCCCTCCACATAATCGGCCATCTGGTGCAAAATCACGTCGGCGGCCATGAGGCCAACCGAGCGCGCACCGATCCGCAGATTATGGAAATGCCGACGCATCGCCTGGATCGCCTCGGCCTGGGGGGTCAAGGCCGAGCGAACGTTGCCGAGCATCACGTCGATTTCGTTCGTGATATCCCGCGCTTCATCGATGAATTCGGCGCGAATGTGTTGTTCGAGGGTATCGTCGATGACCATTGCTCTGCCTAGCGCTGCTGCCTGAAACCTTAATGAGCGCACAGTAGCGCAACCGCCTGCGCTTGGCGATAGGCAGAGGGGTGGGTTTAAGACGAATGCCCGCGCGCCCCGCGAGTCGGCCTTGTCACGAAACAGTAAAGCCAAGCCCTGTTGCGCTGGAGTCCTCGGTTGGTTAGACTCTGCCTCGTTGTTTCCAACCGACAACCGAAAGGAGGTGATCCTGTGTCTACCCACCAAGGGATTTTCAGTCTGGCAGGATCTGTAGTCTTAAGGCCTGCCCGTGCTGACGGGGATACCTTTTGCTTTCGGAGGTCCGGAGCAGTCTGAGTTTCCCCATCCCATCGGACGGGAAAGGGCCGCTCGCCAGCCGAGCGGCCCATTCTATTTTAAGAGGGCACCTTGTTACGGCGTAAAGCATCGCTCCCCGCCAGTACCGCCCCGCCGACGATGAGCACGGCCGCGAGCATGACTTCCAGCGTTATCTGCGCTCGCCCCCCGAGATAGAGCCCAAGAGTGGACAGCAGCGGTGTGGCATAGGACGCAGCCCCCAAGGCCCGTAACAGGCCGCGTTTGATGCCGATATCCCAGAAGAAGAACGCCGCCCCCAGCGGCCCTGCCCCCATTATCGCCATCACGGCCCAATCTTGTGCGCTGGGGGCGTAGGGGGTTTCTAAAATCAAATGGCACAGACCCGCCAGCGTCGCTGTTACAAGGCAGAGGGCGGCGACAAAATCGGTCGGCACCGCCGCACAGTAGCGGCGGGAGAGCACCGAATAGCCGCCCCAACAGAGCGCCGCACCGCAGGCCGCAAGATAGCCGGGTAGAAACTCCACACGCACTTCAAGTGCAGGGCCGCCAACCAGCAGCACCGTGCCGGCAAGCCCTAGCAGCCCTCCGACACTATGGAACCAGCGCAAGCGTTCGCCGGGTAAAAACGCCGAGAACACCACAATGCACAGCGGCCACAGATAGTTGATTAGGTTCGCCTGCACGGCAGGGGCCGAGCGCAACGCCACGAAAAACAACAGATGATAGCCAAACAGCCCGCCGACGCCGATGGCCCAGGCGCGCGGGCTCTGCTGTGCCCAAGCGCCGGCGAGGCCGAAGGTGATCGCGGTCAGCAAAAGCGGCGGCACCGGCCCCGCAAGCGTCGTCAGCAGCGCAAGGCTACCCCAGAGAAGAATTGCCACGCTGCCCAGAAGCGTCGCCGCGCCGACCGAAGACCCAACCATACTGTTCTCTTAACCCCATAAAAAGAGGGAGGCCGAAGCCTCCCCCGTCACGCTCTCGTTGCAGCAGGTTATGCCACCATATACTGCCCACCGTTGACCGAAATCGTCGCCCCGGTGATGAAGCTCGCATCGTCCCCCACTAAGAACAGCACCGTACGGGCGATATCATGGGCAAAGCCCAAGCGCCCGACCGGGATGGTGCCGATGATCTTTTTCAGCACGTCTTCCGGCACGGCGGCGACCATATCGGTATCCACATAACCCGGCGCAACGCAGTTGGCGGTGATCCCCTTCGCCGCGCCTTCAAACGCCAGCGCCTTGGTGAAACCGATCATCCCGGCTTTGGCCGCGCAGTAATTCACCTGACCATATTGGCCGCGCTGACCGTTCACCGAACTGATTTGCACGATGCGGCCAAAGCTGCGCTCGCGCATCCCCTCATACACGGTGCGCGTCATGGTGAAGCATGACTTGAGGTTGGTGGTGATAACATCATCCCACTGCTGCTCGGTCATACGATGGAAGGTGGTGTCGCGGGTGATCCCGGCGTTGTTCACCAGAATATCGACTGGCCCCAGCGCGGCTTCAACCCGGGCCACGCCCGCCTTACACGCGTCGAAATCGGCAGCGTTCCATTTTTCGGCAAGAATGCCGGTTTCCGCCGTGAATTTCGCTGCGGCCTCGTCGTTGCCGCTATAGGTCACCGCGACCTCATTGCCAGCCGCCTTCAGCGCTTTGGCAATCGCCGCGCCAATCCCTCGGGTTCCGCCCGTTACCAATGCTACCCGCGCCATGACCGTCTCCCTTATCGATTTTTCGGGCGCTGTCCCGCGCACCTTTCCAGTTTTAGCAAACCACAAGCGGAGGTTTCAGGAAAGCACCGGAACGTGGCGTGATGCACGCAGGCGGCGCGTTCACCTGACAAATATTTCATGTTATTCATGAAAAATGTATTGATAAACATGATTGCCTTCGCTAAGGTGAGTTTATCGAAAAAAAGGTATCC
>VYLZ01000980.1_pt1 | contig 10264 bp, 13 predicted proteins | sample 5115361 | NCBI WGS metagenome assembly VYLZ01 (sample SAMN12291805, study PRJNA351875) | freshwater metagenome | isolation source: freshwater lake | place: USA: Michigan, Sixteen Lake | collected 2013-08-07 | reverse complement strand
TCGGTCTGCTGCTCGCGGGCGATGTGCCGCCGGACGAAGCCGGGGCCTTGGTGCGCTTTAAAACCGCAGCGTCCGCCGGGCACGTTTTAGCCGCCGCCGAGGTCGCGCGCCGGGAGGGTAAATCCCCCAGCTTCCGCTTCGCGCTGCCCGATCCGGCAGCCCCGCGCCCACCCGATAGCTGGTCGCCCTCCGTCATCACCCGCGCGCCCGACCTGCCAACCCCGCCACCCGTTCCCGGACGGCCTGATGCGGTGGTGCGGCTCTACCCGATGCCGCAGGCCAAACCGCCCGCCCCTGCTGTCACGGTTGATGCGTCCGCGTTGGTGAGCGCGCCGCTGATCCAGCCGACGCCGCCGAAAGTCGCCGAACCGAAAGCCCCTCCGCCACCGGAACCGAAGCCAGTTCTCGCAAAAGCCCCTGAATTAAAGGTTCCCGACCCCGGCAGCGCCCGCCTGCGTCTTGCCGCCTTGCGCGACCCCAGCAGCCTGAAACCCTTCGAGCGCGACTTCCACCGCCGCACCGAAGGCTGGCGCGACGGCCTCAGCCTCGCCCATGACGTGAGCGCCGACGGCTGGACCCGCGTTTATCTCGCAGCCACCTTAAGCACGACGGACGCGCAAAGCCTCTGCCGCGCGTTGAAGGAGCGGCAGGTGGATTGTGTCGTGGTGCGGTAGGTTAATTCGAGCTGAGATCAGCACATTGCCCCCAGTTTAAAGGGGCCGGACTGATAAATTTTTCATCCGACTCAATCGCACCGATATACTTATTCTTGGAGTCAAAGAATATTAAGAAAACTTTTCCATGCTCGGTCGATAGCCAGTCGATTATATAACTTGAAAATCTAAGATCGTCACGTTCCGGATACGCATATGTCGCTGCGACACAGAGAGTTTTGATAGAACGCCCTTCATACGAAAGGTTGGACACTCCTTTTGAGACGCTGTCCAAATATGCTGAAAACAGCATTGGGTCTTTGGTGATTTTGGGCTCGTGAGCGGGTGGTTGCGCCGGAGGGACGCCCGGCAGCACTATCGATAATGCCAAAAAGAAAAGGCCATAGCTAATAGCCAAAAATAACAGCACAGGTAACGACAGCAACAGAAGCTGAACCACTATTGTGCGAACGGTCATCTGCTAACTCCAACTCTACGCCGCGCCCCTACAAATACCGCAACGCCACAAATCCACCCACCAACAGCACCGCAAAAACCGTGGTCAGCAGCGTCAGATATTTCTCGATAAAGGCGCGGATTGGCTCGCCGAAGAAATAGAGCAGCCCAGCGATCAGGAAGAAGCGCATCGCCCGCGACAGGATCGAGGCGACCGTGAAGGCCAACAGCGGGAAGTGGGCGACACCCGACGCAATGGTGATCAGCTTATAGGGGATCGGCGTCATGCCCTTGATGACGATGATCCACCAACCGTATTCAGCGAAAGCCTTCTGGAACTCGTCGAATTTTGCGCCGAGCCCATAGCTCTGGATCACCCAAGAGCCAATCGCCTCCCACAGATAATAGCCGATGGCGTAGCCCAGGAACCCGCCCGCAACCGAGGCAAGCGTACACACCGCCGCATAGAACAGCGCCCGCCGCCGATTGGCGAGGCACATCGGCACCAGCATTACATCGGGCGGAATGGGGAAGAAGGAGCTTTCGATGAAGGACACCAGGGCAAGCGCCCAGGTTGCCTGCGGCGTGCCCGCTTTGGCGATAACCCAATCGTAAAGGCGGCGCAGCATGGAAATCGGCGTCCGATTCTGGCAGGGAGAAAGGCGTTGCGCGGTGTGCCACGGCCCCGGAAAAGGGTCAAGAGACAAGGCACGCGAAAGCCGCTAGAAGGGCTTCCGGGCACGGATTTCTTAGGAGCGAATTATGTCGAAATATGTGGCTGCGGTTGACCTTGCCGTCCAGCAACGCTGCAAAACCGGGGAATCGCCGGTTTGGGATGCGGCGCGCGCCTGCCTGTGGTGGGTGGATATCAACGGCCCTCACCTGTTTCAACTGATCCCAGAAACCGGGGCTGTCGCCCGGTGGGAGTTTGCCGAAGCGATTGGCTGCGTCGCCGTGCGGGCCGATGGCACGCTGGTACTGGCGTTGCGCTCGGGCCTCATTCGTTTTGACCCCGCAACGGGGGAGCAAAGCCTGATCGCCGCCGCGCCCTATGATCCGAAAACCTATCGCTTCAATGATGGCAAAACCGATCCGCAAGGCCGTTTCTGGGTCGGAACGATGCACGAGCCGCGTACCGAACGCAGTGCGGAACTTTATTGCCTCACCGAAACAGGGCTTGAGACGCGTGCCGGGGACGTAATGGTCTCGAACGGCCTCGCCTGGTCGCCCGATGGCACCCGCCTGTACCACTCCGACACCCGCGCCCATACGATCTACGCCTACCCGATGGACCTGGCGACCGGCCACATCGGCGCGCGGTCGGTCTTCGCCACGCTCCCCGCCGAAGGTGGCCGTCCCGATGGCGCGGCGATGGACGTGGAAGGGTGTTACTGGAGCGCCCAATTCGCCGGGGGCCGCGTGCTGCGCTTCAGCCCGGCAGGCGACATTCTGGAAGAAATCCGCTTGCCGGTCAGCCGCTGCACCATGGTGGCTTTCGGCGGCGCGGACCTTCAAACCCTCTACATCACCAGCGCCTGCGAGGGGCTGACGGAGGCTGAACAGGCCGCCGAACCCCTCGCAGGGTCGCTGTTCAAAGTCGCGGTTTCGGTAAAGGGCCAGCCGATTCCACCCGTGCGGAATCTCCGTTAAATCCCAGCGGCAGGGCGAGAAATGCCCTGCCGCCGGAACCCCTATTTTAGCCTAAACGCTTCCAGAAAACGATTTTATCGTCTCCGTCAGCCCAAAAGTCCCGGATGCGCGCTTCTTCCGCATAGTCATTTTTGCGGTAGAACGCCCGCGTTCGCGAGAAGGCATCTGTTCCAGACGTCTCGGCGATCAGCACGCGATGGCCTCGTTCATGCAATACGGCCTCAAGATGCCTCGTAATAGCACCGCCAACGCCGCGCCCTTGCTTCAAAGGATGGACGGCAATTGCGAGCATATTCCAGGTACCGTCCGTTAATTTTTCGGGAACTGCATAGCAAAACCCGATAGTCTCTTCATCCTTTTCACAGGTAAGCCATAGAGATTGATTTTCGTCCCCTAATAGAAACCCCTCTATCATGTCGGGGAGCATCTCACTTGGAAACAAACCCGTTTCATCTATCACATTCTGTAGGCTGGGGATGTCTTTGGCGTGTGTTTGTCTAATGTGCATGGCGTGATCGTCTTTTCAAAAGCGGATCAAACGCACATCTCGAGCCTCAGGCTGGGTTTTTCCAGAGATTGTGTGAGGAGTTTCGAGTCGTGCGCCAACGTGAGCCAACTGGCTAAGCCAGTCACTCGCTTATTCTATAAATTCCCAAAGGGAATTATATGTTGCCCGCAATCTCGAACATAAACTCTCCAACGCCTGGCAAACGCCAAGGCTGTCGATTTATAACAGTTTGATAAATCGACAGCAATCCGCGTTCGTTAGGTTACCGAGGGCAGCCGATTCCGCCCGTGCGTTCGGTTAAGGGGCGAGCCGCGCGCCGCCGTCGATATCGATCAGTGCCCCGGTCAGAAACGGGTTGGTGATCGTCAGCAGGATCACGCTGGCGATATCGTCGGGCACGCCGATCCGCCCGGCGGGGAGCTTTTGGGCCGTGGCGGCAAAGAAACCGGCGCGCTGGTCGGCGGGCATCCCGTCATAGGCTTCGGTCGCAACTAATCCGGGCGAGACCACGTTGACGCGGCGGGGCGCAAGCTCGACCGCGAGCACCTGGGCAAAGCCGTTGATCGCGCCATTGACCGCCGCAAGCCCGGCCATTCCCGGCGCGGCGAGGCGGGCGGCAGCGCCGCTGACCATGGTGATCGATCCGGTGGCCGAAAGATGCTTCACCGCGGCTTGTGTGACGCGCCAATAGCCCCAGGCTTTATTCTGGAAGGCTATTGCCAGTTGAGCGGTATCGATCTGCCCAAACGGCCCCCAGGCGGCGGAACTGGAGGCGGTGAGCACCAGATGATCGATCGCGCCTAGGCGCTTTAAGGCCGCGTCAACCGAGGCATCTTGGGTGAAATCCATCACCTCGCCGCGCGCGCCTGCGGGCAGCGCCGCCACGGCTTTTTCCAGCCGCGCTGTATCGCGCCCGGTGATGATCGACGTGCCGCCTTGGGCTGCCACCAGCCGGGCCGTCGCAAAACCAATCCCAGAGGTGCCGCCGACGATAAGGATTTTTTGACCCTGAAGGCTCATGACTGTCGCTCCTAAAGCCGGGAAGGTTCAGAGAAACGCTCCCGATTGATCTGCTCCTGTGGTAAGGCTTTCCCATCATGAGCTACAGCGAAATCGCTTCATGTCAGATTTCAATGATATTGAACTCAGAAAGCTCGATCTCAGCCTATTGCTGATCTTTCTGGCTTTGGTGCGCCACCGCAAAGCGGCGCGGGTGGCGACTGAGTTGAACCTTACGCCATCCGCGATCTCTCATGCCTTGCAGCGGTTGCGCGAGGTTTTCCATGATCCGCTGTTCCTGCGCCGCCCGCACGGGTTGGAGCCGACCGCCGTGGCCTTGGCGTTGGATGCGCCGATCCGCGCCGCCGTCGAAACCCTTAACCACGCCCTGATGGGGCCGGAGGTTTTTGCCCCGGCGCGCAGCCGGGCAATCTTGCGGGTGACGTCCTACGATTCCGAACTGTCCACGCTCCTGCCCGGCCTTATCGCCCGGCTTCAGAGTGAGGCCCCGGGGATGCGCTTGATTGCTCGCGCCCTGGGCCGCCGCGAGGCGCTCGCGAGCCTTACCGACGGCACCAGCGATCTTGCCTTAGGGTTCTTCCCGAACCTGCCCGACGACTTCATCGGCGAGGCGCTGTATGCGGAGGATTTTTCGATTGTGGCGCGGCCTGATCACCCGTTTCTGCACGGGCTTCAGCGCGAGGTGGTCGTGGCGGCACCGCTGTTTTTGCCGGGGCTCGCCATTGTGGCCGAAGCCGGGCTGATTGCCGCCGTGCCGACGCGCCTTGCCAATGCCTTTGCCGCCCGGTTCGGCCTGGAAGTCCGCCCACCGCCGCTGGCCGTGCGCCGCTTCACCATAACCGCCGTCCGCCATCGCCGCGACGGGCGCAACGGGTTGATCGATTGGGCGCTGACGTTGCTGCGGCAGAGCGCAGGATTAACTCACCCTTTGAGCGGCACGTAAATCAGCGTCTGCCACTCGGTTGGCGGCAGGCTGCGGGGATCGTTGAGATATTCTTCTAAGCTGGGGCGATCATCGGGCTCGTGGCCGCTGGTCGGCATCCACGCGGCAAACAGCCACTGATAGGCCTTTTCCAACTCGGCATAGGGGCCGGTGTGGAGTGCCGTCACGTAACGTCCGCCCGCGATGGTCAGCGCATGGGCGGGGGCGGTGACTTCCGTGCCGGGTGGGACGGTGAGGCAGGCTTCCGAGCGCAACTCCGCGACAGGCACCGCGTTTGGATCATCGTAATAGACGCCGAACATGCGGGTTTGCGGACCGATCAGCCCGCGCGTGCCCGCATAGATCGAGACCTGCTCGAAGGCTTTGCCGATTTCCAAGTAGGTGCCGCGATGGGCCACGGCGGCACAGGGCAGATCGGGCAGCGTTGCGAAATCAATGGGCAGCATCTTATCCTCCATCGCGTTGGCAGAGGTGGTTCTCAGGCGGTACAGCCCCGGAGGGGTGCCATAATCGGCGGAAAAACTGCGGGTGAACGCCGCTTGGCTACCGTATCCGGCACGGCTGGCGATATCGGCAATCGGCTGATCGGACTGCGCGAGTTGCCCTGCCGCCCGGTGCAGCCTGAGCCGTCNNNNAATGATAGGGCGAGAAGCAGGCAACCTCCGCCAGCCGGTCCAGGTCTAAAGGTGCGTCAAGGTTCGCCCAGAGATGATCGACGACCCGCAAAATGCGCGCTTCGTAAGGCGGAAGGCTCATACCCGAGAACCCTCTTCTGCTAAGGGAATATAGATTAAGGTTTCTAACTCGGCGGGAGGCACCTGCTTGGGATCGTTCAGATATTCCTCCAAGCACGGCGCGTCGCCCGGCTCGATCGCTTGCGTCGGGAACCACGTGCTATAAAGCCACTGATAGGCGCGCTCCAATTCAGCATAAGGGCCGATAAAGCGCGCCACCGCATAGAGCCGACCGCCTAAAGTGAGCCTCTCCAGCGGTGGCTCGGCCAGTGTGTCTGGCGGCACGGTCAGGCAAGCGTGCGACCGTAAGGCTTCGGCGGGCACCAAGGTGGGATCGTCATAATAGACCGCGAAAAATCGCGTCGTCTCCGTCATCAACCCACGCGGCGCAGCGTGAAGCGCCAATCTCTCGAAAGCTTTATCGATATGCTGTTCTGGCCCAACGTGGGCCAAGGCAAGGCAGGTCAGGGCGGGCAACCGCAGCGTTTCAACGGGAACCATTTTTTCCTCCAACTGATCGGGCGAGGCCGCCGACTGACGATAGAAACCGGGCGCGGCGCCATAGTAGGCGGCAAAGGCGCGGGTGAACGCTGCTTGGCTGCCATATCCTGCTGTCGCGGCGATTTCGGCAATGGGTTGGTCGGACGCTAACAGCGCGCCCGCCGCCCGGTGCAGCCTGAGCCGACGCACCGTTTCCGCCACCGTTTCCCCCGTTATGCCGCGATAGAGCCGGTGGAAATGATAGGGTGAGAAGCAGGCGACGTCCGCCAGCCGGTCCAGGTCTAAAGGCGCATCAAGGTTCGCCCACAGATGATCGACAACCCGCAGAATGCGCGCTTCGTAAGCTGTTTCCGTCATCCGCCGCCTCCTCTTGCGATTGAGAGAAGCATAAGCGGCTTTGATAAATCTTGCGAACTTGCCCCCTCGAAAAGATCGCTTGACAGCGACGGGTAGTAAGGAGCCATACTATTGGTATGGACCCTTACTAATGGAGCGCATCATGGCCTCGACCAACCGCCGCCGCTTTCTGAAATGGACGCTCGGGGGCTTTGCCGCCCTCAGCACCGCCGCCGTGGCCGGGGGGGTTGGCATCAGCCTGATTCCCAATGCCCCCGCTGTTGCCATCGCCCCGTGGCAGGAGGCCGGGCGCGGGCGCGATCCGCGCGAACGGGCGCTGTCCTACGCGGCCCTCGCCCCCAACCCGCATAATCTGCAATCCTGGCTGATCGAGTTGGTCGGCGAGGATCAAATGCGCCTTTATGTGGACCGCAGCCGCCTGCTGCCGGAGACCGACCCGTTCAGCCGCCAAGTCGTGATCGGTCAGGGCTGTTTTCTCGAAACCCTGGTGCTCGGGGCCGGTCTTACCGGGTATCGGGCCGAGGTTAGCCTGTTCCCGCAGGGAAGTTTCGAGGCAAATGGCGTCGATCATCGCCCGGTTGCCGATATTCGCCTCATCGCCGAGGGTAGGGCCGACCCGTTAGCCCAGGCCATCCCGTTTCGGCGCAGCGTGAAAGAGCCCTTCGACGCCAAGCGCCTGCCCAGCGAGGGGCAGCTGCGGGCCCTTACCGCGCTCAGCACGGCCAGCGTGCGCGTTGAGGCCACTGCGACCCCGGACAAAGTGGCGCGCCTGCGCGGACTGCTGTACGAGGGCATGGAGATCGAAACCCGGCTGCCGCGCACGTTTATGGAAAGCGTCAAGCTGATGCGGATTGGCAGTAAAGAAATCGCCCAACACCGCGACGGTATCGATATCGGCGGCGGTATGATCGAAGTGCTCGCCCGCACGGGGGTCATCACGCGCGAAGCCCTGGCAGACCCCACCAGCAGCGGTTTTCAAACCGGGCTCGACCTGTATAAAGCCATGACCGATGGCACCCCGGCGCTGATTTGGCTGACAACGCCCGGCAACCGCCGCGAGGATCAAATCGCCGCCGGACGGGCCTATCAGCGCCTCGCCCTTAGCGTCACACAGGCGGGTCTAGCCTTGCACCCAATGAGCCAGCTTTTGCAGGAATATCCTGAAATGGCGGGCGCGCAGCAGCGCTTGCTTGCCGAACTCGGCAGTAAAGCGCCAGAACGGGTGCAGATGATCGCGCGGATCGGCTATGGTCCGGAGGTCTCTCCCGCCCCTCGGCGTGATCCGGCCTCGTTGATCGCCGCCGGGCCGAAACTTTCGATGGCTTTCTAATGCCCAATCCCCCGCCGCCCGTTTTTCAAATGCTCAACGAGATTGGGATTATCGCCCAACTGGCCGGGCGGCGGTTTGAGCAAGTGATGCCTTTAGGGCTCACGCTGGCGCAGTTCACCGCGCTCAATCATCTGGTGCGAACGGGCGACGGGCGTAGCTTGGTGCGGATGGCAAGCGCGCTTCAGGTGACGAAAGCCAGCATGGGCGAAGTGGTTCGCAAACTTGCGGAGAAAAGCCTCGTAACCATCACCCCCGACCCGGAGGATGGACGCGGCAAGCGGGTTTATCTGACCGATGCGGGACGGGCAGCGCGGGAGGCAGCGATTGCCGCGCTCGGGCCGGATATGATCACGATGACCGAAACCTTCGGGGAAGCCTTTTTTACCGGCCTCACGCCGAAACTCGCCGCGTTCCGCCAGTGGCTCGATGCGACGCGGGAGGCTGGACCGAGCGCCCCCCACGTCGCGCCCAGCGCTACATCGGACGATCGAGATTTACCATCCAGGACACACCAAACCGATCCGTGAGCACGCCGAAGCGCGTGGCCCAAAAGGTTTCTTCGAGCGGCATCGTCACCGTGCCGCCCGCGCCGAGGGCAGCAAACAGCCGTTCGGCATCGTCAATCGAGGTGGCCTGCACCGAAACGCTGAAGCCCTGATGTTTCACGTCCCCCGGCCCCATACCATCCGACGCCATCAGCGCGACGCCGTCATAGCGCAAGGACGCGTGCATGATTTTATCGCGCCACTCCGGCGGCACATAGGTTTCGGCGGGAGTGCCCGCGAAGGTCGAGATCATCTCAAGCTCCACCCCGAGGCACTTAGCGTAAAAACTCATGGCCTCCCGGCAGGTGCCGCCGAAGGTGAGATAGGCATTAAGGCTCATGATATGTCTCCGAACAAAAAATGAACAGCGCGAGCAAGCTACGCCGCTTTCGGAGAGATATCAAGCCATCCTAAGCCTGTTTTGCCGCGATGATCCCGCGCCGGATCGCCCGGGTGGTGGTGAATTTTTCTTCCAAAGTCGCGCCGTCGCCGATGCGGATGGCGCGGGCAAGCAATCCCAAATCCTCGTGCAGCCGCCCGAGCATTTCGAGCACTGCCTCGCGGTTGTTCAGGAACACGTCGCGCCACATGATCGGGTCGGAAGCAGCAATACGGGTGAAATCGCGAAAGCCGCCCGCCGAATATTTAATCACTTCCTGCTGCATATGCTCTTCAAGGTCGGTGGCCGTGCCGACGATGGTGTAGGCAATGAGATGTGGTAGGTGCGAGGTAATCGCCAGCACCCGGTCATGATGCTCGGCGCTCATGATCGTAACCAGGCTGCCCATCGCCTCCCACGCGGCTTGCAGGCGGGCAACCGCCTCTGGGTTGGCCGTATCGGTCGGCGTTAGAATGCAGTGGCGGCCCTCGAATAGTTCGGCGAACCCGGCGCTGGGGCCGGAATGCTCGGTGCCTGCAATCGGATGCCCGGGGATGAACTCAACGCCGTCTGGCAAAACCGGGGCCACATCGCGGACCACCGCCTGCTTGACCGAGCCGACGTCGGTCAGAATAGCACCCGGTGCAAGGTAGGGCGCTAGCTTAGCCGCAACCTTGCCGCAGGCGCCCACGGGCACGCAGAGGATGACGAGATCGGCGCCAACGGCCAGCGCCGGATCGGTCCCGGCTTCATCGACCAAGCCTAAACGCAGCGCTTCGGCCACATGGTCCGGTGTGTGGTCGAGCGCGACGATCTGCCGAGCGAGCCCGGTTTTGCGGAAGGCCAGCGCCAAAGAACTGCCGATCAGGCCGATCCCAACGATCAGCACGCGGTTGAACGGTGAGTTCATGCCGCGAGGAACTCGCTCAGCAGGCGCACCGCCTCTTGTAACTCGTCTTCCGGCCCCACTGAAATCCGCAAAGAATGCGGCAGCCCGTAGGAGGTCATCTTGCGAATGAGTATGCCGCGCTGGGCGAGATACTCCCACGCTTCAGCAGCAGTCTTGCCGGGGGTCTCCGGGAAGCGCACCAGCACGAAATTCCCGGCGCTGGGGGCGACCGTGAGGCCAAGACCGCTGAGTTTGTCCGTCAACCACGGCAGCCAGGCTTCGTTATGGGCACGGGAACG
>VYLZ01001110.1_pt1 | contig 10304 bp, 15 predicted proteins | sample 5115361 | NCBI WGS metagenome assembly VYLZ01 (sample SAMN12291805, study PRJNA351875) | freshwater metagenome | isolation source: freshwater lake | place: USA: Michigan, Sixteen Lake | collected 2013-08-07 | reverse complement strand
CAGCGGCTTACCACCCTTCCCCCGAGGCGGGGGAAGGGCCGGGGAAGGGGGCCACGTCTCGCGAATTCATCTTGGAATCGAGGTCGATTCGGAGATGTGTCCCGAGGTGAACCCTAGGCGGGAGAAGGGCCGGGGATGAGGGCTACACACCGCGGTTTCACCGAGGAGGGAACATGAGCCGGAGTTCCAATCCTCCCGAAGACGACGTGCAACTCCGAAGCGTTCATCCGCGGTCTCCTTGGGATGCCATGGCGTTTGCGACGCTCCCCGCGGGCGGGGCGAACATCGCCGCGCTGACGCGCGCCGTGAGCGCCCGCGGCGAGAAGCGACTCGTCTGCGCCAGGAGCCAGTTCACCAGCCCGACGATGCGCGTCGGCCGCTTGCCGTCGAGCGTACGCAGGCAGGCGCGCACCACATCATCCACGAGGAGCGCCATCCGAAACACCACCGTCGAACGAACGCCCGCGCCCATCGCGTCGATGAACGGCGTCTCGACCGGTCCGGGACACACCGCGGCGACGTGCAACCCGCGCCCGCGGTACTCGGCCCACAGTGCCTCCGAGAGCGACAGCACGAACGCTTTGGTCGCTCCGTAGGCCGACATGTACGGCGAGGGCTGGAAGGCCACGGTCGAGGCGATGTTGAGAATCGTGCCGCGACGCGCGAGAAGCGACGGCACGAAGAGCCGCGTCAGCTCGGTCAGCGCGACGATGTTGACCTGCAGCATCTCGCCGACGTGCGCCGGCGCCTCAGTCTCGAACGGTCCGTAGAAACCGAAGCCCGCGTTATTGACCAGCGTGTCCACCGGCAGTTCGCGCTGCTGGACCTCGTCGAACAGTCGCTGGGCGGCTCCGGGGGCCGCGAGGTCTGCTGGCAGCACCGTCGCCTTGCCGCCTGCGCCCTTGATGCGCGCGGCGAGCGCCGTCAACCGGTCCACCGAGCGCGCGACGAGCACCACCTGCGTCCCCTGCGCCGCCATCGCGACCGCCAACGCTTCGCCGATGCCGGACGAGGCTCCGGTCACGATGGCGACGCGTCTGTTGCTTCGATTCTTCATAGGGGGATGTCTCCTCAAGGGCCCGTGAACTTCTCTGCGACGGCCTCGCGGCTCACCGGGCCGAAGTGCCCGGGGAAGAAGACGGTCGCATTCGGTGCGAGCCGCTCGAGCACGGCGCGGACATCGCGTCGGTTGTCTTCGACATCGCACATATAGAAATGAATCTCCGCTGAGCTGCCTGTGATGGCCCCGCGGAAGAGGTCGCCGACGAGCGCGGCCCCGGGGAGCGTCACGACGAGCGAGCCCGGCGTGTGCCCTGGCAGCGGCACGATCGCGCCCGGAATGCCCACGAGCTCATCGAGCGCGACCTCGGTGCCGATGGTGATGTCCGGCGCGATCGGCGTGAATCGCGCCGCCTGATCGGACGCGACGCGGTCCCGGGCGCGGTCGCTCGTGGGGCAGAGGTGATCGTTCGCACCGGCCGCGAGGATGGGCACGTCCGCCGTCCCCGCGATGATCCGGGTGCCGAACTCCCGGTGAAACCACGCCGCGCCTCCCGCGTGATCGGCATGGCCGTGCGTGAGAATGATCGCTCGGAGGCGCGCGGGGTCGAACCCTTGACCGCGCAGATCGTCGGCGAGCGCGGGAGCGTTCGATTCGAGCCCGGAGTCGACCATGAAGAACGCATCGCCGCGCGAGACGACGTGCGCGTTCGTGTAGTCGCGGCGAAAGGTGTGGACGGTGATGCCGTCCGGCAGCGCGGTGACCGAGCGGCTCGTCGCGCAGCCCGAAAGCGTGACGAGTGCGAACACGAGCCTGATCAGAACAGCGCCGAACCGGGCCGCGGAAGTGTGAACAAAGATGCTTGCAGACATGGGATGACCTCAGTTGCTGATGCTCGGCATCGCGTGGAGGAACTCGCTCCCGGTCGCTCGCGCGAGCAGGAAGCGGGCGGTCGAGGCCGCCGTGATCGACAGCCCGATCCCGCGCCCGTCGTCGCTCACGCGCAGCGGCCTCGCGGGCCCCTCGACGATGTTCGGGAGTCGCACCGAGACCCACTCGACGGAGCTCGCGCGGAGCGCCGCTTCCATGCGGTCTTTGTCTTCAATGATGGGAACGAGCCAGCGCAAGAACAGCGGGATGACGATCCGGTTCGCGAACCATGTCCCGCTGCCGCCCGCGCCGACGTTCGACATGCACACGATCCGCGCGACGCCATGCTTGCTCATCGCGGCGAGCGCGGCCTTCACCGAGTCCGAGATGAGCGTGGTCGGCTGGCCGTCGCCCTTGCCCCCGATGCCAAGGCAGTGGATGACGACCTCGGCACCCGCCACGCAGCGCTCGACGTCAGCCAGCAAGGTCGGACTGCCGGCGAGCACGGTGAGACGCGGGTGCTGCAGTGACACGCGGCGCGGATCGCGTACCAGGGCGACGACCTCGTGGCCTTGCTCGAGCGCCTGCGAGAGCACGAGTCCCCCGGTGAGGCCGGTGGCGCCGAAGACGGCGAGCTTCATTCCGCACCTCCCGTGCTTCGAGCGGCGTCGTTGCCCGTACCCGCCCTGACCGAGAGCACGAGCTTGCCGAGGGTTGCCCGACTCTCCATGGCCGCGTGGACCTTGGCGGCGTGCGCCAGGGGTGCCTCGAGCCCAACGTGCGGCACAAGAGCCCCCGAAGCGACGAGCGCATAGAGGCGCTCGAGCGTGGCCGTGAATCGACCCGGAACGGCCATCACCGCGTCGAGGTGGAAACCGCTCACCGTGACCGCGCGCTTCAACATCGCGTGGGACGGCACGATGAGCGGCGCGCCAGAAGCCACGCCGAAGCTCACGAGTCGGCCGAACGGGGCGAGCGTCTCGAAGAGCGCCGAAGCGACCTCGCCGCCGACGCTGTCGAGGACGACATCGAAGCCGCGCCCGCGGGTCGCATCCCGGAGCTCGTCGCGTAGCTCGGCGCTCGTGACGTCGATGGCGACATCCGCGCCGAGGCCGCGCGCGTGCGCGAGTTTCGACGATGAGCTCGCGAGCGCGACGACCTTCGACGCACCAAGCGCACGGGCGAGCTGCACGGCAAGGCCGCCAACACCGCCGGCGGCCGCTGTGACGGCGACGACGTCTGCCGCCTGGAGTCGCGCCATGGTCTCGAGCACGTGCAGCGCGGTCGCGCCTTGGTTCGGAACGGCCACGGCGGTCGATGCGTTGAGGTCGTCCGCGATGCACGTGACGAGGCCTGCCGCGATGGTGCAGAACTCCGCGTAGCCGCCGGAGCGCGTCGCCGTGACACCTGCCACGCGGTCGCCGACGGCCAGGGTCGTGACGCCAGCGCCGAGCGCACGCACGCGCCCGACGATCTCTGAGCCGGGGACGAAGGGCAGCGGCGTGGCGTCGAGGTAGAGCCCGCGCCGCCGACCGATGTCCGAGAAATTCACGCCGGCGGCCTCGACCTCGACGAGCACTTCTCCCGCCGCAGGCTCGGGAGTCGCCATGTCCACGATCTCAAGCACCTCGGGACCACCGAGCCGCTCGTAGCGAATCGCCTTCATCGGTCGTCCCCTTGCTGGAGCAGGCACGTCGCCGACGCGCGCGCGACCTCGTCTCCGTCGGTCTCGCGCACCAGGCGAGCCCCCACGAGCAGGTGACGTCGCCCCACCCGCACCACCGTCGCCATGCCAACGAGGGCGTTGGCCTGCGCGGCCTTGCCGAGGAAGGACACCGACGTCGACACCGTCACGAAAGAGCCCTCACGCCCGAGGCTGAACACGGCCGGGCCCATGACGTCGTCGAGGATGCCGCCCTGCACGAGGCCCGCGGGGTTGGCGGTCACGGGGCCAGGCACGAAGCGGACGCACGCGCGCCCCTCCGCTGCCTCGAGGCGCTCGGCGCCAAGCAGCTGGTCGGTCGGCGGCGGAATGCGGAAGCCTGCGGCGGTCGAAGGCGGGGAGGTTGCGACGGTCATGGACGCCTCATGTTCACGGTGTCCACTTTGACGGACGAAGTTCACGGTGTCAACATGCAGCCATGACTCTTCAGCGCGACGGCTACCATCACGGCGACCTCCGCAACGCCCTCGTGGCGTCGGCGGTCCGGCTGATCGAGACGAGCGGGACGTCTTCGTTCAGCTTGCGTGAGGCGGCGCGCGAAGTCGGCGTGTCGGCCAATGCGGCGTACCGGCACTTCGACGACAAGTCCGCGCTCATGACGGCGGTCGCGGCCTTCGGCTTCCGTCAGCTGGCGACGCAGATGGTCGGCGCGATGGCGAGTGCAGCTGGAGGTCGGGCGAAGGGGCCTGCGTCCGTCGCGCGCTTCAAGGCCGTGGGGCGGGCGTACGTCGAGTTCGCGGTCGCGCACCCCGAGCTCTTCCGCGTGATGTTCGGCGAGTGCGGCGCGGAGTGCCGGAAGGCGAAGCCCGGCGCCGATGCGACGGAAGACCCCTGGTCGCTGCTCGGTAAGTCACTCGACGCCCTCGTCGCCGATGGGCTCCTCGCATCGGAGCTGCGGCCCGGCGCCGAACTGAAGGCCTGGTCCGTGGTCCACGGATTCGCGTCGCTCGCGCTCGACGGGCTGGCCTCGATGCCCACCGCAGCAGACCGCGCGCGTGCCCTGACAGCACTCCTCGAGTTCGCGGTGATCGGGTTGTGCGGCGTTCGCAGCCCAAGCCTCGGTGGCAAATAGACTTCTGGATCGCTCTCGTCGCGCGGCACAGCGCGCGTCGTCGTCTCCGTCGTCGGTCGTCGCTTCGAGGTCGATGACCAGGTAGTTTTGAACCTCGCGGAGCTCGCCCCCGCTCACTGCTTCTGAGCCAGCCCCGCCGCGAGCATCGCGCGCACGAGGGCGTTGGCCTTGTCGTCGCCGGTCGCGCCAGTGACGTCGAGGTCGATCTCGTTCATGCGCCTGGCCTGATCGACGGCCCAGTCGATGTACTCGGAGAGCGTGGGGTTCTCCTGGCCGAAGGCGAGCGCGTGCATCGACTCGGCGATCTGCCTGGCGGCCGACGAGATGTATCAGCACGCCAGCGAGAAGGGCCACCCCCACCGCGATCCCGATGATCCTCCTCGTCGACGGGCGCTGCGGCCAGCGTGGCGGCGGTAGCATCGAGGGTTGGCATCGAGGCGATGCGAACTTGCGTCGGTGGGGAACGAGTTCACGTCGCATACAAGGGGTCTTCGTCGACTTCGGGGCTGTCTCACGAGCCGGAAGACGGGAGCTCCGCGATACTCGAACGTCGCACCGCGTTGGAGTTCTCATCCTCTCGATCCAACAGCGAGTCCAAGGCGGGATGGGCATCGTTGGCGACAAGTCCCGCTCGGGAAGGCCCTGAACCCCGCAGAAGGTCACTCCGGAACGGGTCGAAACGGCGGCACCAAGGCTCGGACGCTGCGGTCGCACGGGGGGTACGCGGGTACGCGGTGACGAATCCCCATCGCGATCGTCGAGACCCTGCCCTTGTCGGCTCGGCACGGCCGTGATTGTCCGCGCCGCGTCGGGAACTTGATCGCGCGACCCGGCAGGCACGATCGTCGCGGTCGATGGACGACGCGAATCTTCTGGAGCAGGTGCGCGTGGCGGAGGCGCGCCTCGCGATGCTCGCCCCTGACAGCCGCTTCACCGACGCCGCCGCCGCGCTCGGCGCCAGGCTCACCGAGGTGCGCGCCCGCGAGGCCGACGTGACCCACAAGGTCACGCTCCCCGACCCGTGGCGTCGGGCGGTATTCATAGCCCTCGGACGACGCTACGGCCTTCACCTTCACCGACACGCGGGTCAGCGGCGGCAGACCCTGATGGTCTGCGTGCCGCCGTCCTTCTTCTCGCGCGTGCTCTGGCCCGAGTTCGAGAAGATCACCGACCTCCTCATGAACCGCTTCGACGCCATCACCCAGGACGTGCTCCGCGCCATCGCGCCGAACGGCGACGACCCACGGCTCGTCGTCATCGACGGCTACCTCGGTGCCGACCGCGAGGACTGACGCTACGCCGCGGCCTCGGTCGCACCGTCACGCGCAGCCCCTTCTCGCGCGACGCGTAGGCGCTCCGCGTAGGCCTTCGGCGTGAGCTCCAGCACACGGCTCGTGGGCGTGTCGGAGAGCGCGGCGAGCGTGTCGAGCAGGTACTGCCGCGGATCGATCCCGTACAGGCGACAGCTCATCATCAGGCTCCACAGCACGCACCCGAGTTCAGCACCTTCGAAGGAGCCGCGGTACACCCACGCCTTGCGCCCCACGACGATGTGGCGCAGCAGTCGCTCGCTGGTGTTGTTCGTCCATGGCACGCGGCCGTCGCGCAAGAAGTGGGTGAGCCCCGCCCAGTGCGAGAGCGCGTAGTCGAAGGCCTGCGCCATCGGGCTCCGTGGCACCAGCGATGGACGCTCCGCCGCCAGCCACGCGTGGAACTCCTTGAAGCGCGGTGCGAGCACCTCCTCGCGTTGTCGTTGTCGCTCGGCGTCGTCGAGATCGCGCCACTCCCGCTCGGCCTGCGCGACCTCCTGAAAGAACGCGAGCGCGTGGTTGGCGCGCGGGGTGTCGGTGCCGCGCGCGTCGAAGAAGTTCCTGCGGCCATGGGCGTTGCAGAGCGCGACGAGCAGGCCGAGCTTCTGGCTGTGCTCGCCGAGGTGCACCGTCGCCGCGTCGCACTCCACCACGCCGCGGAAGTCCTCGAAGCCCTCGAAGATCGCGACGGCGTTGGCCGACTTCAGCGCGATGAAGACGACGTGTCCGCCGCCGTGGAGCACGTACACGGTACGGCGCTGACAGCGCTTCTTGGCGAAGATATTCATGTGCGTGCCGTCGATGCCGACGACGCCGTCGCCGCGCAGCAACTCCTTGCGCATCGCCTTCACGATCAGCAGCAGCGCGAGGGCCACGCGCTGCGCGACGCGGCCGAGGGTGCTGCGATCGACGCGCAGACCCTCGCGCAGAAAGATGCCCGCGAGTCGGTGGAAGGGGAGGTGATCGGCGTAGTGCATCACCGCGATGTCGACGGCGAGCGAGCCCCCCACGCCGCCCGCGCCGGTGACGAGCGGCTCGGGGGCGGGCGCGATGACCACACCGCCCTGACGGCACCGGTTGCAGGCGTACTTCGGGCGGTGCGTGATGGTGTTCTCGTAGCGCGCGGGGATGCGCTCGGTGACCGAGGAGGTCTCTTCGCCGATGACCACCATGTCCTCGCCGCAGCAGCGACACCCGATGGACTCGGGCTCAATCGTGACGTGCTTCGTCGTGACGCACGCGGGGTCCACCTGGAGCCGCTTGCGCCGCTTGCGCCGCGAGCCCTTCTTCTTCTTCTCCGTCTCCTCGGGCGGCGGCTCGGCGGGCTCCGCGGCGGCGTTGTCGTTGCGCACCGAGAGGTCGACGCCGGGGAGCGCGAGCTCCTGCGCGGTGAGCCGCTCGCTGCTGTCCCCGAACCGTGCGCGCAGCTGTCGATCAAGCTCGAAGCGGAGCAGGATGAGCTCGTTGGTCAGCTGCTGGATCGTGGCGTCGCGCGCCGCGAGCTGCACCTCGAGGGCCTCAATGTGCCCTCGCAGCAGGTCGATGGTGTGCAGTGCCTCGGCGAGCTCCACGTTGCGAGAACAACGGGGAGGCGAGAGGAATTCCCGCGGGTGACGATTTTGTTCAGCGGCGCTCGATGCCGGCCAGGAGGACCCCGAGCTCGCGGGCTTCGATCCGCACGGAGCGATCCCCCGCGCGCACGATGGAGGGGATGTGAAAGTGCGCGCGGTCGAGGCGCTTGTAGAGGATGACGACGCCGGATCCGTCGTGGAAGAGGAGCTTGCAGCGGGTGCGGTCCTTGTTGAAGAAGAGGACGACGGCGCTGCGCAGGGCGTCGAGTCCGAGCTGCTCGCGAGCGATGGCGATGAGCACGTCGAAGGAGCGCCGGAAGTCGACGGGGTCGACGGCGGCGTAGAGGGGCCGCGAGGTGGGCACGAGGATCATCGCGAGGACACCGCGAGGACGAAGGCACGCAGCGCGTCGGGCGCGAGCGAGGCGGGGAAGCGGAGGACGCGCCCGTCGGGGAAGGCGAGCTCGCAGGGCGCAGAGGCCTCAACCGTGATGGGCAACAGCCGCGGGACGCGCGCCGACTGCTTCTGGACCCGGTAGCGCTTCTTGTAGAGGGTGTCGGCCTTGAGCCCCTGAGTGCGGGCGTACTCCCGCAGACTCAGCCCGCTCTTCGCGAGCGCGGTGAGGTGCGCGGACCAGTCGATGTCAGGTGACGAGGGAGGAGGCTTCGGGGATCGCATAGACCCCGAGCGTCTCAACGCGCCGCAACTGCTTCAGCCATGGGGATCCTTCACCGCGAACGACATTGGCTTGCCATGCCATCGCGGCCATGGCGCAAAGAGAAAGGAACATCGTGTCCTCCTATGCTCGCAAGACCGCATCCTGCGCTGGGATGTTCCCCAGGGAACTTGGCGTGGACGTTAACGGGGTTTCGCTGTTGGACTAAACAGGTTGTTCGTAAAGGCGGTCGCCGCGAGAATGGCGACAAAAAACGTGAGCGAGACACCCATGTTGTCGGGCACTACGAGGAAGAGCACCTCTAGGTTGGATTGGCTCGACCACAACAACGGGTAGAAGACCACGGACATCCCAGCCAAGAAGAGGGCTGTCAGAAGGACAATCTGCCCGCCGACTTTCTTGGCCTCGTCGGCCGAGTCCCAAGCCGAGATCCCGTCCGTTCCCTTGATCTGAGACTGGGCGAAGCCAAAGTGGAAGAGGCCGACGAAGACTCCGAGCACACCCCAGATCGCGTAGGCCAAGGGTGGTGAGAAGTGCCGGTTCGGCACCACGTCCATCATAAAGCAGGCCACCACCCCGACGACGATTGAGCTGATGAACCAGATCGCGAACGATACTGCGACCGGCTTGAAAAACTTGAACATCGGCAATAATCCCCGTGATGCGGTAAGCCCGTTTTCAGGGTTACATCTTGTGGATGGCGTGGCCCATCGCGTCTTCGTACCCTTCAAGCATCGCTTCAGCAAGCGTCGGGTGGGCGTGGATGGTCTCCGCCATGAACTCGACGGTGCTCTCGAGCCGGATCGCAGCAACGCCGGCCGCGATCATGTCGGTCACGTGCGGGCCGATCATATGCACGCCGAGCAGCTCGCCGTACTTCTTCTCGCCGACGATCTTTACGAAACCGTCTTGCTCGCCGATCGCCATCGCCTTGCCGAAGATGCGGAAGTTCGCCTTGCCGACCACGACGTCGTAACCCTTCTCTTTCGCTTCGGCTTCGGTCAGGCCGACGCTGGCCACTTCGGGGTTCGTGTACACGCAGTTCGGGACGGCCTTGTACTCGACCTGTCGGTTGTCACCCTTCACGATGTTGTGGGCGACGATCGTTCCTTCGTGCGAAGCCACGTGAGCGAGCTGGATCCGGCCGGTTACATCACCGATCGCATAGATGTTCGGCACGTGGGTCTTGAGCGAGTCGTCTACAACTTCGACACCGCGCTTGTATAGCTTCACGCCGATGCCGTCCAGATTCATGCCCTCGGTGTTCGCCTTGCGGCCCACGCCAGCGTGGCGGTGGTAGCGCCGACCCGTGATCCGAACGCTCGTCAAGGGGCTGCAAGTCCGGTTCGCATACAGGGGATTTTCGTCAACTTCGGGGATGGCTCACGAGCCGGAAGGCCGGAGCTCCGCGATGCTCGAACGTCGCACCGCGTTGGAGTCCTTATCCCCCACCGTGGCGCGCTCGGTGGTGCGGTGCAGCACCGGCATGGCCGCCATCAGTGCGCCGATGAGCATCACCACGAAGCAGAGCACGCGGAAGAGCGCGCTCCCCACGGCGTCGAGGAGGCCCCCCTGCCGATCGATCCAGGCGTCGACGCGCCCCAGGTCGATTCCGAACGCCTTGAAGGCCAGGCCGATCACAAAGAACAGCGCCCCGATGCTGCCCACGAGCAACGCACCCGGGCTCCGCGGTCGAAAGAGCTCCAGAGGGGTCATCACGATGACAAGCACGCGTCGCAAGAAGGAGAGCAGACCGCGCATCGAGCGTACTCCGGCTGACGTTGCTGGGGCCATGGGCAGCCTCTGCCGCACGGTGACCACCGTCATCGGCGAGCACCTTCGCTCCCGACGCGCGAAAGTTATGACGCGCTGATCGCCCACCGCGAGGCCGAAGTGTGGCCCGCGCGCGGGCGCTCCGATGCCCCCGCGCCGATCGTGGGAACGATTCGGGAACAGCGCCCCGCTACACCCTGCAGCCCGAGCAGTTTCGCTCGCCGGAACGGAGACCGCACCATGACGCAGGCACGATGGCATGACGACGGGGCCATCCCCCGCTACCCACGTGCGCCGTCGCCCCGTGCA
>VYLZ01000254.1_pt1 | contig 10306 bp, 6 predicted proteins | sample 5115361 | NCBI WGS metagenome assembly VYLZ01 (sample SAMN12291805, study PRJNA351875) | freshwater metagenome | isolation source: freshwater lake | place: USA: Michigan, Sixteen Lake | collected 2013-08-07 | reverse complement strand
TGCTTCACCTGCGGATCATTGGCCCGGCTGGTCCGTTCTGGCGGAAACACAACCTCTTTCAGCCTATCGCGTTCTGCAGCAAGGCGGGTGTCGAGCGCCATTGCGGCGTCCAACTGACCTTGAACGACAGACAAGCCAGCCTGCGCGCGCGTGGCATCGAGCCGAATAAGGGGCTGGCCTTCCTGAACCGCCTGACCATCCTTCACCAACAGTTCTTTTACGATCCCGCCTTCCAAATGCTGAACGGACTTGCGTTTGCTTTCGACAACTAATGTGCCGTGGGCAACGACGGCGGAATCCAACGGTGCCAGCGCGGCCCACGTGCCGAACACGACAAAGCAGAGCGTAATCACCACCAAGCCCAGCCGCATCGGCCCGCGATAATTGATCGAGGCCCCACCCTCCTGAACCTTCTGAAACTCAACCCCCTGAAGCGTCACGACCGGATTCTGATCCGTCGGCACCGGCTCACCCGATGATGGGCGGGGCGCTAGCGTACCATTGCTCATGTCGTCTTCCTTTCCTGACCTTCAGTTTCCGAGGGCGTCGCGGTTGACGGCCCGCTCGGTGGCGTCGGCTGAGGCCCTGTGTGCGGGGCTCCCGATGCGGAGCCCGCCGCCGTGCCGCCCCCTGGAGGGACGGGCTGGAGGGGGGTTACACTGCCCATTGGCGGCGTCCCCGGACGCGGCGGCTGGGACTGTTGCTGGGGTGGTTGCTGGGGTTGGGGCACCGGGCGCGTCAATTGACTGATGATTTGATCGCGCGGGCCAAACTGGGCAACTTGCCCGTCGGTCAGCAGCATGATCTTATCAACACCCGTCAGAATGTTCATCCGGTGACTAATCACCACAACGGTCGTCTTTTCCTGGCGCATTTGGTGAATGGCCCGCATGAGTGCCTCCTCCCCAACGCTATCCAGGTTCGAGTTCGGCTCATCCAGCAAAACCAATGCGGGGCGCCCGTATAGCGCGCGCGCAAGGCCGATGCGTTGACGCTGCCCGCCGGAGAGGACGTGGCCACCGTCGCCAATAATCGTATCATACCCTCCGGGGAACCCCAGAACCATATCGTGGACGCCGGCCTTCTGAGCGGCCTCGATCACCGCCAGCGAATCAACTTTGCCGAAACGCGCGATATTCTCGGCGATCGTTCCATCAAACAGCGCCACATCTTGCGGTAAATACCCCAGGTGCGGCCCTACCTCTTCTCGGGACCATTGGTGAATATCGACACCATCCAAACGCACAGCCCCGGCAACGACAGGCCAAATGCCGATAATGGCCCGCGCCAAGGTCGATTTCCCGGCCGCGCTCGGCCCGATGACGCCCAAAACCTCGCCCGGCTCCAGCGCGAAACTCACGCCTTTGAGGATGGCGGTTTGCGTGCCGGGCTGCATTGCAACAACCCGTTCAGCCACCAATCGACCTTCTGGCCGCGGCAGCGCCATATTAACGTGATCTTGCGGAGAGGATGAGAGGGCGGTATTCAAACGTTCATAGGCCGCGCGGGCGTTGATCAGAAATTTCCACTGCCCGATCACCAGTTCGACAGGCTGCAACGCCCGGCCCAGAATAATCGAACACGCAATAATCATCCCGCCGGTGATCAGGTTTTCGATCGCAAGATAGGCCCCGAGCCCCAGCACCATCACCTGCACGAAAATGCGCGTGAATTTGCTGAGACCGACGATGACCCCGGCGCGATCGCTCGCCAGCGCTTGAAGTTCGAGCATCCGGCCATGTTTGACCGACCAACGCGCCGCGATACCCGGCATCATACCCATTGCCTGTAAGGCTTCGGCACTCCGCATACTGTTCTGGGCATATTGGTTGGCGGCCATTCCCATTGATCCGGCATCGCGCAGCGTTTCTCGGGTAGAAATTTCGTTGAGGACGGCGAGAATCACGAGAATGATCATCGCAACAACGCTCAGAACCCCAAGCCACGGGTGAATAACAAAAGCAATGACCAGGAAAATGGGAGCCCAAGGGGCATCGCAGAACGCAATAAATCCGGAGCCGGTGAGAAATTCACGCACCGTATTCAGATCACCAAGCGCTTGAGGCCCGACGCCGGCTTGCCGGTTCGCAGGATCGAACACGGCCTGGAACACACGGTGGCTCAACTGCCGATCCAAATGCGCGCCGACGCGCACGAGAACACGCGACCGCACCAGTTCGAGCATCGCCATGAGCAGCAACATCCCGCCCGCGATCACCGTCAGCAGGATAAGGGTGGGTTCGCTTCGGCTCACCAGAACGCGGTCATAGACCTGCAACATATACAGTGGCTGCACGAACATCAGCAGATTAATCGCGAAGCTGAAGACCGCCGTAGCATAAAACGCCCCTTTACAGGAGCGCACTGCGCGCTTCAAAATGCTTATCTTTGCCGTTGATTGGTTTACTCGAGTCACCTAGGCGCGCTCCTTCTCGCCTTTCTTGTACGGCCGGCGACAATCACCGGACTATCAAGCTTGTAGATTGCTCGATAGAGCCGTTAACAAGTTACTGTATGCTATGCTGCGCGTAAGCCATAATCGACAAACTCTATCCAGTCAACCTGACACGCTGGCCAGCGATAGTGCAGCAAAATTGAACCACCTGCCTGTTGAAGACAGCAGGGGTTTAGATAGGGAACCGGGGATCAATTTTACAAGATCCACAAGGAACTGCTCGATGCGAGGCGCAGCTTTAAAAGGCCGCAATGCCGCGGCTTGGATGATGAGCGCGGGGGCGTTGGTACACTTCCCCGACCAAGCTTATCTGCGCGGGAAGGCAGACTGTTGCAAGATCGTACCGCTCGACAACTTTTTGTCGTGCGGCCCGACGCATCACGCGGTAGTGATCAGGTCGGTTTAAGCCGTCCAGGACAGCGGCGGCCAGAGCGGATGGATCGAAAAAGTCAACGAGAACACCCTCTTTGCCGTCTTCCACCACCTCCATTACCGGAGCGGTCCGAGAGCCGACGATTAAGCACTCCGTTGCCATCGCCTCAAGCAAAGACCACGACAAAACGAACGGATACGTCAAATACACATGCACCGCAGAGATCTGAAGCATCCCAAGAAAACTTGAATAGGGGATATTCCCTAAAAAATGTACCCGGCTGCGGTCAATTCGGTCAGCCACCTCAGTATAAAATCGTTGTTTCCAACTCGGGCTCCCGGCGGGTGGGGCCGCGCCGTAACTAACGCTATCCCCTCCGACAATGAGAACCTGTGCCGTTGGATGTTTCTCCAGAATTTCCGGCAGTGCCCGCATAAAAATGTGATAGCCGCGGTACGGCTCCAAATTCCTATTAACAAATGTAATCACGGGGTCGCCCGGCTTCAGAACGAGCCCCGCCTCTTTCAACGTTATTCGCGCATCAACGTTCGGTTTGATGGCGCGGGTATCAATACCATCGTGAATAACCGAAATACGGTCCCACTCCCCCACGGGGTAAGTTTCTTTTTGCCATTGGGTCGGTGACAATCCCCAGTCCATTTCCGCCAGAGCCCACAGCGGTGCCGCGCGCTTACTATTGACCCTGGCCCGCTGTTCGAGCGTGAAAACCGCGAACTCGGGGTCGAAATCAATGTCGACCCCCTTGCTGTGATAGAAAAATTCCAAAAAATGCAGCTGGCGCGCCTCGGGCCAAATCTCATTTAAGAGAAGGCTCTCGCCCCAACCAGGGTGCGCGATGATTACATCGGGCACAAACCCTTCGGCCTTTATGGCTTCCGCCTTTTTAACCGCCGAAAGCGCCCGGAGCATTTTAGTTTCAAAATCGGTGACAGTGGGATGCAAACCGACCGTTGAACCCTGCTCAACGGCATGAAGGTAGGACTTAATGTTTGAGTTCTGCGGCTGGCTTCGCATTGAGAGCGATGCCACGGTCACACCAGGTAAGGAGGCCAACGCGGGCGCTAAAGCCTTAAATTGACCAGGAAAATTCTGATGAACAAATAAAAAATTCATAGAAGACAGATCCCAGTTTGCCGCGCCACCGAAATCTTCCGCTAAAGCGCGGAGATCGAGGCAAAGCTGGAGATCAATTCACCCGGCGCAAATACCCCAAGCAGGGTTACTTTAGTTGATTCATTAAATTTAATGATGACATCACCCGTGTAGCTAAACAGAACTTCTGGCGCTTTCGCCATAATCTCTGAATTTTGCAAAACGAGTTGATCAACTCCGAATGTGAAATTCCGTATCCGAATATCGCCAGCCCCAATGAGGACACTCTCGCGAGCATCCGTGAGCGAGACCATTGTTCCCGACTGCGCCATGACTAACAGGCTAAGCGAATCGATATTATGCCCTTCTTTAACAGAGTCTGGTGTTTGACCACTCGGAGCCTGCGGCCCGTTAAGCTCAAATGTCCGAACGTCGATGAGATTTAGACTTTGGTGGAACTGGAGCGTTCCCCCGTCCAACAGCACATCAAAACTGGCAAGACCCGACGGCGCGGATAATCCAACGGTCAAGGTCGAGACGACGGCCTTCCCGATGAGACTACCCGAACCCCCAACCGGCAACAGCACACTCACAGACGGCACCGTTTCAGGAAGATTAAGGGGCTCAGGATCAGGAGCAAACACAGTCTGTGCAGCTGACGTCCCTTGCGGCGTCGCATTGGGCATAGCGGCTTGAGCAGACGTATGGGCGACTGACGGGATAAAATTCCCCTCATCCGCGCCAGAAACGACAGATATAGCTGCAAAATTAGACAAATAATTCTGCCCATCCTGATCGAACACATGGGCATCCGACGCGGCCTGCGCTTTTATCGCCGTTGGGATCGTTGCATCTAAATCTGAGAGAACGTCATTCTGAGGCGTTACAGGATCTGCTACTAATTTATTAATGACAGGGACATGCTTTGTGTCGGGGCTTGAGTCAATCAAGTCTCCGCCCAACTCAGCGATATCCGTCTTAGCTTGCGAAATCGCAGCCGCGAGCATCACGAGCGCCATTGAGTGCTGCGTCGTATCCTGCGGGGTAAATTTGCGTCCGCTCGCCGTATCCGCTGACAGTGACTCACCACGATCCTTAGACTTGCTTTGCAGCAGAGTCATAGCGCGATCAAGCCAATCGGTTTTGATTTTGGCAGCATCGACGGCCCGATCCGCTGAAGGGGCACTGTGATTCTGGCTAGGAGGGCTTGAAGCTTGGCTCTCCTCGGTCGCCAAAAACGACGCCGCGACAAAAGCAACAAGGATCATGAACGGATGAAAAACAACTGAACCTTCTTTGCGAACGCGCTGCTGCGCCTCCATCGCTTGTACAGGCACGAGCCTGCGAACAACATCGTTTAGATCGACGCCGCTCACCACGCCGCTGGCCGACAGGCCATGCACCACAATCTCGCCGTTCAACCGGGCGAAGTGGGCTATTACGTCCTCGGTTTGCGTACTGTAGAAAACAAACCACGGATCGCCTTCATCCGACAAACCCATATCGGTTTCAATCGCCATACCCGATTGGCGCAAGACATGCGCCACGCGGAACAGTTCCCCAAGCTCTGCCGTGCTCCACGGCGGACCAACGCGGACCTGAGCACGCGGCATAAACGGGATAATTTTGGCGAGACCGCTATAGTTCACGAATTACCAAGCCTCCATATTGAACCGTAACAGTAACAGAATTCTCAGCCCGCACAACTCCTTGCCAGACTCATTCCATCAGAGTGACGCATATATGCAACGGTAGCCTAAAATACCCTATATTACAGAGGCTTACGCAATTTGCGTGAGATCCCCGCCCGCGATTGTCAGGCCGTTCGCGCCAACGGTAACACCAACAAGTTTAATCAGCACATCATTCGCTGAAATTGCCGCCGTGCCATCACTGATAAAAACAAAGGCATCGGCCCCTTCTTGCCAAATGGCCACTGATTTGTCTTGACCATTCAGCGCCGTCGCGACGGCCGCAATATGCTGCGTCAACGTTGTATCGGCAGCGGTAAATGTTGCCACCCCTTTGGTATCGATCAGGGCGGAGCCAGCACCCGCCGGAGCCCCTTGGGTGCCCAAAACCAGCGCGGCTGAGAAGTCGATCCTGTTATCCGTGCCCGTTCGCCAATCCATAATGGTATCAAATTTCGTAGCCGAAGGGGTCTTGGTTGACGTCGTGGTGAAAGCGAAGGTGTTAATGCCTGCCCCACCCGAAATTATATCAGCACCATCACCGCCCTCAATCGTATCGGCTTGGCTTGTACCGACGATCGTGTTATCCGCCGTGCTCCCGGTGACGTTCACCCCAAAGCCGGTGACCCCTGAAAGGTTGATATTGTTGGAGGGGTTCCCCGGCACCGCCGCACCATTCACGGTTTGCGCGGTTAAATCCGCTGTTACCAGGGCCGTTGCTGCACCCGTTACTGAAATCAATCCGCCGGTGTTCGTCACCGCAAAACTCTTGCCCGTTGAGAAATTATACGTTGTCGCATCAGAAACACCGATAAAATTATTACCATCCTTATCCTTAACGAACCCAGAGTCCATCTTGATGTAATAAGAGTCCGTGCCAGATAAATCGCTTGTTGGATCAATAGTCAACTTAGTCGTCGCCACCTTCACTTGAGACGATTTAACGTTAAAAACTTCAACAAGCGTCCCATCACTCTTATAAAGCGAGAGAGTTCCTGACGTCCCGATCTGCATTTCCTTATTAAAGGTGATCACCAAATTGGCTTTTAGATCAACTCCAGAAGCATCGTCAGCGGGTGCGAGCGCGGTAATTTTCGGGGAGTTAGGGCTGATAAAATAACCCGGCAGTGTTTTACCTGTCGTATCTAACCCCACCGGAATATAGAGAAGCTGACCCGTCGGCGGGGTAAAATCAACCGGCACGGTCAGTTTTGCGACATCCACACCGCTATTGCTGGGCAACGTGAAGCCCGAAATGAAGGGTGCTACCTCGGTGACGCGTGCGAAAGCGGCAGAGAATTTTCCAGCAAAAATCGCATCGGTAAACGTCTTATCGCTTTTAAAAAAACTAAGATCGATGCCGTTGCCAAGATTGCGCCCTTCAGCAATCCCGTAATTTACGAAATGATCAAAAGCGTTTGAAACCTTCCCACTGGCTATTGCTGATTTGATATCAGGATTTACGGCGAGGTAAGCGGCTTGATCAAAATACGGACTCGGTGATTTCCCGGTAACCCGCCCTACCAACGAAAAATAATCGAATGGCGTAACCTCATTCCGATAAACGAGAACCGCAAGATCAGGGTTCGATTTTAAATAATAATTTGTATCAAAAAACGCACTCGGATCCCGTTGCTCCTTAATGCCATTATTTAAAAAATGGTCATAGGCCGTCGTCTTTTTTGCCGTTACAGCCGTCGCGACATCAGAGTATTTTGCTATATAATAATTTGCATCGAACGAACCATTCGGGTTCCGTTTTTCTGCGGAGCCGAACTTCGTGAAATGCTCCTCTGCGGTAAAGCGTCCCGCCGCAACGGCTGTTGCTACATCCTTGTTCATGCGGAGATAATAGGCTTCATCGAAGAACTGGATAGCCATCTGTCGCACGCCCCTAGCCGAGTCGGAACTAATTATACCGCACGTGTCATACAAAACACTTGCGGACTGGTTTGTCTCATGGCAGTAAGATAAGCCGTTATGGGTGTGGCTCGCCTTCTGCTTTCGACGCTAAGAAGATAATGCGTCTCGCGATCAGAGGGAACCGGAAAAAAATGCCGCCCTCGTCCGATTTCAAGCATTAATTTTATTGTTATGTTAACAACCGGGCCGTATGCTTAAAGGGCCTGAAGAGCGACAATGCCTCTGTCGGCCAACAGGCCCGGTCTCGCGATCAGACCGGAAAGACCGCCTAGATCCTGCTTGCAAACATGAATAACCCCCAGATCACATATCTGGGGGTTATTTATTGGTACCGCAGGCGTATGGATTAGCGCGGCGCTATCGTTAACGAGATGTCCCCGAGCCCATCGATTCCGCCCGTCACCTGGTCTCCTGCCACCAGCGGGCCGACGCCTGCGGGCGTGCCGGTCATGATCACGTCGCCCGGCTGAAGCGTGACCGAGCGCGACAGAAAGGCGATGACATCGGCCACCGGCCAGATCATATCGACCAGATCGCCGGTCTGCTTCTCGACCCCATTCACCGCCAGCCATATCCGCCCCTTGGCCGCGTGCGCGCCCGCATTTACCCGGTGCAGCGGTGCGATTGGGGCTGACAGATCGAACCCCTTGGCAAGATCCCAAGGCCGCCCCGCCGCTTTCGCCACGGCTTGCAAATCGCGCCGCGTGAGATCAATCCCGACGCCATAGCCGAACACGTGGGATAGGGCACTCTCAACCGAGATATCACTGCCGCCCGTGCCCAGGGCGACGACCAGTTCGATTTCATGATGGAGATTTTGTGTGTCGGGCGGATATGGGATCTGCGCCCCGCTCTCCACCACTGCATCGGCGGGTTTAGAGAAGAAGAACGGGGCTTCCTTATCCGGATTATGGCCCATTTCGCGCGAATGTTCGGCGTAATTGCGCCCCACGCAGAAAATCCGCCGCACTGGAAAGCGCGTGGTTTCCCCCGCAATCGCAACCCAAGCCTGCGGGGCGGGCGGAAAGGCGAAATCGGTCATCGGGCGGGCCTCATGGATCAGGTGAAGTGTTTGTCCTATCGGCGTGTTGCCTACGTGAGGACAAATTGAAGCCCTATCCTCCCCGAGCGAACAGAGCGGGGCAAGAGCGCAAATCTGCGCCCCTGCCCCGTGATTTTTACCCGCTGGGTTTCTGTCGCTTAAACGGTCTTGAGGAACGCGTCGATCCCGGCTTGGGCCACGTCCTGATCCTGCGCCGGGCTGCCCGAGCTAACACCTATGCCGCCCACGACCGCACCGTTCACGATCACCGGCAAGCCGCCGCCGACCACCATCAACCGCCCGCCAATCGCCGAGCCGATGCCATAGGCAACCCCGCCGGGCTGCGAGATCGCGCCATAGTCGTGCGTCGCTTTCTTGGCCGCCGAGGCGGTGTAGCTTTTGTCGATGGCAATGGTGATCGAGGTGATTTTGCCGCCGTCCATCCGCTCGAAGGCAATCAGATTGCCGCCATCGTCGGTAATAGCGATGCACATCGGCACGCCGATGTCCACGGCCCGTGCCCGCGCGCCTGCGAGGAGGATTCCGGCGTCGGTAAGGTCCAGGCGAGAAATGCTGATCATCTTAAGCGGCCTTCTTAGCTTTGGCCGCGCGCCGACGGGCGTGCAGCACGGGTTCAGTATAGCCGGAGGGCTGGGTAACGCCGGTAAAGATCAATTCCCGCGCCGCTGCGAATGCCACCCCTTCATACGTGGGGGCCATCGGCACATAGGCGGGATCGGTGGCATTTTGGCGGTCCACCTCAAGCGCCATCCGCCGCAGGCTTTCGTCCACCTGGGCTTCAGTGATCAGCCCATGCAGCAGCCAATTGGCGAGATATTGCGAGGAAATCCGCAACGTCGCCCGGTCTTCCATCAGCGCCACATCGTTGATATCCGGCACCTTCGAGCAGCCCACGCCCTGATCGATCCAGCGCACCACATAGCCCAGAATGCTTTGGCAGTTGTTATCGAGGTCGCGCCGAACTTCCTGCTCGGTCAGATTGCGGCCCGCCAGCAACGGCGGGGTTAGCAACGCATCGAGGCTGGCGGGCGCGCGGGATTTCAACTCGTTCTGCCGCGCGAACACATCGACGCGGTGATAGTGGGTTGCGTGCAAGGTGGCGGCTGTCGGCGAGGGCACCCAGGCGGTGTTGGCGCCCGCAGTCGGATGGCCAATCTTCACGGTCAGCATTTCCGCCATGGCATCGGGCTTGGCCCACATGCCTTTGCCGATCTGGCCCTTACCCTGCATCCCAGTTGCAAGCCCGCTATCGACATTGCCGTTCTCATAGGCCGCAAGCCAACCGGCATCCTTCATCTCGGCCTTCGGCACTAACGGCCCTGCCTGCATCGAGGTGTGGATTTCATCGCCCGTGCGGTCCAAGAAGCCGGTATTGATGAACACCAGCCGGTCTTTCACCGCGCGAATGCAGGCGCGCAGGTTCACCGAGGTGCGGCGCTCCTCATCCATCACGCCCAGCTTTACGGTATTGCGCGGCAGCCCCAGAATGTCCTCAACGCGGCCATAGAGCGTATCGGCGAAAGCCACTTCCTCAGGTCCATGCATCTTGGGCTTCACGATATAGACCGACCCGGCACGCGAGTTGCGCGGGCCTTCGGTGCGGGCGAGATCGTGAAGCGCGCAGGCAACCGTTACCAGCGCATCGAGCATCCCTTCCGGCGTCTCCTCGCCATTCCACAGCACCGCGT
>VYLZ01000252.1_pt1 | contig 10318 bp, 9 predicted proteins | sample 5115361 | NCBI WGS metagenome assembly VYLZ01 (sample SAMN12291805, study PRJNA351875) | freshwater metagenome | isolation source: freshwater lake | place: USA: Michigan, Sixteen Lake | collected 2013-08-07 | reverse complement strand
GGTCGAGTGAGAGGTGCACCACCCGCGCCAAAACCCCACCTTCAGGACAAATCGGGGTGTCCGCTTCGACTAAAGCAAAATCATCGGCACAGGGTCGAGCGGTGAGGACATGCTTGAGGACGACTTGCTTCATAGCTCGACCAGTTCAAACAAAATCCCATCGGGGCCGCGCATCGTAGCTGCGCGTTTACCGTTATAGATCTCACCTTGATGCACGGTCGGCTGCGTGATCAGCCATTTGGCATGCTCTCGCACCCGCTCACGGAAGTCGGGCAGCACAATAGTGGAGAGGCTAACCCCCTGTGGCAAGCGGCCTTTCCAGCCGGGACGTGGCCCGGCAACGGGTGGCAATTGGTCGAACTCAAAGAAGACATCGCGGTCTTGGGTCAGCGTGGCGATGGTGAACTTCTGTTCAAACGGCACCCCGAAGGCATTGGCCAACATGGTATAGACGATATCCATATCTCGTCCAAAGCTAAGACCCAGCACGTTCTGGCACCAGGTCAACGCCCCTTGAAGGTCTGAAACAGCACAGACATGGATAAACTGGCGATCAATCAGGCTCGTCGCACGCGGCAAATCATACATGGGCAAATCGTCGCGGATCTGGGTCAGATAGACGATTTCATCATCTGGGCCTTGAACCTGCATCGGGAAGATGGCGGGCATGCCGTCTAATTCGCGCGGCGGGCCAATAATCTTGAACGGACTTTGCAGCATCCGCTCATTCACCTTCAAAACGTCATCGACGCAGATTTCTATGGCGGCCCAGCCATAGGTTTTCAGCGCTTCATAATCTGGATGCGGCTCATCTTGTATCAGCCGCAAATAGATATCGGCCCCGCTCTCCGGCTGCATGACCACGTACGGAAGGCCAGCACTGTTAGGCGCACCCCAAGAGCAGGCAAGGTCACGAGCTAAAACCCCGCTTTCCACTGTGCGATAAAACAGCCAATCTCGGTACAAGGCCTCTGACCGGTTGAGATCACGGACGTTTAATGTCGCGGCGCGCAAAAGTTTCACTTGCTTCCTCCCTATAAAGCAATGGATATATCTTTTGCGGAAATTATGGAAGCAAGCAAACCAAGAGTCGAGGACGGACCTATGCCAGCCTATATGATCGTCACGGTGCGGGTCCATGATCGTGAGCAGTTCCTGGAAGTTTACGGCAAGCCAACGGCGGCTTTGATTGCGCGCTTTGGCGGCAAATATATTGTGCGCGGGCCGGGTTGCGAGAGCTTTGAAGGCCCGCGCGCTAACGGCCTGTCCGCTGTGGTCTCCGAATGGCCAAACAAAGCCGCGATCGAGGCCTTTTGGAACAGCCCCGAGTATCAGCCCCTCAAGGCTGCGCGCCAAGCCATCTCTGACGCTGACGTGCAAGTCGTGGAAATCGCCTGAGGGGTGACGAGCGCGACTTCAAGCTGAATGAGCCGATGCCGGATGGTCTTTTCACCGGACCATGATTAGGCTGCTTGCTTAAGTGGAACGGAGCGTGTGCGATGAAGTCTTGGATGATGCAGCCAATCTTGCTGACCTTGTTGGTCGCAGGCCAAGCCCACGCGCAGACCTTGGCACAGACCTTGGCGCCCAGCGTGACCCAAGAATCGCGCAACTTGCCGGGCCTCTCTCAAGCCGGTGAGATCATCATTGATCGCGCTGGTATTCCCCATATTTACGCGGCGACGGCGCGCGATGGGTTTTTCCTCCAGGGCTATGCCGTGGCGCGGGACCGACTGTGGCAGATCGACCTGTGGCGCAAGCGTGGCCTCGGTCGTCTCGCGGCCAGCTTTGGTCCCTCCTATGTGGCGCAAGATCGCGCGGCGCGTCTCCTGCTTTATCGCGGCGATATGGCGGCTGAATGGAAGGCCTATCCAGCCGATGCCAAGGATTGGACCGAAGGTTTTGTCGCCGGCATCAATGCTTTCATTGAGGAAACCGAGCGCGGCCAACAAAAACTGCCCATCGAGTTTGCAGCAACCGGGACCAAACCAGAGCGGTGGCAGGCCGATGATGTGGTGCGCATTCGCTCTAATGCGTTGGCCTCGAACCTGACGAGTGAAGTCGCTCGTGCGCGCGCCCTTTGTGGCGGCGATGTAAAGCTGGAACCCCTGCGGCGCAGGCTGGAACCCGCAACAGACGTCAAAATCCCCAAAGGCTTAGACCCCTGTCGCATTCCGGAAAACGTCCTTGATACCTTTACGCTTGGTACAAGCGATGTGAAATTTGACGGCAAGGTCTTGGTGATGGCGAGCCGAGACACTGAGAGCCAAGAAGGCTCCAACAATTGGGTGATCGGGGCGGAACGCAGCGCCACTGGTCGGCCAATTCTCGCCAATGACCCCCATCGCGCGCAGTCGATCCCCAATCTGCGCTATCTCTCGCACATTGATACGCCCGAGCTAAAGCTCGCGGGTGCGGGCGAGCCTGCGTTGCCGGGGATCAGCTTTGGCCATAATGGCGAAATCGCTTGGGCTCTGACGATCTTTGCGATTGATCAACAAGATTTGGTCGTCAACGACGCCAAGGTCCCGCTTCGGGAGGTCCGTGAAACCATCGAGGTCAAAGGCCAAGCGTCCCAAGAAGTGACGCTAAAGTTCAGCGCGGATGGGCCGATCCTCTATGAAGACCCTGCGACCCAACGCAGTTTTGCGCTACGCACGACTTGGAGCAGGCCCGGCGGCTCTGCCTATTTCAACGCGGCTTGGGCCTTCAAAGCTAAGTCTTGGGATGAGTTTCTGGTCGCGCGCAATCATTGGGGCGCACCGCCATTAAACTTGCTCTATGCCGACCGTAAGGGCGATATTGGTTGGGCACCGGGCGGATTTGTTCCTAAGCGCAATGCTGGCGATGGTCTGCTACCTGTGCCGGCAGGCGAAACCTATCGCTGGACAGGCCTTCTTGATCCCGCACTTATGCCGCTCAAACATAATCCAAAAGAGGGCTGGATCGCGACCGCCAACGAAATGAATGTGCCTGAAGGCTATCCCCATCTCTTGGCCTTAGAATGGGCTGATGCCAGCCGCGTGACGCGCATTCAAGAAGTGATCCGCGCCAAGCCCAAGTTTGGCATCACCGATGCTATGGCCTTGCAAAATGACGTGACATCCCCCTTTGCGCGCCGAACTGTGGGCTTGCTGAAAGACCTCAAAGGACGAAGCCCGGCTGAAGTCTCGGCCCTTTCGCTTCTGGTTGGCTGGAATGGCTATATGGGCGCAGACTCTGCCAGTGCGGCTTTGTTTGAGATCTGGGCTGGCCGCTATTTGGGCGAGAGTGCGGTAAAGCATGTGGTGCCAGAGGCATCGCGGGCCAATTTCGGCCGCCCGCCTTCTACATCTGTCATTCCTGTTTTGGAGGCAGGGACCTTACTTGGTCCGGATCCTGCCAAGGTGCGCAGCGAGATCCTTTTGGAATCCCTTGGCGCTGCTTGGACAGAAGCGGAACGACTGATGGGACCGAACGCGCGCCAGTGGCGCTGGGGTACCTTACATATCGCTGAGTTCAAACCTGCCCTGCCCATCCCCAGCCGCGATTCTGAGCGTCGGGTGGGTCCCCTTCCCATCGGCGGCAGCAACTCCACCCCCAATGCAACGAGCTGGACCGGTGATTACAAATTCGCTGCTGGCCCCTCTGTGCGTTTGGTCATGGACGTGGGGGCGTGGGACAATAGCGTCGTCATCAATAATCCCGGCCAATCCGGCGACCCCTTCAGCCCCCATTATCGCGATCTATTCCCGCTCTGGGCCAGCGGCAGCTATGTGCCCTTTGTCTGGACACGCGCGCGGGTCCTGCAGGAAGCGGAGCATGTGATTAAAGTTACGAGCGTCCCGTAGCGGTCGGACAGGACCGCTCGTCGAGATACTCTGTGTGCCAAAGGTAAGCATCCGGCAGCGATGGGTGCGGAAGTCGGGGCGCGATGGCCAAAGCGGGCACGGGTTGCCAGACCTCAAGGCCCTGACTTACCTATCGGCCAAGTTCTGCGTTTACCTTTATATCGAGCTCAAACATGCAATTGCCACCCTTGCGTGCAAAAGCTTTGCCGAAACTAGAGTAAATCGGAACACCTTGCTGGCCAAAAAACTCATTCACGGCTTTTGTGACGCCTGGCCAGCCCGCATAATCGTCACAAATCATGATGCCTTCGGGTCGCAGAATTTCCCAATAACAGGCAATGTCCCGCAAGGCGGGTTCATACTCATGCGCGCCATCGATGTGGATCAGATCCACTGAAGCATTCAAGCGCTTGAGCACCTCAATCGCGCTTTCTGAAGGCAGAGGCAATGGCGTTATTTGATCACTGAGACCGGCCCGAATGACGTTAGACGCGAACGTATAATATAGCTGCGGCCAACCGTTCTTATAACGCAAGGATTGGACAAACTCATTCTTCGTGTCAGCGAAATGTTCAGGTGATCCAAGCCAAGTATCAACACAGACAACCTCGGTCGGCAGTCCCATGGACTTACAAATTTGCGCCATATGAATGGCTGAACCACCTTTCCAAGTTCCAACTTCGACAATCAATTTTGGCTGAGTTAGCTTGATTAAGGGCTCAAAAAATGAATGGGTTGAATTCCAGCCTTGCGTATCGTCGGGATGAACTTGAACATCGATACCATTCAAAGGGTTCTCACCCCAAATCAACTCGCGAATTGTTTGATTTGCCAAGATAGACTCCGATTCTAACCTAAGGGCGCTTCCTAGCAGGTCTTTCTAGCCAGCGGCAAGAACAGAAAAAATGTTTGGGCCCCGGTTTGGATGACCCGCGTCTAACTTCAACCATCCCTAAGCGGAGGATAAAAGTCAGAACGCGCTGTTCAGATCAGAGCGTACCCACCACCACGCGGAACGGATGGATCGTGTGGGACTTAAACACGCCCGCGAGGGCATAGGGATCGTTGGCGGCAAAGGCCTCGACCGCGGCTTGATCGGCCACATCCAAGATAAAGTGCGAGCCAATCGGCCCGCCGTCCGGGGCGTTCAAAACAGGGCCAGCTAATTTCACCGCCGACCCGAAAGTGCCGACATAGTCCAGATGTGCGGGGCGGGTGGCCAAGCGCTTATCCAAGGCGCCTTCATGATCCAAGCATGTCAAAAGAAATAAAGTCATTAGTCTGCCTCCACCTTGAATGGCCGCGAAAGAAGTTTGCCAATGGCCTGTGCCACATCCACGCGTCCAGCCAAGATGGCAGCGACGGCTTCACAAATCGGCATGGCAACGCCCTTGCTGGCGGCAAGTTCTAGGAGCGCGGGGGCGGTTGAGGCCCCTTCGGCAATGCTGCGTTTGCCCGCTGTGGCTTCTTGGAAGCTCTGCCCGTGGCCCAAGGCATAGCCCAAGGCGAAGTTGCGTGAGGTGGCGCTAGAGCAGGTTAGGACCAGATCGCCTAAGCCGCATAGGCCTGCCAGCGTGCGGGCGTCGGCACCCATGGCAACGCCAAGCCGGGTCATTTCAGCAAAGCCGCGTGTGATCAAAGCGGCGCGTGCGCTCTCACCTAAACCACGGCCCTCCGCCATCCCACAGGCTATGGCGAGGACGTTTTTGACCGCGCCACCGATTTCCGCGCCGACCAAATCTGTTGCCAGATAGGGTCTGAACGTCGAGATGCCAATTAAGTCGACCAAGCGCGCGCCAACGCTGGCGTCGCTGCACGCTAAAGTGACTGCTGTTGGCAGGCCGATGGCGACGTCTTTCGCAAAGCTCGGCCCGGACAAAACAGCGCCGACGCAGTCGGGCAAGACCTCCGCCAACACGTCCGTCATAAGCTTTTGCGTGCCTTGCTCAATCCCTTTTGAGCACAGCACAATGGGCGTGCCTGCGCGAACATGGGGTGCGAGCGCGGTCAAGGTTTGGCGCATGAACTGGGCAGGTACCACCGCTAGAATGGCGTCCGCAGAGGCCAAGTCGGGCAAATGCCCAGTGGCCCGGATGCGCGGTGACAGCTTAACTTGCGGCAAGAAAAGACTATTTTCGCCACTAGAACGAATGCTGTCCAGCACTTCAGGCTCAAGCGCCCACAGGCAGACATCGTGCCCAGCGGTGGCCGCAACTTGCGCCAAAGCCGTGCCCCAAGCCCCTGCCCCAAGGATGCCAATTTCTGCCATGTTAAGCCCGCTTCCCCTGTGTAAATTTGACGCTGGCGTCAGGTTTGTAAAGACTGAACATTTTGTTGATTGTTCATCATTTCCAGTCTAAGAGGTTTCGCATGGATGAGAAAGCAGAAACCCGCGATCGTATCTTGGAAGCCGCAGGTCGGCGGTTCGAGCATTACGGCTATAGCAAAACCACGATGTCGGAGATCGCTGCCGATCTCAAGATGTCAACGGGGAATCTTTACAGATTTTACCCCTCCAAACTCGACATTGCCGAGGCCCACGCCCTTGCGCATGAGTGTGATGAGGACGCGATGATGGAAGCCATCGTGGCATCTGGCGGCTCTGCCGGTGTCCGGCTGCGCGAATTCCATCGCGTGATCCTGGAGCACACGTTCAAACTGATCGACGAGAGCAAGAAGATTTTTGAGCTGGCGCAAGCCATCTCGCGCGAGCGCCCGGCCTATGCCAATCGTCGCTTGGCGATTGAGCGTGTCTATCTGGTGCGTATGTTAGAAGACGGTATCGCGGAAGGTCTGTTTGAGCGGTATGACGGTCTCGACGAGCTTGCAGAGATGATCCAATGCGCGACGATGAAATTCCGTTATCCCCAACTCTATAATTGCTTTCGCATTGATGTGCTTCGACGTGAGCTCGAAGGCACGATGGAGCTGATCTACAAGGGCCTGCTGAAGCGCTAAATCGGACAAATGATGCGCTTGGCGCGGTTGGGTGGGTTTCGGTAACGTTGATGTCATCCCCGCCGAAGCGTCAGCCAAGTGCGGGGACCTCAGAGGACATTGCGGCACAAGGTCCCGGATCGGCTGCGCCGTCCGGGATGACAGCGTTTGTCGTTGAAACACCCCTTCACCGGCTTCGCCGGAGCTTCCCCACGAGTGGGGAAGCGGCAAGCGGAAGCAGTTGGGGCATACCGCTTCCCCGTTTTACGGGGAAGCTGTCCCGAAGGGACTGAAGGGGCCTTTTACCCACAATGTCATCCCCGCCGGAGCGAAGCGAAGAGCGGGGACCTCATGGGACTTTGCGGTACAAGGTCCCCGATTGGCTTACGCCATCGGGGATGACCGCCTTGGGGTAAGGTTTCATCCGGAACGCTTTGGTGCAGTCCTGTCGGACCGCACCCTACAAGCTGGCCACGTCAAAGTCCCCCCTCGAAATTCGCCGACCCAGCCCCAAAGACCCGCCCTCTTCCACCTTTCCAATAATTAATGAACGATATGCAAATTGTTCATTGACAAGCGTGCAGCGTTTCCTTATATAGACTGTACAAACACAGAAACAGAAACGGATCCTCCCCATGACCAACACAAATTCGAACCCACATTTTTGGAGCTTGATGCTCGCAACTGTCCTTGTCGCTTTTATCCTCACCCCAATCGGTGAATTGGCAGTGCGGGCAGCTGGCTACTAAGCAGTTAAAGCTGGGGTCCACCCGGCTCGGCTCTGCCAGAACCCTTTTCCAAGCCCCACGTCTCCCCCCCCAAAATCGGACGTGCTACTCTGCCGCCAAAGCTTGATGCTTTGGCGGCATTTTCATGTGCTGAACCTGAAGCTTGGTAAGAAATGAGCGACGCTTTTGTGCGATAAGGATTGCCGGATGCGGGGCCACCTCACGCCCCTAACCGCCCAAAAGGCATGTTTGTCGTGACCAAATCTGCGTCAGAAGCGCTGACGATCAGCGTGATCATTCCCACCTTTCACCGCCCAGACGGTGCGTTGGCGGCTGTGCGCTCGGTTCTGGCGCAGACGGATGCGCCATCGCTAGAGATCATTTTGGTCGACAATGATGCCAACCAATCCTCCAAACCCATGGCTGATCAATTGGCGCTGGAAGCAGGCCAAACGCCCTTCACCTATGCCGTGGAGCCCGCAGCTGGGGTCGCCAATGCGCGCAATAAGGCGGTTGGTTTGGCCCGTGGGACGTTTGTTGCCTTCTTGGATGATGATGAAGTGGCGAAGCCAGATTGGCTGGCGAACTTGATCCGCGCGCAACAAGAAACAGGTGCCGATGTGGTTTTCGGACCGATTGAGGCCCGCCTCCCTGCGGAGCACAACGTGCCCCACACCTATTTTCAAAACTTCTTTTCCCGCCGCCTAGACGGGCCAACGCGCTTGATTGAGATCCCCTATGGATGCGGCAACAGCCTGTTAAAGCGCGAAACGGTTTTGACCAAGGCAGAGCCCTTTAATCCTGCTGCCAATGAAACGGGCGGCGAGGACGATATTTTGTGGCGGGAAGTGGTTGCCAGAGGCGGCACCTTCGGCTGGGCACAGGATGCTTGGGTGTATGAAGACGTGCCGCTAAGCCGCGCGACGTGGGCCTATCTAACCAAGCGCGCTTTTGCCTTTGGTCATAACACGACTGGCCAATGGTATAATCGGGCCGACAAGGACTATGTCCGGATGGTCATTTCGATGATCAAAGGGGTCGCCCAAGCCTTGGCCTTGGCCCCCTTGGTCGCGCTCTTTTGGATCGCGCGGCATGACCGTTTGGCCTGGGCCTATGACAAAATGTGGCGGGGCTTGGGTAAAGTCTTTTGGTTCGGCCCATTCCGCGTTGGCCTTTACGGGGCAGCCCTACAAAAGAAGCAGCTAGGGGCGCAGAAGGCTTAAGCCTTCGCCCCTTTACGTCCGGTCTTATACATGGGCGCAGCACGGGCAGCTTCAGCATCCAATGGCCAGCGCGGCCGGGCGGGCGCATCCAAATCGTCTGAGAGGCCTTGCGCCAAGCGCTCTGCCCCCGCCAAGGCGATCATGGCAGCGTTGTCGCCACAATAGGCCAAAGCCGGGGCAAAAAAGGACCAGCCAAACTCTTCGCACAAGGTTTCAAGTCGGCTACGCAAAACCAGATTTGCCGCAACACCACCTGCGACAACAAAACGACCAGATTGTCCCTCGGGCAGCACCATCGCCGACATGGCCTGACGAGTGCGATCAACAAGGACATCGCCAACCGCAGCCTGAAAACTCGCACATAGATCAGCTATGTCTTGCTCGCTCAACAAGCCCAGTGCGGCGGCTTCTCGCGCGACAGCGGTTTTGAGACCAGCAAAGGAGAAGTCACATCCGGGCCGGCCTTTTAGCGGCCTCGGCAGATCAAACCTCTTGGGATCGCCCGTGCGCGCGGCACGCTCTACCGCTGGCCCGCCGGGATAACCAAGACCCAGAACTTTGGCCGTCTTATCAAACGCCTCGCCCACGGCATCATCAATCGTAGAGCCCAAACGCGCGCATGCATCTAGGCCCGCCACGCGCAACAATTGGCAATGACCACCCGACACCAACAGCAAAAGATAAGGAAAGGGTACATCGGCTTCGAGGCGCGGTGATAGCGCATGCCCCTCTAAGTGATTAACCGCGACCAGGGGCAGACCCCGCGCCAAAGCGATCGCCTTGCCTGTCAATAAGCCAACCATCACCCCGCCGATCAGGCCAGGACCTGCCGTTGCTGCCACGCCAGTGAGATCTTGAAAAACTAACCCCGCCTTGCTCATGGCCTGCAGAATCACATGGTCAATCACCTCGACATGGGCGCGGGCTGCAATTTCAGGAACCACACCACCATAGGGGGCGTGCGCATCGATCTGACTGGCGATGATGCTGGACAAAACCCGCGCACGACCATCCTGCAAGACAACCACTGCGGCAGCCGTTTCATCGCAACTTGTTTCTAGTCCAAGGACGATTTGTGGACCCGAATGAAGGATCTGTCCGCTCATGCTGGCTCCGAAGCTTGACCTGCCTTGCCACTAGGGGTGATTAGTAAGAGATGCAACGCTCTGAACTGGAACCTATCATGCGTATTGGTGCTCGCGGCTCCCCTCTTTCGTTGGCCCAGACCGGCCAACTCCGCGCCCTTTTGGCTCAAGCTCTGGGTATTCCAAGCGCAGAGATCGAAGATCGCCTGCCCATCCTACCGATCACCACCACCGGGGATCGAATTCAAGACCGCCCTTTGAGTGAAGCGGGCGGCAAAGGCCTATTCACGAAAGAGTTGGATGACGCCTTGTTAGAAGGCCGCATCGATTGCGCCATTCATTCTCTGAAGGACGTGCCCACCCAATTGCCAGACGGCATTGTGCTCTTGGCCGGACCAGAGCGTGAGAATAGACGCGATGCCTTGGTGACGGTCGCTGGTTTAAGCTTAGAGGACCTTAAGCAGGGCGCTGTGATCGGGTCTGCCAGCCTGCGGCGCGCCGCGCAATTGCTGCAT
>VYLZ01000445.1_pt1 | contig 10352 bp, 6 predicted proteins | sample 5115361 | NCBI WGS metagenome assembly VYLZ01 (sample SAMN12291805, study PRJNA351875) | freshwater metagenome | isolation source: freshwater lake | place: USA: Michigan, Sixteen Lake | collected 2013-08-07 | reverse complement strand
CTCCTCGGGCGAGGGCTTTCTCGACGGCCACGTGCACGTGCTGCCGCCACCCCCCGCGGGCGAGATGGAGCTGCTGGTCATCGGCGACCTCCACGGCTGCTACTCGTGCCTCAAGGGCGCGCTGCTGCAGACCGACTTCTTCGGCAAGGTCGAGCGCCACGTGCAGGACCCGTCGCGCCACCCCCCCATGAAGCTCGTGCTCCTGGGCGACTACATCGACCGCGGGCGCTTCAGCTACAACGGCGTGCTGCGCGCGGCGATGCAGCTCGCGCTGGTGGCGCCCGAGCACGTCTACGTGCTGCGCGGCAACCACGAGTACTACGTGGAGCTGAACAACAAGGTGCTCGCGCCCGTACGCCCCGCCGAGGCGATGGTCTCCATCCAGCAGATCGCGCCCAAGGAGGTGCTGTCGACGTGGATGCGGCTCTTCGAGTCCCTCCCCCACGCGCTGGCCTTTGACCAGTTCCTCTTCGTGCACGCGGGTCTGCCGCGGGAGAAGACCCTGCGGGAGAAGTGGAGCGGGCTGCACTCGCTGAACGACCCCGACGTGCGCTTCCAGATGCTCTGGAGCGACCCCAGCGAGGCCGACCACGTGCCCGACGACCTGCAGGAGGCGAGCGCGCGCTTCCCCTTCGGGCGCAAGCAGTTCCAGTCGTTCATGCACCGCCTCGGGGTCACCACCATGGTGCGCGGGCACGAGCGCGTGGTGCAGGGCTTCAAGGTGGTCTACGACGACGACGACGCGCGGCTGCTGAGCCTTTTCTCCGCGGGCGGCGCGACCAACGCCGACCTCCCGGCGACGAGCAACTACCGCGAGGTCACCCCCATGGCCATGACCGTCAAGTGGAAGGACGGCGTGAGCGAGGTGACCCCCTTCCCCATCGAGTACGAGCGCTTCAACGACCCGCGGTACAACCGCTTCTTCGCGTCGCAGCTCACGCCCTGACCCGCGCGCGAACGGCGCGTTGAAGAGATCCGGGGGGTGCACCCGTCCCACCCCATCGCGAGGCGCGGTAGAGTCCGCGCCCTCTCGAACCCGGAGCTTCACCATGCAGGTACGTTTCACCGCGCTCGCCTCGGTCCTCCTCGCCGCCTCGGCGGGGTGCAGCATTCACAGCAACCTTGAGCCCGTGCACGTGCAGGGGAGCGTCGTGGCCGGGGCAGAGGTCCAGGGCGGCGTCGCGGTGCAGCAGCCCGGTGTGGTCGTGCAGCAGCCTGGTGTGGTCGTGCAGGGCGGCGTTGGCGTGCAGCAGCCCGGGGTCATCGTGCAGGGCGGCGTTGGCGTGCAGCAGCCCGGGGTCATCGTGCAGGGCGGCGGGATGCAGCCTCCCTCGGGGGTCATCGTGCAGGGCGGCGGGATGCAGCCCCCCTCGGGGGTCATCGTGCAGGGCGGCGGGGTGCAGCCTGCGCCCCACGGGCATCCCGGTCATTCCCACGGTCATCCCCACGGCGGACACGGCGTGACGGTGGGCGTGAACCCGACCGGCGCGGTGCAGGTCGGACCGCAAGGCGGCGTCTCCGTCGGGGTCACCGTGGGCGGGTCCATCGGCGGCGCGCCCACGCCCGTCGGCGGCACCATCGTCGCGAGCCCCACGCCCGCAGGTGGGACCATCGTTCAGGGCCCGACCCGCGTGGGGGGTGTCTCCGTGGGCGTGCTCCCGACCGCGGTGGTCCCGCTGCGCCCGGGTCCCACCGCGGTGGTGACGACGCCCTCCATGCCGTCGGGCGTGGCGGTCGCGCCCATGGGGGCGACGGTCGTCACGGGCGGTGTCGTTCAGCCCGGCACCCCCGTCGCGCCGATGGGGGCCACGGTCACCACGGGCGGCATGGTGCAGCCCGTCACGCCGGTCGCGCCGATGGGTCCGGGCACGGTCACCGTGGGCACGATGCCGAGCACCACCCCGGTGGCGCCCATGGGTGCGGGCACGATCACGACCGGCACGGTGTCGCCCACCACGCCCGGCGTCGCGCGGCCTGCGGCGATGGTCCCGGGCGGCACGATGACGGTGAACGGCACCACGCCGGCCGCGGGCGGCACGATCACCCTCGCCCCCAATCCCCCGATCATTCGTCGCCCCATCGACCCGAGCCAGCTCCGTCAGCCGCCGCCCCCGGTGCCCTCGGGCGCGGTGATCATCCAGCGCTGAGCGCGTTCGAACGCCATCCCTCCCCGCGGCAACGGAGCGCACCGCGCGTTGGCGCAGGGCCGCGTCCGTGATACACGCGCTGCCCCGCGCTGTGCGCAGCGCGAGAGATTCTCCCCAGACGGAGCACCATGAAGCGAGCGTTGATCACCGGGATCACCGGGCAGGATGGGTCCTACCTCACCGAACTCCTGCTCGCGAAGGGCTACGAGGTGCACGGCATCGTCCGCCGCTCGAGCTCGTTCAACACCGAGCGCATCGACCACCTGTACCGCGACCCCCACGAGCTCGGGGTGAACCTCCACCTGCACTACGGCGACCTCAACGATTCGTCGTCGCTGCAGTCGGTGATCGACACGGTGAAGCCCGACGAGGTCTACAACCTCGGCGCGCAGAGCCACGTGCGGGTGAGCTTCGACATCCCCGAGTACACCGGCGAGGTCACCGCCCTCGGCGCGATCCGCCTGCTCGAAGCGATCCGCAAGGTGGGGGTGCACTGCCGGTTCTACCAGGCGAGCTCCAGCGAGCTGTACGGCAAGGTCGTGGAGACCCCGCAGAAGGAGACCACGCCCTTTCACCCGCGCAGCCCCTACGCGGTCGCCAAGGCCTACGCGTTCTACATCACCCAGAACTACCGCGAGGCGTTCAACATGTTCGCGGTGAACGGGATCCTGTTCAACCACGAGTCCGAGCGCCGCGGCGAGACCTTCGTGACCCGCAAGATCACCCGCGCCGTGGGGCGCATCGTGACCGGCGCGCAGAAGGAGCTCTACCTCGGGAACATCGACGCCCTGCGCGACTGGGGCTACGCGCCCGACTACGTCGAGGCCATGTGGCTGATGCTCCAGGCCGACCGCCCCGACGACTACGTCATCGGCACCGGCGAGACCCACTCCGTGCGGGAATTCCTGCAGATCGCCTTCGGCCACGTGGGGCTCAACTGGGAGGACTACGTGCGCATCGACCCGCGCTACTTCCGCCCCGCCGAGGTCGACCTGCTGCTCTCCGACCCCACCAAGGCCAAGACCGAGCTCGGGTGGGCGCCCAAGGTGGGCTTTCGCGAGCTCGTCACCCGCATGGTCGACAGCGACGTCGAGCTCGCGCGCCGCGAGCAGCGCGCGAAGGGCTGATCACCGCGGCGGGAGGGCCGGCGCCACCATCGCCGCCAGGGCCTCCCGCGTGGGCACGTCCTCGACCCGCCGCGCCACGCCTCCCGCGCGGTTCACCACGAAGAGCGTCGGCACGTGGTCCACACGACCGAGGTCGCTCTCGCCGTTGCGGATCACGTCGTCGGCGAAGCACATCCGCGTCGACGTGAGCCCCGCGATGTCGCGGTAGGTGGTGAGCACCGTGGCGAGGTCCCGGGGGTCCATGCGGTCGCCCGCGAGGGCCACGGCCACGAGGTCGTCGCGGTGGGTCGCGGCCACGGCGTCGACGTGACGGAGCAGGAGCTGCGAGGCGAGGTTCTCGGTCGAGAACGCCACGAGCAGCACGGCGCGGCCGCGCAGCGACGCGAGGGTGAGCTCGCCGTCGAGGCACTGCACGCGGAGGTCCACCGCGGGCGCGTGGGCGTGACGGACGATGGGCGCGGTGCTCGCCGAGGGCGCCGCGGCGCAGCCCAGGACGAGGGCCGCGAGGGCCGCGCTACTCCTTGCCCGACGCGCCGACGAAGCGGTCTTCTTCATCACGAAAGAGCACGTTGAACGTGGTGAGGGAGCCGTAGCACCCGGTGATGTACTGCTGCAGCGAGACCTTCTCATCGTCCGCGAGGCGCGGGTGCTGGTTGATCTTCTGCTCCAGCACGCGCAGCCGGTCGCGGATCATCACCACCTTGTGCAGCAGCGCGTCGATGGGCACGCGGTGCTCCTTCACGCCCTCCTTGCCGGGCTTGAGCACCAGCTCGCCGCCGCGGAACTTCTCCGCCACGGTGACCTCCCCGAGCGCGAGCTCGTCGCGGAGGATCTCTCGCAGCACCGTTCGAAACGTCGCCTCGTCCATGTCTACCTCGATGTCGATGGGCGCCCGGGGCGCGGGCCGCGGATCGCGCGCGGGCTCACCCCGTGACCGCTTCGGGGCCTCGGCCTTCGCGCGCTTGAGCGTGCCGGTGAGCACCCACGCGGAGCACGACGAGCCCGACGGGCGCAGCGCGGGCCAGGTGCCGTAGGCGCACTCGCCCACCTCGATGCGCTTCGCGGGGTCGATGCGCACGGAGTGAAAGTACGCGCAGTCGCCGCAGCGTCGGTCGTCGTCGCTCACGGCGTCGGAGCATGCCACCAGGGCCGTCGCCGACGCCACGGCCTCGTCAACGCGACCCGAGACGCAGGAACATCCGCGGTCATCGGTCGGATCGTGCGAGCACCGCGGAGGCTGCCGGCGCGAACGCGCGCGCATCGAAAAACATGCGGGGGACAAGACCGATGCGCCCCCGACGCTACGGTCCAGTAGGATGCCTCCTTCACCGTCTTGAAGGAGATTGCATGAGTCAAAGAACCTGGCCTCGCACCGCGCGGCGCCTCTGGTCCGCGCTCCTGGTCGTCGTCGCCGTGGGTGCGTGCGACGGGAGCTCCGTGGTGGGCGTTTCGGCCGACGGCGGGATGGACGCCGCCGCCGACATCGCCTGCGGCACGGGCCAGACGCGCTGCGGGTCGCAGTGCGTCGACCTGCGCGAGAGCGCGTTGAACTGCGGCGCCTGCGGGACCTCCTGCCCCGCGGGGAACGTCTGCGTCAACGGCGCCTGCCGGGTCTCGTGCCCTGGGACGCAGACGCTCTGCAACAACAACGTCTGCGTGAGCACGGCCACCGATCGCGGCCACTGCGGCGCGTGCAACAACGTGTGCCCTACCGGCCAGGTGTGCTCCAACGGGTCCTGCACGGTCGAGTGCGCGTCGAACCTGCAGACCTGCGGCGCGCCCGGCGACGCGGGCGTGGACGGCGGCGGCGCGCGCTACTGCGCCGACCCGCGCACCGACCGGAACAACTGCGGCGCCTGCGGCAACGTGTGCCCCATGGGACAGATCTGCGAGCGCGGCGCGTGCGTGGTGTCTTGCGGCGCCGGGACCACCGACTGCAGCGGCACCTGCCGGGATCTCCAGTCTGACCCGAACCACTGCGGCGCATGCGGAACGGTCTGCCCCGCAGGGCAGGTCTGCGGCGCGGGCGCCTGCACCGTGCGCTGCCCCGGCGGCCTCACCGCCTGCAGCGGCATCTGCCGCGACACCCAGACCGACCTGAACCACTGCGGCGCGTGCGGAACCGTCTGCCCCGCGGGGCAGGTCTGCTCCGGCGGCGCGTGCACCACGAGGTGCGGCGCGGGCACCACCAACTGCAGCGGCACCTGCCGCGACCTCACCACCGACAACGCCAACTGCGGCGCCTGCGGCACCTCGTGCCCCGCGGGACAGGTTTGCTCGGGCTCCATGTGCCGCACCACCTGCGCGGCGGGCACCGAGGACTGCGGCGGCGTCTGCCGCGACACCCAGACCGACCTGCGCAACTGCGGCGCCTGCGGCACCGTGTGCCCCGCCGGGCGGGTCTGCTCCGCGGGCACCTGTCAGGTGAGCTGCGGCTCGGGCACCACCGACTGCCTCGGGGTGTGCCGCGACCTCCAGACCGACCTCGGGAACTGCGGCATGTGCGGCCGCGCCTGCGCCGCCGGGCAGGTGTGCACGAACGGCGTGTGCGCGGTGAGCTGCGCCACCGGCACCACCAACTGCGGCGGCGTCTGCCGCGATACCGACACCGACAACAACCACTGCGGCGCCTGCAACGCCGCCTGCCCCGCGGGGCAGCTCTGCTCGGGCGGTCGCTGTCAGGTGAGCTGCGGCTCGGGCACCACCAACTGCTCGGGCACCTGCCGCGATACCCAGACCGATCGCAACCACTGCGGGATGTGCGGGACGATCTGCGGCGCCGGCCAGGTGTGCACCAACGGCGCGTGCGTCGTGAGCTGCGGCGCGGGCCTCACCGACTGCACGGGCACGTGCCGCGACACCCAGACCGACCGCAACCACTGCGGCGCCTGCGGGCGCGCGTGCGGCGCGGGTCAGGTCTGCTCCGCGGGCACCTGCGCCACCAGCTGCACCTCGGGCACCCAGGACTGCGCCGGGGTCTGCCGCAACACCCAGACCGACGTCGCCGCGTGCGGCGGCTGCGGCATGGCCTGCGCCACCCCCGCCAACGGCAGCGCCTTCTGCGCCAGCGGCGCGTGCGGCATCACCTGCAACACGGGCTTCGGCAACTGCGACGGCAGCGCCAACAACGGCTGCGAGACGCGGCTCGACTCGACGACCAATTGCAACGGCTGCGGCGTGCGCTGCAACTTCGCCAACGCGTCGGGCTCGTGCGTCGTCTCGGGCTGCGCGATGACCACGTGTAACACTGGCTTCTCGGACTGCAACAACTCGCCCACCGACGGCTGCGAGGTGAACCTCCGCACCGACAACACCAACTGCGGCGGCTGCGGCGTGCGCTGCGGCGCGGGCCAGACGTGCACCAACGGCGCCTGCGCCGCGACCTGCTCCGCTGGGCTCACCGACTGCACCGGCGCGTGCCGCAATCTCGACAACGACCCCGACAACTGTGCCGGCTGCGGCAATCGCTGCGCGCGCCCGGCCAACGCGACCGCCTTCTGCGCGGGGCGCTGCGCCTTCCAGTGCGGCGCGGGCTTCGGCGACTGCGACGGCAACGCCAACAACGGCTGCGAGGAGGCCCTCACCTCGATCACCAACTGCGGCGCCTGCGGCTTCACCTGCCGCTTCGCCAACGGCAGCGCGGCCTGCACGAGCGGGCGCTGCCAGCTCACCACCTGCGGCACCGGATTCGCGAACTGCAACAGCGACGCGAACGACGGCTGCGAGGTGAACACCCAGAGCGACCGCGCGAACTGCGGCGCCTGCAACAACGCCTGCCCCAGCGGTCAGGTGTGCTCCGCGGGCATGTGCCGCGCCACCTGCGCGACCGGGCTCACCGAGTGCGCGGGGAGCTGCACCAGCACCCAGACCGACCCGCGCAACTGCGGCGCCTGCGGCACGGTCTGCGCGGCCCCCGCCAACGCCTCGCCGGTGTGCGCCGCGGGCGGGTGCTCCTTCGTGTGCGACGCGGGCTTCCGCGACTGCAACAACAACCCCGCCGACGGCTGTGAGGTGAACACCAACACCAGCACGGGCAACTGCGGCGCCTGCGGCAACGCGTGCTCCTTCGCCAACGCCGCGCCCACGTGCAGCGGCGGCGCCTGCTCCTTCACCTGCAACGCGGGCTTTCGCGACTGCAACAACAACCGCGGCGACGGCTGTGAGGTGAACACGACCAACAGCGTCAGCAACTGCGGCGCCTGCGGCACGGTCTGCAACCTGCCGAACGCCGTGCCGGCGTGCACCTCGAGCACCTGCGCGGTCGCGAGCTGCAACACGGGCTTCGGCAACTGCGACGGCAACGCGACGAACGGCTGCGAAACCAACCTGCAGAACAACCCCTCGAACTGCGGCACCTGCGGGAACTCCTGCTCCAGCGGCGTCTGCACCAACGGGGTGTGCGTGGTGACCTCGAACCGATACCAGCAGAGCTTCGTCAGCGGCCAGGGCTCCGACGGCGCGCAGTGCACCGCGTGGAATACCTGGCGCGGCGGGCTCTCTGGGACCTACTCGCGGGTCACGATCCGCGGGACCTTCAACACCACGGGCGTGAGCTGCACGAACCCCTCGGTGGTCAACGGCCTCGCGCAGGCGCTGCGCAACGGCACCGACTTCAACATGGCCTGCGACGGCAACAACTGGTCCCTCTGCGGCAACCGTTACAGCGGGGAGCTCTGGCTCAACCCGCCGAGCACCTGCAGCGGCGACAACTGCCCCTCGGGGTACATCGTGCGGCCCTGCATCGGCGGGTCGAACCCCAATTGGGGCGGGGTGAACACTCAGACCTGCGGCGCGCCGTCGCAGGAAATGATCGTCGAGTTCCTGTGACCCTCTGAGCGCCCCCTTCCGGGGGGCGCGTCACGCCCCCGCTTCGTCGCGCGAGATGGCCCCGTCGCCGTCGCGGTCGAAGAGGTGCATCATCCCCTCCAGCAACATCTCGTGCGGCACGTCACGGCTCACCCGAGACGCGGCGGCGCGCCGAAAAGCGCCCGAGGGACCGCCAGAGCGCCATCGCGAAGGCATCGACCACGAGGAGCTTGAGCTCGCGGCCGCTGTCTGCGGGGGGAATGCGGTCGGCGTGGGCCTCGCGAAAGGCCAGCAGCGAGGTGATCCCGTCGAGCCCGTCGAAGAGCACGCGCACGGTCGCCACGCGGTAGGTGCGCGCGGGGTCGAAGGCCTCGCCCGCGAGGACCTCGAGGGTGTGATCGCGCCCCACCACCGCGCGGTCGTCGATCTGCAGAAACCCGGGCGACGGCGCGGGCGCGCGGGCGCGGGACTCGCGGAGGGCCGACTGCAGCACCGCCCCGGGCAGCGCCACCACCACCACCTCGTTGGGGAAGGGGAGCTCGCTCTCGAGGTCGCCGAAGGTGAAGGTGTCGGCGTAGTCCCGCGACGCGCGAATGCCGCCGCCGTTGATCACACACGCATCGGCGCCGAGCACGTCGCGCACGCAGGAGGTCACCAGCGTGCCCACCGTGGTCTGCCGCACGCGCGTGCCCACGGAGGAGAGCGACACGCCCGCAGGGATGCGGAGCAGCACGGCCCCGGCGAGCTCGCGCACGGCCGCGAGGTGATGGTCGGCGCGGGCCTGGAGGTCGGGGTCGGGGGCGTGGTCCGCGAGGCGCTCGAGGGTGACCGTAACGGTGGGAACGTCGGGGCCGTCGGCGGGGGCCTCGGGCGGCCACGAGAGCAGCACCACGGCGGCGTAGATCGCTTCGCTCCCGGCCTTCACCACCCACGACGTGCCCACCTGCTCGATGTGCACGTCGTGCTCGTGCCCGCCGAGGATCACCGGCATCGGCGGCGCCCCCTGGGCCCGCGCGAGCGCCTGGTCCCGCGCCAGGGACTGGTGCGTCATCGCGATCACCGAGACGCACCCGGCCTGCGCGAGGTCCTTCGCCGCGGCCAGGAGCGTCTCGTTGAGCGGAGTGATCTCATTGCCGCCGAAGGGTTTCGGACGATACAGGGACGGGTCCTCGGTGACCCCGCCGACGATCCCCACGCGCACCGCGCGGGTCCCCTCTCCCTGCACGACGAGCGCCTGACAGCGCGGCAGCGCGGGGGTGAAGGTGGGGAGGTTGGTGTTGATCCACGCGCCGCGAAACTCCCGCACGCGCGCGACGAGGGTGTCGAAGGGCACGTCCTGCTCGTGGTTGCCGAAGCACACGTGGGTCACGGGCACGGCGTTGAGGCAGTCGATCATGCCCGCGCCGCCGTCGAGGCTCGAGAGCAGGCTCGGCGAGACGAAGTCCCCCGCGAGGCTGCAGAGCGTGAGGTCGACGTCGGACGCGGGCGTGCGCAGCAGCGCGCGGAGCCGCGGGAGGTTGTCGAGGAGGTAGACGTCGTTGATCGCCACGAGGCGAAGGCGGGGGCCGCGCATGAGGGCGACAGTGTGCCCGCAACGGCGCGGTGACGTCACCCGCCGCAGGCGTTCCCGACGGCGCGGCGCAGCTCGTCGAAGAGCACCGCGCGCATCGCGGGTGACACCGTGTGCCCGACCCCCGCGAAGGGGCGCATGGTGGCCGCGAAGCCCAGCCGCCGCAGCCCGCGCACCGCCTCGTCCCCGGCGTCGAAGGCGATGCGGGCGTCGCTCATGCCGTGCAGCGCGGTGACCCAGGGCAGCGACGCGGCGGGCGCGGTGGAGGGGAGCGCCGAGGCGGGGAGACGTCCCGCGAGAGGGATCGCCGCGCGCAGGGCCGAGGGCGCGTGCGCGGCGACCGCGAAGGTGAGCATTCCCCCCTGCGAGAAGCCCGTGAGCACCGGCGCGCCGCAGGTAGGGAAGCGCCGCGTGAGGGCCGGGAGGTCCGCCGCGATGGCGCGCGTCGCCGCGAGGAACGCCGCCGGGTCGCGGTCGGCCTCGCCCGGCGGGAACCACGTGAAGCCCTCACCGTACGGGGTGATCCCGCGCAGGGCGACCACCCGCGCGGGGAAGGGCAGCGCGTCGAAGAGCGTCGCGAAGTCTTCGGGCCGGTCGCCGAGGCCGTGCACCGCGACGACCATCGGCAGCCGCGCGTTCGCGTCCGCGCCCGCGGTCACGCGCGTCACAAAGCCCAGGCGCACAGGGGTTTCAGGCGCGGCC
>VYLZ01000364.1_pt1 | contig 10431 bp, 9 predicted proteins | sample 5115361 | NCBI WGS metagenome assembly VYLZ01 (sample SAMN12291805, study PRJNA351875) | freshwater metagenome | isolation source: freshwater lake | place: USA: Michigan, Sixteen Lake | collected 2013-08-07 | reverse complement strand
GTGGAAAACGAAATTTCCGACGTGGTCGCCTCCCGCGACCTGAAACGCCTATGCGAATTGGATCTGCTCATCCCAAAAGGCGAAAAACGCGGCCGCACCTATGTCGCCGCCCCCGCGCTGCGTGCCCTCTGGTCCGACACGCTGCACCGCCGCCGCTCGGACGATCCCTATGCGCTGGCACGGGAGAAGCAGACGCCGCTGTTGTTGTAAGGGGAGGCATCGCAGAACATCAAAAAAAACCCTCCGGTTCGTCACGAACTCCCAATTCAGCCTCACACTCTTCTTTTATTTTATCCATGACATCGAGTAAATTTAAATACTTATCCCGAGCACTCAAAACTACACCCCAATTATCAATTATATATTCTGCTTTTTCATAAGCATTACAGTATTCTTTTCTTAAAAAAATTGACACAGATTTCTTTTCAAACTCGTAAAATGACAGCATGTCTGCTTGGAAATACACTTCTACAAAAAAATCTACAACCCTCACAAACCCTTCAATATCACTCTTTATCTCATATAAATGACAAGAAAATCCAAGTTTTAATCTAATTTTTTCAATAAAATTTTCTGGACTATTCCGCCTAAATTTGCTGTATGACGAAAACTCTATATTATTATTTTCTTTTTTCAAATCATTTTTTAATGAATCCCGGAAATTTATAAAAAATTCATCAGAAAAAATTCCCACCCCCTCACTCGCGAACTCTTGTAGAGCTCCATGAGATGTAAACAATACGTCTTTAATATTTAAATAATAATTTTCAATACTTTCTTTTAATATGGGAGATATCCCGGATAATTTTAATTGGGAAACTTGCTTATTTAATTCGTCTCTCGATGACTCCATTTCTTCACGAGTCAACCTAAACTCCTCTCGTTGAATCAAAACACTAATAACAAAAAATAAAAACGCTAGCGGAGAACATACACCCGCTAAGAAATCCCCAAGCTCATTCAGTTTATCCGGCCATTTAAATGGGCCAACACCGAAAAACGACAACAAACTGAATGGAATAATGACGAGCGCGTATATCAGCGCGAAAGATACCCCCAAGGCGAAATATTTTTCGGCACCTTCGGACTTAGAGTTAGGCATTCAAGCAGCTTCCTTTTCCACAGTGCAATCTACACCCCAGGTTGTACCATGTCGGCAGTGGCCCTCGCCACCCTTACCAAGTTTTCACCCCCCGCGCGCCCGCGCCTGTGCTAGACAGCCGGTCTCGGACGAATAGCCCAAGGGTGGGAGCGCGATGCGCGTTCTGGTGTTTTTGCATGATGCGTTTGGCGGCCGGGGTGGCATTGCCAAGTTCAACCGCGATCTGCTGGGCGCGCTGTGCGCGCATCCGGCGGTGACGGAGGTTGTGGCGCTGCCGCGCGTCATCGTCGATCCGGTCGAAGGCTTGCCGGAGAAGCTGACCTATTGGACCTGGACCCGCCACGGCAAAGCCGCGTTTTTGGCGGGCGAACTGTTGACGCTCACATATCCGCGCGGGTTCGATCTCGTTATCTGCGGGCATGTGAATCTCTTACCGCTGATGCGCCTGTTGGAACTCCGCCGCCGCGTGCCGATGGGGCTTATTCTGCACGGGGTGGAAGCGTGGCAGCCGGTCGGCGGGGCGGAAACCCGGCGGCAGATTGGGCGGCTCGACTGGTTCCTTGCCGTCAGCCAATTCACCAAAGATAGATTTTTGGCCTGGACTGGCCTGCCTGAGCCGAAGGGGCTTGTGGTGCCGAACGCGGTCGATATTCGCGCGTTCACCCCCGGCCCCAAGCGCGCCGATCTGCTCACCCGCTATGGCCTCGCCAACAAGCGCGTGCTGATGGGCATGGGGCGGCTTGAGGCGCGCGAACGCTATAAGGGGTTCGACGAGGTGATGGAGGCCATGCCCGGCCTGCTGCCGCGCTACCCGGACCTCGCCTATCTCATCTGCGGCGAGGGCACCGACCGGCCCCGGCTGGAGCAAAAGGCGCGCGATCTGGGCATCGCCGACAAGGTTGTGTTCGCGGGCTATGTGCCGGAGAACGAAAAAGTCGATACCTATCGCCTCGCCGATGTGTTTTTGCTGGCGGGCTGGGGCGAGGGGTTCGGCATCGTCATCATCGAAGCGCTGGCCTGCGGTATTCCCGCCATCGCCTCGAACCTTGATGCCAGCGCCGAAGCGGTGCTGGACGGCAAGTTCGGCCCGGTGGTGAACCCGAAAGATCCCGCCGATCTGGCGCGCGGCATCGAAACCGCGCTCGCCCAAGGCCGGGGACAACCGCCGGTAGGACTCGAAACCTTCTCGGCTGAAGCGTATAACGAGCGCGTGAACCGCATGATCCTCGATCCGCTGGCGGCACGGCTGGGAGAAGCGCGATGAGCATCAAGCTGGCCTACCTCGTAACCCACCCGATTCAGTATCAAGCGCCGCTGCTGCGCCGGGTCGCCGCCCTGCCGGGGTTGGAGTTCAAAGCCTTCTTCGGGTCCGATTTTTCGGTACGGGCCTTTGTCGATCCGGATTTTGGTCGGGCGATTCAGTGGGATGTGCCACTTCTGGAAGGTTATGCCTCCGAGATTCTAGGCCAATGGGGGTCACCCTTAGGTAAGAACGAGATTCCGACCGTGTGGCGGCCCTTCTCCACGGGCCTCGCCAAAAAGCTGCGCGCCGGCAAATTCGATGCCTTGTGGATCCACGGCTATAACCGCGCCTCCCACTGGATTGCGGCGGCAACGGCCAAATCCATGGGCATCAAAGTGCTGATGCGCGATGAATCAACCGATATTTCCGCCCAGCGCTCCCCCGCAAAACAGGTCGCAAAGCAACTGTTCTTCAATGTCATCGATAAGTTTGTCGATCGCTGGCTTACGATTGGGTCGTTGAACGCCGACTATTATCGCGGCTTTCATATTGCGCCCCATAAGCTGGTGTCGGTGCCTTATGCGGTCGATAACGCCTATTTCCAAAGCAAAATCGCCGCGCTCTCCCCCCAGCGCGAACTGTTGCGCGCGAGTCTCGGATTAGAGCCGGGCCGCCCGATTATTCTGTTCGCCGCGAAGTTGATCGACCGTAAGCAGCCGCTGCCGCTGCTGGGGGCTTTTGCCGAACTGCTGCATGATGATGACGCGCGCAAGCCGTATCTTGTGTACGCGGGCGATGGGCCGCAGCGCGGGGCGCTGGAGAAAACCATTGCTGTGTCGGGCCTCAGCGCGTCTGCGAAAGTGCTGGGCTTTCAGAGCCAGGCGGAACTCGCGGCGCTCTATGATCTTTGCGATATTTTCGTGTTGCCGTCCGAACGCGAAGCCTGGGGCTTGGTGGTGAACGAGGCGATGAACGCCGGGCGGGCCATCGTCTGTTCCGACCGCATCGGTTGCGCCCCGGATTTAGTGGTTCCCGGCGTTAACGGGCATATCTACCCGTTCGGCAATGATAAGGCGCTGACGGCCGCCTTACGCGACTGTTTGATCGACCCGGAACGGCTTGAAGCGATGGGCAAGGCCAGCCTCGCCCAAATCAACGCCTGGAGCTTCGATCAGGATCTCGACGGGCTCTGCAGGGCTTTGCGCGAGGTCACGGGCGTGGAGATCAGACCATGAGCCGGACGGTTCTGGTCACGGGCGGCGCGGGCTATATCGGCAGCCATACGTGTAAAGCTTTAGCCAAGGCAGGCTATACGCCGGTTAGCTATGATTCCCTCACGCGCGGGTTTCGCGAAGCCGTGCGCTTCGGCCCGCTGGTGGTGGGGGATATTGGTGACCGGGCGGCGCTTGATGCCGCGCTGGCCGAGCACAAGCCCAGCGCCATTCTGCATTTCGCCGCCATGGCCTATGTCGGCGAAAGCGTGACCGATCCGCTGCTCTACTATCGCAACAATACCGCTGGCGCGCTGGTGCTAATCGAAGCCGCGCTTGCCGCTGGGATCGATAAGCTGGTGTTCTCCTCCACCTGCGCCACCTACGGCGTGCCGAAAACCTTGCCGATTGATGAGGATACGCCGCAAGTGCCGATCAACCCCTATGGGCGGTCGAAGCGGATGGTGGAGCAGATGTTGCAAGATGTCAGCGCGGCCACCCCGCTGCGCTCGGTGAGTTTGCGCTATTTCAACGCCTGCGGGACCGATCCCGAGGGCGAGATTGGCGAGAACCACGACCCGGAAACCCACCTGCTGCCGCTCGCCATCAACGCCGCCCTCGGCCTCGGCCCGGCGTTGCAGGTAAATGGCAATGATTACCCAACGCCCGATGGTACCTGCATTCGCGACTATATCCACGTCGCCGATCTGGCCGATGCCCACGTTCGCGCCCTTGGCTATCTGGAGCACGGCGGGGCGACGACCGCGCTGAACCTTGGCACCGGGGCGGGCTTTTCGATCCGCGAGATCTTGCGCGCGGTGGAAGCGGTTTTGGGGGTGCCCGTGCCGCACCAGTTCGGGCCGCGCCGCCCGGGCGATCCACCGAGTTTAGTTGCGTTGGCGGAGAAAGCCCGCGACGTGCTGGGGTGGGTTCCGCAGCATTCCGATATCGAAACGATTGTTCGCACCGCTGCCCACTGGGCGCGTCGGCAGCATAATCAGGGGGCCTGATGCGCGCGCAAACGCCCGTTCTCATCGGCCACCCCGGCGCGGCTCATTTCATTTACGAAATGGTAGCGGCGGTTGAAGCTTTGGGGTTCGACTCGCGCTTCGAGACCGGCTTTTACTATGATCCGCAGGGAATTTGGGCGCGGCTGCTGGCGCTGGTGCCCGCAAGCTATCGCGGCAAGATCGAGCGCGAACTGAAACGCCGCAGTTTTCCCAGCATCGACGCGCGCCGGGTGCTGGTGCATCCCTTCCCGGAACTCGCCTATGTGGCGGCGGCCCGTCTCGCCAATCACCGGCCTGCGGTGCCGAAAGCGGTGATGGCATGGCGGAACCGCTCTATCGACGGCGCTATTGCCCGGCGCATTACCCACGAAAAACCGCGCCTGTTCATCGGGCACGATACCTCTGCCCTGCGCAGTTTCGAGGCCGCCAAGGCCAGCGGCACGCTGACGGTGCTGAACCAGATGATCGGGCATCTTTCCGTCGGCGACCGGATTTTGCGCGAAGAGGCCGATTTGCACCCCGATTGGGCGGATTCGCTGCACGCAGGCGCACCGCAAGCCGAAATCGAGCAATGCCTTGCCGAAGCGCGGATGGCCGACGCGATTCTGTCGCCGTCCGATTACGTTACCCAAACGCTGATCGACATTGGCGTTGCGCCGGAGCGCATCCATTTGCAGCCGTTCGGCGTGCGCGTGGATCGGTTCAAACCGCCTGAGACGCCGCGCGATGACGGTATTTTCCGGCTGCTCTACGTTGGCCAAATCAGCCAGCGCAAGGGGCTGAAGTATGTGCTGGAGGCGGTCAAGCAGATCGGCGACCGCTCGATTGAACTGGTGCTCGTCGGCGGTCTCGTCGGCGAAGGGCGCGGGCTTGCGCCCTATGAGGGTTGGTACCGGCACGTCCGTAATGTGCCGCATCACGAGGTCGAACGGCTGTTTCAATCCGCCGACGCTTTCGTTTATCCCAGCCTGCACGAAGGCTCGGCGTTGGCGATTTTCGAGGGCATGGCAACGGGCCTGCCGGTGATCACCACGCTCAACTCCGGCTCGATGGTCCGCGACGGCATCGAAGGTAAAATCGTCCCGATCCGCTCGGTGGAGGCGATTGCCGAGGCGATCCTAACCTTGAAGAACGACGCCGATTTACGCGCCACCTTGGGCCGCGCCGCCCGCGTCCGCGCGCTCGGTTTCACCTGGGGCCACTACCGCGACCGGCTGGGGCCAATGTTGGATGGGCTGCTGGGGATCGGCTAAGAGCCGCCTCAGTCCTGCTCCAACGGCGTTACGCTCTGAATGATGAAGCCTGCGCTCGTGGGATATTTTGCCTGGGCGCGTAAGCGCGCTTCGTTGAGGCTGGGCGCGTTGATTTCGACGTAGCGGGTTTCCGCCCAACCGTCGTCGTAGCGCTTATGATGCTCGCCGCGCCCGACGATATTGGCGACTTCGACGTTATAGACGGCGATTTCAAAGCGGGGCATTCGGGCCTCCTTGTTTTTAATTGGGTTAAACGAGCGCGGGCCGTTCGGCGCAGAGGATATAGTTCACGGCGAGCGAGGCCGACAGCGACCAGGCACCGGTGAGCGGGCTAAAGCCGAGGCCGCTCGCATCCGTCACCGTCAAGCCCGACGCGCGCAGCGGTGCCGCCAGTTCGGACGGTTTGCGGAACTTGCGCCAGGAATGGGTTCCGCGTGGCAGCAACCGCAGCAGATACTCCGCGCCGACAATCGCGAGCCCAAAGGCTTGGGGCGTGCGGTTGAGGGTCGAGAGAATCAGCAGCCCCCCGGGGGCGACCAAGGCCGCGCAGGTGTGCAGAAACCCGACTGGATCGGCGACATGCTCCACAATCTCAAGCGCCGTTACGACATCGTATCGTTTACCTTCTGCAAGCACATCTTCCGCTGTCGTCGCCCGATAATCGATTTTCAGCCCTGCTTCTTCCGCATGGGTACGCGCCACCGCAATGCTTTCGGCAGCGGCATCAATCGCCGTCACCGTTCCGCCCAAGCGCGCCAAGGGCTCGGCAACCAAGCCGCCCCCGCAACCGATATCGAGCACATTCTTACCCAAGAGCGGGCGCAGGGAATTTGTTTCGCCTCCAAAACGAGCCAGGGCGCGATCCCGAATATACCCTACCCGCACGGGGTTCAGCGCGTGCAGGGGTCGCATCGGGCCAGTTGGATCCCACCAGGTTTCGGCGAGGGCAGCGAACTGCGCCACTTCACGCGCGTCGATGCTCGACCGGGGGCTAGACGCGGGCGCGGTTTGGGGATGAGACATAGATTCCTCTTGACGATGCGGGGTCAGCGCTTGGCCTTGCCCATTCCACAGAGTATGAATAGCGGCCCAAGCGCTGGCAACCCCTCCTCCAAGCTCACGGGAGATGGGGGAGCGGCCCTCAAGAAGAAAGGAAGCAGGCCAGGATGGCCCCTACCGTCATGAAGTCTCGCATCGTCATGAAGTTCGGCGGCACATCGGTGGCCGATCTCGACAGAATTCGCAACGTGGCCCAGCGCGTCAAGCGCGAGGTGGACGCGGGCAATCAGGTCGCCGTTGTCGTCTCGGCGATGGCAGGCACCACGAACCAGCTTGTCTCCTGGGTCAACGGCATCTCCAAGCTGCACGACACCAAGGAATATGACGCGGTTGTGGCGTCCGGTGAGCAAGTGACCGCCGGTCTGACCGCGCTCGCCTTGCAAGAACTGGGTGTGCCCGCGCGCTCCTGGCTCGGCTGGCAGATTCCGATCAAAACCGACGATGTTCACGGCAAAGCCCGCATTACCGATATTCCCGGCGACAATTTGATTGCGGCCTTTGAACTCGGCGAAGTGGCGGTTATTGCAGGCTTTCAGGGCGTCAGCCCCGATGGGCGCATCACCACCTTGGGGCGCGGCGGCTCCGACACGTCGGCGGTGGGGATTGCGGCGGCGATCAAAGCCGACCGCTGCGATATCTATACCGATGTGGATGGGGTTTACACGACCGATCCCCGGATCGTGACGAAAGCCCGGAAGCTCGATAAGATCAGCTACGAAGAAATGTTCGAGATGGCCTCGCTGGGCGCTAAGGTTTTGCAACCGCGCTCGGTGGAAATGGCGATGAAGCATCGGGTGCGGGTGCAAGTGCTGTCCAGCTTTGCCGACCTGCCCGGAACCTTAGTTGTGGATGAGGACGAGATCGTGGAACAACATCTGGTCAGCGGAATTGCCTATAGCCGGGACGAAGCCAAGATCACCCTCGCCAAAGTGGCCGACCGGCCCGGCGTGGCCGCCGCTATTTTCGGCCCGCTCGCCGAAGCCGCCGTGAACGTCGATATGATCGTTCAGAACGTGTCTGCCGACGGCAAAACCACGGATCTTACGTTCACCATTGGCCGGGCCGATCTGGAACGCGCTTTGCAAGTGCTGCGCGATGCCAAGGCAACCATCGAATATTCCGAGCTTATTCCCGATGCGGCTGTGGCTAAAGTATCGGTGGTCGGCGTCGGGATGCGAAGCCATGCTGGCGTGGCGTTGAAAATGTTTGAAACCCTGGCGGCGAAGAACATCAACATCCAGGTGATCACCACCTCGGAAATTAAGGTGTCGGTGCTGATTGCCGAAGAATATACGGAATTGGCGCTCCGGGCCCTGCATACCGTGTTCGGGCTTGATGCGGCTGCGTAACAAGGTACGGTTTGTTTAATGCAGGACGGTCTCGCTCTTCCCTTTCGCGATCCTTCGCCAGCGCTGTCGGCGCTGTGGTCGGACGGCTGTGCTTTTTTAGGCACGCCGACCGCCATTCTGGGCGGGGCGATGACCTGGGTTTCGGAACGCACGCTGGTTTCAGCGATCTCCGAAGCGGGGGGTTTTGGCGTTCTCGCCTCCGGCTCGATGTCGCCGGAGATGCTGCGTGCCGAAATTCAAGCAACGAAGGCGCTGACCCGTAAGCCCTTCGGTGTGAACCTTATCGTGATGCACCCGGAACTTACCGCGCTCGCCGATGTCTGTTTAGCCGAACGCGTGTCCCACATCGTGCTCGCGGGCGGGATTCCGCCGACCGAAACCGTGCGCCAGATCAAAGACGGTGGGGCCAAGGCGATTGCCTTCGGCCCCACCTACGCCCTCGCCCGCAAGCTGGTGCGCTGCGGGGCGGATGCGCTGATCATTGAAGGGTCGGAGGCGGGAGGCCACATCGGGGCCGTCTCCACCTCGGTTTTGGCGCAAGAGATTCTGCCGGTCATCCGCGACGTGCCCGTGTTCGTCGCAGGCGGTATCGGGCGCGGGGAGGCAATGTTGGCCTATCTTGAAATGGGCGCGGCGGGGGTACAGCTTGGCACCCGTTTCGTCTGTGCGACCGAAAGCGTGGCCCACCCCAATTTCAAGAAAGCCTTCATTCAGATTATTTCCGATGTGGACGCAGGACGGCTCGATCAAAAACAGGCCCAACTCGATATCGAACATTTTTGGTCCGGGGCTTTGCGGCGCGCTGTGGTGGAAGGCGATGTGGAAAATGGCTCGTTAATGGCGGGCCAAAGCGTCGGCTTCGTGAACAAGGAACAGGCAACCGCCGAGATTATCGCCGATCTGATTGCTCAAGCCGAAAGCGCGTTGCGCTCCCGCGCCCTCGCCCGCGCTGTGGGAGGTTAGTCATGCAGTCGCCCTCCACCGTCGATTGGAGTGGGGCACGCCGCCTGTTGCGGCGCCTACGCGATTTGATGGCGGCGGGCACGGCGGCAGAAGAGCGGCTTAATCAAACCGTGCGCCTGATTGCCTCCGACATGGTGGCGGAAGTCTGCTCGGTTTACATCATGCGCGCGGGCGAAGTGCTGGAGTTGTTCGCAACCGAAGGCTTGAACCCCGAGGCCGTGCATAAAACCCGGATGCGGGTGGGCGAAGGGCTAATCGGTGATATTGCCGCCCACGCCCGCGCAATCGCCGCGTCAGACGCCTGGTCGCACCCCAATTTCTCCTACCGGCCCGAAACCGGCGAAGATTTGTTTCGCTCGCTGATGGGCGTGCCGATCATGCGTGGCGGGCGGGTTGCGGGTGTTCTCGCCGTTCAAAACAAAGCCCAGCGGCTTTATACCGACGAAGAGTTGGAAACGCTGGAAACCGTGGCGATGGTGCTGGCGGAACTGATTGCGTCCGGCGATCTCGTCAACCCGTCCGAAGCGATTTTGGCCGATGCCACCGCGATCATCCCGCGCCGCTTGGATGGCTTGCGACTAAACGCGGGGCTTGCCATCGGCACCGCCCTGCTGCACTCGCCGCGCGTCACCATTCGGCAAATGGTCGCCGAAAACCCGGCAGAAGAGTTGGAACGGCTGAAAACCGCCGTGGCCGACATGCACAGCCAACTCGACACCCTCCTCACCGGCTCGGACGTCATGGCCAGCGGCGAGTTGCAGGACGTGATGGAAAGCTACCGCATGTTCGCCCAAGACCGGGGCTGGCTCGGGCGCATTCGCGAGGCAATCAACACCGGGCTTACGGCGGAAGCGGCGGTTCAAAAGACGCAAAACGACATGCGCGCCCGGATGCGCGAAGTGACGGATGCTTATTTGCGCGAACGGCTGCTCGATCTTGAGGATCTTACGGGTCGCCTGCTCACCCATCTCTCGGGCGCAGTGCTCGATACGTCTGAAATGCCCCCCGATGCGATTGTGTTCGCGCGCGCGATGGGGCCAGCGGAACTGCTGGATTACGACCGCGCTAAGCTGAAAGGCCTCGTGCTGGAAGAAGGCTCGGCCACCTCCCACGTCGCCATTGTCGCCCGCGCGCTCGATATTCCCGTGCTGGGCCGCGTGACCGACGTGCTCGACCGCGTGGAAACCGGCGATCAGATCGTGCTCGACGGCGATAACGGTCAAGTGTTCGTGCGTCCTGGT
>VYLZ01000244.1_pt1 | contig 10440 bp, 5 predicted proteins | sample 5115361 | NCBI WGS metagenome assembly VYLZ01 (sample SAMN12291805, study PRJNA351875) | freshwater metagenome | isolation source: freshwater lake | place: USA: Michigan, Sixteen Lake | collected 2013-08-07 | reverse complement strand
ATCGTCGACCGCCACGGCGGGCTCGACGTCGTCCTCGGTCAGCCGGTCGGCGGTCCCATCGAAGACCCTGTCGCCGAGGTGCTCATCGTCGTCACTGTCATCCCCCGCACGCGTGCGCAGCGCCTGGACCGCTGCGGCGGGCGACGAGGCCACACACCGCATGAGGGCCAGGGTGCCCCAGAAGTTGAGGCGCTGCCGTCGGGTGTCGTCTCCCGCCGCGCTGATCACCGCCGCGCAGTACTTCAGCACCTCGTGAAAGAAGGTCTCCCAGGCGCCGCTGAGCTTGTAGGTGATCTCCGTCGTGAGCCTCCGGGGAAAGAGCTTCTCGCCGCTCTCCCACTCCAGGATGTCCGGGCGGCGACGCTGCACGAAGTGACGCGCGAGCTTCTCGCGCAGCGCCGGGCGCAGCCGCTCGCTTGCGTCTTGCAGTTGCAGGAACTCGCGGTCGAGGAGCCCGAGCAGGCGATAGAAGGCCGCCTCGTCGCCGCTGTGCGGCGTCGCGGTGAGCAGCACCATGTGCCGCCGGGGATTGTCGGCGAGGGCGCGCAGCAACTCGTAACGCTTGTGCTGCCCCTGGATCGACCCCGCGCAGGTGTGGGCCTCGTCGACGATCACGAGGCTGGGGCACCCCTGCAAGAACCACCCACGACGTTGCTCGCTCTTGATGTAGTCCAGCGAGACGACGGTGAAGGGGAACGCGTTGAAGAGGTTCTCGCCCACGGGGAGCGAGCGTTCAAGCCGCGCGGCACCCTGCGCGGTGACGGGAACCGCGCGGAGGTTGAAGTGCAGCTCCAGCTCCCGGGTCCACTGGTCGACGAGGTGCGGCGGGCAGATCACGGTGAAGCGATCGACCTCGCCGCGGTCGAGCATCTCGCGGGCGATGAGCGCGGCCTCGATGGTCTTTCCGATGCCGACGTCGTCCGCAACCAGCAGGCGTACGACCTCCTGCTTGAGGGCCATGAGCAGGGGCACGAGCTGGTAGGCGCGGGGCTCGATGGCGATCTGGCCCACCGCGCGAAACGGCCCGGCGCCGCGACGCAGCGAGAGCAGCAGGGCATCGCGGAGCAGCATGGCCGCGCCGTGGCTCCCGACCTGGGCCGGGTCGGGCGCGGGGAAGCTCGCGTCGGTGACTGGCTCGAACTCCAGGCTTGGGTCCAGGAGCGTGACGTCTTCCTCGGAGCCCGAGAGCGGCCGAAGGCGGAGCAGGTCGTCGCCGCTGCCCATCAACACGATCCACTCGCGCCCGCGGGCGCGGACGAGTGATCCCGGCGTGTACTGCATGGTGCCTTCTCTACGCCCTTCCCAACGCCGCGCGAAGCTTCTCGAACGCCGCGTCCCAGCCCTCGCCCGAAGGCTCGAAGGGGACGAGCTCGAAGCCCTTGTCGTCCAACTGCCCTGCGAGCTCCGGCGAGCTTCCAGTGGCAGCGACGACGCGATGCTCACGCCACACCCACGACAGGATCATGGCGTCCACCGTGAGGGGCTTCTCGTCGTGCATGGGGATCCCCGCGCGCCGCGCCGCCTCGCTCCATCGCGCCTCGGCGCTCCCCTCGGGCAACGGGAGCAGCGCGGGCGTCGCCGACCGCATCTCGGTCCCCGTGGTTGCCCCTGCGAGCCGCAGGAGGATCGTGCGCGCCTCGACGTCACGACGGTCGATGTGCTCGTGGTCGGTCTGGTTGTAGTACGACAGCAAGCACCGGTAGCAGCCCGCCACGCACGACGTGTCGGGCTCATCCGTCAGTCCCTCGTGGGAGGCGGGCAGGGCGCCATCGTCGGAGAGGGCGAAGTGCATGATGAGCAACGCCTCTCGCGCCACCCAGGCGATCGCCGAGGGCTCTGACACCAACCGCGTGAGCACCCCGGCGCCGCCCTCGGTGGCCTCGTAGAAGAGGGCTCCGCTGCGCTTCTCCCGGCTCGGCATCGGCTCGGCGAGCATCTCGCCCTCCTCAAGCTGAAAGACGGCCTCGATGCCGCGGAGCAGCGCGTGCTGCACGGTCGCCGCGGTTGCGAGTGAGGTCTCGATGGCCCCGAACTGCACCAGCAGAGCGTTCTTCTGGTCGCGCACCATTGGGACGATCCACTGCGGCGTACTCACCTTTGGATCGTTGGGCGCGCTCTCTTCGTCCTCGTTCGCCGCCCAGTACCCCGAGAGGGGGTCGATGCGGTACCCGAGCTGCGTGCGATTCGCTCTGCGGCGCAAGCCCTTGTTGAGACGGGTGATGGTCGCTCCCTGGCCGTAGGCGAGGCGTGCAATCACCCCGCTGCCATCGGAGACCACCGCTCGACGCACGTCCCACGTCTGATCGCGCTGCGCCCACCCGAAGGTGGTCTGCAGATCGAAGCCCTGTCGTTGGCGCTCCTCGTCGTTGGCCGTGATGCGCTCGGCGGGCTGCGTCGCGACGTTCTCGATGCGGTAGACGTTCTTGATGATGTCGGCGGTGTCGAGTCCCTCGCCACAGGCGTGACACAACGACGATTCCCGCTCGAAGTGCCCCGCGCCGCACGCGCGGCAGACGAATACGGTCTCGGTGACGAGCGCGGCGTCGGGGGTGCCTGCCTTGCGGTTGCCCACCGAGAGCATCGCGCGCACGACGCGAAAGGCCCGCCCCTCATGGTAGACGAGGCTCCGCGGACCGAACTCTGCGAGCGCGAGAAAGCGCGGGCGCTGCAGAAAGGTCTGCCTCCCCTTGCCTTCGCGTGTCGAGGGGATGAAGGCCATGAGCGGTAGTCGCGGGAAGTTGTACCCGGGCAGAAAGCCCTCGGTGGCGAGGTAGCGGTACGTGTAGAAATCGCTCGACTGGCTGCTCGTGCCCTGCTGCAAGAGATTGAGCTGGTCGATGGCCTGGGCGTGTCGTCCCTCGGCTGCGCGCTTCTCGGCGGCCGGCGCGGCGTAGTCGTCCATCACACGACGGGCGGCGTCGCGCTGCTCCTCGGCGGAGGAGAAGAGCCCTCGCCAGCGGGTGAAGGCGCGGTCGAAGCGTTGCACGGCCTCGGCCGAGACGAGGGCAGCGTAGGTCGCCGCGTCGCCGAACCAGGGTGCCGCCGCAGGCGTGAGTTCACCGCGGATGAGGTCGAGCACCCGGGTCATGTGCACCGCCGCATCGCGGGTGACGCGTGCGTCGGCCATGGGCGTGCGGATGTCAGCACGGAGCGGACGATCGGCGGTCTTGAGTTCGAGGAGGTCGGCGATGGAGGCCTTGAGGGCCTGTCCGGTGCAGGCCAGCCAGACCGCGTGCAGGTGGCTGTCGACGAGGTCGCGGTTCGCGAGCTCGAGGGAGGGGGGCTTCACCTCGCCATGCACCATGGCCTTTGGGTTGCGGAAGAAGTACTGGTCGTGCGGACCCTGCGACGAGCAGTAGGTCAGCACAAGCGCGGCCTGGCCGCTGCGACCCGCGCGACCGCTGCGCTGCGCATAGTTCGCGGGCGTGGGCGGGATGTTGCGGAGGTACACGGCGTTGAGCGCCGAGATGTCGACGCCGAGCTCCATCGTGGGCGAGCAGAAGAGCACCGGGAGAAAGCGGCTGGACTCCCGCAAGTCCTTGAGGAGCTGCTTGCCCTGATCAAGAAGCGCCCGATCCTCGGTGCCGAAGCGGAACCGCTGCTCTCGAACCTCTCGCTGCTTGCCTTCGACCTGCGCCGTGTGTTCACGCGCCTCGAAGCCGAAGAGGGGGTGGTTCGGCTGGCCGAGCATCGCTGCGAGGTTTGAGTAGAAGTCCCGAAAGAAGGCGTTCGACTTCTCGCTGTCGCCGTCGCCGGCCAGAAAGACCACGCAGGCATCGTTGAGGCGCCACCCCGCGAAGCCATCGAAGGGCGTGGCGACCTCGGTGACGAAACCGTACTTGCCCGCGATCTCCAGCAGTCGTTCCAGGAACTCGTCGAAGTCCGCGGCCTTCAGGTCGCGCACGGCGGTGTTGTTGGCCCAGAGGCTCGGCGCGCGCAAGAGCTTTCCCAGCGCGCTGCGTGAGCCGCCGCGAACGATGAGGTCCTCATCGCGGATCGAGAGGTCCTTGTTGGGCGGCGCGCGCACGAGCAGGGCGCGGGCACCGCGAGGGCGCTCGTCGAAGGCGAAGCCCCACGGTGGACGCAGGCGGCTGTGCGATCGCTGCACCATCTGCTCGGTGGCGGTCGCATCGAGGACCAGCGCGTGGATGGCCATCGACTTTCGCAAATGGTCGAAGAGCGTGCGGAAGACCCTCGCGCGAACCTCAGGCGACGCGCTCGTGAGGATGGGATCTGCCGCGAAGTAGCTCGGGTCGGCCGCGAACTCTTCCAGGCTGTCGTAGTCGACCTTGAGGAGCTTGAGCTGCTCCAGGTTCGGGTTCGTGTAACGCCACCCTCGTCGCTGATCGAACCAGACGCGGTACGCGAGCACCTCGCGCAACGTTCGCTCGGCGTCCTTGAGGTTGAAGCCTTGCAGCTCGGGCTCTTGCAGCCACTCGCGCCGGACCTCGATGTCGTTCCGGTCGAAGCCGAGCGCCTTCATCTGCTTCTCGCCGAGCTGATCGGACCTCAGCCCGTGGCTCCCTGCGTCTTGCAGCGCCCGTAGAAATCCCGATCGCACGAGGCTGACGAACAGAAAGTCGTTGAAGTGTCCCGCCTGGAGCGCGGCGTCCTGCCGGTTGTCGGTGAACCCCAGGAGCTTGCGCTTGTCGGACTCGAGCTTTGACTTGGGCCCGTGCATCCATCGCAGGGCGCTGCCGACGAGTACGGTCGTTGCCGAACTGCGTCCTTCCGCCGACAGCGAGGCGAGTCGCGTGCGGTCTCGCGCGGCGGTGCTGTGGGTGGCGCCGCAGCGGAGGCAGAAGCGGAACTTTCCGGGGATGAACCAGACGGCGCTCCCAGTGCCAATGCTCCCGCTGGGCTCGACCTTGTAGGGCTCGACCCTGGCCTTGCGGTAGGAGGGCTTCAGCCTTGGGTTGTTGTTCGCGTCGAACTGGATCCAACCCTCGGGGTAGTCTTGGATCTCGTCGCGAAACGCAAAGCGGGAGTCCTGCGCGTCGAGGCTGACGAAGCCAAAGCGCTCACGGTCGTCGTCGTTGTCGTCGTCGTCGTCACTCGCGTGCGGAGCCGCATCGTCGATGTCGCGCGGAAGAAAGCGTCGCCCTCCACCGTCGAGGACGAGCTTGACCGGGTGGTACTCGTGGCCGCACTCGCGGCAGAAGTGCACCGCGTACAACCGCTTCTCGGGGTGCTCCGGCAGAAACTGTTGCCCCTCGACGGTGACCCGTCGCGCGGGTGCGGGTTCGAGGGTGGAGAACGCATGCCCCGCACCGGAGATGAACTGGTGCAGCTTGAAGGCGAAGAAGCTCCGCTCGTTCGCCGCGGGATCACCCGTGCGGTCCCGCTCCGACACCGACGACACGAGTAGGAGCTGCCTCAGCGCCTCGCGACACGCGGCGGGCTCGCGCCCGGCGTCGCGCGCGAGATCCGTGACGGCCTCTGAGAAGGTGCGGGGGCGCGCACGCACCCAGCCGTGATCAGGGTCGGACCACACAATGCCAAGCGTGGTCTCGACCCACACCGCGAGAGGGTGCTCCCGCAGCGCGGCGTCGGCGATCGTCGCAGGGACGCCCTCATCGATCGCTGCGCCGAGCGATTTGCGCACCTTCTCCGCGGTGAGGTCGTCGTTGGTCACCCGCTTGAGCGACTCGGCGATGACGTTCGCGAAGGGGATCGAGATCGAGAAGAGCCGCGAAGCTACCTGCGCGACCACGCGCGACTTGTCGGCGGTCGTTCCCTCGCTGGCCATCGTCGCAGAGGTGCCGATGCACTGCAGGCGTTCGGGGGAGAGCCTCTCGCGCACGCGACGCACGAGTAGCGCGACGTCGGCGCCCTGGCGCCCGCGGTAGGTGTGGAGCTCGTCGAGGACGAGGAAGCGCAAGCCTTCGCAGTGCCCGATGACCTTGCGGTCGATCTCATCCTGACGGGTCATCAGGAGCTCGAGCATCATGAAGTTGGTGAGGAGGATGTCCGGCGGGTTCGACGCGATGGCCTGCCGCGTGTCGGCGTCCTCCTGCCCTGTGTAGCGGGCGACGGTGACCGGCGCGGGGCCGTTCACGTTCTTGAGGAACTTCTCGATCTCCTTGAGCTGGCTGTTGGCCAGCGCGTTCATCGGGTAGATGATGATCGCCCGCGTGCGCGGGGTCGCGCTGCGCGCCTTCTCGTGGAGGATGGCGCTGACGAGGGGGATGAAGAAGCAGAGCGACTTGCCGGACCCCGTCCCCGTGGTGACGACGTAGCTCTCCCGGTTGGCCGCGAGCGCCGCGGCGACGGCCTGGTGTGCGTGCAAGGTGAGCGCGCCGAAGATCTCCGCGCACTGTGGGTGCAGGGTGCCGTCGCGCACGAGCGCGCCGATCGACGCGCCGGTCTTGTACGCGGGGTTGATCTGCAGGAGCGGCTCGGGCCAATACCGCTCGGTGGCGTAGATCGCCTCGACCTGCGCGCGGATGTCCGGGGCATGGATCGCGGTGAATGAGGTCGCGAACTTCTTGTATTCGTCGACGACGGTGTCTCGCAGCGAGAACACGTCCATGCTCGGTGAATTCATCCGTCCGCTTCCCTCCGGTGGCCCACGCTATCCCTGGCGGTGGAGCGCCCGAAGATAAATCGAAACGGTCTCAGGTGCGGCGCCGGGCCTGCGGCGGATCTGACAGAAATTCCACCATGAACCCTGACTGCTGGCTCACAACCGGGCGGGTTCTCCCGGATCTCCAAGCTGCGCCCTGGCGCACGTCATCGTCGTCGCGGATCTTGAAGCCGCCCGGGTCCGAGCGTCCTGTCGGGCGAGCTCGCGCTGTCTGTCCACCGGTCGGTTCTCAGATCTCTGGTGGGGCGAGGCCCGAGTTGGCGTCGGTGACCGGCATCGCGCGGAGGAGTACCGCGGGGATTTCCGTGCGTCTAAAGGCACGTCCGCTCCGCGTGGTGTGCCCCTCGGTCGCGAGCTGTGCAGCGACCTGGGCGAGTGACCTCCCTGCCGCCCGCAGCGCCCGCGCCCGCGCGGCCGTCGCCCGCTCGCTCTCGTGCGGCACGAGCTGCACGCCGTCCTCGGCGACCTTCCACCCCCACGGCACGCCTCCCACGCGCTCCCCGCGGGCCTTCTTCACCGCGAGCGCGGCGGTGGTGCGCGCTCGGATCTGCGCACGTTCGAAGGCCGACGCGCCGTCGAGGATGGTCCGCATGAACTGGTCGGCGGGGGAGTCGCCGTTTCCGATCCCGTCGGCGCTCACGACCCGTGCGCCGGCGCGGCCCGCGAGATGGTCCACGGTGCCCGCGATGAGCACGTCGCGCGCGATGCGGTCGCGCTTCGCCACCACGAGCACGCCAGCACCCTCTGCCCGCAGCGCCGCCAGCGCCGCCGCCAGGGCCGGGCGGGCGGTCACATCCTTCGCGCCGGAGATGCCGTGGTCCTCGTGCCAGGCGAGCACCTCGACGCCCTCGCGCGAGGACCACGCCTCGATCTGCGCGCGCTGCGCCTCGGGCCCGAGGTTCTGGTCCTCGGTGGAGACGCGCAGGTAGGCCACCGCGCGCCGCGGATCCCCCGCGATGACTTCACGCCGTGCCACGTCGCGCTCCCGTTGTTCGCTGTCTCATTTTGCGCAGCGTGAAGCCGCTCGCGCTGTAGGTCCACCGTCCGGTGGAGCAACAGCCTCGTCGCGTTCACACCGTGAACGCTGTGAACGACGTTGACACGACTCGTTCGCGCATCACCTTCACGCCAACTCGTGCCGCGTGGCACGGCGAGGTGCGTCGTGACGAAGAAGGTCTGCATCGGAACGCGCGTGGTCCCCCAGCGCGTCGAGGAACTCGACTCCCTCCGTGATCTCTACCCAGGTGCCGAGGGGGCGCCGACTTCGCGCTCGGACCTTCTGCGCGCGGTGCTCGACCTCGCCTTGCCCGTGGTGGCGGAGCCCGTGCTGCGGCGTCGACTGCAGGCGCTCGCGCGGGGACGGCGCACGATCGGAGACGTGTTCCGCGAGGCGCTCCTGAGGGGCCTCGATACGATGGAGGTGACGCGATGAGGCCTCCGGATCCCACCGGCGGACTCGTCGGCCTGCGACGCAAGCCCGTTTTGCCCGCGCTCGAACCTCGGGCCTCGGCGAAGCCCGCGCGCACACCGAAACCGAAGCAGGCTCCCGGGCCGTCGGTGACGGGCACGCGCGGGCGAGTCCTCGCGGCGCTCGCGATGCTCGACGCCGCGCACACCACAGAGGGCGTCGTGGTGGCGTCGGTGGTGCTCTCCGCGTGGCGTCGCTGGCCCGAGCACTTCTCCCTCGCGCAGGGACTCGCGCACCCGTGTAGCAATGCGGTCTGCTCGCGTCTCGCCGACCCGGAGCTGCGCCCGTTCATCGAGCGCCCCACCACCGGGCGGGTACGCCTCAGTGAGCTGGGGAGGCAGTGGTGGGAGCACGCCGCGCTCGAGCTCCGGGTACCGCCTGAGGCGGCGCGTTCGCAGACCCAACCCGCGTAGCAGCGGGGAGTTCGCGCTCGATGGGGTGCAGCCGGTTGCCAGGCGCGGACGCGGGCGGTCTGCGTCGTCGTCATGCTCGACGACCCCGGAGGTCTGCATGTCCCTGATTCGCTCGATGGTGTGGTGTGCCCTGGTGATGGTCTCCTCCCTGGCGCTTCTGGCCTGCGCGCAGTCGCCGCCCATCGAGCGCCTCGTCACGTACACACCACCGCTCCCACCATCGCGCCCTGTTCCCGGCCGCGCGGCCTTCGTGGACTTCCCGCGCCTCTTCGGGCGGAGCCTCGCGAGCAACTCGGTGAGGGTCGGTGGCTGGAACCCGGCCTGGCTCTCTCGCGTGATGCTCAGCCCGAACGTCCACGTCCCGGGCGCGCGCGAGGCCGGCCCGGTGCACGGCGTTGCCTTCGACGAAAATCCCTCGGGCTCGGCGGTCGCGTCACCGCTTGCCGGCGCGCTGCTCCGCCAGCTCGTAGCGCACGGGACCTCGTGTTCCCTCCGGCGAACCTCCGTGCGTGGCGCGGGGATCTGCCCCGCACCGACCAGCCGCCCATCACCTGGGCCGAGCGCGCGCTCATCGCGAGCCGCGACGGAGAGCGTCCGACCGCGCTCCTCATCGTCGATGCGCTCGCGGTGGCCCGGACGCGCGTCGACGTGGTCCTGCTCCCCGACGACACGGGCTTTCATGCGGGGATCCGCGGGAGCGAGGCGGACGGTGTGTGTGCGCCAATGTCGTGGTCCATCCCGACGCTCGCGCTGCTCGCCGAGATCGTGACCACCACCGACGGCCGCTTGGTCGCGCGCATCGACGAGCGTCGCTCGTCAACCCTTCTGAGCCGGGGCCTCGTCGATGTCGAAGGCGGCGCACGTGCGCGGGACCTCGTGCGGCGGAACCACACGGCGATCGACGAGCCGATCATCCAGAACTTCTGCGAGGCCGTCGAGGCGCGGTTCCAGGCCTTCGTGCAGGAGAACGCGCGCTTCGACCACGCGCCGGACGTGCTGCGCGGGTTCCTCGCGCCCGCGCTCGATCCGCTCTACGCCCCGTTGACGGTCGCCGCTGCCCCTCGCGCGGTGGCCACCGAGGCACCTGAAAACCCCACGCCAGTGCCACGACGAAGGCGCCGTGCGCCGTGATGCGAGATGGCGCGAACTCGTGCGGTGGTCCGTACGCTCGCAGCCCGGCCTCGCCCGTGGTGTGGGTGCGGCCCCACCCGGCGCCATCTCCCGACGACGCTGACCGAGATTCCATCCTGAACATCTTGAAGCCAAGGTGGGCCTTGGGGTCTCAGAACTGCCCGACATGCTGAACATCTCGACACGGCCTTGAACGTTCAGCGGCCAGAAGTTCACCGTTGCTCCATGAGAGATCCATGAACTCCTCCCGGTCGGCACCGTGATTCCCACACTCCCACTGCACGACCCGTGCGCTGCGCCCTCCGCGAATGAGCTCCCAACTGTGCGGTTGCGCGAGTGTGAAGCGTTCGCGCCTCCAACCGCGTGGGGCTGCGAGCGAGAGACGTTCGCCGTCAAGTAGTCCAACGAGGACCGTGTAGACGTGCCCTGAGGATGACGTACTGACAGGGAGAGCAAATTCCGCCGCGGTGCCATCGCCGTCGTAGTCGCCCAGCCGCATAATCCGCGCGGGCGGTCTCGTCGCGAATCGCGCGGACGGATCTCCGCCAGCGGGCGTGTTTCTCGCCGCTTCGCGATCCGCGTCTGAGAGGTTCCATCGGGGAAGGGTCGGTATGCCGGTCTCTCCATCCCCACCAAAGGCGACGCTCAGGGAGAAGCGATCCACAACGGCACCTGCCCGCTCGCGAACGATTTCGGCTTCGCCTTGCTCCGACAGCATGAAGGGGCCACATGCCCAGGCCGCAATGTCTGCAAGGACGTCCTGCGTGTGGCAGAACAAGGTCGGCTCTGTGACCCACACTAGGCGCCAAGTCTCGACCACCCCGTCCCGCAACCTCACGTTG
>VYLZ01000673.1_pt1 | contig 10449 bp, 8 predicted proteins | sample 5115361 | NCBI WGS metagenome assembly VYLZ01 (sample SAMN12291805, study PRJNA351875) | freshwater metagenome | isolation source: freshwater lake | place: USA: Michigan, Sixteen Lake | collected 2013-08-07 | reverse complement strand
GATTATTTGCCGACATTGGTAGGAACCTAAACCGATTCCCGTTAGGTGTTGATTATGAAGATTTCTTACATATAAATGGAAAAGATGTTGACATTGTTCCTCATCCATGCCAATGCCATTATCGCTTAAAGTGCAGTAGAGCATATCTTGGTCAATACGAGCATCTAAAGCTAATTGAATCGGTGGAGGATTATGTTTTAAGGCATTATTTAATAATTGTTCAAAAACACTTCTTAGCTGACAAGGATCAGCATCAATAGCGGGTAAGTCATCGGGGAGAAGATTAATAAAAGTAGCTTGGTATAAATCAAAATCTTTCTGCCAATCTTTGAGCCAAATTTCCACCTGTTCTTTTAAAGATAGAGGTTGACGATGCAAGATTAAAGGCCGTTCTTCAGCAAAATGATTTTCTGATAAAGCATTAATTAAAGTTAATTGTCGATCGCAACTACGCACCACCTGATCGAGCATTGCTCGCGAGATAGTTACTTTTTCTGTTTGCCGACACTGTAAATTTTTTAATAACATCACTAATCCCATAATCGAAGTGCGAAGATCGTGGGATACTGCCTGTAAAAAAACCGTTTTCATTTCGTATAAACGCTGAATTTCCCGGACTTTTTCCCGCAGTTCCAAGGTTCTTGCTGCCACTTCCCGTTCTAAATTATTATTCAAGCTTTGCACCCTCTGATATAGTTGCGCTTGGCCGATAGCAATACAAACTTGGGTGGCTAACTGTTCTAATAATTTGACCTCGCTTTTTTGCCAATGACGAGGATGGGAATATTGATGGACAACTAAAGCACCTAAATGTTGATTATTAACCGTTAGAGGTAAAACTAAAGAGGATTTAACTTGCAGGTATTCGTAATAACCCTTGAGAGTCGGCAGAGTTTGCACCTTAGCGGTATTATCAGCAATAATTAACTTATCTAAAGAAAATAATTGTCCCAATTCTTCCAGTAATTCTGGTTCGGGAAACCAACCCATCAGCGAGGGAATCTCGGGACGACGGGACTCAGCGATTACCTTAGACCAACCCCGCTCTTGACAGTGACCGATATAGACTTGATCGGCATCGAGAAAATTTCTGATTTCCTCAACAATGGTATTTAAAACCTGATCTATATCTAAAGATTGATGGACTTTTAAAGCAACTTGTGTTACTAAATGTTCTCTTTCTAAAGTTTCATTTAAAGCTCGATCGATCTGTTGTCTTTCGCTAATCGCCGCCGATAAAAACAGAGAAGTTGACATGACAATGACTAAAAAGATTTGTAAGATCAAGACACCTCTGGTATAATCGGGAGCCTGTAGGATAAAAGGGCTGATTCCCTTGGCCAATCCCATCAAAGCTAAAATAGATACTATAAAATTGGCTATTACCGCTCCCCAAGTCTGAAAACGCATGGCGGCCCAAACCACAAAAGGAAAAGGCAGATATTCGAGGTACTGCACCATACTCCAATCGGGGTTGAGAAAATTTGGTTGATCACCAAAAACCACGGAAGTCACCACCGTTAGCAAACTCAGACAAAGTAACGCCTCGCCAAGGCGTTGGGGTTGCCGTGGTTCTCGCAAGGAGTGACGATGGAAGAAAAACCCGTACTATCTCCGAGCCAGATAATGCCCCAAGACTGTCCAAATTGCCGCCAATCCCAAGTATTTAGCCAACTACGGGCAAAAGTATCGATAGTGGCATTGACTGCCGAGGCTAATAAAGCCGCTAAAAATACCAGTAAAAGGATATCGCGAATGCGCTGCAAAGTGGCGGAAAATCTCAGATAATGCAAGAATTGCGCCCCTAACAGAGCCGATAAACTGCTACCGAGCGCCGAAAATAGAGCTATGGGCCAACTGGCCGCTAAAAAGAAGGTAAGAAGCAAATCCCCGATAAAAACGCCTAAAACTAGCCTTTTTCCCCCTAAAAAAACCGCAGTTAAGCCAATACCAGCACTCATCCAAATCGGAGCAGGTCGCGAGCCTAAATTTAAGCAGAGATAGCCTAGCCAACCAACACCCAGATAAACTAGGGCAACAAGCACAATTTTAGACCGATCTGATGAAATCCGTAGCATTTTCAGTTATCAGTTATCAGTTATCAGTTATCAGTTATCAGTTATCAGTCATCAGTTATCAGTTATCAGATTTGAGTTCTAAGTGAGCAGTATGTATTAAGCTGGCAGTATTAAATAGTAGTTTCTCACTGTCTTTTCACTGATTACTGATTACTGTTTACTGTTTACTGTTTACTGTTTACTGGTCACTGGTCACTGGTCACTGATCACTGTTAATCTATCTCCAGATTGCCTAAACTAGGAGTAGTTCTGCCTCATGCAGATGGGTGAAAACCGTACATTTTCCCGTTAGGAATCAAAGATCATGCGGATTTTAATTGTTGAAGACGATCCTTTAATGCAGTTAGGTTTAGAACAAGCGCTCGGTGAACAGCCGGATTTTGAGATTGTCGGTCAAGCGAGTGATGGTCTAGCGGGGGTACAATTAGCCCTATCCCTACGGCCGGATTTAGTGGTCATGGACATCGGTTTACCCCGTCTCGATGGCATTGCGGCAACTAAACAGATTAAGGAGGGTTTAGCTAATGTTCATGTGGTCATGCTCACTTCCCACACTCTCCAACAGGAAGTGATCGCAGCTCTGGCTAGTGGTGCTGATGCCTATTGTATCAAGGGAGCGAGTCTCGATCGCCTTTTGGCCGCCATTGAAGCAGCTAAGGACGGAGCCACCTATTTAGACCCCCAAATTGCCCGTTTAGTCATGGATAATCTCAAACCGCCGGCAGTGCAACCTAATCCCAATCTAGCACTTTTATCGGAGCGAGAAATGGAGGTTTTAAAGTTAATTGTTGAGGGCAAAAGTAACGCTGAAATCGCCGAACAACTTTATTTAAGTACCAATACGATTAAAACCCATGTGCGGGGCATTATGAATAAATTAGCCGTGGACGACCGAGTACAAGCGGCCGTAATTGCCCTGCGTTCCGGTATTGTTTAAGGGGAAAATGGCGATTTACTTATCCCATATTCGAGGCTTCTCTAATCACCTCTAAAACCTCTGAAGCATGGGAAATAGTCGGGACGTGACCGGATGCCAAAACCACTGTCTTTGCTCCCATTCTCTCGGCCAAATTAAACTGTAATTCTGGGGGTACGGCTTGATCTTGACTAGAGACAATATACCAGTTCGGCTTATTTCTCCAGGCGGTTGTAGTGGTTTTTGCTGTTAGTAAAGAGGCGGCTGCTGGGGTTTGGGTGGCATAAATTAAAGCGGCTTTTTCGGCGGGCAAATCATTGGCGAGAATCTTCTCTATTCCCTCTTGAGAAATCCAGATAAACCCCTCTTGTTCTTGAAAATACTGTGATGGGGTTTCGTATTCACTAAACAAATCTACCATCGACTCCCCCGCATCGGGAGCCAGCGCTGCAATGTAAACTAAACCGGACACTTTTTCATCGTTGCCGACTTCTGTGATTACCGTACCCCCCCAAGAATGACCGACTAGAATACATTGTCCTTCGATACGGTTTAAAATTCTTTTCGTAGCAGCTACGTCATCCGCTAGAGAAGTGAGAGGATTTTGCACTGCGATCGCTGCGTATCCTTCGGCTAATAACTGGGCAGTTATCTGATTATAACTAGAACCATCGGCCCAAAAACCGTGAACCAAAACAATATTGTTAATTCTGTTCATAAGACCTCTTACAAAACTCGAAAAGTGCTGGTTTTTAGCATTTTTTAACTCTCACAAATTAATTAGACAGGAGAGCTATTAATATTCTTACATTGTAGCCATTAAGCCCATTTTAACTTTTTAACTCAATTGCCGGTGCTATAACCATCCAAAAAGTATATTCAATCATTTATAATAGTTATCGACCTATCTCTGTTGGATAAACCATGACTATCGCTCAAAGCTTACCCCTAGTCGAGTCTCATGTAAACCCTGAGATAATCTTCCCACAAGGCCAATTTTGGAGTGATGAACCACCCTTGGAAAGTAACCTACATCTACAACAAATTATTTTACTAATTCAGTGTTTAGAATGGTGGTGGCGCGAGCGAGAAGATTATTTTGCCACCGGCAATTTAACTATCTATTACAGTCCCAACCAGAAAAAGTCAGAATTCTTCCGTGGTCCCGATTTTTTCGTCGTTTTGGGGACAAATTCCAACCCCAACCGCAGAAGTTGGGTAGTTTGGCGAGAAGAGGGCAAATATCCCAATTTAATTATCGAAATTCTCTCCGATAGTACCGCCAAAGTTGACCGAGAGGAGAAAAAACAAATTTATCAAGATATATTTCGCACTCCCGATTATTTTTGGTTTGACCCAGAAAGCCTAGAATTTCAAGGATTTACCCTAATTAGCGGTCAATATCAACCGATTACCCCCAATGCCCAGGGATGGCTCTGGAGTCAACAATTAGGCTTATATTTGGGTTTATCTGCCAATAAATTGCGCTATTTTACCCCCGAAGGTGAATTAGTACCCACTCCCGCAGAAGCGGCACAACAGGCAGAAAATCGGGCTGTAGAGGCAGAAAATCGGGTTTTAGAGGCAGAAAACCAAGTCCAGCAAGAAAAGCAAAAAGCGGCGAAATTAGCGGCTAAACTGCGGGAATTGGGCATAGATACCGAGGAAAATCTCTAATCTTCTTTTGTTATTCAATAACGCTATTTTCGGTGAGAGGTGAGCGTATTTGGTGTCATTTAGAGGCTGAATAGTTGACTAATCGCAGAAAGCTCCGCGCAAGCGTAAGTTTTCCCGCAATTCCTCGGTCATACCCACATTATCGGCAAACTTTGCTCCCTTCACTTTTGCTCCGCTAAAATTCGCTTGAGTGATGTTGACTTCAACCAAATTAGCTCCTTCTAAATTGGAGCCGATTAAATTAGCTAAAGCCAAACTAGAACGGTAAAAATCAGCATAACTTAAATCGGCATTAGCTAATAAGGCTCCGCTTAAATCCGCTCCTTTAAAACTAGCATGACTGCCATTAATTTCGCTTAAATCAGCATCGGTTAAATTGGCCCCGCGCAGATTAGCTTGATAGAGATTGGCCATACCTAAAGATATACCACTTAATTGCGCTGCTAGGAGATTTGCCCCAGTAAAATCCCTTAGGGGATCGAGTTCAGCTAATTGGGCCAGTTCGAGAAAATCATCACTAACAGAAGCATAAATTCCCTCGATTTGTGCTGGCAATTTCTCTAAATTTTCTGATGCTGCTGGTTTCGGTTCAACTAGAACAGTATCTAATTCTACTTGCGATGACCCCAAAGAAATACGACTCAAAAAAGCATCAAATTGATTTTCCATCAGGAAAAATGCTAACTTTCGCTCTAAAATACTATGTTTATTGGGGCTTATATCGTGTTTCCATAATCCCGATGTTTCCGTGATACAGATATCAGAAGCTGTCACCGAAAATTGCCCCGTGAGATGATAAGGTTCTTCCTCCACACTCACGGTTCCTAGGTTAATCCTTTTGATCGCTCCTGTAAATATTGACTGAGGACTTTTGAACGATAACCGCCATTGATGATTATTAATACGATTTATGTATAACTCTTGACTAGAAAGAGGATTTGGTGTTAGGTGACAATTAACTAAAACAAAATCTAATTTTCCTCCTTTCAGTCCCCATTTCATTTCCCCGCCGAGGAGAGATTGAATTTGAGCTTGTAGGTGTAAAGTTAAATATAAATCAAATTTTTGCGAGTCGGTGGCTACTGGTTCTAGGGTTAAAGATACACTATCGGGATAGCGATCAAAGGCAGCTAAAAGACGCATAATCCAAAAGAGAAAAGCCAAAATAAACAGTAAAAAAGTGGTGTTTCTCCGGCCCTAAAGCCGAGAACTCACCCCTATTTAAAACAATAGCCGATTTTCTCGATCCTCGATGAACATTTCTTCGGCGATCGCTGAACGATTGCCCCTGAAAATCAAGGTTAAATTAGTTGACTTTCTCTTTTTTGCCGATATTGCCGTCCGCATTAAAAAACATCGGCAAAAAGCGTTCCATAAACATTTGTGGATCACGATTCCAGGCTTTTTGAGCCGCTTCTACCCGGAATAATTGTAATTTCGGGTCGAGAAGGGATTGGGGTAAACGTTCCATCAGATATTGAGGACGTTCCCAAAGCGGCATAGTGGCGGCGATTTCCATTAAATGACCGACGCGGCGCAATTCTGCCCCCAGGGTGATATCCATACCCGATTCATAGGCGGCCTGTTCGATCGCTGAGTATTTGGCCTTCGCTTTTTCGACTTTTTGCCGATGTTCGGGGCTTTTTTGGGCAATTTTGGCTAACCAACGATTGCCCCAACGCACATGACCCGCTTCTTCAGGAAAGATTTTGGCGATCGTTTCCTGAATTTTCAGATTTTCTGGGGTTTGTTCCCCTTCCTTGAGGGCATAAATATGGGCGGCAAAGTATTCGCATCCCCGTTTTTCCGTGACGTTAATTGCCGCTAGGGCCGCAATCAGTCCATCTTCCCTTTGTTCTTCGCCTTGGAATTGATCTTGATCGAGAAGACGTTCAAATTCGTCGATATAGGACAACCCCGGCGGTTTCCCCACATCGGCCCCCAATTCGATCAATAAATCGGTTAACCAGTAGGCATGGCGCGCCTCATCGGCGACGTGGTGGGAAAGCTCCTGTATCAGTTCTTTCGGTTGTCCGTCTAAGGTTTCGATCAGTTCGGTCAGGTCTTTACAGCTACGTTGTTCGTTGTAGCGGTAGCGGTTGAGGGTGACAAGATGAATTTCGCGATCGCTAATGACACGCTTCATGATGTCGCGAGCGCTCATCGTCTTCTTGAATTTGCGAGGGTAAGCAACGGTCATGAGTTTGTATCGTTTTGTAAACGCCTTCCCGTATTCTAACGGAGTTTTTTCCCAATCTGGCAAGGGAGCGGCAAGTGGCAAGCTTTTTTCAGTGATCAGTAAACAGTAATCAGTGACCAGTGAAAGATAAGCTGCCCGCGCATTTAAATTGCTTGTTGAGATGAGACACTCTTTACTGTTGGCTCTTGCAAGAGTAAAGAGATTGGGGGGAGATTCGGCTAATCTAAGAATAAGCGGTTAAAATGCGTCTTAGCTTATCGAGGAAAACTAGAATTGTCTATGAACACATTTACTCCCCATCAAATTGTTAGTTTATTCTGCAAAAATCGAACTTTATACGGAGAAGTAATTCAGGTGATCGAAAGTCGTTCGGCTCTTTGGGTGCGTCCTCTTTGGTTAATTTTAGCCGGCAATTTTGAGACAATTGATGTGCGGGAAGGTTCCGATTTAATCCTGCCGATGGAATTATTTAAACCCGCCTTAGACACGGAAGTTTTACCCCTATTCTCCCAAGTCATTAAAGATAATTATATCACTAATATTTCCTATCCTCTCCAGGACTTTGTGCGGAAAGTGTGTCAAAATTATCCCGAATATTTTTGAAAAATATATGATTGATGAAGGTTACGTTAAATACAATTGTACTTGGATTCCTGACCGTCCCTTAGCAAGCTCAGAAATTGCAGAATTAAATTATTGGCGCAATCGCCTCTATCAACTGGGATTAATCGGTCAATACGATAACGGAATCGGTTTTGGGAATGTGAGTCAACGAGGAAAAATAGACAAAGAAATTATGATTTCTGGCACTAACACCGGGGGAATCCCGGTATTAAATGAATCCCATTACACCACAGTTATAGACTACGATTGGAGAGAAAATCGGGTCACTTGTCGGGGAACAATTGCCGCTTCTTCGGAAACTCTCACCCATGGAGCAATTTATGAAGCGAATCCCCAGATTAATGGGGTAATTCATATTCACCATCGCCCCCTGTGGCAAAATTTGATGTATCGAGTGCCGACCACTCAAGAAAATATCGCCTATGGAACCCCAGAAATGGCCGCAGAAATTATCCGTTTATGTCAAGAAGATCGTCTAGAGGAGCAACAAATTTTAGTGATGAGTGGTCATGAAGAAGGAATTATCGCCTTTGGTCAAGATTTAGCAAAAGCGGGCAATTTATTATTATCCTATTACCAGCAATTTCAATCATCTTGAAATTGACCTCCTCTTTGTGTTAACTTGTTCTGTAGATTTTCGTCTTTGAGGAATTCTATCGTGATCGACATCTTCCATCATCTATCTGTCTCGATCGACTTTTCGCCTCTTACCAATGTCTTGATGACTATTTCGGATCAAGACGTGGATATCATCGGGAATGTCCAGAAATACTTCTCAAATTTCGTCAAAACTGGGCAAGCATGGGCCTTATTAATCGGGTTGATTGTCGGTTATCTGTTTCGAGGTTTTACTTCTTATTAGCTTTTCGCCTATCAGCCTTCAGCCAGAGTGAGCAATTCTTGCTATTCTTATGCTTGTAGAGTTGGAGATTTTTCTAACCTGAAGCGGTAATGCTCCAGCATATTTTGGTTAACTTTATCCACAATAATCTAACGAAAACAGTGACAGCAAAGAAAACTTGGAGCGATCGCTTTGAAGGTAGTCTCCATCCTACGATCGTAGAATTTAACGCCAGTATTGGCTTTGATATCGAATTAATCGAGTATGATCTCACCGGATCGATCGCTCACGCTAAAATGCTCGCCTATACGGGTATTATCACCCCCACAGAAGCTGATAGTCTCGTCTCTGGATTGGAACAAATTCGTCAAGAATACCGCACCGGCAACTTTAACCCCGGCATCGATCAAGAGGACGTGCATTTTGCCGTGGAACGTCGTTTAACCGAGATCGTGGGAGATGTGGGCAAAAAACTGCACACGGCCCGTTCGCGAAACGATCAGGTAGGAACGGATATTCGTCTGTATCTTAGACAACAAATCGATGATATTAGGCAAGAAATTCGCAATTTTCAGCAAGCTTTAGTCAATCACGCTGAAAACCATCTGGAAACCCTCATCCCCGGTTATACCCACCTGCAGCGCGCTCAACCGATTAGTTTAGCCCATCATCTCCTAGCTTATTTTCAAATGGCCGAACGGGATCACCAAAGATTAGGAGAAATTCGCGCCAGGACTAATATTTCGCCCCTAGGATGTGGCGCTTTAGCGGGGACGACTTTTCCGATCGATCGTCATTACAGCGCCAATTTACTCGATTTTGAGCAGGTGTACAACAATAGTCTCGATGGAGTTAGCGATCGGGATTTTGCCATTGAATTCATGACGGCCGCTAGTCTGATTATGGTACACCTGAGCCGTTTGAGCGAAGAAATAATTCTCTGGTCTTCCCAAGAATTTAGTTTTATCACTCTCACCGATAGTTGTGCCACGGGATCTAGCATTATGCCCCAGAAAAAAAATCCCGATGTTCCCGAATTGGTGCGCGGCAAAACAGGGCGGGTTTTTGGGCATTTACAAGCGTTATTGACCTTAATGAAGGGTTTACCCCTAGCCTATAACAAAGACTTGCAGGAGGACAAGGAGGCGTTATTTGATGGCGTTAAAACCGTGCGGATTTGTTTGCAAGCGATGACGGTACTTTTAGCCACCGGGATTCAATTTAAAACCGACCGATTAGCTAACGCGGTGGCGGAAGATTTTTCTAATGCAACGGATGTGGCGGATTATTTAGCCAGTAAGGGGATTCCCTTCCGAGAAGCTTATAATTTAGTCGGGAAAGTCGTTAAAAGCAGTTTGGCAGCCGGTAAGTTATTGAAAGATTTAACCCTGACCGAATGGCAAGAATTACATCCAGCTTTTCAGGCCGATATCTACGACGCGATCGCCCCTCGTCAGGTGGTAGCAGCCCGTAATAGCTATGGTGGCACAGGTTTTGAACAAGTGCGATCGGCTTTAATTCAAGCTAAAGCCATTCTCGATCATCGAAAATTTGCGTCTGAAACCCCGCCGTTCTAGGTTGGCTTTACTGTTAAATACTAGCGCATTTACACGATATATGCTAGAATGTGAGATATGGAGAAAGCCTATTCGTTTCGATTTTACCCCACACCAACACAAGAGTCGCTATTGCGGCGCACATTGGGCTGTGTAAGATTAGTTTACAATAAAGCTCTCCATCTCAGAACACAAGCTTGGTATGAAAGACAAGAAAGAGTAGGATATACTGAAACTTCTTCAATGTTGACCGAGTGGAAAAAGCAAGAAGAATTAGACTTTTTAAACGAAGTTAGCTGTGTACCTTTACAACAAGGGTTAAGACACCTACAAACAGCTTTCACTAATTTCTTTTCTGGTCGTACTAAGTATCCTAACTTTAAGAAAAAACATCAAGGAGGAAGTGCCGAATTTACTAAGTCTGCTTTTAAATTTAAAGACAGACAAATCTATTTAGCTAAATGCACAGAACCTTTACCTATTCGATGGTCAAGACAAATCCCAGAAAGCTGTGAACCAAGCACAGTAACAGTCAGATTACATCCTTCTGGACGCTG
>VYLZ01000243.1_pt1 | contig 10452 bp, 7 predicted proteins | sample 5115361 | NCBI WGS metagenome assembly VYLZ01 (sample SAMN12291805, study PRJNA351875) | freshwater metagenome | isolation source: freshwater lake | place: USA: Michigan, Sixteen Lake | collected 2013-08-07 | reverse complement strand
CTAACACCCACGTCAAACCAACGCTTCGCACCATAGCCGCTTATACGCGACACCAACGCGTCACCCTCAGAATACAACCGTCCAATCGGATCAACACTCAACATTCGTACCCTCATCCTCTCATACCTCTTCAATACCAACGACCGCGATTTCGACTTTGAGGAATCAGGTTTCTGGATGACGTGTGGATGTGAGAGACGCTGCCCAGCGGCCCTCGGCAATAATCCATCTCTACGGCGTGACATTAATAAACTCACAAATCTAAATGCTTGTCCCTAGCGGGTCTTCAATGACGCTGCATGCCGTTGAACGCAAGTGGCTAAGGAGTATTGATTAGATTCATGATGCATCCGTATCTAAAATGGTCTTTAGCAAGAAGCGGTAATACTTGGATTATAAGCAACGGATTGACATATGGTTTTTGATTGAGATCGATGTGAGATGAATGTGACACAGCACCAAAGACAAGTTGAAGTCGTCAACCGCCAGCCCGCTTTTTCAACATTTTGATTAAAAATGTGGCAGATCGGATACATAGATCGGAAATTGTTTTTATTGGGTTTATAACCATCAATCAGCATTTGATGCGACCAAAATGGCTTTTGCTTTTGCAAAGTTTCCACTAGAGAGACAGGTATATCTCAGGCCAGTCGCGGGGAGTGCCATGACAAACTATCGTCTTGCGCGCTCATTGGAGTAAGGGCATGTCCCGAAAAGATAGAATCTTAATAGGCAGCATTGGCCTCTGCGGCTTGTTCCTCGCGGCAGCCGGATCCTTTCTCGCCCACCAGTCGTGGCGCGCTGAGCGAGCTGCTGCCACATTGGATCTCTATAGCGGGTTGTCAGATTCGCCCGAGACCCCTGTTTGGATGGCTCAGATTAAATCAGACCTCGCTCAGCCACGCGATGCCCGCATGTGGGAATTGGAAGCCGAGCGCCGCTTACGCGCCAATGGCCTTAGCGATAGCAAGGCGGCATTTCAGTTGTTGCGTCAGGCCCAAAATCTGGCGCCTGCTCGCCCGTCGATCCGGATGCGTCAGGCCTATCTGGCACTGCGAGAACCTCAATCGACCGGCCAGTTCAATCACTATTTTACTGATTGGTACACCTTGGCACCACACGATACCACCATGCAGGTTTGGCGCATGACGATAGCAGCGGCGGGCTGGGATCGACTAACCCCACAGGCGCGCCTGATGGCGTTGGCGGACGCGGAGGATTTGTGTCTGCGATGGGGGCGGGCAAAGACCCTTGAAATTGCGGGATCTGGCGGTACCGCTCCACAGCTTGCAACAGCGCTTCGGCTAGAGCGCGAGAAGGCTAAATGCACGCTGCCCTAGAGGGTAGCCGCCGAGCCCGCATTTGATCGCGCCGCGCGTCTACGACGCGACTTGCTTCCTAAGCCGCCAGCATACCCCAATAAAAATGCCCAAAGAGCAGAGACCACGGGGATCGACATCGGGAAATCAAACAAGCTTTGTAAGAACGTGGCGATAGATGCAAGGATCAGCGCAGTTGCAATAGGGACTGAAGCCGAACGAATTCTCAAGCCGTTAACAGCAAACTTGACGATCCCAACCGCCAAAAAACCCCAAGCAATCAACCCGACCAAACCCGTCTCAGAAGAGACTAGAAGCAATGAGTTTTGTGGTGTGATCACGATCAGCGAGGATGCAGCAATCGGTGCCTCGCGAACCGGTTCCATAACACGGGCAAATGTACCAGCCCCCCAACCCAGCCACGGCCTCTGTAGGGTTAGGTCAAGACCTGGACGCCAATCCGCCAAGCGGCCGTCGATACCATCCTGGAAATTGAGCGGGCGTATCGGGAGGCCTAATTGCTCCGCCGAATTCCAAACAATGAGCATCGTTAGAAAGACCAAAGTTCCAAAGACGGTTGTCTGCAAACGTAGTGAAGGTCGCAAAAGCAAGGCTAAAGCGAATACAATGCCAAACGCCAAAAACCACGCTGCGCGAGACATTGAAAAATAGACACATATGGCCGCACCTACACTCACTATAATGGCTGCCAATTGGACCCAAGCGCGCTCTCGACCTTTAAAATGGCGCGTTTCAGAAAGGAACACACCCAAGCCGCCAGCGAAAATCATCGTCATCAGAATGGCAAAGGTATTGGCATTGAGGAAAGTACCCTCCATCCGTGGCCCGACCCTTTGTCCCCGATATTCGAACAAACTAACTTTCGTGATGTACGTATCGAAAGCCTGAAAGAAGATCGGGATAAGGCCAAGAGCCAAAAGCGCCAATACAAGCTCACGCCGGTTTCGATCTGCCCCAAATATTGCTCCTAGTATGAAAAACGCCACCGCAGAGCCGAGACCGACCATCGCCCGTACGGTTAAATCGGGATCTATCGTCACCATATTGGCCTTGGCCCAAATCCAGCTACCTCCTGACAGGAAGGGGATAGGCAAGAATTGCAAGACCATGACAGCCCACACGGCAACAAGTCCGAGTGCGGGCCAGCGCCAACCTACTAAGCGGGACAAGGCTTTCCGGTTTTCATTGTCCAAAATGGCCAAACACAGCAAACCAGCGCTCAAGGCTGCAAACAAGGCGGTATCGAAAGGCGTCTCAGCACCCTGCCTAAACACAGCCCAAACGAACAAGGCAACCGTCAGCAATGGCCAAGTCCACGGCCTCAAAACGTCCTGCCACAGTTGAGCAAACTCGTTTTGTCGCTTTGGCATTGGTCGCACCGCGGCCTTAGCGGCTGCGGGCTTAATTGCGCTACTTTTCGACTGCTCCTGCTTCAACGCCAGCGCCTTTAATCAATTTTACTTGTAACTGAGATCATTGAGCCCAAAAGAATTGTAGTGCACGTGCCCTAACGCTATATGGGTGACAATAGAATAGGTCTGAAAACGAAATAGCACCTGCAGTCAAGTTGAGGTTGTTTATTGTTTAGTCGCTATTCAGGCTAAAGCTGATGGAAAACAGCTAGAAGTGAAGCAGTAAAGGGATACGTCTCTGGATCTGTCGCAACTGCGGCATCAATTTTGCTTGCTGAGCGTTGTGATCGGTTATGCTGAGTATCCCGGCTATTTGAAGGCCCATTTTTGGACAGAACTCTTATGACTAATGTCGGACCACCAAGGCAGAGCCCAGATCGGAAAGTCGCAATTGCGACCCTTGCTGGACTGGCAACCTTGGTTTTCGGCTCTGCAGGTATTTTGGTTTGGAACAGTTTTGCACCAGAGCCTAGCCTGCCGACTAACATTGATAAACTACCCCCCTTACCAACAGCGCCGTCCATCCCCACCGATCCAATGGAACTCGCCTTTGGATCAGATCGACCCGACTGGAACCTCTCTGAATTCAATGTGGAAGCGACTGTCAATAATCCTTCGGTCTATGCCAATGTTACGAAGGAAGAGGCACGGCGTTTCAACGAAAGCCTGTCCTATGACCCCAATATCGGTCCGGCTGCTCGACCCTTTATCTTGATCGCGGCCAATCCAATTGATCGAGCCCGCGCACTGCATTGCATGAGTTTGGCGGTCTATTATGAGGCAGGTTCTGAAAGCCTGAATGGCCAGCATGCTGTTGCGCAAGTCGTTATAAATCGGATGCGCCATCCTGCATGGCCGCATTCAATCTGTGGGGTTGTCTTCCAAGGGTCAGAACGCGCAACAGGTTGCCAATTCACTTTCACCTGCGACGGCGCGCTTCAGCGCCCACCTTCTGGTCGCCGGTGGCGTGCAGCACAAAGCGTCGCCTATGCATCGCTAACGGGCTACGTGCAAGCGGAAGTTGGCCTTGCCACCCACTACCACACCGATTGGGTTGCGCCCAAATGGGCCCCTTCCTTGAAGAAAATGACTAAAATTGGGACCCACATCTTCTATACTTGGCGCGGCAGGGGGGGGGACCCAAGTGGCTTTCACCAATGTCTATGCGAGTAAAGAATCATGGCCATCAAAGGCAGCAATAACGGCACCGGAACTAGGCAAGGCCGAAGTTGAAGTTGCATCTGCAAACCCAACGGGTCCAACAGCCCCTCTCACACCCGGCTTCACCCCCCTGAACGGCACCAATACCGCGCAAGCTTCCTTGAGCCGCGACGCAATCGATGGATCTCAAGCGTCGCGGAACTGGTCCCGTGCCGAAGCACTCGCGGCGAGCCAGGCCGCCGCTGACGGGCTGGAGAATGTGGATTCAACTGTTCCATTCACCCTGCCAGAGCCTGGCAAGGACGGCTTAATGCCAGATCCAGACATCTCTGCATTGATCGCTAAACCAAAGCTGCCTCCTGCGCCTCAACCTAGCGCCAATCAGAATTCTCAATCAGCAACCAACGTTACGCCGAACGTGCCAGTTCGGCGCGATCCGCCAAAGAGCCGAGCCCTAGATGGGCTTTAGGAGAGGCGATCGACATCGCGAATGACCATCCGTGAGCAACCACCTTTCACAGTCGCTCTGAAAGCGAAGACGCGCCCGGGCATTTTCTGGCGCTGCGTTGTAACCGGCCTTGCGGGCTGGGTAGCGCTGTATCTGAACCCGTGGATCAGCGCGATTCTGGTTATTGCCGCTTGCGCCGCCTTCTTCAGGCACTCAACCGCGATTATCGCGACCTTGGGGATGGCGGCACTCCTGCCGCAGGCAAGTTTGAATCTGTTTGGCAATCACGTCGATCAACCCTATGTTGAAACGGCGCTAGTGTTGTCTGCATTAGTCCACGCGCTGGTACTTTTTACCCGAAAGCATTGGACTGCAGGGCGGCATTTGCGCCTATTGTTTCTTTGCGGCGCTGTTGGCGGCATACTGACGCTTTCAACGACCCAAGATACGGCGACGACACTAAGAGCATTGCTGCAATTTTTGGTTCCTATTTTCATTTTATTGGCGTGGCTTGACAACCTGCTTCGCCGTGCAACACATGCCCATGAAGCCCCTTATGCCTTGGCGGGTATTCTTGCAGCAGTCTTGTTAGCAACAATCGTTACCCTCATGACGGGGCGGGCCTATACTTACACCTATGCGGATCTCAACGGTGTCGTCTGGCAGCCCCAAATCCTTGGCCTTTGCCTCGCACCTTTAATCGTTCTTCTTGTTCGTTTGAGACGGCTCCCCGTTTGGCTGCGTGTGCTGGGAATTGGCTCAGCTACTTGGCTCGTTTGGCTTGCTTGGAGCCGAACCGGGCTGGCGGCCCTGACCGTGATTGCGTTGCTAGAGGGAGTGCGGCTCGTTCGCGAACGCGTCAGTGGGCCGGCAGCGAAGCAGTCGCTAAGCAAGGAACGAAGCTCCAAGAAATCAGATCAATATGGGCTCGGCATTGTCTATGTTGCGGCTCTTTTTGGTTCCCTATGGTTTGCAATTAGCGCGCCACCTTCAACCACCCCCCCCGGAGCTACCAAACAAATCTTTAGCGTTGAAGGTTATGCCAGTTCCCGCAGTTTTCCGCTGGAAAGAAGCTTTAGCAATATTGAGGACCATTTGGGCACTGGTTTGGGTTTTGGCATACCTTCTGACCCGCGCTTAATTGACCCCGTCATCGCCCATGAAAACCTGCGTGTGCTTAAAACTGAGAGTCGGTTTGTTATCCTGATAGACAAAGGCAATAGTTTTGTTGCGATAGTTGAAGAGACAGGGATTCTCGGTGCACCGATTTGGCTATTCTTGTTTTTTGTTATCCTAGCAAGTGTTGCTTCAACCGGCCCTGTCGGCCTGTCTATGGCATTGTTGTTCATCCTGTGCGCCATTGGGGAGGCGACAGTCTTTACCCTGTCGGGCATTGGGTTGCTGCAATGGACTGCGCTAATCGCCGCAGCAGGCTTTGCTCGACAGCCCAGACGACGCCTGTCGAGGACTACTCAAAGACATGACTCTCATGAGCATAACGGCCTTAATAGGCGGATTGACGATGCCAAGTGACGGCTGTTCGAACAATTGTATCGATATCCGAGTAACGCGGCTCCCAACCGAGCAAATCCTTTGCTTTGGCAGCGGCGGCATAGAGTGCAGGCGGGTCGCCCGGCCGACGCGGCAAGATATCGTGAGGGAGATTTGAGCCTGTAACCCGACTAACAGCCGCGATCAGATCAAAGACCGAAGTTGGCCGACCAGTCCCTAAGTTGAAGGCCGTCGGCATCCCCCCGCGCTGAAGATAATCCATGGCTTTAACATGTGCGTCTGCTAAGTCCGTCACGTGGATGTAGTCGCGCAAAGCCGAACCGTCGGGTGTCTCATAGTCTGCCCCAAACACCTTAAACTCAGCGCCAATACGTAAAGCGGCGGCTATGGCCAAAGGGATAGCATGTGTTTCTGGATCGTGACTTTCACCGATCTCGCCATCGGGGTCTGCGCCAGCCGCATTGAAGTAGCGCAAAGCCACCCACCCAAGGCCATATGCCCGCTGATAGTCCGCCAACATGTGCTCTACAACGAGTTTGGTGAAGCCATAGGGGTTGATCGGAGATTGGCGGGTTTCTTCCTCAATTGGCAATTGGGTTACTTCACCATAGGTCGCACAAGTTGATGAGAATATGATGTTTCTAACGTCCGCTTGCCGCATCGTTTCAAGCAAGACTTGCGTGCCAGTTATATTGTTGTGATAATATTTTGCAGGATCTGAAACCGACTCTCCGACATAAGCGAAGGCGGCAAAGTGCATCACAACATCAGGTTTGTGACGCGAAAAAACCTCAGCCAGCCATGGTGCATTCAGCATGTCCCCCACCTCCAGCGGACCCCACTTTACAGCCTCGCGATGCCCGTAGATTAGGCTGTCGACGACAATTGGCTTATGCCCAGCTTTGCTTAAAGCCTTGCAGGCATGGCTTCCGATATAACCGGCCCCGCCGACAACTAAAACTCGCAAGACTGAGGTCCCTTCTACAAAACCATTTCTAGGGGTTGATACGCTGTGACACCAAAATCCTAGTAATCCTATAATGCACTCATGCCCAGTTGAAGACCAACTACCGTCCCGAAGCGCCTAAGCCATCAACCGGGCTTCAAGTCTCCCCGCGTCACATGCAACCAATCTACCTGGTCAGCCTCCAAACGGACTGAGGTCAGGCGACCCGTCGCATAGGCGCCGGTGTCTACGCCAATGCGGCGATGATCCGCATAAGGCTCCATGTCTGGGGAATGACCATGCACCACAATCACTGGCAATGCGCGTCGGTCCTCGAGAAAATCGCTTCGTATCCATAAAAGGTCTTCGTCGCGCTGCGCTTCGATCGCTTTGCCTGGCCGAATGCCCGCATGGACGAAGAAATAGCCACCCATGCGATACGCCAGACCGAGCTTTTGATAAAAATCCATATGTGCAATCGGGATAGACCCTAATAACTGCTGCGCTGCGGCTTCCCAAACCTCAGGCTCAGAGCGCGCGGTTGGCGGCGTGACACCATAGGAGAGCATGGTCGGAGCACCGCCAAATTGCAGCCATTGGGGGCCAAATTCGGGATGTTGTAGAAAGGTCAGAAGGGCGTCCTCATGATTACCCTTCAAGAATACCCAGTTAAATCGATCATTCGCCTTGGCTTCAATCAAAGCGTCAATCACCCCGCTTGGATCGTCGCCCTTGTCCACATAATCGCCTAGGAAAATGATTGTGGGGCGGACTTGATCGAGTTGTGCACTTTTATTGGCGATGGCTTCGAGCATGGCTTTCAGGAGGCCGAGACTGCCATGAATGTCGCCGACCGCGTAAGCGACTTTGCTCGCGGGCATGAATTGGGTGCGCTGCTTCTCTACTTTTGACCACTTCCAAAACGACATCTACGCTAAAACACCTTTTGGACCAAAGAAAACAGACTGACTGTACGTGGCGGCTATCCTAGTCGCTTTTCCCTCACATGCGAAGCAGAGTCTGCGGTGTCCTACGCGCTGCCCACCCTTTGGGGCGCGCATTTACTAATTCGACCGACCACCAGCGGGGCGTATGGATAGGACGACGGGTTCCGACATATCCGGACCATCAGCAGAGGGTTCCCACGCCGACGCTAAGGCAATGGTTGGGGACTGAGTTTCGCTTTCGCGACGCACTGTGGGGACTCGCGTTTCACGACTTGTGAACATGCGCGTGTTGGGCCGTTCAGATTGAACGGCATCAGCCCAATCTAACATAGATGTCGTCGACTGACGTTTGACCCAAGTATAGCCGGTTTCCTGAAACCCGACGACCCAGTCATTGAGGTTGTCCAAGACAAGGTCGCCTTGGACAGTTGCCACGACGAGAACGGCATGCAAACTGGTACGCGGTGAAACAGCGACAGCCAAATAAAGCGCAGTCTCGGGGATTCCAGCAGCAATCAGCGCACGCCGTTTCTCAAGGGCAAAATCCTCACAATCGGCCAAAGGACGAGTCCGCAGGGAGCTATATTCCGGCGCAGATAGAGGCATTGTCCAAAACTCTGTGCGACCAAAGGCGATTTGGTCTGTCACCCCGATCATGGCCCGATTGATCTGGCGGTTAATCTGGTTGATTTGGGCTAAATCTTGAGGGGTGGCTGCGAACGCCCGAATTGGCCGGGTCCTAGGACCAGCAAGCGTGTGGGTCGGGTCTGCTTCACTCAAATCAGGCCCCATGCCGGTTAACATAAATCCGTCTTCTTGCCGCTTCGGACTTGAGCGCGGGATAGCTGTGACGTTACAAAGCTGCGGCTGACGTCTGCAGAAGTCAAGCAAACCCTCTGGCGCTGTCTCGCGTGCGCCCATAACCAAGGCTGGCGCTGGGCTACGCTTTATTGGCTGAACTGCTGGATGAAGTATTGCCCAATCGGCGCGTTGTGGCGTTTTAGCACCTTCTAGGACGATCGGCCGACTGTGAAGAGGCGCGTTATCAACTGAGACCGCATCAGAAAGCGCTTGCGTCCTTGGTTCTTCGACCTTCAAGCCTGTTTGTGGTAGCGGCTTTGGCCACTCGAGCGCTTGACTAGGCGTAGTGACTGTGGAGCAGGCCGCCGTAAGCCAAAGCATTTGACCAACTATGAATAAGCTGACTGAGCGTAACTTCACTGAACCTTCCCCCGGTTGAGAGGTCAGTGTCCCACAAACGTAATAAAACTTGGATTTTCTATTTGATAAAATTTTACTCGACTGCATTAATATTGATAAATTAATTATTTAATTTAGATTATGATGATTTATATTGCATTAAAAAGAAATATAATTCTTGCGGTCTCAGGCTGAAGACAGTAGAAACTCAGATTTCCCGAACTGAAAAAGCTAGATTCGCTGCCATGATGCTTGGCCTGTTCTGATTTTCCGACGCATTCACCCTGAAAAGCAAATATCTACCACACCAAACAAATAACCAATGCGTAAGTACAAGAATTGGCGCACCATTTATGATTTCAATCTATTCCAATAGACTGGGCGCAGGTTATAGTCAGAAAGGTTTTGTAGAAGCGGGAAAGGCCTAAGAAGTTCATGAATCAGCCTTTCGTCGCAATCATACTTCTCCTCTTATGCGCCGCTCAGTTTAGTGAAGTAGAAGCTCGACAACCGATAGCAGCAACGGGCGACCTCGGCAGCACCACAACAGACGGCAATACCTTTTGGGTAGCCGCTCAATTGGCCCTGCAACGCGGCGAGAGCGAAGCGGCGTTTACCTCCTCAGATCGCGCCTGTCAGGAAGGAACCGCAATCGCATGCTCTGTGGCAGGGGAAATGATCGTCCAAAACCAGACAAAAATGGGCACTCCCGAACAAAGTGTCGCCTTGTTTCAGAAAGGGTGTAATCTTGGCAATGCCAATGCATGCCAAGGTTTGGGGCTTATGCTGGTGCAAGGCATCGGCATAACGGCTGACGCCAAAAAAGGGCAGAACGTCATGCAAAAGGCCTGTCAGGCCAGCAATGCCATGGCCTGCGTCAATTTAGGACTCATGTTTAGATTAGGGTTGTTCGGTTCGGCTAATCACAAGGAAGCCGATCTCTATTTTAAGCGGGCTTTAGCGCTGCAACCTGATAATGAAATGGCGCTTCAGGCCATGGCAGAAAATAGTCAGACGACGCGGGTCAATCCCTCCACCGGCGCACCGCCAAAGCCAACGGCCCCGACAACTCAAACGATAGAATTACGCGGCAAGCTCACAAACACTTCCGCCCCGATGCCCGCATCTGACACAGGGCAAAAGTTGGTGCCAACAAGCTGTTGGGATAGCGTAACAACGCCATGGAACGCGGCGCGCGAAGCTGATCCGGTTAAACCAACTTGGAACACCGCGGCGGTAGCTCAAGCTGTCACGTTGAGTGACACGCAAACAATTGGCCTGTTGATATTGGTCGCCAGCAAATCAGGGGGTGCTGTCACCCCTGGCACTCAAACGCTTGCGGCCTGTCAGAGCCACTTTGAAGCGGCACTCAAGAGAGTTGTGAATCAGCCATGGAACATTGCGCCCAATTCTTTAGCCGAGAACACGCTGATTCAAATGAACCCGCCAATCGATTTGGCTGAAGGCACCGAGACAAGGGAACAAA
>VYLZ01000273.1_pt1 | contig 10459 bp, 8 predicted proteins | sample 5115361 | NCBI WGS metagenome assembly VYLZ01 (sample SAMN12291805, study PRJNA351875) | freshwater metagenome | isolation source: freshwater lake | place: USA: Michigan, Sixteen Lake | collected 2013-08-07 | reverse complement strand
TGCCGCTCTTGGCCGATTCCATCCTGACCATTGTGTGGCGCGCCCGTCAGAAGGCCAATCTCCTCAAGCCCCATGCCGACCACGTCTATCAGCTCGCCATTCGTACAGGCCGCTCGCACTTACAAGTGGCTGCATCCTACTGGGTGGCTACAGCGCTGTGCGGGGCCGTCGGGCTTTTAGCAACGATAGGGGGTGCAATTTGGATCAGCCTCGGTTTTGGGCTTTGTCTGCTAGGACTCACAGTCGTTCTGGAGCGCCAGCGCGCCCACTATCTGGCTCTCCTGTCAAAGCAGGCTGGCTAGTGCCCGTCCGCTCCGCTAAAAAGGCTCACAAAACAGAAGGCTCTCTCAGATTGAACGCTGGACGAGACTCTCAAAACAAGTCAGGTTAACGCATGGACTGGGACAAGCTTAAAACCTTTCACGCCGCTGCAGATACAGGCAGCCTCACCGCTGCCGCCGAAAAATGGAAGATGGGCTGGGCGTTCCTTTATTTCACCGCCACGCGCGGGGCTTAATCCTGACCGGGCCTGGCAAAGTACTGCAACAATCGACGGGCCAAATGGCGACGATTGCCGCGGTGGCCGAGTCCAATCTGAAAGATGCGCGCGACAGGCCGCAAGGCGAACTGATTGTGACCGCCCCGATTGGCATTGGGGCGACCTGGCTCGCACCCCGCTTGGGCGGCTTTATGGACGCTTACCCAGACGTGTCCTTGCGCTTGCTTCTGGATGACCGAGAGCTTGACCTCACCACCTTAGAAGCCGAATGCGCGATCCGCCTGTGGGAGGCTACCCACGCGGACCTGATCCAGCGCAAGATCCTGTCGATCACCACCTCGCTCTATGCCTCGCGGGAATATATCGCCAAGCACGGTATGCCCAAGACACCAGAGGATTTGGCCAATCATCGGGTGATCGCCTATGGCGCGCGTTCGGGCGACCCGATGAAGGTGCTGGACTTTGCCCTCACCTTGGGCCGGGAAGATCATCGCCCGCGCGAGGCGGCGCTGACGATCAATAATGTCTCGGCTTTGGTAAAGGCTGTGGTTGCAGGCCTTGGTATTGGCGGCCTACCCGATTATCTGGCCCAAGCCGACACAGGCTTGATGCGAGTCTTTCCAGAGACCGACGGGCCGAATATCGACGTCTTCTTCATCTATCCCGCAGATTTACGCCGCTCCAAGCGGATCGCTGCGTTCCGACAATATTTGTTGGAGCAAGCGGTGAATTGGAAGGGCTAGGGCCAAAGACGCCCTCCCCTCCCAAAATGTTGCCTTAGGTCTTGGTGACAGCAGCCGTTTGACCGAACAGAGATTTGGCTGCAGCCTTCATATCTTCCTTCGATTGCTCGCCTGCTGGCTTGCGCAAATCCGCCCCCACTGCATTTCCGGCTATAACGGCTGGACGGGCGTCGATACCTTCAAACCAAGCTTTGACATGGGGGAATTCTTCAAGATCTTGGCCAAACAATTTCGCACCACGGACCCAAGGATAAGAAGCCATATCGGCGATGGAATAATCCCCTGCCAGATACGGGGTTTCTTTAAGCTGGCGCTCCATAACGCCATACAAACGATTGACCTCGTTGGTGTAACGGGTCTGGCCATATTCGATCAATTTAGGGTCATCGACCAGATTGGGCGCATAAAGGCGGAAGTGGCTGGCTTGGCCCGACATCGGCCCAAGGCCCGCCATTTGCCACATGACCCACTCGTCGACCTTCACGCGGGCGCGCTCGTCGCTTGGATAGAATTGGCCAGTCTTGCGGCCAAGATATTGCAGGATAGCCCCGCTCTCAAACACCGAGATTGGCTGACCGTCTGGCCCATTGGGATCGACAATCGCCGGCATGCGGTTATTCGGGCTGATCGCAAGGAAAGCTGGCTCAAATTGCTCGCCTTTACCGATATTGACGGCCTTCATGACATAGGGCAGCCCCATTTCTTCCAAAGCAATGGAGATTTTCCAACCATTCGGGGTTGGCCAATAATAAAGTTCGATGGGGCTTTGACTTGGCTGCGACATGAGCATCTTCCTATTTGATGACCCGGGACTTGCGCCGGTTAGCCTCAAGTCGGGTGTCGCCATCTTAAGCGCAAGCAGAGAAAATCGAACAGGGGCTAATTGAAATTCTTCACAGTACACTCACACGTGCTGATTTGTAGCAGATGATTTCGTGAAGGACGCTGAGGGCTAGAACGCTGAGACGCTTTGACGCCTTGAGGTTTGAGTCCCCTTCCCCTAGAAGCCAAGGCCGTTTTGGAGCCCGTGACCATGCCCGAGTCTGTTATCAAACCCGTATCCATGAAAACCTATGACACCGACTTTGCCGGGTTTTCGAAAGAATTGGGCGGCTGGTTTGAGCGGTTCGGCTTTGCGATTGTCGCAGACCATGGGGTAGATCAGAAAGTCATCGACGCCACTTTGGAGAAAGCGAAGGCCTTCTTCGCCTTACCCGTGGACGTGAAGCAATCCTATAAATCGCCTGTCGGTGCGGGTCAGCGCGGCTATACCGCCTTTGGGGTGGAGACAGCTAAAGATCACACCATCGCAGATCTAAAGGAATTCTGGCACCAAGGCCGAGATTTGCCGGAAGATCATCGCTTTGCAAGCGTGATGCCCCCCAATGTGCCGATGCCACAGGTGCCTGACTTTGATGCCAGCCAGAAGGCAATGTTTGAAGATTTCGACCATTTGGGTAAGCGCATTTTACGCGCGATCGCCACCTATTTAGATCTGCCAACCGACTATTTCGACGATAAGGTTGCCGAAGGCAATTCGATCCTACGCACCCTGCATTATCCAGCGCTCGGCCCCGATGTCACACCGGGCGCTATTCGCGCCGGTGCCCATGGCGACATCAATGTGATTACGCTGTTGCTGGGTGCGGAAGAGCCTGGCCTGCAATTGCTCGACAAATCAGGCCAATGGCAGGCGGTCACAGCGCCAGAAGGCTGTGTGGTGATCAATATTGGCGATATGCTGGCGCGTCTCACCAATGATCGCCTTCCCTCAACCGTGCACAGAGTTATCAATCCAGAGCCAGAACGCGCCAGATTTGCGCGCTATTCGTCGCCCTTTTTCTTGCACTTTTCACCTGACGTGTTGATCGAAACTCTGCCAATGAATGGTCCGATCAAGTATAAACCAATTAACGCGCAGGACTTTTTAGAGCAAAGGCTTCGCGAAATTAAGCTCGCCTAGTTACCTTTTGTTAGGATTCTAGACGAAAACAGCCTAAATCATTGGCATCTTGGACGAAATTACCTGCATTTTTGCGCCTTTCGGGCAACACTTTCGAAGCCATGCAGTCAAGAGCCGGAAAAACGCTTCACGCGTGTTGCAGGTTGAAAGCGAGCAGTCTAACGATATAACAGACCAAGATGTATTCATCTTCGGACAACAAAGGCCAATCCCTAGTTTTGCTTGGGTTTGGACCAAAAAATTCTTTTGGGGAAACACACATGCGTTCAAACAGCACTTCTAAGACTAGCCGAATTGCGCTGCTTTCGTCCATTTGCTTTGCCGGCCTCGGCTTCGCAGGCGTCGCGCAAGCCCAAACTGCGCCGGTTGCAGCAGCTCCAGACCAAGAAACCGAAGTCGTCATCGTGACGGCTACAAAACGCGAAACCACCTTGCAATCCATCCCGGTTGCGGTGTCGGTGACTTCGGCTGATACGATCAGCAAGGCCCAAGTTCGCGACTTGAACGATATTCAGACTTTGGTCCCATCGCTGCGCGTCAGCACCAACCAAAGCTCCACCAACGCAACCTTCATCATTCGCGGCTTCGGCAATGGTTCGAACAATGCGGGTATCGAGCCTTCGGTTGCTATCTTTATTGACGGCGTTTATCGCTCGCGCGCGGGTGCTTCGATTGGCGATCTTCCAAACCTTCAGCGCGTCGAAGTGTTGCGCGGCCCACAATCCACCCTGTTCGGTAAGAACGCTTCGGCAGGCGTGATCTCGCTGGTCACCCGCGAGCCAAAGTTTGAGTATGGTGGCTCCGCAGAATTGAGCTATGGCAACTTCAACGCGATCGTTGCTAAAGCGGACATCACTGGCCCATTGGGTGAAAATGCAGCCGGTGCGTTGTCGTTTGGCTATAACAAGCGCGATGGTTATGTCGAGAACATCGGCCTTGGCGTCGACATCAACAACCGCGACCGCTTCAATGTACGCGCAGATTTGCTGATCAAGCCAAGCGATAGCCTCAAGGTTCGCCTGATCGCAGACTATGACAAGCTCGACGAATTGTGCTGCGCTGTGGCCAACGTATTGAGCGGCCCTGCAAGTGCTGCCATCAAAGCAATCGGTGGCCGGATCGTTGAAAACTCCTCGTTCGGTGATCGGGTGTATTCCGACGTTCCACCAACCAACATGATCGAAAACCGCGGCGTTTCTATGCAAGTCGATTATGACTTTGGCAAATTGTCGTTTACGTCGATCTCGGCTTATCGCAACTCGTACGGTGAACAAGACGGCGACGTCGACTTCACAAGTGCCGGTTTGGCAAGCGTGCCGCAAATTCTAGACATCGACACCCTGACCCAAGAATTCCGTTTGACGTCTAATTATGATGGCCCAGTGAACTTCTTGCTCGGCGGGTACTTGTTCAAAGAAAACATCAAGCAAGACTCAGCTGTGGTTTATGGAAAAGACTTCCGCAACTATGTGCTGGCTCTGACCGGTGGGGCTGCCTCGCCAATTCTGCTGATCGAAGCAACAAACCGCCTTCCATCCGGTACCTATTTTGCTAAGGGCACCGGAATGGAAGAAAAGTTTGGCTTGGATGCAGACGCTCAGTCGATCTTTGGTACCGTTGATTACAAAATCACGGATTCCCTCACCCTAACCGGCGGCTTCAACTACACCAAAGACGCCAAAAAAATTCGTACCGATGCAAAGGCAACTGAACCATTCGCGCTCCTTGATCTGGTTGTGTTTGGTGACAGTTTCTACGCCGGTGCCTTGACGCCCGCGATCGGGGCAGCCGGTGCTGCAGCCTATGCGCGCTCGATCGCAGGGGTGGCATGTCCTCAACCTCCATCGCCATTGGGTTTGCCAACCTGTAACGCCTTCTTGGGCCTGTCAGCGGTACAGTTCCAGCGTCCATTCTTGAACGTCCCAAATGTGGTTGAAAGCGGTCGTTCTAATGACGAGAACACCACCTATTCGGTCCGTCTTGCATGGGAAATCAATGACAACTGGAACGCCTATGCCAGCTATGCAACCGGCTTTAAGGCAACATCGTTCAACCTGTCACGTGACTCCAAGCCATCGCCGAAGGACTTCATCCCTGGCAGCCCCATCCTAAACCCACCTCCTTCGGCCATTCGCAATGCGGGCTTGGCTCTGACGAACTTGGGAACGGGCAGCCGCTTTGCTGGTCCGGAAGAAGCAACTGTCTATGAAATCGGCGTGAAAGCGCGTTTCCCCAAGGGTGCCTTCAATCTGACTTTGTTTGATCAAGCAATTGACGGCTTCCAATCAAACACCTTCACTGGAACCGGCTTCATTCTGGCAAACGCTGGTAAGCAGTCGACCAAGGGTGTCGAATTTGATGCGACGTATCGTCCAATTCGTCCGCTGATCTTGACCTATGCAGCCACCTATCTTGATCCGTTGTATGACGACTTCATAGGCGGCCAGTATGGGGACTATACCGGCCTTACCCCGGCGGGTATTCCCGAATTCACTTACAATGCATCGGCAACCTTCATCCAGCCTTTGAGCAATGATAACCGCATCACCTATCGGGCAGACTATTTCTGGACGTCTGAGACACAGCTGGCACAAGGGGTGAGCGTGAGCACTCTTCCAAATGCGGCTGCCCGTAACGCTGCCAATCTGAAAGCAGCCGAAGCCTATACCTTCCAGCCAATCAGCCTCAATGCCAGCGTAACCTTCGCAACGAGCAATGGCTGGGAGTTCAGCGCTTGGAGCCGTAACCTGACGGACGAGCGTTACTTGACCACCATCTTCAACAGCGTCGCTCAAGACGGTTCCATCTCGGGCTACCCAAGCCCACCACGGACCTATGGCGTGTCATTGAAGCACATCTGGTAAGCTCTGGCTGACCTCGATTAAAATCAAAGCCCTCAACCTTCGGGTTGGGGGCTTTTTTTGTGGGCGTGGGCCTACTCCAAAAAGCAAATAGAGGCTTCCCATTTGCAGCAATCAACCTAAACCCATTGCCATGACTCAGACTGATGATCTTCTTGCCCTCGATCCGACCGCAGAACGCGACATGCCCTATCAGGCGGGCAGCCCAGACGCCCCTGCCCGCGCGCCGCGCCCCAAGGATGCAGCGACGCTGATCTTGATCCAGCGCGCCCAGTCCGGGCCCAAAATCCTGATGGGACGGCGAGCCAGTGGTCATAGCTTCATGCCGGACAAATACGTATTCCCCGGTGGCAAAGTTGACCGCTGTGACCGCTTCGTTGACGCCCATGATGAGCTGCATCCTCAATCGACCGAGGACCTCTCAAAGGCCAATAAGACCCGTCACCCGCGCGCCTTTGGACTGGCGGCCATCCGTGAGACTTGGGAAGAAACCGGCCTGTTAATAGGCAAGCCGGGCCAGTTACCCGTGCGGACACTGGATGCGGGCTGGACAAGCTTTGCAGCCGCAGGCATCGCCCCCCACCTCAGCCCATTGCACTTCTTCGCCCGCGCCATCACACCGCCGCAACGCCACAAGCGCTTTGATGCGCGGTTCTTCATCGCCAATGCCGACGAGGCACTCTATGACATGCGGCCAGCACGCGATGGGGCAGAGATGCAAGACTTGCGGTGGTTCAGTCTAGAAGAGGCCTTCAGCTTGGATCTACCCAATGTCACCCGCTTCATCTTGACCGAAGTCCAAACCCGCTTGCAAAGCCCTGATCAGCCGCATAGCCCCGCTTTCCTGCGCTGGGGCCGGACTGGTCCTTTGATGGACCGCTTATGAGCGAACCCGGTATGAGTGCGGCAACTTGGGCCGGCATTGGCACCGCGCTCAGCTGTGGCCTGATTGCAGCCGTCGGGATCGCCATCAATGCCCCCTTGTTCGCTCTAACGCTGGACGACACGGGCATGACCGCCACGGAGGTCGGCTTCCTGATGACCTTCGCCGGATTGGCGGGTCTCTTATGTACACCCGTCGTGCCTTGGCTGATGGGGCGCTTTCCGGTGAAGGTGATCCTAGGCGGCGGCCTCTTGGCTTCCAGCGCCATGTTCCTGCTCTATCCGGTCACAGACAATATTTGGATATGGACGGCGATCCGCTTTGGCTTCTCCACCTCGTTGACAATCATCTTCGTAGCGTCGGAAGCTTGGTTCCTAGAACTTGCCCCCGCGCATCTACGCGGCCGCTTACTCGGGCTCTATGCGGCGACCTTCGCGGGTGGCTTTGGTATAGGCGGGTTTGTCATCGCCCAATTGGGACACCAGGGCCCTGCTACGCCCTATGCTGGCGCGGCGATTATGGCATTGGCCACTCTGCCCCTGCTCCTCTTCAAAACGCCAGCCGCCACCCGGCCAGAAGGTGCTGAAGCCCATCCCTCAGCCCTCCTCGCCCGCCTGATGATCGCGCCGGCTCTCTTCGTCCCGGCCTTTGCCATGGGGGCAATTGAGACCAGCGCCTTCAACCTCTTCCCCCTCTGGGTCCGCGAGGTGGGCTTTGAAGATGCCGCTGCTGGCTATTTGATTGCCGCCAGCGGACTGGGCAATATCTTGCTGCAGGGGCCCATCGGGATACTGGCAGACCGCTATGGTCGCACCCGTACGCTGTTGTGTGTCGCAGTCATCGGCTTTATTGGTCCCTTCCTGCTGATGACTGTGAAATCACCGACAGAGGCCTATGCGATTTGCTTCGTCTGGTCTGGCTGCGTCACTGGCTTCTACACCTTGGGCCTGATGGGCCTTGCCGAGCGCTTTGGGAAGACTGAATTAGCTGGGGCAAATGCGGCCTATGGCGGCAGCTATGGTGTTGGACAATTGATCGCACCCTTGGCCGGTGGCACCCTCCTTCAAACCCTTGGCCCTTCAGGCTTTCTGGCGGGCTTGGCTGTCATGGCCCTCGCACCGATTTGCGCCATTGCTGCGCAGCATCAAGCGCAGAGAAAGTCTTGACCTTTGCCGCAGTTTAGGGTCTAAGCGCCCCCTCAGATTCACCCATACCGCAACCGCGGGAGATTTATCATGGCCAAACCGGCCTCCATCAAAATCCGCCTGAACTCGTCTGCTGGCACCGGCTTCTTCTATGTCACCAAGAAGAACGCACGCACCAAGACCGAAAAGCTGCGCATGAACAAGTATGACCCAGTCGTGCGTAAGCATGTTGAGTTTGTCGAAGGCAAAATTAAGTAAGCTTCTCCCTTTGGTGAGATCGGCCTTTTAGGCGCGCTTTGGATATCCAGAGCGCGCTTTTTGGTTTGTGTTGGCGACGGCCAAAAAAATCTATCCCCCTGCTGGTGAGATGCCTGTAACCTAGTGCCAAGGCTAAGTGCTCTTCGCTTTATGCGGCGAGCGTTTTATGGGCGGAGGGAGATTCTATCTGGAAGGCCTTTGCTGCAGGCTATGCCTCCGCAAAGGCCGTGTTCGAGTTTCAGCGCGCAAGCTGGGGTGTCAAGGGGCGCAGCGAAGCTGCGTCGGCGAAGCCGATTTCACCCCTTGACACCCCAGCTTGCACAACAAGAATTGACGTGCGGCTCAAACGCGAGCGAAGCGAGGCTTAGAGCCGTTCCTAAGTGGAAATTCTGCAGGCAAGCACGGAAAGCCCCCTACATCCCCAATTCCAAGCGCTCCAGACGCTTGATCTCGTCGCGCAGGCGGGCGGCCTCTTCAAACTCAAGGTCCGCTGCTGCGGCCCGCATCCGCTTCTCAAGGTCGGCCAATGCCGCTTTGAAATTATGCCCGGGTGCGCCAGCCTCTGGCAGAGCCTCCGCCTTGCCCCTGCCCCGCCCCTTGCCTTTGACGTTCGCAGTAGCATCGCCATCGGCCCCCAGACCAATCGTGACGCCTTCCTTGCCATAGGGGCTATTGAGGATGTCATGAATGTTAGAGCGGATGGATTGCGGCGTAATGCCATTGGCCTCGTTCCAAGCCACTTGTTTGGCGCGACGGCGATCGGTCTCATCAATGGCGCGCTTCATCGAACCGGTAATGGAGTCGGCATAGAGGATCACGCGACCATCAACATTACGCGCCGCCCGACCAATCGTCTGCACCAGACTGGTTTCAGAACGTAGGAATCCTTCTTTATCGGCATCGAGAATACAGACCAACTGGCACTCGGGAATATCAAGACCCTCGCGCAAGAGGTTGATCCCGATCAGAATATCAAAATTGCCAATGCGAAGGTCGCGAATGATCTCAATCCGTTCAACCGTATCAATATCGCTGTGCATATAGCGGACCTTCAGGCCCTGCTCGTGCATGTATTCGGTGAGGTCTTCGGCCATCTTCTTGGTCAAAGTTGTCACCAAGACGCGGCCGCCTGCTGCAATGGTCGTTCGGGATTCGGCGATACAATCGTCGACTTGGGTAAAGCCTTGGCCGGTCACCGGGCGAATCTCAACCGGTGGATCAATTAGGCCGGTTGGGCGGATGACTTGCTCAACAAATACCCCGCCGGTCTGGTTCATCTCCCACGGCCCCGGCGTTGCCGACACACTAATGGTCTGGGGCCGCATCGCGTCCCATTCCTCAAACCGCAGCGGCCGATTGTCCATACAGGAGGGCAAGCGGAAGCCATAATCCGACAGGGTCTTCTTGCGGCTATAATCGCCCCGGAACATCCCGCCGATTTGAGGAATCGTTACATGGCTTTCGTCGACAAATACCAGCGCATTGTCGGGGATATATTCAAACATAGTCGGTGGTGGCTCGCCCGGATTGCGTCCAGAGAGGTAGCGGGAGTAATTCTCAATCCCGGCACACGATCCTGTTGCCAACAGCATTTCGAGGTCAAAGTCGGTGCGCTGTTTCAAGCGTTGGCCTTCAATCAACAGTCCATTTTGCTCAAACCATTCCACGCGGGCCTTGGCCTCGGCCTTAATCTTCTCAATCGCTTGGCTGAGCGTTGGGCGCGGCGTTGTGTGGTGGCTATTGGCATAGACTTTGACGGCTTCGAGGTCGGCCGTCTTCTTGCCCGTCAGTGGGTCAAACTCATGGATCGCTTCGACTTCATCGCCGAAAAACAAGATCCGCCAAGCCCGGTCTTCATAGTGTGCGGGGAAGATATCGAGCGCATCGCCGCGCAGCCGGAAATTGCCGCGCGCGAAATAAATGTCATTTCGCTTGTACTGCAGCGCCACCAAGTCGCGCGTCACTGTTTGCGGGTCGGCCCGATCCCCCGGCTTCAAGACAAAGGTCATGGAAGAATAGCTCTCGACCGAGCCAATGCCGTAAATGCACGAGACCGAAGAAATGATGATCACATCATCGCGCTCGAGGATGGCGCGGGTGGCCGCAT
>VYLZ01000240.1_pt1 | contig 10461 bp, 4 predicted proteins | sample 5115361 | NCBI WGS metagenome assembly VYLZ01 (sample SAMN12291805, study PRJNA351875) | freshwater metagenome | isolation source: freshwater lake | place: USA: Michigan, Sixteen Lake | collected 2013-08-07 | reverse complement strand
GGACGGGGCGATGGTGAAGTCCGCGGGGCCCGCGCCGAAGGAGCAGGTCATCGACGCCGCGGGCTACCAATCGCTGGACCTCGTCTTGACCGCGCTCAACCTCGGGGGGAGCCTGACCGTGCGTGTGGAGACGGCACTCACCCAGGACGAGGTCCAGTGGCAGAGCCTCGGGGTGTTCACCCCGCTGGTGGCCATCGCCACCACCGACCGTCGCCGCTTCGACGGCGTGCTGCGCTACCTGCGATGGAAGGTTGAGACGCTCGACGGGGACGGTGCGGCGTTCACCATCGCGGGGACCGTGAGCTGACAATCCGCCATCGCCGCTGAATGTCCGCGGCATCGCGCTGCCACACAACCACGGGAGTGTACCCATGGGGTTCTTTGGGACAGAGTTCATCGATGTGCAGCGTGAACTCGGCGGAGGAGGCTTTGGCGCAGAGGTCGCGCTCCGGTGGGAGGATCTCGCTGCGTGGAGCCGCGAGAACCCCAACGGGCTTACCTTCTACTTCCGCGAGGGGCGCTACGTCCTCCGCCGCTGGCGGAACTCGTACCTCTTCTGGGATGGTGACTTCGTCTTTCCCGTGCGCTCGGTGTTGTGGTTTGAACGAGGCGCCACCCTCGTCTACGAAGAGGCCCGGCTCGTCGTGCGCGGGCTCATCCAGGCGCCACTCTCGCAGATCTTCCGGCGCGAGGAGGGGATCGACACGCCCATCGGGCAGGCCGGGCCCCTCTCCCGCGGCCACGTCTTGATCGAGGCGGACCTCCCTTCCCTGCACCCCGAGTGGTGGGGCGCGGCGAGCGATCCGACAGTGCCAGACGACCTCGCGCTCCGCGACACCATCGAGTCGGCCACCGCACGGAGAGCCCCCCTCGCAAGCACCCTGACGCTGAACCGAGACAACGGGCGGTACGAACTGCGGCGGGTTGAAGGGCCAAAGAGACCGCCGATTCCCGTTGTCTTCAGTCAAGAGTACCGGGTTGTTGCGCCGGTCGTCGTCGGTAGCCCCGTACAACTGTCAGAAGATCAGACGCGCCTGCTACAACCCGGCTCAGAGGTGCTGCTGGAGTATGGCGTCAAGGGTCGCGTCATCGCGGTGCTGCGCGGGGTCAGGCGCGGCACGACAACGCCTCAGGCCGGCCTGAAGTTCGTGGGGCCCGCTACTGCAGACAAGGGCACCGCGGTGCTGCATCTGAAGAGCTGCTTCGGCGCGACCGTCGACGACCTCCGCATCGATGCCAGCGGCGCGGTCGATCTCGGTGTCCTTCTGGAGTCGAGCGGCGATGTGGCGCAGATACACTCCGTGGCGTTCCGCCGATGCCATGTGCGAAACGCGCGATCGGCTCAGATCCAGATCGGCCCGCCCGCCAACGTGGGGGCGTGGCGGGTCCCGTTGACTGTCACGGACGATCGACAACTGGGGGGTGACGGCGTGGGTCGCTTCCCTACCATCAAGGTGCCCGTGACCTTCGTCGATCCCGCAGCCCCGCCAGAGTTACAGGGCCGGGTCTGGGTACCGGACAACGGCCTGGACACTGTGGGGCTGGTGATCGACCAGTGTCTCATCGAATGTCGCATTCAGCGGGTAACTGACATGAACCTCGCGGCGGCGCCGGTCGGCATCCAATTGCGGGCGCAGAACGGCGTCGCCAACCTGATCTCCAACTGCCGATTCCGTGGCGACGCCACGGCGTTCGTCGATGCACGGGCGACCCTGGCGCTCATCGAGAACTGCGATTTCGAGAACGGGTACTACACGCCGCCGACCCCCGGGTTGGCGGCGCGCGCGAGCGCTGCATCCTTCCAGTTTGGCGTACCCGAGAGGGGAGCCTACGTCCGGCCGACTCCACGTTACCTCCAGGTGAGCATCGACGGGCAGCAGGTGCCGTACTACGTCGCTGCCGAGTCGACGACGGCCAACCTGGGATTCGAGGAGCCGTCAGGCCACGACGTCTACCTCGGCGCGGAGCCCCGCAGGGCCCATCCCTTCTGGGAGCGACCGATCGCGGCAGCGGCAGCCCGCGGTCAGGCGTTGGAGGGACCCGACCGGGAGCGTCTTCAGGAGGGCGGGGTGGACGGCAACGTCGCGATGTACGGATGCACCTCTCGCAGCGCGATGATGTTCGGCACGGTCCGGCCGGGGCCCCTTGAGGGCAAGCGTCCCGAGCGCGCGACGATGATGCTCGGCTGTGTGCATCAACCCGGGTGGCTGTTCCCACCACCGGTGAGCAGCGTGCAGTGGGGGCGCGCGGGGGTGTCGCCCTACCGCGCACTCCCCGCCGGGGTCTCGCCGGGCTACAGCGGCGACCCCTGCTTCTGCGTGGTCGGGAGCTATCTGGAGGCGGGGGTGGAGGTCTTCCAGGGCGCGGCCCAATGTGCGGTGGCCGCATTCAACACACGACAACAGCGCCTCGCGAGCCCCGTGGTCAGCCAGGCGAGACCCGGGGTCACGGCCCGGACCTACATCTTCGAGCTCATCTTCGCAGTTCTCGCGTTGCTGACCGTGGGATGTGGTCAGTCTGCATCGGGTCTGGCGAGTGATGGCGGGGCCGCGACGGATGCATCCGCAGCCGTGATGGACGCTCTCTCAACCGACAGGGACGTCCTCCGTCAGGAAATCTATGCAGTGCTGCCCGGGGATGTGAACCTCTTCCCGTACGACATCCCCGGAACAGTACCCTTCAACAGCTACGGGCCGCCCCGGCAACACCGCCGGGACTGCCCTGTCGTCGCGGAGGGAGACCCCGCGATTCAACCGCCGCGCCTCGTGTCGCCGCTCACAAACCTCCGAATGACTTCACAGCGCCCGACACTCTTCTGGGAGCTCACCGCAGGGCTCACCGGCGCGCAGATCGAAATCTGCCGCGATCCTTGTTGTCGGACGGTGCTGCAGACGCTGAATGCCGAGGGCACAAGCGTTCGTCCGCCCACCGCGCTCGCCGCCGGTGTGGTCTTCTGGAGGGCGCGAGGCAGGGTCGGCAGTCGCGTGGGACGAGACACCTCGTTCACCTGGGAGTTCGGCGTGCCCCATCGGGACAGCACGATCGACACGTTCAAGGGACCAATCCACGACTTCAACGGCGACGGATTCGATGATGTTGTCGCCTGGGTGTACCCGAACGTGCGGGTCTATTGGGGGGGTGAAGGCGGTTTGGCCGCGGCGAGGACCAATGACTACCGCGTGGGCGACGAAAGGCGATACGCATCCAATATTCGCTTGGACGTTACGGACCTGGACGCGGACGGATTCGCCGACGTGCTCGTAGAGGGAGATGGATCTGAAGTGCGCCACAATTACCGAACAATTCGTGCGTTGTACGGAAGCGCGTCTGGACTGATCGACTCCGGCGTCTCTCACATTGTTGGTGCAGTGCACTCGGTGGGCGACATGAATGGGGACGGATTCGTCGAGTTGATGGGCCGAGCTCCATCTGAGTTTTTGGGGGGTCATCCCGGAAACGGAATGATCCTGTACGGACAGCAGAGGTGGACGGAATATGGCAGGATACTCATTCGCGATCCCTCTGCGTACTCCGGAAGTACACGGTTCGGTGGTTGTGGAGGGGATGGCGACTTTGATGGCGACGGCTATGGAGACATCTTTGTGTGCGATCTCGGATTTGACCGATCTCGTGGACGCCTCTTCTTCTATCGTGGGAGAGCAGATGGTCTGATTCAGGCGCCTGCTCGCTTCTTCGACCCTCCTCCCCAGATCGAGTTCCGAGCTGAGTGGGGCGCCGCGGTCGGGATCGGCGACGTCGATGGCGACCGCCTTGCGGATCTGATGGTGTTGTCGAACGATACTCAGCAGGTGCTACTGTTCGGTCGACGCTTGATCAACGACGTAGCGATGGTTGTCATTCGTTCAACTTACCCAACAGACTCGATGGGCGCTTCGACAGGGCCATCCACTGATTTCAATTCTGATGGTACTCAAGATATATATCTTGGGTGTTCGTCGTGTCTCGATCGACGAAACCCTCAGCTTTCGGCAGGCCGCATCGTTGTGCTTACGGATGCGACGGTTGGCGTGCCGCGACTTCTTCGGGAGATTGAGCCGCCGATCGCAGAGGACCAACAGTTGGGGAGAAACTTCGGCGCACCCGCGCTCGCAACCGACGTCGATGGTGACGGGTTCGATGATCTCGTGACGATGGATCATGAGTGGAATCAGCCCCCGATGTTTCCTGAGCGCGGGTACATCTTCGTGCTGTTTGGGGGAGCCGAGTTTGGTCATCATTGGCAGCGAGTCTACGGTAGACTTCCTAGCGATGCCAGTCAGCGGGGGGGAATTTGGACCATTGCTTCACTTGGTGAATGGGCTGTGGGGAGGAGGCAAGTGTGGGAGCCTATGGCGTAGAGTTCGTGAATGCACGGGAACTGGCGGAATCAAGAGTCAATGGGGCGCTTCCTGATGTTTTCAATTTTACGCTTCTTCTCATTGAGTTAATCCGGGTAGATGAGCCCAGGACGATCTACTTCGCTCCGTGGAGCACAAGGCCAATTGACTTCAACGATCCACGATGGCGACAACCTCCCGGGTACCAGATTGGAAAGACGGAGGTCTTTCGCAGCGTTCTGAACGCTCGTCTCTTCCCCGATGGGAAGGTGCGGCGCACGCTGGTCGTGCCTCCGCACATCACCCTGTGGTTCGCGCCGGGGGCGTATCTCGAACTTGGTGAGGACGTCGCCCTGATCATCCAAGGCGATATCCGCGCGGACGCCACGCAGATCTTCCTGCTGCCCGACGTCCTCGCGTTGCGGACGACGCCCTGGGCGAACCCTACGACGGTCGAGAAGGCACGTGCTCTTGTACGCCTGGAGACGACCGCCATCGAGCGGGTGCACCCCGAGTGGTTCGGTGTGCAGCAGGATCCGTCGCCTTCGTCCCTGAACGCGGCGGCGAACACCCGCGCGCTCCAGGCGTGCATCCATGCCGCGTGCCGGGATCGGGTGCGGGATGGCATCAGCCTCCCGCCGCTGACGGTCGTCTGCCAGGGGATCTATTCGATCACCGAGACGATGCAGGCCCTGCCGACCACGAACGGTCACGGCGCGCTCTGGATGGAGGGGATCGGTGACGCCTCCACGCGCCAACTGGGAGAACCCACGATCCACCGCTTCCCGTCGGGGGAGATTGCGGCGTGGCGGACGGCGCAAGGAGATCCACGACTGGTCCCGACGCGAGCACCCACGGTCGAGGGCCCCGACTCCGCGCTCCTGCGGGTGCATCCGCGCGTGAGCCTGGAGATCTCGGGGGTCGGCCTGAAATGCTACCCCTGGGACGATGGGCAGGCGCGTGCGCTTGCGGTCGACGTCGCACACTGCGTCCTGTTGGAGGGGCGCCGGGGCGCGCTGGGCCCACTCGCCTCTCGCCACGCCTTCATCGAGCGTTGTGGCATGACGGGAGGCACCGACGCGATCGTCGGGATCTACGAACGCAACGATCGCGACGCGGTCGTCGTGGCGACGGCGGGTGGCGTTCCGGCCAGCCCGTCGACGCTCGCGCGGTGGGACCTGCCCAGGTCGCCACCGAACCCTGCCCAGGTGGGGCCCGTGGGCTCGCGCACCGTTCTTCGCGGATGCTCCTTCGACGCGGTGATCAGCGCGGCTGGAACGACGGTCCCCGGGCGGAGTTCGAAGGCCGTCGTGAAGGCGCTGCTGGCCGATGCGAGCATGCTCGATGTGATCGGCGGCAAGGTGCATCAATCGGTCGGCGCCCTCCTCGGCACACGGTCGGGTGTGTTGGACAACCAGGCAGGTCTTCATCTACGGGGCGGCAGCACGTTGGTTCGCTCGGTATCCTTTCACCTCGACGAAGGGCCCCGCCCATCTCTCCCCACCTCGAGGGCGGATCTCCCTGACGGTCAGGACATCTGGCTCGACGCGGGGCTTGACGGTCGCGTGGCCTACCACCTGACCGTGCTACACGCGGACTCGCAGAGTTGGTGGTTTCTGGGCGGCACCCGATGCATGGACCAGACGAGTTCGGCGGTGTCTCTGCTCAACGTCGGAGCCCAGGATGTGAACCTCAAGAATGCGAGCGGATCCACCTTTGCGGGGACGGGGATTCTCCGCGATCCGTCGCAGCGGGAGCGTATGTTTCTGCCCCCCGCCGTGATGTGGCCTGGGGGAGACGTACCGCTGCTGCTGCTCGGGTGCTTCTTCGATCGGTACTGCACCCGGCCCAGGCAGAGTGACGGGCTCGTGGTCAACGTCGGGACGGCGTTCCGCTGGGGGCTCGACCTCACCCTCGCGCTGTGGATGACCCCCGACGCGATCCCGCGCCCCGCTGGGGGAACCACCAATCTTGCCGATGCTGGGGCGCCCGTCATCGCGGGCCGGCCCGTGCCCGATCTCTGGAGGGGCGCAGGACGGTACGGTTTGTACCCCGCCGAGCTCCGCGGGCGCAGCGGTCTGGGAGGCGCCTGATGTTCGACGAGCGTTTCATCAACGTCCTCGACGAGGGCGCGGGGCGCACGGACCTGACGGCATCCCTGCGCTTCGTCTTCGCGCTGTTGAGCCTCGCGGCGGCCCGCGGCCCGTATACACTCTACATCTCCCGAGGCTGCGACTTCTCGGGTACGCTCGCGGCGCTGAACCCTCCCCCTCGGGTCCAGTTCCGCTGGGTCTTTGCCCCTGGAGCGGTTGTGTCGCTCCGGGCGGGCGCGGAGCTGGAGATCGATGGCGATGTCGAGCTGACGACGGGGACGCATTTCAGAGGTGCCGCGATCGGCTCGGTTCGTCTCCGTGGCTCACTGCCCGGGGTGCGGCCCGAGTGGTTTGGCGCCGCCGACGATCCTGACACGGCCGTTCGCCATGCCCTCGCGGTGATCGTGGATCGCTTCGTCGCCCAACGTGAGCAGGTCCCGCTCCTGGCGTCGGGCAGCTATCGCCTTCGAAGCCCGCTGATTCTTGGCGTTCCGCCGACCGAGCAGGGCGCGCGCATGGAGGTGCGGATCGAGGGCAGGCATCCCTACGGCGACTCCGCGACGCCGCCGACCTTTCTCGTCGATGCCGCGGCCCCGGAGGCCACGGCGCTCGTCGCGGGGCGTGGCGTGCAGCTCCGCTTGCGGCACGTCGCGTTTCGCTCGGACGCACCATCGGCCCCCGAGGACGCGCTCTTGCGTCTCGATGGCATGAATGACGGTACCGAGATTGACCGCTGCTCGTTCTTTGTGTCTGGCGGAGTTGGCGTTCAGCTCACCTCACAGGGGGGCCGACCCACGGTGCGCTCGTTTGAGCCAACCGTCATCGCGGGGGAGTTGTCCACCGTGCTGGAGCGACAACACACCGTTCTGGAGGTCGACCAGGTCGCGATTCGAGAGTCCTGGTTCGAGTCCATCGCGGGCGCTTCGTCGCTGCCGGACTTGATCCGCATCGAGGGTGCCACGCCTCGGTGCAGGCTGTCGTTGGATCGCTGTGCCTTTCGCGGCGCCGTTCGCGCAATGGTCGCCTCGTGCGCGGGTACGCTGCTGCTCGCGTCGTGCTCCTTTGATGTCACGGGCGTCGCCGGCCCCGAGCAGGGTGCCGATCTTCTCCTCGGCACGCTTGCCCTTGAGGCCTCGCTGCCCGTGGTGACGGGCGCCGTCCACCTCATCGAGACCCACACCCGAACATCGAGCCTGCGACACCTCTTCTGCGAGCGGGTCTTGGGCGGCAGCGACAGCGTGGTGTCGATCACGGGTTTGCGCCACACGGCATCCGTCGAGGCTTCGAGATCAGGTGATTTCATCCGTTGGAGAGGGCCGATCGGAGGAGGGCTGTTGCTCCAAGGATGCAGCGTCGCGGGGCGGGTTGTTCTCGATTCAGCGGTGGATCGGATCGTACTTCTTGCTACGAGGCTGCGCGGCGCCGACGGCGGAGGAGCTTCGGTTGGAGACACCGCGGGAGCGACCGCGCCGCCCTGGGCTGTGAGGGTCCCATGAGCGGGCGGGGCGGGGTCGAGGAACCACCGGTCACTCGGTCCGCAAGGATGCATCAGCGTCCAGGCGTCATTCAAGTCATCAATCCGGGAGGCGAGTTTCCCTTCACCCGCCCGAACGATGATCGGATCCGCCGTGTGGCGCGAATCGACGCCGCCGACTGCGCCCCGTGTGATTCGTCCACGAAGTCAACGTGCGGGTGCGGCGGGGCCTCGGCGACCCGCGCCCGTGCGCTTGGTCCGGGCTCGCGTCTCACGCGTGTCTGTGAGCCCTGGGAGTACTCGAGTGAGCCCACGGATGCGGCGGCCGTCTGGGCGCTGGCGCGTTCGTGGACGCGCTCGGAGCGGCTTGCGCAATACCCCTCGCCCACGGCGATGGGCGAGCTCGGAGAGCTCGTGACGGCGAAGTCAGCCCGTGCGCTGTCGCGGGCACTGCTCGTCGAGTCCTTCGCGGGGCCGTCCTACCTGCTGCATCCACGTTCCGAGGCGGTCATCACGGGAGAGGAGTAGGCGGCGATGGGCTTTCGGGGAGGGATGCATCAGGCCACGCTTCGCACGGCGGTGCTCTCGGGTGCGAAGAAGGCAACGTTGCCCTTCGCGCTCGTCCGCCCGGGGAGTCCCGTCGCTGCATTGGAGGCGGCAGTCTGTCTGGTGACACCCGCGGGCATCCCTCCCGCCGCCGAGGCCCCGCGCCGTCGCAGCGAGGCTGAGTCTCACGCGCGCGGACTCGTGCCCGACCCGGTCCGCGGTCTCGGGGCGCGTCGCACCCTCGCGGGAGACGCGCGGGACCTTCTTCGCCGCGTCGTGCAGGAGAGCACGGGCGTATTGCTTCCCACGCGCAACGCCGACGATCCCGCACTGGAGGACACTCGCGAGACTCGGGACCTCGTGCATCTCGGCTGGAGCCCGAGGGTGGGACAACTCCTCGGCGGGGTCTGGTCGCAACTCGAGCCCGAGTTTCGCGAGGGGGCGCTTGTCTCTCGCGGAGATCCCCGGAGCGCCTTCGACAGCGACGGCTTTGCGCTGCTGGTGCTGAGCGACGTTGCTCGCCGGCATCTCCTGGTGCTCGGCGGATCGGACTACGGGACCTACTACGGGGTCGCGACCCTCCTCGATCGCTACCTGGGCGCGCGTTGGGTGTTCCCGGGTCCCGATGGTGAGGTCATTCCCCGTCGGCCCCTCGGGTGGAGCGTGCCGGGAGACCTGAACCGCTACGAAGAGCCTGACTTTCGAGGCCGCAGCCTCGACCTCCTGGCGGGCGGGGTGCTCGCACATCCGCCCGAGGTGGATGCCATTCGCACCTGGGCGCTGAACAACCGACTGAGCCCGACCGACGAGCGCGTCTACCTCTGGGACCAGGTGCAGGTAGGCACCGGCCCCATTCTCTGCTCCGCGCCCGAGATCACCTACTCGCGGGTGGCGATCGGGAAGGAGAGCCGCATCCCGGCGGACCACGCGCTCCACACCCTGATGTCCCCGTGGGAGCCCTCGCTGGAGGACGCGAACCAGATGGTCGGGATCCAGCACCCCACCTTCTATCCCGAACTTAGACCGCGGCTCTCCTGGGGCGGCGACCGTCCAGAGGTGGTGGCGGCGGGGCTCGATCCGTTGGCGCCGGGGTTGGACGCCGCGATGGGGGTGCCGGTCGCCGGGAGCGCGTTGTCCATTCGTTGGGTCGAGACGCGCGCGGCCGCGGGCCTCGGCGGGCTTGAGACCGACGACGGGAGCTGTGAGCCCCCGGGCCTCCCGCGGGGATCTCTGTTCGCGGCGTGGCAGGGCGCCACGGTGGTGCTCTCGTCAATCACGATCACCTCGGCGATGGTCCCGCAGGGGGAGGCCCGCACGGCGGCGATGCGCTTCGGGTACGCCGAGGGCAGCGACGCCGGGTTGACCGCGTACTACCGCGGCCACTTCGCGGGTATCACCCGCGTGGGCAATGAAATGCGCTTCATCCCGTGGGCCTTTCGTTCCACCCGCGACCGGATCTTTGATCCCGATCCGAAGACTTGGAAGCCCTGCGTGTACGGCAGGCCGCTCGTTCGGGCGGGGGTTGTCCCGGCGCCGAGCGCGTCGCTGGTGTCGTTTCTGAGCACCCGCGTGAACCGACAGGCCGTGGCCATCGCGGTCGGTGCCGTGCGGGAGGAGGTCTGCATCTCGGTGGCGCCCAACGATGGTGGCGGGTGGTGCCAGTGCGACGCCTGCACCCTGAGCGGCACCTCGTCGGCCAACATCGTGGGGGGCAACGTCGGCGGTCGCGACAGCGCCCAGCTTCGCATGATGGCGGGGCTGCCCTTGTTTCGAGAGACGCCCAACGAGGCGACGCCCCCGGGGAGCCCGATGCTTGAGGAGACGGAGCAGCGCGCCGCGCTCTCGCCCGGTCGTTGGCTTGGCGGATCGTCCCCGCCCGAGGTCGACGAGGCGGCCGCGCGCGGGTTCTTCGCGACCTGGTGCTGCGTCGACGCGACCTCCCGGCGGGTGTCAGATTTGACCCGTGCGCTCGGGCAGGCGTCGTGGGCGGCGCAGTACGCGGAGATGTACC
>VYLZ01000609.1_pt1 | contig 10510 bp, 10 predicted proteins | sample 5115361 | NCBI WGS metagenome assembly VYLZ01 (sample SAMN12291805, study PRJNA351875) | freshwater metagenome | isolation source: freshwater lake | place: USA: Michigan, Sixteen Lake | collected 2013-08-07 | reverse complement strand
CATGATCGCCCGGCTTGTTGCGTTTAGGAGGCATGATGGCGGATCAGCACACAAAAACACCAACCCTCGGGGTGATCGGCGGCAGTGGCGTTTATAGTCTTGATGGGCTGAGTGGGGCCGAGTGGGCCGAGGTGGATACGCCTTTCGGCGCGCCGTCCGACGCGCTGTTGGTCGGGGAGCTTAGCGGCGTGCGGATGGTGTTCCTGCCCCGCCATGGGCGCGGTCATCGGCACACGCCGAGCACGGTCAATTACCGCGCCAATCTGTGGGCGATGAAGGCGTTGGGCGTAACCGATATTCTCTCGGTCTCGGCAGTCGGCTCGCTGAAGGAAGATCTACCGCCGGGCACGTTTGTGCTGGTCGATCAGTTCATCGACCGCACTTTCACGCGCGAGAAGAGTTTCTTCGGCACCGGCTTGGTGGGGCACGTGCCGCTGGCGCATCCGATTTGCTCGCGCTTGGGCGATGCGATTGCGGTGGCGGCGGCAGAGATCGGCCAACCGATCCGGCGCGGCGGCACCTATATGGTCATGGAAGGGCCGCAATTCTCGACGAAAGCTGAAAGCGAACTTTATCGCGCCTGGGGATGTTCGGTGATCGGCATGACTAATATGCCAGAGGCGAAATTGGCCCGCGAGGCCGAGATTTGCTATGCCAGCATTGCCATGGTGACGGATTTCGACGGCTGGCACCCCGATCATGATGCGGTGACGGTCGAACAGGTCGTGCGCGTAGCGGGGGCGAATGCTGCAAAAGTGCGGCATCTGCTGCAAGCCACCGTGCCGCACCTTGCAGCCCCTCGGCCCGTCTGCCGCGATGGCTGCGATACCGCGCTGGAACACGCGATCATGACCGCTCCGGCTCAGCGTGACCCCGCGATGCTGGACGCGCTGAAGCCGCTTCTCGCGCGAATTTTGAAGTAAGAAAGGAGATATCCGATGACGGGTCTCGATCATTTGATTTATGGCGTTGCCGACCTCGAAGCCGCGCGGGCGCAGTTCCGCCGCCTGGGCTTCGTCGTCACCCCGCGCGGCCGACACAAGGGCTGGGGAACGGCCAATTACTGCGTGATGCTTCCCCAGGGGTATATCGAGCTTTTGGGGATTATTGACCCCAGCCAGTTCAGCAATAATCTCGACCGTTTCCTTGCGGCACGCGGCGAGGGGCTGTTGGGGATTGCGTTAGGGACGGAAGACACCGGGGCGCTTGCGGCATCCCTCACCGAGCGCGGCCTCCATCCCGACGGTCCCCACGCCCTCGCGCGCCTGCTGGAAACCGAGGGCGGGGAGCCGGTGGAGCCGGCTTTCTCGCTGCTGCGCTTGCCGCCGGAAGAGCTGCCCGCGATCAATGGTTTTTTCGTTCAGCATCTGACGCCTGACCTGCTGCGTCAGCCGGGCTGGGACACCCACCCGAACGCCGTGACCGGGATTGCCAGCGTGACCATCGCCGTCGATGACCCCGCTCACGTGGCAGCAGCCTATGAAACACTCTATGGCCGCGCCGCTGTGGTGGCGACCGATGATGCCTGGGCGGTTCACTTGGGGGACGGCAGCGTTTTGCTGTTCGTAACGCCGGAGGAGGCCGCCACGCTCTACTCGCCGCTCACCGACCTCCCCGAAAGCCCGACCATTGTGGCGACCGCCTTGCGGAGCGCGCATCTGGCACAAACCGAAGCCGCGCTCACGGCCAACGGTGTCAGCTTCGATGCCCTGCCAGGGAATGTGTTGCGCGTGGCCCCCGGGGCGGCGTGCGGCGCGGTATTGGAGTTTGTTGGGGCGTAATCCGTTGGGGGCCTCGGCCCCCAACGTTCCTAGCCCTCAATGGCTCTAAACATTAAAGCGGAAGTGGAAGATATCGCCGTCTTGCACGAGATAGTCTTTGCCTTCCAAGCGCATTTTGCCGGTTTCCTTAGCGCCCGCTTCGCCATTGCAGGCGATGAAATCATCGTAGGCGATGGTTTCAGCCCGGATAAAGCCCGTTTCAAAATCGGTATGAATAACGCCGGCGGCTTCCGGGGCTTTCGCGCCGTCGCGCACGGTCCAGGCGCGGGCTTCTTTGGGGCCAACGGTGAAGAAGGTCAGCAGTCCAAGCAGCCCATAGCCGACGCGGATAACGCGGGCAAGGCCGGTTTCTTCAAGGCCCAACGCGCTGAGGAATTCCTGTTTTTCCTCCTCGGTCGCGAGTTGCGCTACTTCGGCTTCGATGGCGGCGGAGATGACGACCTGGGCAGCCCCTTCGGCCTTGGCGTACTCGGCAACGGCGTTGGAAAGGGCGTTGCCGGTGGCAGCCTCTTCCTCATTCACATTGCAGACGTAAACGACCGGCTTAGAGGTAAGAAGTTGGAGCAGCTTCACGTTGCGCTTGGCCTCGGCATCCCAGTCGCGAATGATGCGGCGGGCGGGGATGCCCTCGCGCAAGCCCGCGAGCAGCGGCCCCATCAGCGCCAACAGGGCGACGGCTTCCTTGTCACCGCCGCGAACACGCTTGTTCAGCGCCACGTCGCGCTTCTCAAGGCTTTCCATATCGGCGAGCATCAGCTCGGTTTCGACCGTTTCGGCATCGCGGATCGGATCGACCGAGCCTTCAACGTGGGTGATATCGCCGTCTTCAAAGCAGCGCAGCACGTGAACGATAGCGTCGGTCTCGCGGATATTGGCGAGGAACTGATTGCCCAAGCCTTCCCCTTTAGAGGCCCCGCGCACCAGCCCGGCAATATCGACGAACTCAAGCTGCGTCGGGATAATCTTGGCCGATTTACCGATAGCGGCAATCTTGTCGAGGCGCGGGTCGGGCACGGCGACGATGCCGGTGTTCGGCTCGATCGTGCAGAACGGATAGTTCGCCGCCTGCGCGGCTACGGTCGCGGTTAGCGCGTTGAAAAGGGTCGATTTACCCACATTGGGCAGACCAACGATACCGCAATTGAAACCCATTCTGATACGTCCCCAGGCTTGTGCCGCGCGCAGGCGGTTAAAATCAATATTGCGCGTCGGTTTAACGGGTTTTCGGGCGTTTGTCTCGCGTGCTTATCGAATTTACGGGCGCGCTGCCGTGAGCAGGTGTGTGACGATGGTATCAATCTGCCGTTGCCCGGCCCCTTCCAGCACCGCCCTGACCGCGCCATAGGCCGGGCCGTGGAGATAAGCGACCAGCGACACCCGGCGGCGCCCTTCAGGAAGCTCCGTCACGCGCCACGCGAACAAGGTCGCGGCCCCCGGCTGCGCCCGTCCCCACAGAAGCTGCTGAACCCCAGGCGTGGCAGCGGGGAGCAACGGGGCCTCGTAGGTTAGCGGGAGTAGCCCATAGAGCATATTGATACGGAATCGTATCGTTCCGGCTTCAGAACCTTCTTTCTTTTCAGCAATGCTGATCGCGCTGCGCGACCAGGTTGGCCACGTGGAGACAGCGTTGATTTTTGCCCAGAGCGCGGCGGCAGGAAGATCGGTCTCGCGGCTGGAGAGCAGTACGATGGTCTGCCAATCGGTTGGCGTTGCCGCAAGCGCGTGAAACGGTGCCACGTCCGGGTGGGTGAGCACGGCGGGGGCGCTACGCCCAGCGAGGATCAAGCCCATCAAACTCGCCAGCAGCAGCAGAATAAAACTGCCAAGCACGGCGGGCGGCAGGCGGCGGCGCGTCATGACTAGGTGCCGCCCTCGGCAACGGCGCGCGGTGGGACAGGGGCTGGTTTCGGTGGCTTCGGCGGGGTGAGCTTGCGCGAAACGCTTTCGGTGAACTCTCGTTCCGATTTCGTAACGAACAGTGGAATAGCGTCTGTCACTGCATCGAGCAGCGGGGTGAGCCAGGCTTCGTCGGCTTTAGCGAAATCGCTCAACACATGGGCGGTGACGCGGGCTTTATCGCCGGGATGGCCGATGCCGAGGCGCACGCGCCAATAGTCGGGCGTGCAGTGGGCGTCGAGGGATTTGAGGCCATTGTGCCCTGCGTGACCGCCGCCGCGCTTAACGCGGAATTTGCTGGCAGGCAGTTCCAACTCGTCGTGGAACACAATCAACTGCTCGGGCGGGACTTTGAAAAAACGCATAATGGCACCGACGCAATCGCCGGACAGATTCATATAAGTGGTGGGCTTCACCAACAGGCATTTAACGCCGTCGAGGCTGCCTTCGGCAAGATCGCCTTGGAACTTGGTCGGGCGGAACGGTGTAAAATTATAGCGCCGGGCAATCTGATCGATCGCCAGAAAGCCGATATTATGACGATTGCGGGCATAGTGGCCCCCTGGGTTGCCGAGACCGACAAGAATCCAAGGGGCCGCCATGAGTGTCGCTTCGCCTTAGCTTTAGGCGTCGCCGCCGCTGGCCGGAACGATGGTCGCGATGGTGAAATCGCGCTCACCGCCCACAACTTTGGCCCCTGCGGGGATCTGAAGCATCGAAATATGGACCGAGCCGTTGATATCAACGTTCAGCAGATCGACGGTCAGATGATCAGGAATGTCGTTGGCGTTCACTTCCAGTTCGACCGTGTGCTGAACGATGTTCAGCAGGCCGCCCTTTTTGATCCCGAGCGACTTTTCCTGATTGACGAAATGCACGGGGACATCGACCGAGATCGTCGAGTCCGCGCCCACGCGCAGGAAGTCCACGTGCTCCGGACGGTCGGTGACCGGGTGGAACTGGACGTCACGGGCAAGAACGCGGTGCTTTTCGCTGCCGGTATCGATATCGAACAGGCGGGCAAAGAAGCCGCCCTTGTGCAGTTCGGTATTCAGTTCACGCGGATCAACCGCGATCATCACAGGGGCCTTTTTATCGCCATACACGACGGCCGGCACTTGACCAGCACGACGAGTGGCACGGGCGGCCCCCTTTCCGGCCCGCTCACGCAACGAAGCGCGAAGCGTAACAACTTGGGACATGTCCCAAACTCCTTCCAATAAACAACGGCAGGACCATCCTGCCGCCTTCCGGCTCCGACAGACCTCCAGGGGTGTCTGACGAAGACCGAAACTTGTAGGGCTCGCAGCCGCTCTTAATAGAACAGGCTGGAGACCGATTTTTCTTCCGACACGCGCCGAATGGCTTCGGCCATCAACGGGGCCATCGTGACTTGGCGAATGTTATGGGCGGCTTTCACCGCGTCGGTCGCGGCAATCGTGTCCGTCGTCACCAACTCTTGCAGCGGCGAATTGGTCACGCGTTGCACGGCCTGACCAGAGAGCACGCCGTGGGTGACATAGGCCGACACGGAAGTAGCCCCCGCCTTCATCAAGGCTTCGGCGGCATTGCAAAGCGTTCCGGCGCTATCGACGATATCGTCGATTAAAATGCAGCGCTTGCCGTGCACATCACCGATGATGTTCATCACTTCCGACACGCCCGCGCGCTCGCGGCGTTTATCGATAATCGCAAGGTCGCTATCGATGCGCTGGGCAATGGCCCGCGCCCGCACCACGCCGCCGACATCGGGGGAGACGATCGTGATATCGCCGGTATTCTGGAACCGATCCTGAATATCCTTCACGAACACCGGGGCCGCGAACAGATTATCGGTCGGGATATCGAAGAAGCCCTGAATTTGGCCCGCGTGCAGATCGATCGTTAGCACCCGGTGCGCGCCCGCCGTGGTCATGAGGTTCGCGACCAGCTTGGCGGAAATCGGCGTGCGTGGGCCGGATTTGCGATCTTGCCGGGCATAGCCAAAGTAGGGGACGACGGCGGTAATGCGGCGGGCAGAGCCGCGCTTCAGCGCGTCCATCATCACCAGCAGTTCCATCAGATGATCGTTGGCCGGGTAGGAGGTGGATTGGATGACGAACACGTCTTCCCCACGCACGTTTTCGTGGATTTCCACGAAAATCTCCATGTCGGAGAAGCGCTTCACCGCAGCCCGGGTTAACGGCAGGTTGAGATAGGCACAAATCGCCTCGGTCAGCGTGCGATTGCTGTTGCCGCTCAGAATCTTCATCCCAGGCCCACCGTCCATAAAATACGTCAGGGCAGGGCGCGGCGAACCCCGGCCCTGTCAAAGTGGGCGGACACTATCAGGCTGTCACGCATCTGTAAATCAAGCCGCGCGGATTTCTGCCCTGCACCGGGAACCATATCGGAGCGGCTGGGTAGTACAAATGTAGGCTTAAGAAACCTAAAATACTGGCAAAATAATGCTCAAAGGGGAAGACCCCTAGGGCACTACGCCTACCGAAAGTTCTACTATAATCTGAATTGGAGCAAGATATGACCGTAGTGACTCTCACGAACGGCGACGATACCCCTTTGTCTTATGGGGATGGCAATTACACCATTCACGCCCAAGGCGGGGACGATGTGGTCACCGTTGGCAACGGCACGAACAATATTGTCGGCGGTGCGGGTAACAATACGATCACCACGGGCGGTGGCCGGGTAACGGTGAGCGGTGGGGGCGGGGACGATAGGTTCTATGTCGCGGCGACCGCGACGGCGTTCATCGACGGCGGCGCAGGTAATGACATCATCGTGCTAACGGGCACCCAGTCCGGTGGTGGTGGCCCTCAAGCCAGTGGCGGCGAGGGCGGCGATGGTGCCGATCTTCCGGCCAATGGTACAGGCGGCACCGCCGTTCAAGCCTATCTTGGCGAGGGCAATAATTATGCAGACTTTACCGCAAATGGCCCGGGCGGCACTAATCTCGTCCGCGCCGGGGCGGGCGACGATATTATCCGAACCGGGGCGGCCCATAGCAATATCAACGCAGGGGAAGGTGCCAATCACATCACGACTGAGATGAACGGTGGCGCTGCCAACGATACGATTGTTGTCGGGAGTGGCAATAATTTCATTTCCAGCGGCAATGGGAATGATGCGATCTACCTTACGAATGGGAACAATCACGTCACGGCGGGCGATGGCGACAAAAACATCCGTGCCGAAAATATGACGGGAAATAATATTGTTACCCTCAATGGCTCCGGCCAACACAGGGTGATCACCGGCTCCGGGGCCGACACCATCACGGTCGGCGACGGCAATGCCACGCTGGTCTCGGGCTCGGGGGATGATCAGCTTTTTGTGGGGCAGGGTACCCACTGCATCAATACGGGCGATGGGAATGACACCGTGATTATTGCCGGGAATGCCGACGCCCAAATCAATACCGGGTTCGGCGACGATGCGGTTCGCTTCTCCTCCATGCAGACGACGAGCAATCACGCCTATGTCGTTGCCCTAGGTGAAGGGAATAACAGTCTTCGTTTCGGTGCGTCGGGCTTCAACTCGCTCACCGGCGAAACGGGTGGTTCGGCGACTGTGACGGCCGGAAATGGGTACAATGAAATCGGCCTGGGTTTTGGTAACAATACAGTCCTGTCCGGCGATGGTGGCAATTATATCTACACAGAGTATGCGGCAGGGTTTGGTTTTGTCCCCGGATCGGCAAACGACTACATTAGAACGGGCTCCGGGGGTGACTATATTTATACCGGCGGCGGCAATGACACAATTCGCGCAGGTTGGGGGAATGACACGATTAATCTCTCTGGCGGGAGTGGGGATCTGATCGTTTTTGATGCGGGAGCTGGCACTTCAAACATCGATATGGTGATTGGTGCCTCGGCTGGTCTTAGCCTACGCATTCTAGGGGGTGGTTCTTTGCAACTCATCAACGGGACCGTGGTTGCTTATGCTGATGGGCTCAATCAGATGATTTTCGTTGGAATAAGTGATTTGGCGGCAATTACTCTCGTCTAAAAAGCAGGGGTGTCTAAACGTTGACTGCTAAGCACGGAGCGGCACCCCCGCGACGAACCCTGCCCCCCAATTTCCGATATCTCCTTCATTCTGAATGGCAAACCTCACGGGATGCCCTTCAGCGCCAAAACTCGCTAAGGTATCCGCCCTTAGCGGAGCCGGAGCCTATCGTGTTCACCTCGTTGCGGTCCAAATTTGCGCTGCTGTTTCTTGCCTTCATCGCCGTTCCGGCCTTGCTGGGGATCATTGGCATGGGCGCGCTGCGGGCGGTGAATGATCCGGCGCAAGAAGTGCGCGAAGTGTGGTTGCCCAAGCTGAAGATGCTGGCTGCCCTCAACGACCATCTCAGCGATTTCCGCTTGGCCGAAGGTGATTATCTGGCCGCGACCGATGAGGAGGAGCGGGCGGGCCACGCGGTGGCTATCGCCCGTTTGGGCGGAGAGATTGCGGCGAATATCACGCAGTATCGCGTCTCGCAGCAGGCAGGCAGCGCGCCGAAAGAAGCGCAAACCTTTAGCCAGTTCATCGCCGCCTGGGCTGAGTATCGCGAAAGCGCGACGCGGCTGATGGCGCAAGCGGCAACCTTGGATCGGCAGGCCGCACGCCAAGTGTATCGCACCGATAATCAGCAAGCCTATGCCCGCGCCCGCGATCTGCTGGATGAACTCACTGCCGCCGATATTGAGGCGGCGGAAGCCAGCCGTGATCAGGCTAACTCGGTGTACGATGATACCTCGGCGCGCTTTGTCGTGATCATCGTCGGCGTGGTGGGGCTCGCGGTGCTGGCGATGGCGATGGTCAATCGCACGATTTCGTCACCGCTCATTCAACTTGTCGCTGTCCTCACCCGGATCGCCCAGCGCGAGATCGATTTGACCGTGCCCCATATCGGGCGGCGAGACGAGATTGGCGCGGTGGCGCGCGCGATCAATATTTTCCGCGAACAGGCGGCCGCCTTGGATGAAACCTTACGCCGCGAGCGCGATTTGCTGAACCAGCAGCGCAATTTCATCACCATGGCCAGCCACGAAATCCGCACGCCGTTGACCGGGATCGATGGGCACGCCCGCCGCCTAGAGCGTCAGGCCGAGCAGATGAGCCCCGCTGATATTACCGAGCGCGCCGGGCGGATCAGAGCCGCCGTTCGCCGCCTGACGGAAGTGGTGGAAAGCGTGACCCGCGCCGCCCAGTGGGAGCAGGAGCGCACCGATGTGCATCTGGAGCCGCACGCCCTTGCCCCGATGCTGCGCGATATTGTGGGCCGTTTGCGCGATGAGCATCCGCACCGGGCCATTCTGCTGAACGTCGCGCCATTTCCTAACCCAGTGCGGCTCGATCCGGCGCTGTTCGATCAGGCGATCAGCAATCTGGTCGCGAATGCCTTGAAGTATTCCGATCGAGCCAGCAGTGTTTCGGTAACAGCCCATGCCGAGGGCGGTTGGGCGCTGGTTCGGGTCGAAGATCAAGGCATCGGCATCCCGGAAGCCGAGCGCGGCCAGATTCGCACCCGTTTTTTCCGTGCCTCCAACGCGCGCGCTACGGTGGGCAGCGGGGTTGGTCTCTATATCGTCGATCAAATCATGAGCATTCACAGCGGTGAAATGAGTATCGACAGTCGCTTGAACGAGGGCACGCGCGTTACGCTGCGCTTACCGCTTTTCCTGACTTCAGCCTTGCACGAAGGAACTACCCCATGACGTCGCGCCTCCTCTGCATCGAAGACGATCCTGATACCCGCGCCCTGCTGGTGGAAGAACTGGAAGAGGCGGGCTACGACGTTCGCGCGGCGCAAGACGGGGCCGACGGGTTGACTGAAGCGCTGTCGTTCCGGCCCGATCTTATTCTGTGCGATGTGATGTTACCGCGCCTCTCGGGCTTCGATCTGCTGGAAAAATACGGCACGCTGGTGCCGACCGTGCCGCCGTTCATTTTCCTCACAGCCCTGACCGACCGGGAGAATGTGCTGCGCGGACGGCGCTTAGGGGCGGATGATTATGTGACCAAACCCATCGATTTCGATATTCTGCTCGAAATCGTCAAACGCCGCTTAACCCGCGCCGCGCCGGTGAGCGCCGCCCCGACCAGCCACGAGCTAACCGACCGTGAAATCGAAACCCTTACCTGGGTGGCGCGCGGCAAATCCTCCTCCGAAATCGCCGAAATGTTGGGCATCTCCGAACGCACGGTGAATTTCCACGTGGAAAACGTCATGCGAAAGCTCGATGTGGTCAGCCGCGTGCAAGCCGCTGTGGTGGCGGTGCAATCGGGCTGGATTCGGCCTTAACCCCAACGGGTTTAGGGCGTGTAGCATATCCGCAAAACGCCCCATCGCCGCCCTTGAACGAAAATCGGCACCGATACATCTTTCAAAAGCTCAACCTTACTGCCCAAGCGGCGACGATAGGTTTGAACTAAGAACGGCTTTTGAGAGGCGATCCCGGCTTGGGCGGTGCGGTCGGTCAGTATGATGCGATGCCGTGAGTTTTGGCCGTTCCACTCGGCGTCATTGGCGCGTGGCGGCTGAGAAAAGCGGCGATTGTGAACCGGCAGATAGCCTTTGCGGTCAGTCGCCACGCACAGAATCGTTTTAGGGGTAAGCTGTGCTGCTGCTTCTTGAATATCGGCCAGAACCGTTTCGTAGAAGCCGATAGCGCGCGTTGTGTATTTGGCGGGGGTGATGCCGGGCATGGGTTGATAGGCTTCGTCCATCAGCGCGTCGAGCGAGACTTTACCGGCGGCGATCCCTGCGGCAAACCGTTCGGCAACCTCGGCGGCGGCTTTCTGCGCGGCGCGGATATAGGGGGTATCGACGGTTTCGACCC
>VYLZ01000289.1_pt1 | contig 10512 bp, 4 predicted proteins | sample 5115361 | NCBI WGS metagenome assembly VYLZ01 (sample SAMN12291805, study PRJNA351875) | freshwater metagenome | isolation source: freshwater lake | place: USA: Michigan, Sixteen Lake | collected 2013-08-07 | reverse complement strand
TTTAAGTATCCTCAAAGAATAAACACTATAGACCAAACAAAAATTATCAATGGCGGGGAGTCGGTGGTTATTGTTAAAATCAGTTGCCATGGGAGCAACCGCTTACATACTCCATAAAAAGACTATTTTAAACCGAAGCTATTTATATCATATTCTGGATGATAAATTTTAGTGATGGATACAATTTTTTACATTTTTTCCCAAAATGGTTCTGAAAAGCTTAAATTTTAGTTAAGCTATTTTCATAATTCTCCTTCTTCATAATTTTCTGAGGCTGTTGTCATGACTGTACCACTTTTGGATGCACTTTTGGTATTTTTGGCTACATTAAGCACCTCAATCGTTTGAGTTAAACTGGCAACGGTTGGGTATTCTAACAACCTGTGCAACGACAATTCTACCGAGAAAACATCCCGTAAACGAGAGATTACTTGACTTGCCAGCAAAGAATGTCCTCCTAGTTCAAAGAAATTGTCATGAATTCCAATTTGAGATAGATTTAACACCTTTTGCCAAATGTTAGCAACTTGACGTTCCGTTTCCGTTCTAGGTGCTATCAATTCGCTATTTTCTTTGCCTTGGAGTTCCTTGATTAATTGTCGCTTATCAATGTCTCCATTGTCCTTGATAGGTAGAGATTGTCGCTGAACCAGGGGACATTGATAGGACGTTCCAAATCTATCTTTTAGACTCACATAATTAGGTAGATTGACCGATTGAACTGTAGGTTTACGGGTGTAATAAGCGGTTAACTTTTGGCATCCTTCAGACAAAGAGGTAAAACGGTTAATCTTGCTATTACTCCCATCTAAACCGATCAGTAATTGTCCTTGATTGTGATATAAACTCGTTAGAAATGAGTCTAAACCTTGCTGCACCGTCATATCATAATACCCTTGAGAACGGGTTATATATTGCATCTGATAACCCTGGCTAATCCCAGTTTCTTGCCAAGTTGTCCAACTATAACAATAACTGGGGAACAAATTCTTAGATTTTTGATAGCTATTCAGAGATTCGAGGAAACTATTAGCCGCCGCATAGGAACCCAAAGCCGCTCCTCCAAAAAAACTAGCTAAGGAGGAAAAACTAATAAAAATTCCCTGAGATTCTTTGAGGAGTTGATGTAAAACCCAAGTTCCTATTACTTTAGGGCGAATAATTGTCGCTAAACCTTCTTGAGTTTCGTCCAGAAGTAAACAATCTTTGTAAATTCCAGCCAGATGAATCACCCCATCTAGTTCTCCTTGCCATTGTTTTTTCACCTGTTCTACAGCCTGTTTAACTTCAGTGAAATTAGCCACATCTACCGCTTGATAAATTACTTGTCCCCCAAGGGTTTCTAAAGCTTGGAGATTTTTGATTTTTAAGGATAATTGATCTTCGGTTTTGAGGTACTCACTCCAGAGGTGTTTGTCTGGTAAAGGTGTTTTTCCAATTAACAGTAAACGAGCTTGATAATTTTTGAGCAAATACTGAGCAATTTGTCTGCCAATCCCTCCTAGTCCTCCGGTAATCAGATAAATACCCCCTGATTTAAAGGGTAATTCCTGTTGGTTGTGTTGCAGTAAATTGACTTTTTCTAAACCTGCAATTAAACGTTTCCCGTTGCGATAGGCAATTTCTCTTTCCTTGGATAAAACAGATAGTTCTTGCAGCAGATAACTGACATTAATTTCAGGGTTATCTAGGGGTAAATCAACATGACGAGTATTTAACCAAGGAAGTTCTTTAGCTAGGGTTTTGATCAGTCCTAAAACTGGAGATTTTTCATAGGCAGTTTCATCGTTTTCTATGACAAATTGACTATAACTAGAAACAAATAGCAATTGAATTTTTGATTTAAAATCATAAATTTTAGCCAGAGATTGAACTAGGAATAATAAGTCATATGTTCCTTTTTCTTGTGCTTTTTCTAACTGTTCAATTGTTGAAATTTCTCCTTGATAGTCTTGATATGTTCCCAGATGAATAATATTGACAAGGATAATTTTTCGCTCGGATAAAGATGCCATTAACTGTTGATAATGGTTGGCTGTCCCTGGTCTGAGGGTATAGCAATTTTGACTAATTTGAGAAAATTCTTCTGCTGCTAAAACCGTGATACAGGGTAAGTTTTGCCCTTGAATTTTTTCTGCTAAAGATGCTCCTAAACCCAAGGAATCCAGAAAAATTAAACTACAATACTTGGAAAGTTCGGGTTTTAAGTTCACTGGAGAGCGAGGTTTCCAAACTTTCCGATAAAACCAATCAGGAAGGGTATTAGCATTTTCTAACAAAAGATCTATTTCTTTTAAAATAGAATTAAATTCTCCGTTCGCAAACCGTTTTGTTAATTGTGATCGCTGAATTTTACCAATGGAAGTTTTAGGAATTTCAGTTTTATTTAAGGGGATTAAATATTCAGGATTAACGCCAAAACTGTTAATTACTTTTCGTCTAATCTTTTTCAGAAGTTCTGCTAGATGCTGGTGGTCAAAGGTTTCTGCACTGAAAAATAACGCTAATTGATCGGTACTATTACTAGGATCATGAACCCCACAAGCAGCAGTATAAGAAGCTTCTACTTCGTCAATGGTTTCAACCACAGTTTCAATTTCATGGCTATAATAATTCACTCCATTAATAATAATGGTTTCTTTACTTCTTCCAGTAATAACTAAATGACCGTTACTAATAAATGCTAAATCTCCTGTCTTAAACCAGCCATCTTTTAAGAAAGCGTCTTGATTCGCTTCTGGGTTTTTATAATACCCCGGTGAAACCGGTTCTCCTTTAACTTGTAAATGACCAATGGTTTCTTCTGGTAATAGGGAATTATCAGTATTAACAATTCTAATGGATATCCCCGGAATGGGTAATCCTAAATCCGTAAAAGTTGCACCCTTGGGGTGTTCAGGATGAACTCGTTTTAAGGAAGAATTCAAGGAGGATTTATCAACCGTATGAAAGAGTAATGGCTGTTGTTCTGTAGGTTGATAATAGGTAATTCCTGACCCCATTTCTGCCATCCCAAAAGCAGGACGCATCGCCGTTTTTTTCAGATTATATTGAAGATGAAGGGTGTTAATAAATTCTCCAACTGCTTGACCAGAAACAGCTTCACCCGCTGCCAAAAAGAATTTGACACAATCTAAATTCCAATTTTGATCGGGTTCTTTTTTTAAAGCTTCATTGATCAAATTATAGGCAAAATTAGGAGCCCAACTATGGGTAATTCGATATTGATTAATTAAATCTAACCAATTCAAAGGACGACCTAATATATATTCAGTTTGAACATAAACCATTTGGCATCCTAACTCGACACAGCGAATATTCCAGTCTGAAATACTGCCAATATGATCAAAAGGAAGCCAATTAAGAATAACATCGTCGTTTTGATGTTCACAAATGATGTTTGTTCCTCGCGCACGAGAGATCACATTTTTATGGGTTAATGCAATACATTTCGGTATTCCTGTACTGCCTGATGTTAGATTAAAGAACGCGATATCATCCAATTGACTAATAGGAGGCTGATGGGGAGAATAAGTTTTTAATTCTTCAATAAAACTCAAGCTTAAGGTTTGATTAGGCAACCATTGCTCTAAATGTTTTATCTCTTGCTGACAGGATTGATTTGTGATAATAATAGGGTCATCTAACAACTGCCAAACTTGACATATTTTATGAATTTCATTATTAAAATCTTTATAGCTGGGTGGCACTGAAATAATAACCGGAATAAATCCCCCTAAAATACACCCCCAAAATGCGGAAATGATATCATAGTTTTCCGATAGCTGAAGAATCACTTTATCTTGAGCTTGTAAACCCTGCTTTTGTAATCCTGCTTGTATTTGTTGAGCGTCTTCCCATAATTGTTGATAGGATTGAAAAACTTCTGATCCATTAGATTGAATATAAATAATCCCTTTATTTGAATAATTTTCAGCAGCTTTTTGGAGGATTTCTGCCAAGGTTTTCGGCTGAAGTTCAGATTCTTCTAAAAGCTGTCCGTGACTGATTCCAGCTTGAGTGTTAGAAGTGTGAATCCCCAAATGAATCGAGGTTTCAGATTTTTGATTATCATTTTTTTTCTCTATTTTTAAGGGCAATAATTCGGATAGATGTAGGGGTAAAATTTTGATTTTTTTAGAAGTCATGACGGCGGCAACTTGCTCGATATCTGGCAAAGAGCTTAGTTTTTCTTCTGTTTCCTGAACTTGGTTATCGTCGATAATTTCGATATTTTTTAAGGCAACTTCATCGACATCACCGCTATCGGTTAAGGGTAAACTGGAAATTTGCACATAGATATTAGGTAGAAGATTATCCGGTAACTGAGACTCTAAATCGGAGGACAATTGTTCATAATTCCAAGCTCCAGAGCAAACGATATAGGCGACTAATTCACCCTCCCGTATCATAAAATAGCAATCTTCAATTAAGGGATTTGATAAAAATACTTCTGCTAATTTCTGACAATTTAATTTTGGATTTTTGTGTTCTGTCCCCATGCCTAAAATCCTCGTTTCTGTGTACATCTTGTGAAAGCTTCTTCAATAAATACTTTTAGGCGTAGCCAATTCGACATCTATAATACGCCAATTCAAGTCTGAATTGCATCACTGTCTGAGCTATCAGAGCATATCTCATTCGGGCTAGGATAGTCAAGAGATTTTCGAGGACGATTGTTAAGCTTTTCGTAATTTAAATTGCTTGTTGAGATGAGGGAATTATGCAAGAGGCAATACTCCCCCCAACTTTCCGACTTCCGAGGGGGGAGATTCGGCTAATCTAAGAATAAGGGATTTAAATCCGTCTTAGCTTAGTCCATTAGTCGGCTCGTTTAATCCCCTCTCCCAAGAATGATAAGGAGTCGCACTCATAAAAATATACTCCTAGTTTCTCACTCAACTCTCAACTCTCAACTCCGTTCCCGCTGCCTGCTCTCCGATACTTTCTCAACAGGATTTAGTATTAATTCTCGCTCTGGTCTTGCTTTGATCACATCCGGGCAAGACGGCTATTTGCTGTTGAGATAAATTTACCTCTTGGCCAAGTTGGTAGAGCAAGTTTCTTTATTCTATGTTAAGATGTTGAGGGCTTCGTTTTTGGGTCTGATTTGTTGTTGTTAAAGATCAGAATATACCTGATGAGCCTTTCTCTGTCAACTCTTAAGGCTGATGTGTTTCCTTTTTGAATTGGCGTTTTTGTTGGTAACGAAGCTGATAAGCTGTAGGGTAAATAAAAAATGACAGAACAAGCTTGGTGGGTACAAAAATGGCTAGAACTACTCGATTCCTATCGCTTTAAAAAACGCTTGGAACGAGCTAGACTTTACGCCAGAGAAGGCAATGTTTTAAGTATTGACTTTGAAGACTCGCAAGTTATTGCTAGAGTACAAGGCAGTGAATCCGAACCTTATCTAGTGGATTTATCCCTAGTCGCTTTTAGTGATGAAGAATGGGACTATATTATTAAGCTTCTCTCCAAAAAGGCCATTTATTCCGCTCAATTGCTCACGGGACAAATGCCCGATAATATCGAGCGTGTTTTTATCGATAGTGGGGTGAATTTATTTCCCTTTTCCCTAGCTGATATTCGCTCTCGTTGTACCTGTCCCGATCAAGCCAACCCCTGCAAACATATAGGAGCAGTATACTATCAATTGGGTGATCGTTTTATTGTCGATCCCTTCCTGCTTTTGCAACTGCGCGGCCGAACCAAAAGCCAAATTCTGGAAGCTTTACGGGAAAAACGCTCCTATTCCTCTGATAATCAACCTTTAGCAGTCAGTGAAACCCCCGCAGTAGTTGAAAAAACTGCCCCTGACAGCCCTATCGATCGCTTTTGGCAGTACGATGAAGAACTAGACCCCTCCCTCGTTGTCATCACGCCGGGGAATGAAAATCAAACCATTCTCGACATTTTAGGCAATTTTCCCCTCGCTGCCCCCGAATCGGATGCCATAGAACAATTTTTAAAACCAATTTACCGGCAAATTCCCCAAGAAGCGATGGCGATTGCTTTACAGTAGGGAATTTGGGGTATTTGAGCAGCCCGCTCAAAGTGGTGCAAAAGACAAAAAAGCCAGCCAGATTTGTCCTCGCATCAGGTGAGGAATTAACCATGGAGAAAATCGCCCCACCACTAATCGCTAAACCGTCTTACTTTTGCTGGTTTTACTGCCTGGGGAAGTAGTTTTTTTAGTGGTGGTTTTCTTGGCAGTAGTTGTCTTGGCCGCTAGTGCCGCTAAAGCTTGCTCTAGAGTCAGGGTTTCAGCCGTTTCTCCCTCCGGCATCTTGGCGTTAGTTTTACCGTGCTTGATATAAACTCCGTAGGGACCTTCGTACAATCCCACCAATTCCCCATCGTCGGGATGTTTACCCAATTCTTTTAAAGCTGGTTTGGTGGAACCACGAGCGCCGCGAGTTTTTTTCGGTTCAGCTAATAAAGCCAAAGCTCGATCGAGGGTTATAGTTAAGATATCATCGCCGGCTTTCAGGGAACGATATTCTTTTTCCTTGCCCTGTTCCTGAACCACATAGGGGCCAAAACGACCCAAACTGGCTTTAATTTTGCCTCCGGTGAGGGGATGGGTTCCCAGTAGTCGCGGCAGTGCCAATAAACCCACCGCTTGTTCGAGGGTGACATCCTCTGGTTTGACTCCTTTGGGTAGGGAGGCGCGTTTCGGTTTGGGGTTGTCATCGCTGACATCTCCTAACTGGACGTAGGGTCCGTAACTACCCACCAGCAGATAAATCGGCTCTCCGGTCTCGGGATGAAGACCGATTTTATCGGGACCCTCGGTTTTCTGTCGCAGCAGGGTTTCTACCTGTTCGGGGTTGAGGTCGGCGGGGGTTAAATCGGCGGGGATAGAAGCGGTGAGGATTTCATCGCCTCGGGAGACTTCCAGATAGGGACCGTATTTGCCGATCTTGATAGTTGCCTGTAAATCCTCTAAAATCACCGATTTGGCGGTGCTAGAGTTAATTTGACTCTCGCGCTCTTTGACTTGGCTTTCTAGCCCCTTTTCGCCGCGATAGAAGCGATCGAGATAGGGCAACCATTGAGCGGAACCGGTGGCGATATCGTCGAGGGTTTCCTCCATTTTCGAGGTAAATTTGGTATCTACCAGGTCGGGGAAATGATTTTCTAACAAACTAACCACGGCAAAAGCGGTGAAGGTGGGAATGAGGGTTTTATTCCGCATTTGGGCATAACCGCGATCGATAATTGTGCCGAGAATGGTGGCGTAGGTGCTGGGTCGCCCGATTCCTTCACTTTCGAGGGTTTTTACGAGTGAGGCTTCGCTATAACGGGCGGGGGGTTGGGTATCGTGGCTAATGGCTTCTAGTTTGCGACAATTGGGGGTATCACCGACGCTGAGGGCGGGTAAGATTATTTCTTGGTCGTCGATGGCGGCTTCGGGATCGTCGGAACCTTCCACATAGGCGCGGAAAAAGCCGGGGAAGTCGATTCTTTTACCGGAGGAGCGAAATCCGGCATTTTCTACCTGAATATTAACGGCGATCTGGGTAATACGGGCATCGGCCATCTGTGAGGCGACGGTACGTTTCCAGATTAGGTCGTAGAGGGCGAATTCTAGTCCGCTCAGTCCGGTTTCCCGGGGCAGGCGAAAGCTGCTACCGGCGGGCCGGATGGCTTCGTGGGCCTCCTGTGCGCCTTTGCTTTTGGTGGTGTACTGCCGGGGTTGGGGACTGAGATAATTTTTACCGTACATTTGTTCTACACAATTGCGAGCGGCGGTGATGGCCTGATCGGAAAGATGTACCGAATCGGTTCGCATATAGGTGATGTAGCCCTGTTCGTAGAGATTTTGGGCGATTCGCATGGTGTCCCGGGCTGATATGCCCAGTTTCCGGTTAGCTTCCTGCTGTAGGGTGGAGGTGGTGAAGGGGGGGGAAGGTTTGCGAAGGGTGGGTTTTTCTTCTGTGTTGCTAACTCGCCAGACTTTGCCCTCGATGCGTTCTTTTAAGGCGGTGGCAGTTGCTTGATCTAAGAGGGTGACTTGGCGACCGGGTAGCAGTCTGCCGGTGTCGGCATCGAAATCGCTCCCATTTGCCACTTTTTGACCGTTTAAGGTCACTAATTTCGAGTCGAATTGATTTTTGTCCTTTTCGAGGGTGGCTTTTAAGTCCCAATAATTGGCGGTTTTAAAGGCTCGTCTTTCCCGTTCCCGTTGCACTAGCAGACGCACGGCTACCGATTGCACCCGGCCGGCGGATAACCCTTTGGAGATTTTTTTCCAGAGTAGGGGGGAGAGGGTATAACCGTAGAGGCGATCGAGTATGCGGCGGGTTTCTTGGGCGTGAACTAAATTTTCGTCGATGGAGCGACAATTTTTTAGGGCGGCTTGGATTGCCTCTTTGGTGATTTCGTGAAATACCATCCTTTTGGTGGGAACTTTCGGGTTGAGTACCTGCAAGAGATGCCAACTGATGCTTTCGCCTTCCCGATCTTCGTCGGTGGCGAGGATCAATTCGCTGGCTCCTTTGAGGGCTTCTTTTAATTCTTTGACGACTTTACTTTTAGTTTTGGGGACGACGTAGAGGGGATCGAAATCGTTCTCCACATCCACGCCTAAATTGGCCCAGGATTTGTCTTTGTGGGCGGGGGGAATTTCTTCGGCGGAGGCGGGCAGATCGCGGATGTGGCCCATGGAGGCTTGGACTCGATAGCCGCTAGGCAGATAATTACTGATCGTCCGAGCTTTGGTGGGGGATTCGACAATAACCAGGGTTGACATAGGAATTGATCACGAGGGCATCGCCACAGCGACTGTTTTAGTTAGACTGACAATCGTTGTTTGATGATGGGTAAAAGTTACTATTTATCTTGACCGGCTTGATTCGGGTCAAAAGCCACTTACTACGATAATAGAGATTAAAGCTGGTCTTTTGTCACTAACTTCTTAACAAAACTTAATATTTTTCTGGAGCAGGGAGAGGTGAGAAGGGAGAAGGGAGAAGGGAGAAGGGAGAAAAAAGCTGACTCGGAGAATACTGACTCCTAACCCAATGTTCGCCAAAGATAAGCAAAAGTTATCTATTGACTCCAAACACTTGAGAATATTTAAATTAACATTCCGCAATATTTATAAATTCTTAAAAATTAATTGAGAAAGATTTTTATTTAACAACGATGTTACAGTGGTAACAGCGATTTGATAGAATTTCATAGTGGGCTATTCTGTGCTTTTTTAGGCAGCAATGGTTGAAACCCTTGCCACACCTAGAAGGTGATCCTAATTAAGACGGGTAAATTAGTCAATTTCACTGGCAACGATGATCTTTTTTTTGTGTAGTTTTATTGCAAAGAAAAAGTTTTTTTGACAAAAAGCACAAAGTATGATATTGACTAAACGTATTTCTGGCTGCCAGTAGTTATTGCAGAGTGGGAGTTGGGGAGCAGGGAGAGGGGAAAAGGGAGAAAAAAGCTGACACTGATCACTGATCTAGGTTACGCTTCATCTTTAGGAGAAACGCCGTAGTCATACTAAATCCTGTTATTAAAAACTGATTATTTATTCCCCCTTTTGCCTGTTGCCTGAAAATGGGTAAAACCCTACACCCTACACCCTACACCCTGCCCCGACGAGAAACTTTTTGCCGCAAACCCTAATTATGTCTGATTTACGTCAATACGCTCCGGCAACAGAACGCAATCTAGAAATATCTAGCGGCACGGGTGAACACGCTGTTTTTTTTGCTCCTCGTCTTGCTCCTTGTCGTTGGATTCCCTCGGATTGTAACCCTCTGGCTCTAGATAGTATTCGCAGTTGGTGTGATTATTGTCCTAGTTCTAATCTCGATCGCCCCCTATTTATCGATGTTCATCAGTCAGTTTGGGCTGTAGAGACGGAAAATATCGTCATTAATGCCATTGTTAATATTAATATGATTCATATCGCTCCTTGGTCCGCTTGTTTAGCTTTAATGACGGGAGCGAGTCGCATTCTCAGTTCGGGGGGAATTCTCTATCTTTATGGTCCCTATAAACGACAGGGAAAACATACTTCTCCTAGTAACGAAAGCTTTGATTTTTCTCTCCGTTCTCAAAACCTTGGGGAGTTAGGAATTTAGAAGATGTGGTGCAAGAAGCGAGCGATCGAGGTTTACAATTGTTAGAAGTAATTCCTATGCCAGCTAATAATCTCTCGGTTTTATTTCAATTGCCTTAACATAGCAATCATCAGTGAATAGTAATCAGTCATCAGTGGCGTTGCTGAATCGAGGTATGAATGCCAAGTGTGCATCGTATCCAAAAGTTATTTTGGTTCTGGGTTTTAAAAACCACACACAAGAAGATTCATATCTTAAATCAGCTTTTAGCTATCAGCCATGAGCTTTTTGCTCCCTGCTCCTAACTTCCTAATTCATAATTCCCACTGATAACTGATAACTGATAACTGATAACTGATAACTGATAACTGATAACTGATAACTGATAACTGATAACTGATAACTGATAACTGATAACTGATAACTGATAACTGATAAC
>VYLZ01000587.1_pt1 | contig 10542 bp, 10 predicted proteins | sample 5115361 | NCBI WGS metagenome assembly VYLZ01 (sample SAMN12291805, study PRJNA351875) | freshwater metagenome | isolation source: freshwater lake | place: USA: Michigan, Sixteen Lake | collected 2013-08-07 | reverse complement strand
CTGTAGAGCGACCATAAGACCAGAACAGAGTAAAACTGGGGCGGCAGGTGCGGAACCCCGCAAGGGAAAGAAGCAGAAACCTAAATCGTGAGGTTTGGGAATCACCGTCCGTTTTACGGCGGTGAGGATGTCAACCCAGAAGTTTATCGATGCCAATCGTAACTTGGAACGTTGGTTAGTACAAACTGGTAAGACAACTTTGGGGCCGGATATACTGCGCTCGCTGCCTCAAGAGTTCGGTGGTGATTTCTAGGCATATTTTTAGCTTTTCAAGAGTTGGTTGCCAGTATTTGATAAAAACTAGGACTTGTGCGCTACATTCTGGTAAATTCCCCCGCTATCTCTAACCCCGTGTGCAACTATAAAACTTCTTTCTTTCTACCCTAACTGTCCTTTGCCCGATTTGCTATAGTTTAATGCTTGAAATATCGATCATCGTCAAAAAAATCGGGTATCAAAGCTAATTCATACCCGAAGACTTTTCATCTCGATCGCTATCTTAGGCTTTCTGTTCCTGTTTAGATTTATGTAGGGGATCCATATAAATCTCTAAGCGCTTAAATACCACAGAGGAAAGGGTAGTTAAAACCAAATAAACTACAGCAACAGCGATATAAATCTCGAAAGCTTTATAGGTAGTGGCTACCATTAATTGACCTTGCCGGAATAATTCTTCAAAACCGATTACTGCCGCTAAACTGGTATCTTTAATTAGGGTGATAAATTCATTCCCCAACGGTGGCAACATCCGGCGAAACGCTTGGGGAAAAATCACCTCGCGCATGGTTTGCATCGGGGACATTCCTAAACTAGAACAAGCTTCCCATTGACCATTATCGATCGATTGAATACCGCCCCGCATAATTTCAGCTAAATAGGCCGCCACATTTAAACTTAGGGCAAATAGGGCCGCCGGTAAACGATCTAAGTCGATATTTAAGCCAATTTCTCGGAACAACCCGGGCAAACCAAAATAGATCAAGAATAATTGCACCAGCATGGGTGTTCCCCGAAAGAAATCCACATAGATGCGGCAAATTATTTTTAACCATTTGTAGGGAGAAATCAGGGCAATAGCCACTAAAGTTCCGCCGATTAACCCGAACAGAAAAGACAGAACCGTTAACAAAATTGTCCAAGGAACCCCTTTAAAAATCAGGTTATAGAATAATTCTCCCCAGTTAAAACTCGATTCCTGGAAATTCTTTAAAGCTGGGGCAACTAAAGGTAATTCTGGCGGTTTTTCTCCAAACCATTGCCGAAAAATAGCATCGTACTGACCACTTTCTATGACTCGACCGAGAGCATCATTAATTAATTGGAGATAGGGGGAATTTTTGGGTAAAGCAATGCCATAGAATTCTTCCGTTAATAATTCTCCAACTACCTTTACTCCCCGTAAACCCGCTTGTTTAATTGCATACAAAGTCACGGGTTTATCGTTAACTACCGCCTCGACTCGACCATTAATTAATTCCTGTAAAGCTAAAGCCGCCGAGTCAAATTGACTAACTGTTGCTCCCGGTATTTTTGTCGCTTCTAAGGCTCCCGTAGTGCCAATTTGAACGGCAATTCTTTTGCCTTTTAAGTCTTCAAAATTTTTAATCGTCCGATTATCTTCCCGAACAGCGATCGCTAAACCAGCCCTAAAATAAGGTCGAGAAAAAGAAATCGCTTGGGCGCGTTCGGCGGTGATGGTCATGCCACTAATAGCGGCTTCCACTGTTCTCGCTTGTAGAGCCGGAATAATGCCATCAAAGGGTAAATTTCTAAAGTCAATGTTGAGATCGGCTTCCTTGCCAATCGCCCGCATTAAATCGATATCAAACCCGGTTAATTGTCCCCCTTGTTGAAATTCAAAGGGCGGAAAAGTCGCTTCTGTGGCGACTCGAAAAGGATTAGGAGGAGTCTGAGAAAAAGCGGGAATAACACTTAATCCGATCGCCAAGACTAATCCTAACAAGGCAAAGATCCCTCTCAGCACCGCCCGCCCTCGCCAAAATTTAATCATTTTTTAAGTTTTACTCCTTGATTTTTTTGCTCAATTAAGCTAGATACTCTGACCTACTTCTCACTTAAGGCAGATGTAGAGAGACTATTTGAGTATTATGATTATTACCTTTGATAAAATGTCGTCAAGGATACAATCTGGCAGAAACTAATCTCGATACCTTTATACAGAATGTAAAATTTTTTACGAGAGGATATCATGACCACTACTACCCCTGTGATTGTCAGTGAAGGTTTACGCAAAAGTTACGGCTCTTTAGAGGTACTTAAAGGAGTTACAGGCACTCTTTGTCAAGGGGATGTGGTATCGGTAATCGGTCCCTCTGGCTGCGGCAAAAGTACCTTTTTACGCTGTCTCAATCGTTTGGAAACAATTAACGGCGGCCGCTTGGAGGTGATGGGGATTGACATCTCTTCCCCGAAGTTAAATCAATCGGTCCTCCGCAAGTTACGCAGCCGAGTAAGTATGGTGTTTCAACACTTTAATCTTTTTCCCCATCTCACCGTTTTACAAAACTTGATGTTGGCCCCCAAGCAAGTGTTACACCACTCGGAAAACGAGGCTAAAGATACGGCAATTCATTATCTGGAAAAGGTGGGATTGGCCCCAAAAGCCGATGTTTATCCTGACCAGTTATCGGGAGGACAAAAACAACGGGTGGCGATCGCTCGCAGTCTCTGCATGAAACCAGAGGTGATTTTATTTGATGAACCCACTTCGGCCCTGGATCCGGAATTGGTTGGGGAAGTGTTAAACGTTATGCGTCAATTGGCCGATGAGGGTATGACTATGGTGGTCGTCACCCACGAAATGCAGTTCGCTAAGGAAGTCTCTAACAAGGTTTTGTTCTTCAATCAAGGTGTCATCGAAGAAGCAGCTGATCCCGACACCTTCTTTAATCATCCCCACAGCGAGCGCCTACAAGCTTTTTTAAGTCGCATCAATAGTAATTAGGGTCTGCTGAATTCAGGAGTCAGTATTCAGGAGTCAGGTTTTAGGTGTTGGGGGTTGGGGTTTTGGGGTTTTGGGGTTTTAGTTCAATTTCCCCACACCCCACACCCCACACCCTACCCCCACCGAAAAACTTTTTCAGCAGACCCTAATTAGGGTTTGCTGAATTCAGGAGACAGACTTGTATCAGTTATCAGTGATCAGATGTGAGTTTTCAGTTCACTGATTACTGTTTACTGTTCACTGTTCACTGAAAATACTCCCCACTTCCTCATCCCACTTTCCCACCAATTGTAAAGAAATGTTACAATTATGCTGTCATAACAGCTTACCATCTTGACAGGAGGGAAAGACAGTGGTTATAGTAAGGACACATACCCGGGTAAACCAATTTAGTGATATGCAAGACAAGCAAAAAGTCACACTGTACCTTCCCCCTGGAGTCCATCGTCAACTAAAAATAAGAGCCGCGATCGATGAAGAATCGATGTCAGGGCTGGTGGAGAAAGCGATCGCTTTCTACCTAAAATACCCCGACAAGGTAGAAGAAATCGAAGCCACCGCCTATGGCAAAACCTATCAGGTTCATGTCTGTCCCGAGTGTGATGCCGCCTTAGTAATAAAAGAAGATCGGCTAAGGTCAATCAAACGCCAGCCCGGAATAGTCGGCGACGAGTTCCCGCTCGAAGTTCCCGAACCCGTTGGTGCTCAAGGAACCGCAGAGGGAGAAGCAGCCTTAGTTCCCTGCTAAACTCTCGGTAGCCGCCCAAGGTCTAAACCGTTACCACAAATAGGGTCGATGTTATGAAAGAAGAGCTAGAAATTCTCGTCAAGGCTCAGTATCCCCTGATTTACCTCGTCACCTCCGAGGAGGAAAGGGCGGAAGAAGCCATCAGCAAAATAGCCCAACTAAATACACAACATCGACGGGTGTTTGTCTGGACTGTCACCCACGGCATGATCGAACAGGGTCAACCGCGCCAAACCAATCAACATAATACCGTGTCGCCAGAAGCGGCGATCGAATGGGTGGTGCGTCAACGGGAAGCGGGCATCTACATCTTCAAAGACCTGCATCCGTTCATCACTTCCGCTCCGGTCACTCGCTGGTTAAGAGATGCGATCGCCAGCTTTAAAGGAACTGAAAAAATCATTATTTTAATGTCTCCCCTGCAAGAAGTCCCCATAGAACTAGAGAAAGACGTAGTAGTTCTAGATTTTCCCCTGCCGGACATGGGAGAGTTAGATACGGTTCTCTCGCAACACCTAACCAGAAATCAAAATCGTCGTACCACCACAGAGGTCCGGGAAAAACTCCTGAAAGCTGCCTTAGGCTTAACCAAAGATGAAGCCGAAAAAGTTTACCGCAAAGCCCATGTAAAAGCGAGCAAATTGACGGAAGACGAGGTAGAAATCGTCCTTTCCGAGAAAAAACAACTGATTCGCCGCAACGGAATTTTAGAATACGTTGAAGAAGACGAGACCATCAACGCCGTCGGGGGTCTGGAAGAATTAAAAAAATGGTTAAAACAGCGCTCAAACGCCTTTACAGAAAGAGCCAGAGGTTACGGACTCCCCCAACCGAAAGGGATGCTAATTTTAGGAGTACCCGGCTGTGGTAAGTCCTTAATCGCTAAAACCACCTCGCGCCTCTGGGGTTTACCGCTCCTGCGCTTAGATATGGGACGGGTTTATGATGGTTCCATGGTGGGACGGTCTGAGGCTAACCTGCGTAATGCCTTAAAAACTGCCGAATCCATCTCTCCGGCCATTCTTTTCATCGATGAATTAGATAAAGCTTTTGCCGGTGGCACAGGATCCGCCGATTCCGATGGGGGAACCTCTAGCCGCATCTTCGGCTCCTTCCTGACTTGGATGCAGGAAAAAACCTCGCCCGTCTTCGTCATGGCCACAGCTAACCGGATTGAACGGCTACCGGGGGAATTCCTCCGCAAAGGGCGCTTCGATGAAATCTTCTTTGTGGATTTGCCCAATTCCGAAGAAAGACAAGATATCTTTAATATTCACCTGACTAAACGACGCTCCGACATTTCTCGCTTCGATTTGGAGCAGTTAGCCAAGGTATCCGATGGGTTTTCCGGTGCGGAAATAGAACAGGCGCTGATTGCCGCCATGTATGAGGCCTTCGCCCAAGATCGCGAATTCACGCAATTGGACATTATTGCGGCGATTAAGGCGACTCTGCCCCTATCTCGCACCATGACCGAACAGGTGACTGCCCTGCGTGATTGGGCCAGACAACGCGCCCGACCTGCTTCGGCCTCCGTCGCTGAGTACCAGCGATTGGAGTTCTAACAGACTTTCGCCCGCTCCCAACGGGATGAAAGGCTAGTTCTCAGGGACTAGCAATGCCTCGCAAAGCCGCTTGGCGGCACTCTTTAACTCTCAATCTGTTGTTGTTGATTCTTATCTACAAAGAGGAAATTCCAATGTCTCATTTTAGCACTCTCCGGACCAAAATCACCGATGCCGAAATCCTCAAAGCTTCTCTCCGCGACCTCGGCATTAGCGTGAAAACCGAAGCCGATGTTCGTGGTTACAACGGTCAACGGGTTCGCTCTGACATCGTTGCTGTTCTCGATGGCGAATATGATCTCGGTTGGTCTCGCAATACCGACGGCAGTTTCGATTTAATCGCTGACCTCTGGGGTGTAGCCAAAAAACACAATCAAACCGAATTGATCAACTCGATCAACCAAAAATACGCTGTGAACAAAACCCTATCCGAAGTGAAACAGCGCGGTCTGCAAAACGCTAACGTTAAGCTAGTCGTTCAAAGCTAATATTTACAGCGCGTTCCCAAGCCTAGGGGTTGACCAGTTCGGTTAACCCTTTTTTCTGTCTGTGGGGTATGTTAAGAATGGTAAAATTAACTTGACAAAAATGCTCCGACCCCAAGAAAGAACTAAACTCGATCCGACTCAAGACAGCGATTTTTATGCTTTTCCCCGCTTTGTCACCCACGTGGATCAGGGTTTTATCGATCAATTAACCGCTCTCTACCGAGAGATATTATCGCCGAATACGCGCCTTTTAGACCTGATGAGTAGCTGGGTGTCCCATTTACCGGAGGAGATGGAATTTGAGCATATCGAAGGTCACGGGATGAATGGGGAGGAGTTAGCCAAAAATCCCCGCTTGCATAGTTATTTTATCCAAGACCTCAATGCACAGCCAAAATTGCCCCTAGAGGATAGTTCTTTTGACGCGGTGTTAATCACGGTGTCGGTGCAGTATTTGCAGTATCCAGAGGCGATTTTTGCGGAACTGTATCGCATTTTAAGGCCCCATGGTCTGGTGGTGGTCAGTTTTTCCAATCGAATGTTTTATCAAAAAGCGATCGCTGCTTGGCGCGATAATAGTGATTTAGGCCGGGTGGCGTTAGTGAAATCCTATTTTCAATCGGTGGCGGGATTTAGGGAAGTACAGGCGATCGTTCGTCCTGCTACTACCCCCAGTTTCCTGCAAATGTTAGGAATTATGGTTGCTGATCCCTTCTATGCAGTGATAGGAAAACGCAGTTAAAATTCAGTACAAGATTACTGCCGTATTAACCCCCACTAATCTCCACTAATTTTTCACCAGACCTCAACAGATCTAACGCATCAAGTAAAGTCAAGCTGAGAATTTCACGCAACCGAGCATTCGATGTATTTCCACAAGTTAACCAAATGATTTGTGGGGGTGCTTGCCAACGTTCAACTAAATCTACGAAATCGCTATCCTTGGTCAAGCAATTAAAACAGGGTGATTGAGTTTACATGAAGCGTAGGTAAGCGATGCTTTTAAGTCATCCATTTCTAGATCTGGTAGTTCTTCCAAAATTTGTTCAGCACTCAGCCCTGCTGCAAATAGATCTAAAACATCAGACACGCGAATTCTCATGCCACGAATACAGGGGCGACCACCACACTGTTTGGGATTTACTGTGATTCGTTCAAGTAATTTTGACATTTGATCTAACCTCCACAATTAAGTGTTTATCGAAAAGATTCCAGCCACAATTCCCAAAATAATTAGGGTTTGCGGCAAAAAGTTTTTCCTGGGGGCAGGGTGTGGGGTGTGGGGTGTGGGGTTTTACCGGTTTTGAGGTAGTCAGTTACCTAATTTTCAGGGAAAAAGTACCTGAATTTTCCCCCCGATCACTCCCATATCCAGTACTTTTTGATTGACAAAAGGTCTAAAAGTCTTACCCAACAAGGTTTTTAGATTTATTCAGCCAGCCCTAATTCTTACCTAGAATCTTGTCATACTCGGAGTGGGAGCCAACCCAGCCTAATGCTCGCCATCCAATGCCGACTCTGACTGACCAGATTTTTTCTCTTGGTTTCACCTCTTTGAACTCTAGGCTGGGGTGAAATGGATTTTCTTTCCAAATCTCGTAATTTTTCTTGGCTGTTTCTTGTACCCTTTGCGGCAAACTTAGAAAAAGTTGACGAAACCTCTTGGTTCTGGCTGACTTCATTCTTCCCCAAAGCCTTTATCTTCTGTTCTCCCCTCTTGTTCTTCTATCAGAGCTTCCTGTGCCATTGTTATTAAAGCTCCCAATTCCATATCCTCGTTGGAAAGGCTTTTCTGCCATTTTAATTCACTTTCAATATCTTGCAGCAATTGTTGAGCAAGTTCATCTTGAAGATGCTCTGGCAGTTTCTGGATTTCTGTGAATGCTTTTTGCAATAGAGTAGTCATGTTTTGTTCATGTTTTACGGGTATTGAGCTATTTTACTACTTTTTCTACTTTTGCCATCTAACGGTTTAACTCACCCGCCGTCAGTAGCTTTGGATGATATGATTAGTCTAGCATAGGGTCGGGTGTCGTGATTTGTTAGACACTTCTTACTTTTTGAAGCTGTACATTGCCTCCTTCAAAGACTTGAACGATCAGTTGATAACCCTCCATCAACGACATACCAATAAGGGGATCTGAATCTGCTTCATCGATTGGAATTGTTAGAAAAACTCCATCCCAGACTATCGATGCTTAGTAAATATTAAAAACGCATTCGCTACCATCACCAAGAATAGCACGTCCTCGTCTTTTCCATTTCAGATTTAGCTGATTGATCAGGTTTGGTGGTAGTGAAAGCTAACCATTAAAACCTGTATCGATTTTCAAGATCAATCGCCACAACTTTGCCGTCATTCCCTGCTTCAACTTGAGATTTTATCTGGTTTTCATTATCTAAATTGCTGGTTAAGACTAGAGAGGAAGTTTGAGCATTTGTAGTAATATTTCTGGTTCTTCGTTACTTAGTATGGTTCGATAGGGGGGCATAAATCGACTAAATCCTTATCTGATTAGTTCGCTCTAGATCAAAAATAATTGACAAAAATCGCCAAATGCCTTTCTATATAAGGGTTACATCCCTTATAACCCCCGTCCATTGCATAACACAAACCGAAGAACCATATTTCTAATATGCAGTTTAGATGCAGTACAGCTGAGAACCTAGCCACGAGACAATTGGGATAGGAGAACCAATTTTACCCTAAAAAAAATAGTTGTGCTAGAATGGCGAAAAATTACCCCCATTGATGATTATGTTAGCAGAATTAGCCGCCGCCGAAATCGCTAAAATCGCCTTTGAAGCTGTTATCGGTAAATTAACGGAAGGAGCAATGGATAAAGGTGTAGAATTGTGGCAAAAAATTAAGCAAAAGTTACAAAAGGAACCCACCGCAGTCAAGGTTTTAGCGGCAGCAGAACAAACCAAATCCGAGGCAATGATTGAACAACAAGTGGTTCCTTTTTTACAGGTAGAAATGCTCAAAGACCCCAATTTTGCCCAAGAAATCCAAACCCTAGCACAACAAATTAAACAAGTTATCAACAGTGGCAATCAAGAAAATATCGCCATGAATGCTACAGCTTATGATAACAGTACCGTTAAACAGGTAGGAAAAATCGAGGCCGATACAGTTAATTTCTAAATCCTAGTTTTTATCTCAACAAAAACCCTAGTTTTCCTCATGACTTCAGAAACTAATCCCAAAGATATTAACCTCTCAGGAACAGCACAGGATCAATCAAAGTTAATTCAAATTGCCAAAATCGAGGCTAAAAATGTCATAGTTTCCGAGGAACTTTTAAACCGTTTGGAAACTCCATCGCTGGGTATTTTCAAGGGAGGAGATGCTCGAAAAAGGCTCGCCTATTGGCAGGGAAGGAAGGAGGAAATCACCCAAATTAAGCAGTGGTTTAATGATCAAAATGTTGCGATGATTGGCATCAAAGGAGTTGGGGGAATTGGAAAATCTACCCTAGCTAGTAAAATTTTTGAGGAGAAAATTACCCTCGCTCCTTCCCTAGAGGACGATGAAGATTTATTCCAAAAACGCTTTTGGTGGGAAGCGGGAAATCTGGGCGGATTTAGTGGTTTAGCTCGCCAAGTCCTGAGGGAATTTGGTTATCCCGTCCCCGAAAAAGAGACACAATTACAGGAAGCTTTAATCAGGCAATTGCAACGGCATCGCCACCTAATTATTATCGATAATCTAGAGAGTTTATTAGGGGAAGATGGTTCTTGGAATAATGAATTTTATCAGCAGTTTTTCACCGCTTGGATAGAAAAAGGGGACACTAGCAAAATTATAGTCACCACCAGAGAAAAGCCAAAAACTAGGGGTTTTAACCATTGGATTGAGCTAAAAGGTTTGAAACCACCTGAAGGGGCGCAATTGTTAGCAGAATCGCAAATAACAGGGGATATAGAGAACTTTTCTCGACGGGTGGATGGGCATCCATTACTATTGCGATTGGTGGCAGATTTGCTCTTAGCAGAATTTCCGCAAAACCCCAGTTTAGAAAGGTTAGCGGATTTGGGATTAGGAAATTTATCACAACTTTTGAGCGATCCGCAGGTGATGGGTAGCCATCGTCAAGAGACAGTGGGAATTGCTTTAGTTTTGGATGCTAGTTTTCAGCGACTTAGCCAAAGACAGCAGGAATTATTCACTAAAACCAGCATTTATCGTCGAGAATTTGATTCTCCGGCAGCCAAAGCGGTGATGGATAATTACCCGGAGAGCGCACTGTCCGAGATCACGGCAGATTTACGAGAATTGCAGCGACGATCATTATTAGAAGAAAAAGAGGAAAATCGCCAGCGAATTTTTAGTTTTCAGCCTTTAGTTTGGGAATATGCACAATACAAAGCCGGCGATCAAAGGGAATTACACCAAAAAGCGATCGCCTATTATCTTTCTATTGCTAAACCCGACTCGTGGGAAACCCTCAACGATGTGCAACCTTACCTAGAAATTTTCTATCATCGCTATCAGTTAACCGACTACGACAATGCTTTTGATATTCTCCGTCCTATCGAGGATTTTCTTACCCGGGGAGGCTATTATCAGATCTTAGCCGATTATTACCTGCAATTAGTCACTGTTTACCAACAACAGGAAGATCAAACCCACTGGAAATATACCGCATCCCTGACCAGTTTAGGCAATGTTTACTATTCCCTAGGAGAATACCAAAAAGCGATCGAGTTTCATCAACAGTCCTTAGCAATCACACGGGAAATCGGTGATCGGGGGGGTGAAGGGAAATCCTA
>VYLZ01000714.1_pt1 | contig 10709 bp, 9 predicted proteins | sample 5115361 | NCBI WGS metagenome assembly VYLZ01 (sample SAMN12291805, study PRJNA351875) | freshwater metagenome | isolation source: freshwater lake | place: USA: Michigan, Sixteen Lake | collected 2013-08-07 | reverse complement strand
GCCGCGTTGAATTTGGCCGCGACTATAAAACCAAGCGCCGTATTCTGGTGGTGCCGACCGAGGAAGGCCGTGAAGCGGTCGAATATATGATCCCGAAGGGCAAGCACATCAGCGTGCACGAAGGCGATTATGTGCAGAAGGGCGACCTTCTGATGGATGGTAACCCGGTTCCGCACGATATTTTGCGCGTGCTCGGCATTGAAGCGTTGGCGAACTACCTCACCAACGAAATCCAGGACGTGTATCGTTTGCAGGGCGTGAAGATCAACGATAAGCATATCGAAGTGATCGTTCGGCAAATGCTGCAAAAGATCGAAATCGATGACGTGGGCGATAGCACCTACCTCGTCGGTGAACAGGTCGATAAGCTGGAATATGATGCCGAGAACCGCAAGCTAGTGAAGGAAGGTCTGCGCCCCGCGCACGGTCATCCGGTGCTGCAAGGCATCACCAAGGCGTCGCTGCAAACCAACTCGTTCATCTCGGCGGCGTCCTTCCAGGAAACCACTCGCGTGCTGACCGAAGCGGCCGTGTCGGGCAAAACCGATACGCTGAACGGTTTGAAGGAAAACGTCATCGTCGGTCGCCTCATCCCGGCCGGGACGGGTTCCGTGGTGGCCGAATTCCGGCGCGTGGCGGCCGAGCGCGACAAGGCCATTCTGGCCGCCCAAGCGCCCGCAGATGCCGCCCTGACGGACGAACGCGAAAGCGCGTAAACTCCGATAAAGCCTAACGAAAACCCCCGGTAGCCTGCGCTGCCGGGGGTTATTGCTTTCAGGGGGCGGAATGGCTTGGTGGATATTCACGCAATAGAATAAGTAAATACCAAATTTGTAAAAAGGGTTCTTGGGGTATTTAGAGAAAGATTTTGGTGGGAACTCAGCCTGATTCAGGGTGTAGCGATTTATTTTTGCATGACAATAAATTATCAGAATTATCATCTATCCTACGGATTCTGGGCCTTTTAGAAGCATCACCACAGGTTCGCCGTCGCCTAGGTGTTTAGTAAGAATTTCGGTTTCAATGCTTTTCCAAGTGCAGAAGATGATTTTCTGATAACTTTCTGGGGTTGTGCGTTGCGATAATACCGCACTTAATAATTCCTTCTGTTTAACATCGAAATATCTCAGATACCAGAAAATATTTGCAGTATAGACGGCGTGATCCATAACTGCGCGCGCATGATTTGGCCCTTTAGTCCATTGGGCGTCTTTTGCAAAATCAGGAAAAGTAAGCATGGCTATGATTTTATTCATGGTCATTCGCATCCGCACGCTGGGATGCGGGTGAGTACCGCTTGGCGTCGCGTCAACCTGAGCTGGTGCCGTACTATAAAACCTTTGAAACATGCACATTAATCCGGCTGCTAGACACCATAATTTTTCTTCCGTCATTCCTTCCTCTGCTGCTTCGCCCATCACCAGATAGCTGATTGCTTCGTAATCTGCTGCAAGCTCCAACGTATGCCGAATTGCTGCATTTTTGGCATTCAGTATTTGGTCTTTCTCCGCAACGGCGTCGAGAATCTCACCTTCATTGCTTAATAGTTCTGGAACAGCTAGAGTTTTTGCTAAATCACCATGATTTTGAAGTAAATGAGCTTGCTCATGAAGATAAAGCCAGGTGGTCATCTGTCGAACAATGGTAACCTTAGCGTCTAGCGGTGTGAGGCCCGCAGGGAGGACGTCCTGGCGCTGATTTCCATAACTAAAAAGATTGAACACACGATCGAACATTTCATCAGTAAGAATATTTCTACAGGTTTCAGGTAGCACAAATGCATCTCTGTATATCTCAATAGCTGATCCATAGCTCAATCGAATCTCGTGACTCTTACGATTAATAACGTATGCGCTAGCTCTAAATTCCTCAGTAAGTAACCATTTAATGGATAAATTAATATTATGGCGAGAGTAATGTCTGTCTGAATGTGCTACCTTCGCCGCGTCAACCACAACGCTTGCCACCTCTAAAATAGCAGGTTTATTTAAGAATTTTTCCTCTGCGGCGCGATCAAAGCGAATCATTTCTTTTGGGTCCCGGATTGTGTATAGTTTTAGACTGTATATTGCAAACATTGCTACGGTAGCAGTAATCTATAAAATTTCAACTATTTATTCCGTTGCGTGAGCCTGCCACACTACCTGAAATTGATGTTGCATGATCCTGCGACGTGTTATTGATGTTCACTTTCAAAGCATAAAAGTGAGTCATATGGGTGTATTCCCAAAAGACCCGGTGTCCTCTGCGAAAAGATAAAAAATGTGAAATTTATCTGGAACCCGCCTGCAAACATTCGCGGAACCCTGATACCGGAGTGATTGGGGGGCAAGAACACTGCGATACAAATTCAGCACTTTCAGCCTTTATCTCCCCCCGCCTGCCCGTAGAGGTTAGAAATCCGGCTGCCTTGGTTGATCACTCCCCGGTCGAGCCCCAAACCGGCGAGAACCGCAAGGCCGGTAGGTTGCAGTAGCAGCCCGGAGCCCAGGGGTTTCGGTTCGGAAAACGCCTCGATCAGCGTTACCCGGTGGCCGTGTTTGGCGAGAAAACACGCCGCCGCCAGCCCACCAATCCCGGCCCCGATCACGGCAATGTCCAGCAGATCGGGGGCGCGGTTAGGCATGAGCGGCTAAACCCTTTTGGCGTTCACAACCAACAAACGATGGGTAAGAACGCCCAAAACCACCAGCGTGAACATGATGATCGCCATCGGCCGAGCGGAGGGATCGTGAAACAGCCCCAGCACGAAGCCCGCGCCGGTGCCCACCACGAAGGGCATCACCCCGCCTAGGGCCGACGCGGCCCCGGCCATATTCGGAAACGCGGCCAGCCCCCCGGCGGTGCCGTTCGCGCCGACCATCCCAAGAGATGCCAGCAGAATGAACAAAGGCACGGCAATCCCGGCAATGCCGAAGAAGCCGCCGAGCGCGGTGATCAGCAGCAGCACGGCCCCACACAGCGTGAGCAGCAGCCCGTAGCCCAGCATCTTATCCGAGCCGACACGGGTGACGATCCGGCTATTGAGGGCCGAGAGCGCCATCATCCCCACCACATTCACACCGAAGAGATAGCCGAAGTTCTGCGCGCTCACCCCCATCACGGTGATGTAAACGTGCGGGGTGCCCGAGATATAGGTGAACATGGCGGCATAAATGAACCCGAGCGTCAGCGAATACCCAAGGAAAGTGCGCGAGCGCAGTAAGTCGCGGTAATGGTGCAGGGCAATGCGGATGGAGCCCGCACTGCGCCGCGTCCGTGGCAAGGTTTCGGGGGCCAGCAGCAGCGAGACGGTAAGGCACAGCAGGCCGAACCCCGTCAGCGCCCAAAAAATCGCCCGCCAGTCGAAATAGGCCAGCAACTGCCCGCCCGCGACCGGCGCGATCATGGGCGCGGCCCCCATCAGCAGCATGAGGATCGAGTACATTTTGGCCGACTCGTCACGGCTATAAAGGTCGCGGACCATCGCCCGCGCCATCACGGGTCCGGCAGAGGCCCCGAGCCCTTGCAGCACCCGCGCCAAGATCAGCCCGGTCGCACTCTCCGCCGCCGCACACAAAAGGCTGCCGATCACATAGAGCGCAATCCCACCGATCAAGACAGGCCGTCGCCCCAGCGAATCCGATAGCGGCCCGAACAGCAGTTGCGCGAGGCCAAACCCCAGTAAAAACCCGCCGAGCGTCATTTGGATCGACGCCGGATCGGTTTGCAACGCGGCTTCCAGCGCAGGCAGCGCCGGAAGATACATATCGATGGAAATCGCCCCGAACATCGACATCAGGCCGAGCACGGCAGCCAAAAGCGGAAAAGGCAAAGTTTTCGGCGCGGACGCGACCGCAGCGGACGATTGGTTATCCATGCAACCAGTTAGCGGCGGCAAAGGCGCGGCGACAAGCGGTTTTCCGGCAAGGGAGGCGTGCGGTGGCTTAGTACCCCAGTTGGTGACGAACCTTAGGTCTGACGAGCCCGCCCCGCCCCAGCGGTAGAAGCCGATACCATCCGCCTCCAGTCCGTCCGCGACGCCTTGGGGGACGGTCACGAACACTTCGTTGGCTTCGCGCGGGTAAAGCAACCGGGTGCCCGGCACACGCAGCAGGCCACTGACCATCCGCTCGGCCATCAGATTGGCCTGATTGGCCCAGGACAGCCAGCGCCCATCGGCAAGGCTGGCGGCGAGTTGGGCGGACAGAAAACGCATTTTGGAGAACAAATGCCCGGCCCGTTTACGCCGAAACCCAGCTTCTTCCGCCAGGGCCGGATCGAAAAACAACACGGCTTCTGCCGCCATCGCGCCGTTCTTGGTCGCTCCGAAAGAAAGAATATCGACCCCGGCTTCCCAAGTGATCTCCGACGGGGCGGTTGCTAGGGTGGCGACAGCATTGGCGAAGCGCGCGCCATCCATATGCACCTTCAACCCATGGGCGTGGGCGATTTCCGTAAGGGTGCGGATTTCATCGGGCTGATACAGCGTGCCGCATTCGGTGGCTTGGCTGAGCGATAGGGCCGCCGGTTGGGTTTTATGCACATTGCCCGGCCCGGCTTCCGCCAGCGCTTTGCTCAGCCCGTCCGGGGTGATCTTGCCGTGATCGCCTTGGATATGAACCAGCTTGGCGCCATTGGTAAAAAACTCCGGCGCGCCGCACTCGCTTTCGGTGATATGGGCGGTCGCGTGGCAGTAAATCTCGCCCCACGGCGGGCAGATGCAGGCGAGCGCTAGGGCGTTGGCGGCAGAGCCCGTGGCAACGGCGATCATGCTGAGGTCGCACTCGAACAGTTCGCGGAAGCGGCGAAGGGCGAGCGCGGTCATATCGTCCGCCCCATAGGGCATGGCGCTCGATTGATTGGCGACGGCAATCGCCTCCAAAATCTCTTGCGGAACCGGGGCGACGTTATCGGAGGCGAAGTTCAGTTTCATGGCGCGGCCCCTTCAACGGCAATCCGGCCCAGGGTTTTGCCGGTGGCAGGATCGACGGCAAGCAACAAGGCTTCCCCCTTCGGGCCGCGCGTGTGCAAAATCACCCGATCCTGCGTTCCGGCCACCCCGACGAGGCCAAAGCCCTCCGGCAAAGCTATGCTGCTTTCCCAAGCCTGTTTATTCCCAGCCATGCGAGAGGCTAAGGTGGCGAACAGCACCACGACGCCCACGATGATGAGAATTCCCATTCCAATGACCAGAGCCTTCAACGCCGCCACCCCTATGTCCTCCGTACTGCCATGACGTCCACCCCGATTCTCACCATCTCCGAAGAGTTGGCGGGCGAACGGCTGGACCGTGCTTTGGCAAGCCTGCTGCCCGATCTGTCGCGCTCGCGCCTCAAGGCCCTCATCGAAGCAGGCCAGCTTTTGGTACTGGCAGAGCTTCCCGACGACGGCGAGGAGGACGGCCCCCTATCCGGGCAGACAGTAACGGAGCCCTCGGGCCGGGTCAAAGCAGGGCAGATCTTCGCCCTGCGCTTACCGGAAGCGGAATCGGCCATTCCACTGCCCCAGGATATTCCGCTGACGATTCTGTATGAAGACGCCAGCGTTATCGTCATCAATAAGCCCGCCGGTATGGTGGTTCACCCCGCGCCTGGCAACCCGGATGGCACCTTGGTGAACGCCCTGCTCTATCATTGCGGCGATAGCCTTACGGGCATCGGCGGGGTAGCGCGGCCGGGCATCGTTCATCGCATCGATAAGGAAACCAGCGGCATTCTGGTGGTGGCGAAAACCGATACGGCCCACGCGCACTTGTCGGCGCAGTTTGCCGATCATTCGGTGGATCGCACCTACCGCGCCTTCGTGTGGGGCGGGCCGGTGCCGCTCGAAGACCGCATCGAGGGCGCGATTGGCCGCCACCCGACGGATCGGAAGCGCATGGCGATCACGGCGAAAGGCAAACCCGCCGTTACCTATTACGAAACCTTGACGCGCTACGGCGTGCCCGATGTGACGCTGGTCACGCAACTGGCCTGCCGCTTGGAAACCGGGCGCACGCACCAGATTCGCGTTCACCTCACCCAGCGCGGGCACCCGTTGTTGGGCGACCCGGTCTATGGCCAACCGTCGAAGCAATCGCTGTCGTCCTTGCGCGGCGTGCAGAAATCTTCGGCCCTGACGCGCTGGGATCAGATCGCAGCCTACGTAAAGGGATGGGAGCGCCAAGCGCTGCACGCGGCGGCGCTGGGGTTCATTCATCCGGTCAGCGGCGAGCACATGTTGTTTGAAAGCGCCCTGCCGCCCGATCTTGCTGCCCTGGAGGCTTTTTTAGAACAGACCTAATTTAGCGCTTGAAACAGTGTTAAGGTAAGATATGCTCTGAATATCCGGGGGGTTAACCCGACATTATCTCGCCTTTTTTGGGAGATAGCGTCACCGCACCGCAGAATTGGGTGCCGAACTCGGACCAGGAGCCTGCCCAGGGGGGGAGTCCCCCGATAAACGAACGCCACAGGAGGGTTCAAAATGGCCGCGAGCTTGCCGATTATTGGAAGCGATGGAAATCTATCTCGGTACCTTTCGGAAATCCGAAAATTCCCGATGCTGACGGTCGAGGATGAATTTTCCCTCGCAAAAAAATTTAAAGACGAAGGCGATATCCAAGCCGCGCATAAGATGGTTACCAGCCATCTGCGCCTTGTCGCCAAAATCGCCATGGGCTATCGGGGCTACGGTTTGCCGGTCTCCGAGCTTATCTCCGAAGGCAATGTTGGCATGATGCAGGCGGTGAAACGCTTCGATGCCGACAAGGGTTTCCGATTGGCGACATATGCCATGTGGTGGATCCGCGCTGCGATTCAAGAATATATCCTGCATAGCTGGAGCCTCGTGAAAATGGGCACCACGGCGGCGCAGAAGAAGCTGTTCTTCAATCTGCGCCGGCTGAAGGGCCAGATGCGCGCGATTGACGATGGCGATATGACGCCGGAGCAGGTGGCGAAAATCGCAACCGACCTCGCCGTGAGCGAAGACGATGTGGTGCAGATGAACCGCCGCCTCGGCGCGCCGGATCACAGCCTCAACGCGCCGCTACGGATCGATGGCGACGGCGAGTGGCAAGATTGGCTGGTCGATGAAACCGAAAGCCAGGAAATCGCCCTCGCCGAACACGATGAATCCAGCAAGCGCCGCGTGCTGCTGAACGATGCACTGGCGCAACTGAACGAGCGCGAACGCACCATCCTCGTCGCCCGCCGCCTGTCCGAAGAGCCGCAAACGCTGGAAGACCTGTCGCAGCGCTACAGCATCAGCCGCGAGCGCGTGCGCCAAATCGAAGTGCGCGCGTTCGAGAAGCTGCAAAAGGCGATCCGCGAAGCCGCCACCGATAAGCGGCTGCTGACGGTTTAAAGCCGTTTCCGCAGGCGGGGACAATATCCTCGCCTGCGGAAACCTTATTTGTCAGCCTTCAACGCGCTGAAACGAGCGGTGGACCCTGTCGGCGGCATCTGTGCCGATCAGCCGCTCGACGATCCAATGGCACAGATCCTGAGTTGAGAGGCACCCGCCGCCCGTCGCAATATTCCCGTGAATAACGATGGGCTTGCGGACGGTCTTAATCCCATAGGCTTCCAGTTCGGGAAATACGGTCGGGTAGGTTGTGGCGGATTTCCCGTCGAGCAATCCCATATGGGCCAAAAACAGCACACCGCCGTCAATCGCCGCGATTAACTGCTTGGCAGGGTCGAGGTGGATGCGCGCCATATAGGCGGGATCGGCCAATTTTTGCCGGCTCCCATCCCCGCTGACGATGAAGACAGCATCCGCGTCGGTAAGATCTTCCAAGGTGCCGGGGGTTCGCACGTCCACCCCTGAATAGGAGCGCGTAAACTCCGTATCAGCGCAAAGTTTTAGCTCCCAAGGGCCGCCGTAATTCGCCCCATAGGGGATTTTGACCCGCCACATAAAATCCCACGGCAGGAACAGATCAACGTCCGTAAAGCCATCAAAAGTGAGAAAGCAGATTTTCATCGCACGGTCTTTCGGTGGGAAAAGTCCCTCGTTTGTAGCGCGATCTGAAACTAATCTGTATGTACAGAAATTCTTAAATTCACTATATACAGATGATGCTTTACACCGATCTTGCTGAGAAACTCAGGGGCATTTTAGCGTCGGGGGGCATATCCCCCGGAGAGCGCTTCGTCTCCGTCCGGGCGCTGGCCCAGCGCGAAGGGGTGAGTATGCCCACCGCTGTTGCAGCCCTGCGGGTTTTGGAGGGGTTGGGCTTGATCGTTGCCCGGCCCCGCTCCGGGTACTTCGTTGCGCCTCAAGGGGGCAGCGGGCTTGCACCGACGCGGATTGTGCCGCCGAGCGTGCCTCAGGACGTCTCAATCGAAGCGCTGGCGTTACGCCTTCTCTCGCAGCGAGAAGGCATTAAAGTGCCGTTCGGGGCGGCAACCCCGGATGCTAGTTGGATGCCGCAAAAGGCCCTAACGCAAGCGCTTCAGCGGGGTGCGCGCCGGTTGAGCACGCAAGCTATAGGTTATAGCTATCCACCGGGGGATTTAGCGCTCCGCACGAAACTCGCCTATCGCTTTGCGCGCGGCGGAACCGGCCTTGGGCCAGACGAGATCATTATTACGGCGGGGGCGACCCAAGCCCTTAGCCTTGCACTGCGTGCCGTCTGCCGACCGGGGGATGTTATTGGGGTTGAGTCACCCTGTTATTTCGGCGTGCTGCTGCTGGCCCAGCAGTTGGGCCTGTCGGTGATCGAAATCCTGACCGATCCGGTGACCGGCCTTGACGTTGCAAGCCTTGCCGAGAGCTGCACCCGGCATCGGTTGTCGGCGGTGGTGGCGTCGCCTCGCGCACAGAATCCGACCGGCGCGGTTATGCCGCCCCAGCGGCGGGTTGAACTCGTAGCGCTTCTGGAAGCCGCGCAGATCCCGTTGATCGAGGATGATCTCTACGGCGATATTCAAACGGGCGAGGCCCCCAATCTGCCGTGTAAGGCCCTGGACCGATCTGGCTTAATTCTGCATATCGGCTCAATCTCTAAAACCCTCGCGCCTGGGTGGCGGGTAGGCTGGATTGCGCCGGGGCGGTTCTATGATCGGGTTCTGTCTTTACGCTATCAAGATAGCCTGGGGGGATCGCGGTTGCTAGAAACGGCGTTGGCCGATTTCATGACCGACGGCGGCTATGATCGGCATCTTGCCCGGTTTCGCGCGCGCATTGGTCGTTCGATGGAGGCGATTGTAGCGCGGGCGCGGGGAAGTTTCCCGCCGGGAACCCGGTTGCAAATCCCCCCGAGCGGCTATTTGCTGTGGATAGAACTGCCACCCACCGTGTCCGCGCTTGACGTGGCCGACCGCTTATCGCGCGAGAATATCAGTGTCAGCCCCGGCCCGCTGTTCTCCCCGTCCGGTGGGTTCGAGCACTTTTTGCGGCTCAACTGCGCGATTGAACCCAGCGCATCGGTTTTAGCGGCGCTGGATCGTATCGGGGCGATCTGCGCGCAGCGGGCAAGCGCCGCCGAAAAGATGGGTTAAGAGCGGTCGCTCTAAAGAGCCGTCCCGGTTTTCAGCCGCAGAGCGAGCGCGGCGGCGGCAAACTCCGCTACCTCCAAAAGCTGTTCCCGCGTTGCCCCCGACGCAGCGTCTGTCGCCATGCCTCGGCACAGCGCGATAACGGTTGCGGCGAGGGTTTCCGGCGATAGATCGGCGGGCAAATCGCCCTCTGCCGCGGCCCGGTGTAGCCGGGCGGTGAGGGCGCGACCTGCCAAGGTGCGCTGTTCCATCAAGGCGTCGCGCAGGCTTTGGGCGCTTTGATCGTCGGGAAGATGGGTTGTGAGCAGCAGGCAGCCCGGCGGGCGGCCCGGCTGGGTTTGCGCTTCCGCCGAGCCGCGCAACATGTCTCGGATGACTTCGGCGGCGGTTTTCTGCCCAAGCGCCCCGTCGAGAAAATTGAGATAGCACGCCCCATAGCGTTCCATGACCCGCAGGAACACCCCCTCCTTATTGCCGAAAGCGGCGTAGAGGCTTGGGCGGTTGATGCCCATCGCGTCGGTCAGATCAGTGAGCGACGTGGCCTCATAGCCCTTTTCCCAAAACACAGGCATGGCCGCATCCAACACCGTATCGGGGTCGAAAGCGCGGGGGCGTCCGGGGGAACAGGATTTAGGGGAGCAGAGCTCGGTCATGTTATTTTACCGTTCAGTACAAAAATAGCTTGCCACTCGTCTTGGGAAGGCATATCTGTACCGTACAGTAAAAAACGCGCTTCCGCCAGACCCCTGGTAGAGCCTCTCTCGAAAGACCCCCGTATCATGGCCCAGAAACTTTCCGGTAAAATCGCCCTCGTCACCGGCGGCTCGCGTGGGATCGGCGCGGCGTCGGCCAAAGCGCTGGCGGCAGAAGGCGCGACCGTTGCCCTCAGCTACAATGCCTCCGCCGCTGCTGCCGAAGCGGTTGTGGCCGAAATCAAGGCAGCGGGCGGCAAAGCCTTGGCGTTCCAGGCTGATCAAGGCGACGCGGCCCAGGTGAAAGCGCTAGTGCAAAAGGTCCACACCCAGTTCGGGCGGCTCGATATTCTGGTGAATAACGCTGGGGTGTTCGCGGGCAGCCCCGTCGATGCGCTGGATGCCGACATCGCCGCGCTCGACCGGCTTTGGGCCGTGAACGTTACCGGCGTTGTCACGGCAATCCGCACGGCGTCCCCGCTGTTGTCCGAAGGCGGTCGCATCGTCACCATCGGCTCCTGTGTGAATGTTCAGGTGCCTTTCCCCGGTA
>VYLZ01000226.1_pt1 | contig 10755 bp, 9 predicted proteins | sample 5115361 | NCBI WGS metagenome assembly VYLZ01 (sample SAMN12291805, study PRJNA351875) | freshwater metagenome | isolation source: freshwater lake | place: USA: Michigan, Sixteen Lake | collected 2013-08-07 | reverse complement strand
ACCTCTGCGGCAAAACCGCGTAGGTTGAACCTATGAAAGCTGCCGTCATCATCTACCCCGGATCGAATTGTGACCGCGATTGCAAAGTCGCTTTGGAGCGCTCCGTCGATGCGCAAGTCTCCATGGTTTGGCATAAAGAGACCAGCCTACCAGAAGGTCTGGACCTGATCATTTTGCCCGGTGGCTTTTCCTATGGCGATTATCTGCGCTGTGGCGCGATGGCGGCCCTTTCGCCTGTCACTCGCGCTGTGGTGGATGCGGCTAAAGCTGGTGTGCCTGTCTTGGGCATTTGCAACGGCTTCCAAGTCTTGTGTGAGACAGGCCTTTTGCCCGGCGCGCTCTTGCGTAATGCCAGCCTGAAATATGTCTGCAAGCCTGTCGCGCTGGAAGTCACCAATGTCGCCACCCCCTTCACCCGCGCCTTTGGCAACCGCACCGAAGCGGTCATGACCGTTGGCAATGGAGAAGGAAACTACTTCGCCGAAGACAGCGTGCTCGACGAGCTGGAGCAAGAAAACCGCGTCGCTTTCCGGTACAAGGAAGAGGTCAATGGTTCCCTGCGTCGCATCGCTGGCATTGTGGACCCAACCGGCCGCATCCTTGGCATGATGCCCCACCCAGACCGCGCGTTTGAAGCTGAACTGGGCAGTGCCGATGGGGCTTTGGTGTTCCAAAGCCTGTTGGAAGCAGCCTAGTCTGTCTTTGTTAGCCACAAAAGTGACGGGCAGGGGTCGACTCTGCCGGTTTTGCCATTAAGTCACGTCCATGGATTCGCATGCTTATAAGATTGAAACGCGCAGTGCTTGGGCCCTGGCTCAAAGCGCTGGCTTCTATACGGGCTCTGCCCTCGATATGACCGATGGCTTCATCCATCTCTCTGCTTTGGATCAAGTGCGCGCGACCTTGGCGATGTGGTTTAACGGCCAGACCGATCTAATCTTGGCCACCATTGACCTGACCCAGCTAGGCGACACCGTGGTGTGGGAAGCCTCACGCGGCGGGGCCTTGTTTCCGCACATTTATGGCCCCATTCCGATGTCTGTCGTCCAAGAAGTGATCGACTTGCCTTTGATGGGCGACGGAAGCCACGACTTGCCCGTGAGTTTCCCATGATCGATTTTTATGCCAAGGCCACGCAAGCCTTACGCGCGCTGCCAGCCGAGACAGCCCATCAAGTCACCATTGCTGGCCTGAAGACAGGCTTTGGCCCAAAGGCCAAGTCAGACCGTCCTGAAGACGCAGTCCAACTGGCTGGCCTCACCTTGCCGAACCGGATCGGGCTTGCGGCTGGCTTTGATAAGAATGCCGAAGTGCCCGACGCGATGTTGGCGGCAGGCTTTGGCTTTGTCGAATGCGGCACCGTCACGCCGCGCCCGCAGGCCGGTAATCCAAAGCCGCGCTTGTTCCGCTTGGTCGAAGATCAAGCCGTTATCAATCGCATGGGCTTTAATAATGACGGCCTGATGCACTTTGTGAACCGCTTGCGTGCCCGTGCACATCGGCCAGGTATTGTTGGCGCGAACATCGGGGCCAATAAGGACAGCGAAGACCGTATCGCGGATTATTGCGAAGGCTTGCGGCGCGTTTGGCTCCATGCCTCCTACATCACGATCAATATTTCCTCGCCCAACACACCGGGCCTGCGCGCACTGCAAACCCGCGCCGCGCTGGAAGATTTGTTGGGCCAAGTCATGGTATTGGCAGAGGCGCAAACCCGCGCCCATGGTCGCAGACCCGTCTTCTTAAAAGTCGCCCCAGACTTGGACGAAGACGAAGTGCGCGCCATTGCTGAAACCATAGTGGCGCAAAAGATTGACGCGCTGATTGTCTCCAACACTACGGTCGACCGCCCTGAACATCTTCAAGGCAAAGATAAGGGCGAACAAGGCGGCCTGTCAGGCAGACCCGTATTTGAGAAATCGACCCGCTTGTTGAAAGAGTTCAAGGCAGCGCTCGGCAATGCCATGCCCTTGATCGGCGTGGGCGGCGTTGCATCTGCCGAAGATGCACAGGCCAAGTTTGAAGCCGGTGCCGATGCGATCCAGCTTTATACGGCGCTGGTCTTTGAAGGGCCGGGCCTTGTCCAGAAGATCAAGGACGGGTTGAGGACAGGCTGAGCCCATGCGCCTCCTGCCCATCGTCCACCACCCTGACTACACGGCCGATACGCCAGACGGTCACCGCTTCCCAATGCAGAAGTTTGCGCGTCTGGCCGAAATATTGCGCCAAGATGGTTTGGTGCCACACGGCTTTGTTACGCCAGAACCTATCTCGCGGGCTGACCTGATCCGCGCTCATTCGCCCGCCTATGTCGATGCGGTTCTGGGCCGAACGCTGGACCCAGCGGCAGTCCGGCGGATCGGCTTTAGCTTGACTGATCGTGTTGTCCTTCGCGCCCAGTTGGCCACAGCAGGCACGCTTTTGGCTGCCCGTCTCGCTCTGAAAGAGGGGCTGGCCTGCAATAGTGCCGGTGGCAGCCACCATGCCCGCGCCGACCAAGGGGCGGGCTTTTGCGTCTTCAATGATGTGGCGGTCGCCGCCTCAGTTTTGCTAGCAGAAGGCGTTGTAAAACAGATTCTGGTGGTGGATTTAGACGTTCATCATGGCGATGGCACAGCGTTGATCTTTCATGGTGAACCGCGCGTCTTCACCTTCTCCATGCATTGCGACGACAATTGGCCGCTGGAAAAACCGCCTTCCGATTTGGATGTCGCTTTGCCCAAAGGGACGGGGGATGCTGGCTATCTGGCGGCATTAGATGATTGTTTGCCTGCCTTATTGGATCAGGTCTGCCCAGATTTGGTTTTCTATATTGCAGGCGTTGACCCACATCAGGACGACCGATTAGGCAAGCTCGCTTTGACCGACCAAGGCCTAATGGCCCGCGAACGCCGCGTAATCGAAGCCGTGCGCGGGCGGGCGATTCCATTGGTGACGGTCTTGGGCGGCGGCTATGGCCATGATGTGGACGCGGTCGCCCGCCGCCATAGCTTTGTGCTTCACGCGGCGGCGGATTTTTTGGTGGGGTGATTGGGGTGGGCGTCAAAGGAGCGCAACTTTTGGCACTTAGCCGCTTCCCCATTCATGGGGTATCGGCGCATGCGCCGATGTGTCCCGAAGGGACTGAAGGGGCAATTTAGACAATGCGAGGGAAAATTCTTAAAATAGTTTTTTTAAGAAAAATACTTGAAGATTTGTAAATCAAGTGACAGTTTAAGCCATGGTCAAGCCAATCCCATCACACGCAGAGCGCACAATGTGGTTTGCGTTGCGATCAGGCCGCCTTGGTGCCGTGTTCAGACGTGAGCATCAGATTGGCCCGTATCGAGCCGACTTTGCTTGCTTGAACTTAGGTCTTGTTATTGAGATGGATAGTGGGCAACATATGGCAACATCCGCCTATGACGCGCAACGCGACCGCTATTTGGTATCAGAGGGTTGGAAAGTGCTCAGGATCCTCAATATCAATTGGTTTCAAAACCCAAGTGGTACGCTTCGGGCAATAGATGAAACTTTAGAGGCGTCTCGCTTGGAGCGCATGACTATGTTTCCAAATGCTTATTCAAAAACACTTTTAAATCGGTTGAGGAAGTTATCTGAAACACCCCTTCACCGGCTTCGCCGGAGCTTCCCCATGAATGGGGAAGCGGCAGCGGAAGCAGCTGAGACACTCCGCTTCCCCATTGATGGGGAAGCTGTCCCGAAGGGACTGAAGGGGTATTAGCAGTGACCCCCACAGGCTTGGCGGCACAAGGTCCCGGATCGGCTTTCGCCGTCCGGGATAACAATTTGAATTTAGCCTAAACCCTACTCAGCCGCGACTGCGCCATAGCCCATGACGGCTTTGACTTCGAGGAACTCTTCAAGACCGAAGTCGCCCCATTCGCGGCCATTGCCTGACTGCTTATAGCCACCGAAGGGCGCGACCGTGTCGGTGCTGGCGCCATTGATGTGGATCATGCCAGCGCGGATTTGCTTGGCGACAGCGCGGGCATGGTCGAGGTTTTCGGACTGGACATAGCCCGACAGGCCATAAACTGTGTCATTCGCCATCGCGACGGCGTCTGCTTCGGAATCATAAGGGATCATGGTCAGCACAGGGCCAAAGATTTCTTCGCGTGCGATTGTGGTGTCATTGGTGTCGCTGACGAACACGGTTGGACGGACGAAATAGCCCTTGTTGAAGCCTTCAGGGCGACCCATGCCGCCAGCCACCAAGGTGGCTTCTTTCATGCCGATTTCGATCAAGGATTGGACCTTCTCGAACTGGCGGCCGTTGGCCAAGGGGCCCATGGCAAAGCGCTTGTCGCCAGCAGGATCAGCCACCACAACCGATTCCGCGGTCGCTTTGGCTACAGCGGTTGCTTCGCCGAGCTTTGCGCGCGGCACAAACATGCGGGTTGGCGCGTTGCACGACTGGCCCGAATTGGTCATGACTTGCATGACGCCGGACGAAACAGCCTTTTGAATGTCGGCATCTTCTAGAACGATATTGGGCGACTTGCCGCCCAGTTCTTGTGCGATGCGCTTTACCGTTGGCGCAGCACTCTTGGCGATTTCGATGCCTGCGCGGGTCGAACCGGTGAAGGAGACGAAATCGACCTCGTCATGGGTCGACAATACGCTGCCAACACCCGGACCATCGCCATTGACGAGGTTGAACACGCCCTTAGGCACGCCGGCTTCATGAATGATGTCGGCCAAGATCATGGCGTCGAGTGGGGCGAGTTCGGATGGCTTCAACACCATGGTGCAACCAGCCGCCAAAGCAGGGCCAACTTTGCAGCCGATTTGGTTCATCGGCCAGTTCCAAGGGGTGATCAGGCTGCAGACGCCAATGGCTTCATAGCGAATGCGGGTGTTGCCGCGCGAATGTTCCCAGGTGAATTCTTTCAGCGCATTCAAAGCACCCATCAATTGGCCGAGGCCAGCGGGGGCTTGGGCGGCTGTTGCCAGCCACATGGGCGCGCCCATTTCTTGGCTGATGGCATGGGCGATTTCAGGCAGCTTGGCCGAATAAAGCGCGATGATTTTTTCCAAGAGCGCGATGCGCTCATCATGGCTGGTTTCGGAGAAAGCCGGGAAGGCGGCGCGTGCGGCGAGGATCGCCTTTACCGCGTCTGCTTCACCACCCAAAGAGATGACGGCAATCGCTTCTTCGGTTGCCGGATTGATGACATGGTGATCGTGCGGCGTGACCGGATCAACCCAAGCGCCGTCGATGTAAAATTGTTTGCGTTCAATCATGGCAGACTCCCTTTTTGCGTCTCTCAACCCCGTTGATCGGAGCTTGTGCGTAGCGGTCCCTTCATACCAAGGTCCACACGCCATGGCGAGGGACCTACACATGAATTTTATCGCACCGGACGCCAAGGAGCCGTCAAGAAAGGGCCTAGCGGCGGCGCAGTGACCCCATCAAGCCCCGCATCAATTCCCGTCCGATGGTGGAACTGGCTTGCCGCACCATGGTTTTCATCGCAGTCTCGGCCAAGCTTTGCCGCGAGCGGCCAGAGCGCCCACGTTGGGTGCCGAAAATCATCCCCATGATCCCGCCATCGTCTTGGGCTTCTTCCACTTGACGGGTGGGCTTGGAGCGTGCGGTCTCAGGCTGTTCGAGTTCGGCTTGTTGGGCTTCAAGTTCTGCCGCTTTGCGCTCGAGGATTTCAAACGCGCTTTCGCGGTCAATTACCGCATCATAGCGCGGGCCAATGGGGCTGGCTGAGATGACGCGGGCGCGCGCCTCGGGTGAACACGGGCCAACTTGGCTCAGCGGTGGACGGATGTAAGTACGCTCCACCATCGTGGGGATACCTTTGGCGTCGAGGGTGGAGACTAAGGCTTCGCCCACGCCCAAAGCTGTGATCATATCTTCTGTCTTAAAGCCCGGGTTGGGCCGGAAGCTCTCGGCGGCGATGCGCACGGCTTTGGTTTCGCTCGGCGTATAGGCGCGCAGTGCGTGCTGAACCCGGTTACCCAATTGCGCGAGGACGGCTTCTGGAATGTCTTGCGGGTTCTGGGTCACGAAATAAATGCCCACCCCTTTCGAGCGGATCAAACGCACAACTTGTTCGATGGTATTAAGTAGCGCCTTTGGCGCGTCGCGGAATAATAAGTGGGCTTCATCGAAGAAGAACACCATTTTCGGACGGTCCATATCGCCAACTTCAGGCAATTGCTCAAACAATTCCGACAACATCCATAAGAGGAAGGTCGAGTAAAGCGTTGGGCTCTGTACCAGACGGTCTGCCGCCAGAATATTGACGATGCCCTTGCCGGATAAGTCTGTCCGCATGAAGTCACGCAGATCAAGCGCGGGCTCACCAAAGAAGCCATCAGCACCAGCTTGATCCAATTGCATGATCTTGCGCTGAAGGGCGGCAATCGATTGAGGGGTGACAAGGCCGTATTTCTTCGAAACGACGCCATCATTTTCGGCCATGAAGTCGAGGATGGCCTTGAGGTCCTTCATATCGAGGAGGAATAGGCCCTCTTCATCGGCCATCTTGAAGGCGACCGCCAGCGCACCTTCTTGCGCGTCGCTGACTTCCATCAAGCGGGCGAGCAGGGTGGGGCCCATTTCTGAAATCGTGGTGCGGATAGGGTGGCCCTTTTGGCCATAGAGGTCCCAATAGACGACCGGGGTCGACTCGCTTTTGTAGTCGGTCAAACCAATCTGTTCGGCGCGCGCTTTGAACGGGGGCGAGGGCTCCCAGGATTGGCTCATGCCCGAGAGGTCGCCTTTGATATCGGCGGCAAACACCGGCACGCCCGCGCGCGAAAATCCTTCAGCGAGGACTTGCAGTGTCACCGTCTTGCCGGTCCCTGTTGCCCCGGCCACTAAGCCATGGCGGTTGGCGCGCTTCAGCAAAAGCTCAATGGAGGCAAGTGGCTCGCCACCGGCCCCGATCAGAATGGACTCACTCATGGGTTACACCAAATCCTTCTAAATGCTCGAGAAAAGACCTGTGTTTACCTTATTGCGGTCCGATTAGCTTGTTAAGGGCAAGGGCGGGAAATTAACCGGTAACCAGCGGTCCAATCAGTCCAATTGCTGCGGCAATGGTCAGAACGCCAAACAGATTCAATGCAAAACCAATGCGCAGCATTTCAGACTGCTTGGGGGCGCCGGTTGCGAAGGCGATGGCATTGGCTGCCGTTGCGATCGGCAACATGAAGCCAAAGCTAGCAGCAAAGGTCGCCGACGCCCCAATCAAAAAGGGATCACCACCCGAACCTGCAACCATGGCGGTCAGAACTGGCAGCATGGCGGTAAGCGTGGCGACGTTTGACGCAAGTTCTGAGAGGAAGACCGTCGCTGCCACAAGGATCAAGACCACTAACAAGATCGGCAAAGCGCCAATCCCTGCCATGTGGCCGCCGATAAAGGTCGACAGGCCTGTAGCTTCCAAGGCTGCCGCCATCGACAGGCCACCGCCAAATAGGATGGCGATGCCCCAAGGGATGCGCTCGGCAACGTCCCAGCCCAGCAAGGCCTTGTTCGGGTCTGCCTTATCGCCTGCTGGTATGACAAACAAAGCAACCGCCCCCAAAATGGCGATCACCATATCGGTAAGGCCTTGTAGGCCCGGCAATTTGCTCAAGGGTTCGCGTAAGATCCAAGCGATGGCGACCGCGAGGAAAATGGCCATAACGCGTGCTTCCTTCGGGCTCATCGGGCCCAGCGCGCGGGCTTCGGCCGCGATCACCTCGCGGGCATTATTATCCCCTAAATGGGCGGGCAAACGATAGGCGAACTTAGTTAGGATCAGCCAAGCCAAGGGCACCATCACCAAGATAATTGCGACACCAATGGCCATCCATTCGGGAAAACTCAGGCCTACACCATTGGCGTCGAGCCATTTAGCCCCGATTAAATTCGTGGGCGAACCAATGGGCGTGCCGACCCCGCCAATGGACGCGCAATAGGCTACCCCCAGCACGCAAGCTGCCATCAATTTGCGCCGTTCTGGCCCTGCTGGTGCCGCTGCGGTGCACACGGCCAAGGCAATTGGCGTCATCATCAAAGCGGTGGCGGTATTGGATATCCACATCGACAGCAAAGTGGTCGCGATCATAAAGCCACCGACTATGGCGGCAGGGCTTGAACCGACAGCGGATAAGACATGGATGGCGATGCGGCGGTGCAGGCCTGATTGCTCAATAGCTGCGGCAATCATAAATCCGCCAATGAACAAAAAGATGATGGGGTCAGCATAAGGGGCCGCAGCATCGACGGGCTTTAGGACGCCAAGCAAAGGCAAGACGCCCAGCGGCAGGAGGGCGGTTGCGGCAACGGGGATCGCCTCACTCACCCACCAGACAATCATCAAGGCCAAGAGGCTTAGGGCTTTCCAAGCTTTGGGGTCGAGGCCCTCTGGGGCACCCATCCACAACATAACACCGGCAACCACCAAGCCCAAGACAAAGCCGATCTTCTGACCAAGAACCGACGTCCCGTGGCCTTCTTCGAAATCTGTCTCATGGACTGGCTGTGGCATTGGATTTCCTCAAAATGGTCACGCGTGATGACTGATAGTCAGGGTCTTAAGGCCTCGACAAGTGCGGGCGGTCTTGGCAGAGGTGAGCCATGACACACAATGATTTGATCGCCCGTGGCCAGTTGGCAGCCTCCGCCTCCTTATCAACCCTTTTGCTTGATCTGGCGCGTCACAAACGCTTGAACTTTCAGGCTGGCGGTTTGCATTTCGATTTTTCCCGCGCCCTTATTAGTCAAGCTGATTTGGATGCCCTTGTCCTCCATGCCCAAGAAATTGGACTGGAACAAGCACGATCCGATCTTTTCGCCGGGAAAGCAATCAATGTGACCGAGGATCGCGCTGTCATGCACATGGCCCTTCGTCAGCCGGACCGAGACTTTATGGCCAAGGGCGAAGCGATCAGCGCGGCCGTGCGTGTTGGCCGGGCTGCGGCAACGGCCTTTGCCAAAGCCGTTCGCGATGGCTCGATTGCGGCCAAGGATGGTCGCCCGTTCAAATCAATCGTCCATATCGGGATTGGCGGATCAGACCGCGGGCCACGCCTTGTTTATGAAGCTTTGGCCCCAACAGCGGGCAGCGACATCATTTTGCGCTTTGCCGCCAATATAGAGCCCGGTGAACTGGCTTCGGCGCTTGTTGGCCTCGATCCGCGTGAGACGTTGATCCTGTGTGTGTCGAAGACTTTCACGACGCTGGAGACTTTGGAAAACTTGAAAGCCGCCCGGGCTTGGCTGCAGGCCGCCATCGGCCCAGATGATAGCGCCCATCTGGTTGCGATCAGTGCGGCACCGGAAAAGACCAAGGCAGCCGGCTTCCGGCCTGATCGTGTGTTTGACTTCAAAGAATGGGTAGGCGGAAGATTTTCGCTTTGGTCGGCCGTCGGCCTATCGTGTGAAATCGCTTTGGGCCCTGAAGTCGTGGCAGAGATGCACGCAGGCGCGGCCGCGATGGACAATTTGTTTGAGACCACGCCGCTGGCAGAAAACCCGGTTGTTGTCGCCAGTCTGATCGGTTGGTGGAACCGCACCTGTCTGCAGTTCAAGAGCCGTGCCGTCATTCCCTATGCCAAGCGCCTGCGCCTTTTGCCGCAATTCCTGCAGCAATTGGAGATGGAGTCGAATGGCAAGTCGGTCAATCTAGATGGAGAGGGCGTTGAAACCTCTGGCCCCGTCGTTTGGGGTGCAGAAGGCACAAACGCTCAGCATGCCTTTTTCCAGCATCTGCATCAGAGCCCAGATGTCACACCGGTTGAGTTTATCGCCATCGCCCAAGATCACGAAAATGCCCCCGTTCGCACGCGCATGACCTTAGCCAATGTTTTGGCCCAAGCCGAAGCTTTGACCCATGGCAAAAGCCTCGCGTCAGTAATCGAGACCATGCAAGCCGCAGGCGCGAGCGCCGATCAGATTGATGCCATCGCGCCACACCGGGTTTTCAAAGGCAATCGCCCGTCCAGCTTTGTGCTAATGGACCGCTTGAGCCCGACCAATTTCGGGGCCTATCTGGCCTTCTGTGAGCACCGCACCTTTGTTGAAGGTAAGCTATGGGGCGTCAATTCCTTTGACCAATGGGGCGTTGAGCTGGGCAAAGTGATTGCCAGCGAGATCGACCTTGATTTGCAAAATGGCCCAAGTGACCGGCGTGATCCTGCCAGTGTGGCGATGATTGATCGGATCCGTGCTTTGCGGGCTTAGCCGAACATGACTTTCGCAGCTGCAGCCTTTACCGGCAACGTCTCAATCCCCGCATCCTTAAGGGTTGTAATCACATCCTCAAGATTCTGCGGGGTGCAGCCATAGTCTGATGGGTCTGGCCCCACATCGTGGGTGAAGAAAATAATCCAGGCGTTGCGGTCTTTGGCCTCGGCCACCAGATCGCGGACTTGGCCGATATCGTGCTGGCGGCGCTCAATCCCGATCGCGCGTAGCTCAGCGAAATCAACTCGGCCGGTGTTCAGCCCCCGATAAACACCCCTGCAGGTAAAGAATTGGCGCGCATAAAAAGCTTTAGCCGCCAAACTCACCGCGCCATAAGGATAGGCAAAGCTGGTCATCATCACGTCACCCAGCGTGTCGCGTATAAAGTTCGCATTGGCTTGCCGATCTTGATCACGCGCAATGTCCGATAGCTTGGTGACAAACGGGTGGGCAAAGGTGTGACAGGCGATCTCATGGCCCGCTTGGTGCAGGGCTAAAAGGTCATGGGCTTCATGCTGGGCGCGGTCTTCAAAGGTCTCACCGGTATGGCCACCACACAC
>VYLZ01000250.1_pt1 | contig 10765 bp, 11 predicted proteins | sample 5115361 | NCBI WGS metagenome assembly VYLZ01 (sample SAMN12291805, study PRJNA351875) | freshwater metagenome | isolation source: freshwater lake | place: USA: Michigan, Sixteen Lake | collected 2013-08-07 | reverse complement strand
AAGGGTTCTATACGACCATCAAAAGCATCCAACGAAAGCGCACCAATAACATTTGCCAAACGTTGAAGGCGCTGCGCATGAAGTGAACACCAAACACCATAGGCGCTCATAAACTGTGTTCCATTCAACAGCGCCAACCCTTCTTTGGCTCGAAAGTGGATGGCATTCCAGCTCAAAAGTTTTAAAACCTCGGCACTTGGATATACTTTTCCCAGATAATGCACTTCTCCCTTTCCTATTAAAGGGAGCGCCAGGTGCGCAAGAGGAGCCAAATCTCCTGAAGCGCCCAACGAGCCAATTTCAAAAATTCGAGGCAGAACACGCTCATTAAACATAGCGGCCAAACGCTCAACCGTTTCCAACTGAACACCGGAATGACCGTATGAAAGGGACTGAACTTTTAGAAACAACATGAGTAGAACAACCTCACGGGGCACTTCTTGTCCTGCACCGCAGGCGTGAGACATTACTAAGTTCTCCTGCAATTTCTCAAGTTGATCTTTTGGGATGTTGCGATCATACAATGAACCAAATCCGGTATTTATTCCATAGATCGGTGTGGTCGATGAGGCTATCTTTTGATCTAAGTACTCACGGCAGCGGATGATTTTCCTTTTTGAATCTTCAGATAGAGCTATTTTAGAATGGCCTTGAAGGATGCGGTCGAGGTCAGTTACCGTAATAGGCTTATCGGATATGATATATGATTCAAGGTTCATGGTTTTATGTATTCCCGCCAACACGGTACTTGGTGTTAGACACCCTCTTCATTTTCATCAAAAAATCTATTGAATCCTTTTTTAAGTAACCCCTCTTTCAAGTTTTGATCCCTCGTCCATAGTTCAGCTTCCATTTCAATGGCCAATGCTACAAAAGGTGTATCCTTCTCATCTACATCTTTACATAAATGATAGGCCGTAATAATGTGCTCCACTGCGATGAGCTCTTCGCTTACAAAATGAATTTTCTGTAAAATCTTATTTAGAAACTCAAAAATCTCTTCATCACTTGTTTTGGCTTTTTGTACAATCCGTTTCTTATGCTTGAATATCTCAACAATCAGAAAGTTAGGCGTGTAAAATTTATGCCCACTTGTCAAAAGTTTGGCTCTAGTATGAGAATCTTTTGAACGCAAAGCGGAAAAAATGATGTTTGTATCTACAATGATTGACTTCATCTGCCGCTTTTTAAAAAGCGATCTTTATTGTTTTGCCACCACTCTTTTTTGATATCTTCTCCCAAGTCAATGATGGAATCATCCATATTTACTTTTTGAGCTAGATTTTCAATACTCAATCTCTCCAGCAAATCAAATAAAAAGTCTTTATCTACAGCATTCTTATCAATACTGATTACATATCTTTTTTCTGTTGATTGGATATTTATTGCTTCCATAACCTGTTCATTTTATCGACGATACGGTTTTTTTGTTCTCTAGTGTTTGGTATAAAAATCTCAACTGCCAACTGCCAACTTTAAACAAATATCTTTCAAAATCAACTTCTCCTGCTCTCCCTTTTCCATATTCTTTAAAGTAAGCATTCCTTCTTCCATTTCATCTGAGCCAATGACAATTACAAATGGTATCTCCTTCTTGTTCGCGTAGTCCAATTGCTTTTTCAATTTAGCTACATCAGGGTAAACTTCTGTAGCGATGCCGCTTTCACGGAGTTGGTTGGCGACATGCAATGAGTAGCGCAACGTGGCATCATCAAAGTGTGCAATCATTACTGTGGAAGTCGCATGCGCTTCTTTAGGAAACAGTGATAGTTCTTCCATGGCATCGTAGAGGCGATCTACCCCAAACGAAATCCCCACACCTGAAACATCGGGCAGACCAAAGACACCCGTTAGGTTGTCATACCGACCACCACCACTTACACTGCCAATAGCCACATTATTTATTTTTACTTCAAATATGCAGCCTGTGTAATAGCTCAAGCCACGGGCAAGAGAAATATCAAACTCCACATGCAGCTCTGTTGCTCCATAGCTTTGCAGTAAGCTCAACACTTCTTCAAAATCAGCAATTCCTTTTTTTCCTTTCTCAGAATTTGAGAATTTTGACCTTAAGAAATCAATTTTCTGTTGAGTGCTGCCTTTGAAATTTAGAATAGCAAAAACCGAATCGATGCCTTTATCTTCAAATCCGCGGGAGCGCAATTCTTCTTTTACTTTTTCTTCGCCAATCTTATCCAGTTTATCAATGGCAACGAATAGAGAGGACTCGTTTTGAGAACCCGTTAATTCGGCCAAGCCAGAAAGGATTGCTCTGTGATTTAACTTGATTGTAAAATCTTTGATGCTCAGTGATTTAAAAACTTCCTTAATCATCAAAACAATCTCTGCCTCGCAGATTAATGAATCTGTTCCTACCACATCGGCATCGCATTGGTAAAACTCGCGGTAGCGTCCTTTCTGCGGTCGATCTGCCCGCCACACTGGCTGGATTTGATAGCGCTTGAAGGGGAAAGTAATTTCACCTCGATTCATCACAACGTATCGGGCAAATGGAACGGTGAGGTCGTAGCGGAGGCCTTTTTCTGAAATCTCGGACGTTAAAAGTTTCGAGTTTCTGGTTTCTAGTTTCGAGCTATCTACGTCTTTCAGATAATCACCGGAGTTCAACACCTTAAACAACAACTGATCTCCCTCCTCCCCATACTTTCCAGTCAATGTTGAAAGGTTCTCCATCGTTGGAGTCTCTAATGGCTGAAATCCATACTTCTGAAATACTTTCCGGATGTTATCAAATATAAACTGCCGCTTGGCCATTTGTGCCGGGCCGAAGTCGCGGGTGCCTTTTGGAATAGTGGGTTTGTCCATGTTATAAACCGCCAAATCTAATCAGGATTTTTCAGTTACGATGACAGTTTCCTGTTGCTAGTTTCCAGTTACGGGTTTCCGGTTTCCTAATTGTGCCGTGAGTGGTGAACTTTCTGGGAGCGTGGGGCAGGGATGGCAACGGAAAGCCCGAAGTGAGATGGATTTGCGTTTGGCCGGACTTGCAGTGGACAGCCCGGTGCCCTTGCGCCACGCAGGGCAGCCCCCCAATTACTGAAACTCAAATGGCAGAAAGAACCAGAAACCAGCAACTAGCAACTTTTTCTGCCTTGCAATCTGGAAAATGATGCTTATTTTTGCCCCTCGTTTTTTAACCATTACATCATGTCAGTTACCAGATTAAAAAGAAAGAACCGTAAAGACAAAGCCAAATCAGCTCGTAGAAGAACAGCGTTGAAGACAGAAGGCTTCAAACCAGTGGCTAAGTCGGTGGACATCGAAAAGATCAAAGAAAGCTTTAAGAAAAAAGCATAAAGAAAGGGACTGCTTTTCAGCAAGTCCCCTTTTTTTGATTCTAAAACTCAGTATTTACTCCTTATTCTTAAGATCCTGAACTTCAGCACGTATAGCTTGTGCTATGTTTTTTAGGTCTTGCATACCCTTTCTTACGCGGGTTCCTGCCGCACTATTTGCTTTGTTATAAAACTTGTCTGCATCGCCTTCTAGTGATGCGATCAATGCTTTTAGTTCATCGAATTTTTTCATTGTTACGGTGTGTTTAGTTTTTTGTGATCTATTCCTAGTGCCAAATTAGCTAAAAACCTTCAAAAACAATCAAAAAACCCAACTTTTTAAAATTTGGTCACACTTACAAGCTCTTCCTTTTTGTAAAAACCACTATCTAACTTCGTTTTTAAGGCTGAAAACGCGGTTAGCGTCTCTTCCACATCCTTCAAAGAATGTGATGCTGTGGGGATAATTCGGAACATAATCACGTCCTTGGGCACTACGGGATAGATAACCACGGAGCAGAAGATGCCGTAGTTTTCGCGCAATTCCATGGACATATTGGCTGCCTCTCCTACTCCACCTTTAAAAAGAACGGGAGTTGGTGGTGTATTTGTTTCATTGATTGCAAAGCCTCGGTCTTTTAATCCCGTTTTTATTGCCTTCATAATGGTGTGGAGATTACTGCGAAGCTCAGGATGTTTCTTTACCAACTCCAACCTTTTCATCCCGCCAATTACTAATGGCATCGGCAGGCTCTTGGCATAAATCTGTGACCGGACACTGTACCTCAAAAACTTAATAATTTTTTTGTCACCTGCTACAAAAGCACCAATGCTGGCCATTGCTTTGGCAAATGTAGAGAAGTATAAATCGATGCCGTCTTGCACGCCCTGCTCCTCTCCAACTCCAGCACCAGTGGCACCCATGGTACCGAAACCATGTGCGTCATCAACTAACAAACGGAAATTATATTTTTTCTTTAAAGCTACTACACCTTTCAGGTCGCCCATATTACCGGACATTCCAAAAACTCCTTCGGTAATTACCAAAATCCCCCCTCCAGTCTCATTCGCTAACTTGGTAGCTCGCTGCAACTGTTTTTCCAGGTTCTCCATGTTATTATGCGGGTAAACAAATCGCTTACCCATATGAAGTCGAACACCGTCAATTATACAAGCGTGCGATTCTGAGTCGTATACAATTACATCTTTGCGATCGACCAACGCATCAATAATTGACAGAACGCCTTGATATCCAAAGTTCAATAACATCGCATCTTCTTTGGATACAAAATCAGCCAACTGCTTTTCAAACTCTAAGTGATACACCGAATTACCAGACATCATGCGTGCCCCCATCGGAGACGCCAGTCCAAACTGCGCAGCCGAATCTGCATCTGCCTTACGAACCTCAGGGTGGTTGGCCAAGCCCAAATAGTTGTTTAAACTCCAGTTTAAAACAGTCTTTCCATTAAACTTCATGCGCGGGCCTATTTCGCCCTCCAATTTGGGGAAGAAGAAATAATCGTCAGGTAAGTGAGAATACTTGGCCAACGGGCCTTCTTCCATGCGGAGTTTTTCAAATAAATCAACCATTCTTTTTTCGTTTTCGGTTATAAGATACTTTACATTTAAGCCCTAAGATGTATTTGTTATTGACTAGAACTTTAAAGTGGCGCAAAAATAAGAAAATTAGATGGCAAAAATTCATAAACTTCTCAATACAAAGTTGCTTAGTCCTTGCTTAGCATAAGCACCTTTTAAATGCAGGCTAGGCAGCTCGTAAATGGCATTGGAAAACAAAGCCAAACGATCAATTAATTTTTTAACTTTGGCTTGACCGTTTCGAAAAACAATCACCTCCTCATTTTCTATCGAATATGATAACGAAGACCCAACTCAAGCAATCCATTGACAACTTACCAGAGAAATTCACACTGGATGAATTGATGGACAAGATTATCTTAATTGATAAGATTGAAAGGGGCAACGATCAATCGGAAAAAGGGGAGACATTTTCTGAGGAAGAACTTGATGTTGAACTGGCAAAATGGTTCAAATAAAGTGGACAAAATTGGCCGTGAATGATCTAAAGGGAATTTATGCCTACATCTCACTAGACTCCGAGAAATATGCAAAAATTCAGGTACTCAGAATCCGAAATAGAACAAGCATCCTTAGTAAACATCCCTTAGCTGGGAAACCCGTAAAAGAATACGAAAGCAGTACTTACAGAGAGATTAACGAAGGACGCTACAGAATTATTTATAAAGTCATTAATAAAACCCGAGTTGATATTTTAACAATTCATCATTCAGCAAGAATGCTATCCGGAAAGGTAATTGAGTAATCCAAATGAAAAAAATTCATAAACTTCTCATCGCTAATCGCGGGGAAATAGCGCTTCGGATTATGAGGAGTGCCAAAGAAATGGGAATAAAAACGGTTGCCGTTTTTAGTGAGGCGGATCGGAATGCATTACACGTGCGATTTGCCGATGAGGCATATTGTATTGGCCCTCCGCCCTCGTCCGAATCTTACCTGCGAAAGGACAAGATTATTGAGGTTGCGAAAAAATCAGGGGCAGACGCCATTCATCCTGGGTATGGATTCCTTTCGGAGAATGAAGAATTTGCTGATTTGGTAAAAAAGGAGGGTCTCATCTTTATCGGACCCTCGGCCAAATCCATGGAAACCATGGGCGACAAATTGGCAGCAAAGGAGGCTGTTTCAAAATTCAATGTGCCGTTGGTACCCGGTACCAAAACAGCAATTACAGATATCGCGGAAGCAAAAGACATTGCAAAAAAGATTGGTTATCCGATTCTAATTAAAGCCAGCGCGGGTGGCGGTGGTAAAGGGATGCGGGTAGTAGAGAATGAGGCGGATTTTCAAAATCAAATGGAACGTGCCATCAGCGAATCAACCTCTGCGTTCGGGGATGGATCGGTGTTTATCGAGAAGTATATTATGAAACCCCGCCATATTGAATTCCAGATTTTGGGAGATCAACATGGAAATGTGGTTCATTTATTTGATCGCGAGTGTTCCATCCAACGAAGACATCAGAAAGTAGTTGAGGAAGCGCCCTCTTCTGTGTTGACTCCAGAGCTTAGAAAAAAAATGGGAGAGGCAGCCGTAAACGCAGCGAAAGCGGCTAACTATTACAATGCGGGCACCATCGAGTTTATTCTTGATGAAGACATGAGCTTCTATTTCTTAGAGATGAACACGCGCCTCCAGGTAGAACACCCCGTCACCGAAATGATCACCGGATTGGATCTCGTAAAGTTGCAAATCAAAATAGCAGAAGGAGAGAAACTCCCATTCACGCAAGAAGACCTGGGCATCCACGGACACGCCATTGAAGTGCGGGTGTGTGCAGAAGACCCTACGAATAATTTTTTGCCCGATATAGGAACATTGCAAACCTATCGCGTGCCGCAAGGACATGGTGTACGAGTAGATGGAGGTTTTGAAGAGGGGATGACTATTCCGGTCCAGTATGATCCGTTGTTGGCCAAACTAGTGGTGCACGCAGAAACACGCGAATTGGCCATGGATAAAATGAAACGAGCCATAGAGGATTTTGAAATAAGCGGGGTTGCCACTACACTGGGCTTTGGTCATTTTGTGATGGGGCATGAGGCTTTCCGTTCTGGCAACTTCAATACCCGATTTATTGAAAATCATTTCAAACCTGAATATTTGAACACTAAGGAAGACCCTGTTGAGGAACTTCTTGCTGCGGCCTTTGCTGTCGAGGTAATCAATGCATCTAAAGCTGAAGTGTCTACCGAGGCAACGCAATCAACCACTACCAGCAAATGGAGAAAAAATAGGTTGTAGAGATGGCAGAAATAAAACCTATTCGGGCTTGGCGATATGCGTCAACACTCGGTATCAACATAGAAGACGTAACCGCGCCCTTGTTTGATGTAGTCTCTGACAAACAGCGAGAAAAACTCTACGAAAATCCACTTAACTCTATTCACCTGTCGGTACCACAGGGTTCACATCCTGCTGAAAAAGCAAAACAATTGCTCAGCCGGTGGAAAGCAAATGAAACGATTCAGCAAGATGTGATTCCGGGAATTTATGTGTACTACCAATATTTTAAGTTAGCAGGCTCGTCAAAAGATTTTTGTCGAAAAGGGTTTGTTAGCCACATTCGGGCATACGACTGGAAAGAGAATGTTATCCTTCGCCATGAGAACACCATTCCCAAAGCGGTAAATGACCGAGTCGAACTATTGGAAAAAACAGAGCTTCATGTGAGCCCAACCCATGGGCTATACACAGATCCTACGTTTGAACTTGAAGTCTATATGGATGAAGCAATCCAGATGCCCATCTACGAAACGGAGGATTACCAGGGAGTACGTGATGTGCTTGCGGTAATCCACGATGCAAAAATCATCCAACGATTCATCGATGTGATCGCTCCATTAAAAATTATTTTAGCCGATGGTCATCATCGATATGAGAGCTCATTGGAACTAAAACATCGCCTCGAAAAAGCAAATCCGAATCCGACAGGACAAGAAGGTTATCATTTTCATTTGATGTACTTGACTAATACGGAAGCGGGCGACCTGCGCATTCTGCCCACCCATCGCCTGATCGATGGAATAAAAGGTTTTAATGAAACTGAGGTTATCAATAAATTATCGACAGACTTTGAAGTCAAAGTAATTGAAAACCCAGATTCGCTTCATGAAATCATCATGGGGAAAAAATGGGCCTTTGGGATCATTCTGAAAAACCACGCCTTGAAGATTCGGCTGAAACCAGAAGCCATCTATCAAATGACGTGGCATTTTCCGGATGAAATAAAGAACCTTGATCTGACAGTACTGCATTATTTCATTATCGAACGGATTCTTGGGATTCCTGGTAAAGACCAACGCGGTTCTGACAACATTTCCTTTGAGCGGAATTTTTCGGTTTGTCTGGCAAAAGTGAATCAAGGTGAGCAACAAATGGCTATCATCACACAAGAAGTGAGCATCGAAGAGATCAAGAAAGTGTGTGCCAGTGGATATACAATGCCTCAAAAGTCAACCTATTTCTATCCTAAAGTGATTAGCGGTTTCCTGTTTAGTTCTATTAAAGAAGATGAATTTCAAACCACCTCTTATTGTCCGTTTTGAACTTATAGATCAAAATTTCTATTTTTAGGTATATGGAAACAAATCTACTTTCAAGGATTACATTAAATCCTGCAGTTTGTCACGGTAAACCAACTATCAGAAACACTCGATACATGGTAGAAAGTATATTAGAGTATTTGGCTGGTGGAGACACGATTAGTGACCTGATTAAGTCTTTCCCAGATCTCAATGAATCCGATATTCTTGCATGCATTGCTTATGCAAATCGAGTTATGAAAATGAAGGGAGCGATTCCAGAAGCTGAATGAATAGATGAATTTTTTAGTTGACGCCCAACTTCCTTTTGGTTTGAGTGTTTTGTTCACCGAGAAAGGACATGACTCAGTACATACTTCTCAGCTCCCCGACAAAAATCTGACTACTGACAATACTATTCGAATCTTATCGATACAAGAAAAGCGAATTGTAGTTATTAAGGATAGTGACTTTTTCGATTCTTATATCTTGAAAAAAGAGCCGTTCAAAGTTGTTTTTGTAAGAACTGGAAATCAAAAAACAAGTGTACTCACCAATCTATTTGCGCGCAAATTTGATCAAATTATAAAAAGCTTGGAACATGGTGGGTTGGTCGAAGTGACCATGGAACATGTAAAAATTCTTTACTAGTCAATGAACGCTCCAAAACGCCCCCTTATTCTCGCTTCTAGTTCACCACGCAGGCAATTTCTTCTGAAAGAAGCTGGCTTTGTATTCACCATTGACTCACCCGATATTGATGAATCATTTCCAGCTTCAATGCCACATGACCAGGTACCTATCTATTTGGCGGAAAAAAAAGCGAGAGCACTTTCAGCCAAAATCAACGATGAGATTGTCATTGCTGCAGATACAGTTGTGATACTGGGTGATCAAATACTCAACAAGCCAGCAAATAGAGAAGACGCAATCCAAATGGTAAGCCTCTTGAGTGGTGCAACCCATCGAGTTATCACAGCTGTCTGCTTGTTAAGCCAAACCAAAATGGTGTCATTTGACGACCGTACAGAAGTAAGTTTTGCGAAGCTGACCGCTGATGAGATTGAATTTTATATTGACACCTATAAACCTTTTGACAAAGCAGGATCTTACGGTGCACAAGACTGGTTGGGAATGGTGGGTATAGAAAGAATCAATGGAAGCTACTTCAATGTAATGGGTCTTCCCATGCATAAAGTCTACCAGCAGCTTATCCAATTCTAAAACTCATTGCAGCAGTTTTTGTCCATTCGCAAAAGGCATCAGAACTTGTTAACTTTGCTCATTCAATTTTTGTAGACAAGAAAGATGAGAAGAATCAGGAAAGTACATTTTGCGCTAATGGCATTGGTTTTACTTTGTGTATTGGCTTTTTCTCCTGCCGACCGCTATTTCGAAATCGCCAAGAACATTGACATTTTCGCCTCCTTGTTTAAGGAAGTAAACAAGCTTTACGTAGACGACATCAGTCCAACGAAAATCGCTCACACCGGAATCGATCAAATGCTTAACTCACTTGATCCTTATACCAATTACATTTCCGAAGACCAAGTAGAAGACTATCGAACACAGAATACGGGACAATATGGTGGCATTGGAGCTTTGACGAGGGTATTTAACAAAAAGACAATGGTAACCATGGTGTACGCGGACTATCCAGCGTACAAAAACGGTCTTCGAATAGGAGATGAAGTGATAAAAATGGATGGTATAGAGCTTTCCAAGTTATCTCTGGAAGAAGCGAATCACCTCATGCGAGGACAAGTGGGGCCATTCGATCTTGAGTTTAAGAGAGAAAAAATAAAGATCAACAATGTCCCTTACTCAGGCATGCTGGCCGATGATGTGGGTTATATCCAGCTGACCGAATTTACACCTGATGCCGGTAAAGAAGTAAAAGCCGCACTAGTTGATTTAAAAGAAAAAGGTGCAAAAAATATCATACTTGACTTGCGAGGAAATCCAGGTGGTCTTCTGTTTGAAGCGGTCAATATATGCAATCTCTTTGTCCCCAAAGGCAAAAAAATTGTCGACACAAAGGGCAAGCTGGCAGAACACAATGTGACGTACGAAACCTTAAATAACCCTGTGGATACTGATATCCCAGTTGTAGTATTGATTAATCGTGGTAGTGCTTCAGCATCTGAGATTGTGGCGGGCACACTACAGGACTACGACAGGGCTGTCATAGTCGGTGAACGGTCATTTGGAAAAGGTCTGGTTCAACTGAGCAGACCACTCCCTTATCATGCGCAGGTAAAAATTACCACTGCCAAATATTATACTCCTACGGGCAGGTGCATTCAAGTTTTAGACTATACACACCGGAGAGAAGATGGCAGT
>VYLZ01000318.1_pt1 | contig 10827 bp, 8 predicted proteins | sample 5115361 | NCBI WGS metagenome assembly VYLZ01 (sample SAMN12291805, study PRJNA351875) | freshwater metagenome | isolation source: freshwater lake | place: USA: Michigan, Sixteen Lake | collected 2013-08-07 | reverse complement strand
AAACTAATAAAACGGAGAGGCTATGGCTTTAGAAACTTTCAGAATTTTTGGGTTAGAAGTATGTTGTCTTGGCATCTTGTCTGTTGATTTAGCATAAAGGGTAACGAAGAGCCTGATTTCTTTTTGTTTTTCCCGATTTATCTCGATCATCTGTTCTGCTAAGTATGCCAGAATATCATGGACTATATCAGTTTCCTCTCTCCTAATATGCTCCTCGATTTTCTTTAATATCTCTTGCTTTTTTTGATAACTTTTAATAAGTTTCTCTAAGCACTGTTGACGGCGATCTTTAGCTGTGGTAAAAGATATTTTAGGAATAAAAATTACGTTTAGTTCGTAGGCATTAACATGATTAGTGGTACTTGTAAGGCTGAATCTCCATTCCGATAATTTTGAATTTAAAAAAGCTAGAACTGTTTCTAGTTTATATTGTGTATCTACAATATAACCAACTGTGTCAGAACAAAAAAATCCCTCTTGAATAGTTGTTGCTATTATCCGTCGATAATTATCGATTGCTGCACCTCTTTGATAGGCGATTCTTCTCTTTAAATGATCGTATGCTTTAACTTCTTTATTTGTACCACGTTTTTCAAGGAATTTTGTTTTATTTAAATACACTGGGTTTCCTTGTTTTGGCTTTTCGTAAAACTCATAACGACCTATATGCGCTCCACGAAGAACTATTTCACCTGGAGGATCATCTGATATAAATTCTTTGAATTGCTGATTGAACATAATCTCTCCAGGAGTCGGATAACCAATGGTTTTAAATAAAACACATCTAGGATTTTCACATAGGTTTAATAACAACTTCCAAGACTCCTGATTGACTGTTGGTATAGATAAATTATCAGGATCAAATTTATCAATTTTTTCAGCATTAGCATAATATCGACGAGAATATTCTAGAATATCTTTGCCGTCATGAGTTCTCATCGAGAAATCTAGTGGTAATATGCCATTAAAAAGAACATACACACAAGTGGATAATTTTGCTTCACGAAAAACCCGATTATTGGGGTCGTCTTTTTGCGGAAAAGCTTCAATACATATCAAACTGGTTTTTTGTAAAAGCTTACGTCTTAACTCAAATGTAAAACGATCACCTAGCAGTGACATAGGAACAATAAAGCTATGATAGCCATTTTTCTTAGCGAGACTTATAGCTTTGGCAACAAATAAACGATATAAGTTAACTCTAAATGCTCTAGCTTCTTTATAAATTTCTGTATTATCTACAAATTGTTTTTCGTCAATTACTCTACCGAGAGCGGATGGAGGATTACCGATAACTGCATCAAAACCGGGGTTATCTTTCCAAGAAGCGGAATCAAGATCGATAAAAACTTCGGGAAATTCCAGATCCCAGTGAAAAAAGTGCTTATCTTTATATAAACTAGCTGCTTGGTCTAAAATTCGTTGGTCTGATGGGGGTAACTTATCCCAATTAATTGCCGATATATTGCCACCGTAACGCTGCAGAAACTCGATAGCAGTTTTAACCCCAAAAAAGCGAGAGAGGAAAACATCTAATAAACGCTTGTAGGGTTTAGCTTGACTATCAAAATCACGGAATAACTGTTCACTTGCTTCCACTTCTGCAAAAGTCGCATCGCTGAGGGTACTAATTCCCCGCATAATTTCCGCGGCCCGAAGTAACCCGACAAAAGGGCCGGTTAAAAGAGTTAATTGACCACTTTCTTCCTCGATCATAGCGGCTTCTGCGTCCTTGGCGGTAGTTCCGATCAGAGAGTTACCACAACGTAAATGATGATCCAAAAAACTCAAAGGTGCGCCCACTGTGAAAGAATGTAACCAGAGACTAACCTTGGCCAATTCTACGGCCATCGGATTGATATCTACCCCATAAATACAGCGCTTCATCACCACTCTTTGTAATAACTGCGTTGGTTCAAGGGTGGGAGAATCGAGAATAATTCCCTGTTGTCGGAGATTGTCGATAATATTTTTTCGGGTGGTTTCCAACATGGTTAAAACGGGATTATCTTCGGGATAAAGATTGAGAATCTGGATTAACTCATCGGTGAGATAGTCCACTGCTTCCACTAAAAAATGTCCGCTGCCCATGGCGGGGTCACAGAGTTTAAGATCAAGTAAGGTGGTGATCGCTTTTTTTTCTAAGCGTTGTAGCTCTTTTTGTAATCCCTGCTGACTGAGATTTCCTAAACGTCTATCGGCACTTTCTTGTCTTCGGGTGGCGATTTCTGTCATTAAATCCCCGAACTGTTGCGCTCTTTGCTCTAAAATTGGTTTGAGGGTATGACTGACAATATATTTAACAATGTAATCGGGAGTGTAATAGGAACCGGTGGCTTTTCTTTCCCCCCGATCATTTTCCAGATGTACCGATTCCCCCTCAATCACGATGCGATATTCCAGTAATCCTTCGTAAATTGATCCTAACTGTCGCACACCCAAAAAACTATAGTCGATCGGCTGTCCCTCAAAACGTGCTAACTTGTCTAAGATGGGCGCTAAAACCGCATCGGATAACTTATATTGACCGAGAAAACAATTCACCCGGCCTTCTTCCATATCAAATAAACCCCCGTTGTAACGAGGTACGGCTAAATTAGCATCCCCTCGATCGACAATGCGAAATAAACTGAGGAGAGCATCGTATATTCCCGTCGAGGTACGACTAAAGACCTGCTGACGATCGATTTTAACGGCAATTTCTCGCGTCTTTTGCAATAAGCTATAATCGCGATAGTCTCCCCTCACCGGCAGCAAGTCCCGCGCTTCCGCGTAGAGAAGAAATAATAATTTATACAGCAAGGATAAACTCGCCTCATACAATAAGTCTGGCTGTATGTCTGTATTTAATGATACAAAACCTTTAGAAATATCGGGAAAAATGCGATCGAAGACTAACTCTTTTAACTCGTTACCCACTCTGGTGGCATAGGTGGTACTTCCCTCCCGGACGCGTTCAAGGAAATTCTGACCGTGAATATCCTTAATAAAAGCCTCTTGACGGAAAAATAACCAGAAATACCGAAATTTTTGCCGATCTCCCCCTTCTAATAGTTCCATCAAATCTACCAGATAAAATTCCGTGGCAGTGGAGGACGCTTGACGGTAATATAAGCGCCATTCCCGACCATTGGTGAGAATACCCCAATCTACTCCCGTCCCCGTCAGGTAATTGGTGATCTGAAAGGAAGGATTACTATTTTTCCAGATATCTCGCTGATCATTCTTAGAAACGTCACTAAGAGAACGTTGCCAGTATTTGGCCTCAGCGATCGCTAAAACTTGACGATAAAAGGCTTTTTCATTATTCTGGAGAGCATAGGCTTGATAACGGTCATTTTCTCTGGCAAATAGAGCATAATCTGGCCTTTCTGACCTTCCTTTTCCTCTACTGCTTACCTGCGGTATATAACTAAAACCGAGAATTTCTAGAATCGGTTGTATTAATTCTGCTTCCGTTTGCGCTTCGTTAAGAGTCGGCAAAATCGCCTTTTTTTGTTGATAAAGACTCTCTAAGCGGCAAAATGCCACTGATACATCCTCTTGCCATTCCCCAGAATCCGGCAGCCGATGCTCAAGATAGTGTTGAGAAAAAAGTGGTTTATTGCCCGTTTGTCCTGACATGGCCGATTATCCTAGCATTGAGGGTATCTAGCCTAAAAATGAAGGGTTCGCAGGCAGGCACGGATTCCCATTATACAAGAAGTATAAGGCAAGTCTCCGATTTTGTCAAGGGTTTTGGCCAAAAAAAAATCGCCAAGACTTACCACAGCCGCAGGCGTAACTTATAGTCATTTCAGATAAGTCTGATACAGTCTAGACCGACAAAACCCTGATGAAATCTGGGATTGATATTCTCAATCTTAATTGAAATGACTATACTAATGGGGATGAAAATTAAAATTCTTCTGATTTCAAGCTAAGGACTAGACTGAGGATGAAGAAATTGATGATAGTTCCCTGAATGTGATTAAAGCGAGTCGCAGTGAATACGCTCAGTCTAAAGAGAGAAAAAAACGGAATCAAGAGAACATCCCTGTGCATAGTTTTCGGACTTTATTGGAGGACGTGGGGACGATTTGCTTGCATACAGTAGAATGTACGATTAGAGAGGGAAGTTATCGTTTTTCTAAGATAACTAGACCGACTTCTCGGCAACAAAAGGCGTTAGATTTATTGGGAGTTTATTTAATTTGTACCCAGTAAAGGGGCATCGGAAATTCTTTTAATCCCTCCCACAGCAAAGGTTACGACCATTTGTCAATGGGGGAGTCTGGAAATACCCCCCTCAATTGACTGAATGAAGGGGAAATTTACCGTATTTTTGTGGGCAATTTAGCCGACTTTTGTGGTTTCTTTTGTGGTGGATTGGGAGGGTTTGAGTTTGCGCTTGAGGGTTGAAGCTGCGCCGAGAGCACCGAGGGCAACCAGCCCAAGAAGAGAATTGGGTTCGGGAACCGCTTTCATCGTCAGTGGCCCAGCTTTGACTAGACTACCTTCCATGGGTGTTAACTCAAGGAAGATGGGTTTGACGGTGAAAAACTCACCCGAGAAGATGGGTTTGACGGTGAAAAACTCACCCGAGCCAAAGTAGTATTTATCGCGGGGTGTGGGAGCAGGGAAAATGAATTCGCCAGGTGCTGGCACGAAGGGCAGCACCTGCTCTCCAGGGGTGATCCCCGGCTCCACCACACCTACACCACTAAAGGCAAGGAGAAAGGTGGGCAAGTCATCGGCCGGGGTGTTCTTCCACCTCCACCAAAAGTCGGGTGCAAATTCCTCAACTACTGGCAAACCTATTGATAGATCAACTGGCTCCTCTGGAGCAACCGGCTCCTCTGATAGATCAACTGGCTCCTCTGGAGCAACCGGCTCCTCTGATAGATCAACCGGCTCCTCTGGAGCAACCGGCTCCTCTGGTGGGATATAGCTTGAATTCGTGGACTGACCGAAGGACCATACATCCGGCTTAAGCTTCTCTATCGCGGCTTGGGCATCGGCGAGATTAGCAGCCGCTCCATAGAAGATATTGAAAGTGCGGGACTCACCCGGGGCCAGATCACCAAAGGCAAAATCAAAGACGGAACCTTGGTCTGCCGGTCCTTTTTGGAAGAAATCGACATTGATGAAATTTCCACCCGCGTAAGTGCGCGGATCTGAACTTGCGAAGCCGTTGTTGCTGGCAAAGCGCACCTTGCCACCGGCGGATTCAAGATTGCTTTCCACCCCAAAGTGGCTCACATACTCATTAAACTCAGTGGCTGGCACATCCCAATCCATCACGCGGCGATAAACCACATCAGTAACTGTTTCCGTGCCGCTGTTTGTGATGGTGACGTTGCCTTGAAACACATTGGGGACTAAGGAAACACCGTAGAAGTGCCCAATGTCAACGGGATAGTCGGCCAATTGAATGAAAGAGGAGGCTGTTGTGGTCGTGGAACCAAAAGTCCCGCCCTTCAGCCCTCCGCTGCCTGAAGATTGATTCACCCAACCAGCGACGCGGCTGCCAAACGGATCAGTGACAGCCACGCCCCATCCTTCACAGAGACAACCCGGGGAGGTGGCATCCCGCCAGGTTCCATCGGTGAAGCGATAGGACAAGCCTGTCGCCCCTGCATTGACAGGACTGAAGCCTAATGGATCTGAAAAATTCAGATGACCGGCATCATTGACGCCAAGAGCGACGGAGGCCAGAGATGGATCGGCATTGTTAAAGATCACTGCCCCTACCTGTTGTGCCTGAGCCACTTGCGGTGACAAGGCATTAAGACCAGTCGCCAGTCCAAGTGCGGCGCTTGCAAGCAACGAATTAGACAAGTTATTAATATTCATGAGAAACTAAAGGATTTTTACAAGTGGGAACGCTATCCTCGCAGCTGGGTCAGCCAGCTTATGCGGGGAAGATAATGAAATTTTGCCCCCTTCCCTCTGAAATATATCCCAGAATAAATATAATTTAATAAATCTTTACATTCCTCTCTCCGACCAGCGACTCACCAAGACTTTATCCTCTTGTTGCCAGAAGACCTTATCGGTCTATACCGTTTTTAAATGTACGAATCAAGGGTTCGCAGGCAGGCACGGATTCCCATTATACAAGAAGTATAGGGCAAGTCTCCGATTTTGTCAAGGGTTTTGGCCAAAAAAAAATCGCCTCTGGGAGGCGGGGGTGAAAGGTATCACCCCAACAGAAATATTAAACGCCAAAAGACTTACCACAGCCGCAGGTTTGACTGGCGTTGGGATTAGTGAATTGGAAACCACCGCCGATCATCGCGTTGCTGTAATCTAACATGAGACCGTAGAGATAGAGCAGACTTTTTTTATCAGAGACAATTTTAAAGCCATCGTAATCGAAAACCTCATCTTGAGGGCCAATATTGCTAGGATGCTCAAAATCCATCATATAGGACATTCCCGAACAACCACCTTGACGCACACCCACGCGCAGACATAAATCCTTGCCCTGTTGCTCTTTGAGCATGGTAAGGTGTTTGAGGGCAGCCTCACTGAGTAAAATTCCTTTTTCTTGAGTCTGAGTAGCTTGTGTCATTTTTAGCAGGAACTCCTAAACGCAGTTGAAGGGGATAGATACAATTTTGCCTTCTTCTGTCCATCTTAACGATAGTTGAGGGCTGATGACTGGATTACTGTTGACTTTTCCCGGTCTCGCAGGAGTTATAGGGCAAAAAAAGCAAAAAACTGGGATTATTAATTAAATAGCGTTGCCAGAGACGACTAGGTTCTTAAAACAAACCATAGAGCCATTCTCAGCCGATTTTCGTCACCCAGCCGGGTGCTTGAGACAATTCGCCTTCCCTGGGGGGACGAAAATCAAATCAGGAAAACACTGCTTTGAGGATGCCGAAAAAGCAGCCAGAAAATATCAAAAGAAATTCACCTTTCTAAGCGGAGATTAGCGCCACTGCTATCGGTGCGATAAACCCAAGTTTTTTGCTTATCAGTCAGAATAATTCGCCATCCTTGCACCAGTGCTTGGGTACAGAATTCTCCCGGTTTAGCTAATCCTAAACAACCATCGGGCCAGGTTTGTGGTTGTGCTGCTTGAATTTGCAAGCGATTAACGGATATATTGGTTTTCCGACTCAAATCTTGACGGGTAGCGGCGATGACCGAATTAGGTGGCTCAGGAGATGCTAAACTAGGTGGTGCTAAGAGGAGAGAAAGCAGGCTAATTAGCATTAAAGTGCCAGTTGATACCCGAACAATTCTCGTTTTACCGATTGGTACTTGCTGGCTTTGGCTAAAATTTTTTCTAGATATCATCTTTAGTCCTGTCTCTTTCCTGGGAGTGATAGTCTGAGCGAATCTTCCTGTTTATAACCAGTGTAACCGATACTATGTTCCCTCTCTGGTTTTCGAGCAGAAGCAGCAGTCACTCTCAGTTTTCGTTGCCATCTCCTGAAAACTTCCGTCTCTTTAAGTGGCGATGGCGATTAAAATAGATGAGTATGAACTATCTTAGATGGATGGACTTATGTTATCTTTTTTCCTCCGTTGGTTGATTACCGCCGTCTCTTTATTGATTACAGCGCGAATAGTACCCGGTATAGAAATTAAAGATTTTACCGTGGCTTTGATAGCTGCTGTCGCTTTGGGTTTAATTAATGCTATCATTAGACCCCTGTTGATTCTTTTTACCCTGCCTTTAACTATTTTGACCCTAGGGTTATTTATTTTTGTGGTCAATGCCATTTCCTTTTCTTTAGCCTCCTATTTTATCAGTGGCTTTGAGGTAAAATCATTTTTTGCCGCTTTATTCGGTTCGATCGTGGTTTCGATCATTTCAGGAGTTTTAAATGGTTTTTTCGTTGACTAAAGTGGGCAATAATTCGTTTGTTTAAAACAGCTTGACTTACTCTGATCTAGAGACGTTGATTATAACAACGTCTCTCTAGTTTTTGGTAAATAGCGATAGTTTTTATTTGAGAATCAGGGAATTAAATTGACAAAAAGATTGACAAAAATTATCGTTTGTGTTAAACAAGTTATATCGATTATTTACCAGAGGGCTTTAGGGTATGTTTATTATTTTATGTATGAGATCGCTTAGAACTACACCCAGAAAATCTCTACGGATTTACCGTGGCTTTTGTCGTTAAAAATCAGGAAAATTTAATCCCCAAATTTCCATATCAAGCACCGAGAGCAAGTTCAATTACTATTAGAATAGTAACTTTTTGTGAAGATTTGGCTAACCGGGATGATCCGATCAGACAAAACAAATATAATCATCTTAATTAGATGACTAATGAGCTTTCTCGATCATCTTTCCAGACAGCATAACTGCAAGAGTGTAGAAGGGAATTGTTGAGCTAAGGAGATTAACTAATCTCAAGTCAATTTTTCTTGTCTGTGTTAGCTTGAGAGACACAATCATCGCAGCAAAAGTTTTTTCATTCAATTTAGAGGTTTTAAAATGACTAACAATCAGGAAAATCTTAGCAAAGAAAACAAAATTTATACAGTTCTCAGTATCGGTCAAAGAGGAGCAGGAAAAACAGTTTTCCTAGCGGCATCTTATCAGACTTTCAAAAATCAAGCAACTTCGGGAAATCTGGCTAATATTGTCTTCAGATCTCAAGAGGAAGAAAGCGAAGAAGATATTGAAAAAATTCTCAATTATGTCGCTAGAACAGGTCAATATCCCCCCGCCACTTTAAAAATCAGTAACTTTGATTTTAGTTTAGAGAAAAAAAGCGGTGATCGATCGGATAAAATAGCGACAATTCGCTGGTGGGATATACCGGGAGAAAGTTGTCAAATCTATAATTTAGCCTTTGTCAATATGGCTTTACAGGCTAATGCTTGTTTACTGTTTTTAGAAGCAGCAAGTTTATTAAATGATTCAGACAAGCATAATAATTACCTGAAAATTTTTCAAACCTTGATCGAGATAATTAACCATAATAAAACTAGGTTTAATTTAGGCATTATTATCAGCAAATGCGATCTAGTTGTCTCTGACCAAAAATGCTGGCAAAACCTACAATTAAAAGTCAAAGAATTAGAGCAAAAACTGCGAGAGCAAAAAGTTAATCACCGTTTTTTTTACTCAACAGTTTTAATTGATTCCCAGCAAGGCACACTGCAAGCAAATCAAGCTTTAGACTCCCTATCTTGGTTATTGTCTCAAATCGATCAACAACTGGTAAACTTTTCCTAAATGACCAGCACTATATCCGATCCATTTGCAGCAAGATTAGTAAAAAAATCTCTCAAAAATCTGCTGACTGCCTTATAACAGTCATCTTAATGGTGAGGTGTGAAGTTTTCGTTTTGGGGAGTCGGCACCAAATTAGGTGACAGTTCATCTTGAGGAGAAATGCCGTCAAATATCTCCCCAAAAACTAGAAACAAGACACAATTGTGTTAAAATTATTTATAACAGCGCACAGGAGCGCTTAAAGGTTACAGATCATGTCCTTGATCGTTGAACAACTGATTTATAGCAGTTTCTCACAACTGGGATTTAAATATATCGCTAGTGTCAATGTCCCCCTAGGGATTCAACAGTTTTTTTATCAACATATAGTCTCTCAGTTATGGGACACCTATAATCCTCCAGACAGGAAATTTAAAGGAGTCTATATCTATCAAATTGACTCCCATAACACCCTCTTTGGTTGGTTAATTAACGATGGCAAGGACGAATTTGGTCGTGGGGACATCCCCTACTTTCATTGTTATTATTTACAGAAACTACTCGACTCGAAACAACTGTTTAAAATCCTTGCCTGTCTAGAAGCAGGCCCCCTAAAACGTATTTCCAGAGATGAGGCTAAAATCTCCCTTGACCCCGTAATTTTAGCCGACAATTATCAGGCAAATGCCTTTGAATTAGGGATTAAACTTTCTAAAGATATTCGTCTGTTTAGCCACCGGCAACTGCGGGAAGAAAAACCCCTGCAATGGTTTATCTCCTCGAAAGAAACCAAAGAACGACAAAAACCCACCGATAATAACTATGATAACTCTAAAAATACCTTACCTAGGGAACCAAATTATCAGGTAGAAATTGCCAAAATCCTGCAAGAATTAGCCGAAAAACCGCTCGCTATTGAGGGGATCATGCTTGTTTCTCCCCAGGGTCAACCTTTGACTGATTCCATCGGCATGGAACACAATAGTGCTTTAATCTTAGCAGGAACAATGCTCTATCTTGCCAATAACACAAAAGAGGAATTAAGCTGGTCTGATCTGGAACAAATTGCTATTCGCAGTCCCCAGGGTCATCTGATCTTAACCCCTTGCAGTGACCAAGCTTTTCTTTTAGTGAAAACTGGCAAAACGATCACGGGATTGTTAGAGGTAGAAATCCAGAAAACTCGCTCAAAATTACAAAAAATTCTCGCTATCTCTAACCCCACCCCCCAAACTCCTCTCTTAAATCCCGCAGCTAATCCCTTCCTTGATTCCGTTGTAGAAGAATTCGAGATCGTCCTCGAAACCGAAGATTCAGTAATCAGTAATCAGTAATCAGTGATCAGTAATCAGTGATCAGTAATCAGTAGTCAGGAGACAGGAGACAGGAGACAGGAGACAGGAGATTATTTTTATTTATACTTCCCACACCCTACACCCTACACCCCACACCCTACACCCTACACCCCACACCCTACACCCCACACCCTACACCCGACACCCCACACCCTACACCCGACACCCTACACCCTGATCACTAAAAACCGATGAACCAATTAAACTTAGAAGTTGCGGGAAAAAAAGAACGTTTAGATGCTTGGATGGGGTCACAATTGCCCGATTTATCGAGATCGAGGCTGCAAAAACTGATAGAACAGG
>VYLZ01000223.1_pt1 | contig 10877 bp, 6 predicted proteins | sample 5115361 | NCBI WGS metagenome assembly VYLZ01 (sample SAMN12291805, study PRJNA351875) | freshwater metagenome | isolation source: freshwater lake | place: USA: Michigan, Sixteen Lake | collected 2013-08-07 | reverse complement strand
GTCGCGCCCCAGCAGGTCCCCCACCGCCATCCCGAGGTGCTCGAGCTGCGCGCGGACCAGCACCTCCCGCACGAACACACCCTCCGCAGGGACGCGCGCGAGGGCCGCGTCGAGGCGTTCGAGGTCGGGCAGCGACACCTCCCCCCACGCGCTCATGGACGCGCTCGAAAGAAGGCCCACGCCGGGTCACATCCCAACGTCGGGACCACCAACGCGCGGTCGAGGTACTGGTTGAAGCGCTCACACGAGCACTCCGCGATGAAGAGACAGCCGTGACAGGCCGCGCCTTCGAGCAGGCGTCCGGTCTGCTCCCGCGCGGGGGAGTGATGGCCGCACACGGGGTCGTTGGAGCACAGCGCGCCGAGGTCCCACGCAGCACGGAGGTGGCGTGCGAGGTGGCGTCCCTGCTCGACGAGTCCGCCGAGGGTGCCCTCGGTGCCCGAGCTGCCCGTCGCGAGGAGGATCCCCGCCATCGGCGTGGGCTCGTCGGGCAGGGAGCAGTAGATGCGCTCCCGAATGGCGCTCGCCGCGTAGCCGCATTCCAGCGAGAGCGCGGTGATCAACAGGTGCGACAGCGAGTGCAGGAGATAGAAGCGCGCCCCCGGGAACGCGGGCGGGTCCTTCATCGGCGCGCTCCACGTCGCGAAGCCTGCGCGGAGCTGGTCCTCCCGCGCACGCACGGCCTCACTCGTCTCCCACCTGTGCAGGGCTTCTTCGTCGAGGCGCACGAAGATCCCTTCGCCCTTCACCTCGCTGGCCGGGAGCCAGTCGGTCTGCAGCCCCAGCGCCGCAGGGACCACCGTGTACTCGCCCTGAAGGTCGCTGCTCGTGGGGAGCAGTCGTGTGAAGCCCACCTGGGCGCGCACCTCGCGGAGCTTGTGCGCCAGCACCACCCGCTCGATCTCCGTGGGCAGCGCAGGGTCGCGACGCACGCGCGTGGCGAAGAAGGCATCACCCGGGGCGGCGAGGCGTCCTGCGACCTCGTCGGGGGCGCCCACGAACTGCTTGAACTCCGCGGTGCGCACCGGGCCGTGCTCCAGCGGTGTGCCCGCGCGACGGGCGGCCACGGCGTCGAGGACCTCGGCGTCGCTCCACCCCTCCAGCGCGCTGCGCACGCTCGGGATCCCCCGAAACGCCGAGAGGTTCTCGGGGATCGCGACCTGGAGGATGGTCCACTCGCGGTCGATGGCCTCGCGCAGCGCGAGCTCCTTCATCGGCGGGATCGACAACGCGCTCTCCACCAGCGCGAAGTACGCATCGCTCGCCGTGCGCACCAGCAACCGCAGCTCCTCGGGGCACCCGGGCTCGTCGCCCTCCTCGCCGAGCCACGGGCGCTCTCCCTTGCACGAGGGCAGGCTCGCCCGCGCGTTGGAGAACTTGCGTCGCTTGCGGCACGTGCGGCAGCGCACGACGATGTCGGCGAAGTCTCCCGACGCGCCCTCGTCGAAGACCAGCCGCGGCATGTTGCAGTGCTCGCCCTCGTGCACGAACCAGATCCACGGGAACTCTTCGAGGTGCCCGCGCGAGCACGCCGCGACGAAGCGCACGGGCACGCAGATCGCCCCGCTCTTGCGGTCGTCGCAGCGGTGCAGGTAGTGCCCTCCCTTGCGCTCCAGCCCATGCCACGCCTGCACCAGCGCGCGGCACGCGGGGTTCTGGCACACGAACCACGCGGGGAACTCCACCGCGCGAATTCCGCTGCCCCGCCGCGGCTGCTGGTCATCGCCCTTCGGGGGCTCGCGAAAGGGCGCGTCGGTGCGGAGCTCGGGGAGGCCCTGCGCGCGTCGGCGGGCGTTGAGGCTCGCGCACAGCCGCGACTCGGCGAGCACGCGCATGCCGTCGCCCTGCCAGAAGTCGAGTCCGCCGATGACCACGGCGTCGTCGATGAGGTCGACCATCGCGCCGGGTCCGTACGCGGTGATGAGCTGGCTGCGACGCAGCTTGCCTTCGGGCTGCACCACGCCGGTGTTCGCGGCCCACGGGGTCTTCTTGCCGCTCACGCGCCCACCTCCTTGCGAGACAGCTTGCGGCGCTCGACCCACACATGGGTGGTGGCTTCGACGTCACGCATCGAGGTCGCCGCGGCGAAGCGCGCGTCGTCGGTGCCCGCGGGGGGCGCCTCGGCGTCGAGCACGGTGAACAACAACGGCTTGCCCGTGCGATCCCGGTCGTACGGTGACCAGCACCGCGTGCCGGCCCCCTCCTCGCTCGCGCGGACCAGCGCGACCCAACTGTCCACCAGGCTCTGCCCGCGTTGCCGCAGGGTCTCCACCAGGGCCTCGTGGGCGCGGGCGTCGAGGGCGAAGCGCTCCCGTCCCGCGCGGGTGGCAAAGACCTCGATGGCGTGGTCCACGGCGTCGCGGTAGGCCTGCACGTCCATCACCGCCTCGCTGGGTTGCAGGGCGGGATCGGTGTGCCGCGCCATCGCGAGGAGCGCGCCCGCAAAGCCACGTTCGAGCGCGGGGGCCGAGAAGGGCGTGAGGCTCGTGGCCTCGACGTGGCGGTAGAAGCTCTCGTGCCACGCGGTGAAGCGCTCGTAGTGGGAGCGGTCGCGGGGCTTGTGGAGGTTCAGCGCGGTCACCACGAGCCCCGGCCAGTTCGCCTGACGACCGACGCGCGAGGTGGCCTGGATGTACTCGCTGGTGGTCTTCGGTTGCCCGGCCACCACCATGAGCCCGAGACGGTCGATGTCGACGCCCACGGAGATCATGTTCGACGCGAGGAGCACATCGACGTGCTCCTCGTCGGGGTGCGGGAGCTTCAGCCGTGCGCGCGTGCGCCCGATGCTGCCGGTGCTCTCGCGGGAGGTAAGCTCCACGGGCTCGCCCAGCTCGCGCACCCGAAACCAGCGCGCGCTCTGGGCCCCGCCCTCGGGACCATGCTCGGCGATCTTCGCGCAGCGCTGGCGCACCTCGTCTTCGACCAGGCGACGCATCCCCCCGAGCTCGCGCAGCGCGTTGAAGTAGCCGACGACGGTGGTGTACGGGTCCGCGGGCGTGTCGGCGACCGGGGGAAGGCTCACATGGCGCCACGCGGCGGTGAGGAGGTTTACGTAGAGCTTCAGCAGCACGGCCTTCATCGCGCGTCCGCCCGCGGCGACGCCGAGGTAGAGGCGGCCGTCGGCGACGCGGTCCACACGGGCGAAGAAGGTGTCGCCCTCGTCGGGTCCGGGGGGCGGGAACAGACTCACGCTGTCTCGCCCGAAGAGCGAGAGGATCTGTCGGCGCGCGCGGCGCACCGTGGCGGTGGAGGCGAGGATCTTGGGGACCTCACCCCGCGCTACCGCGCCGCCCCTCTCCCCGAGGGGAGAGGGGCTGTTCGACTCGAACCGGCGTGGTGATTCGGGCCTCGCGCTGCCCGCCCCTCCGTGCTCCCCCTCTCCCTTCAGGGAGAGGGGGCTGGGGGGTGAGGTGCACAGCGCCTCGATGGCCGTCTCGTAGAGGCCCACCATGGTGCCGAGCGGACCCGAGATGAGATGGAGCTCGTCCTGCACGATGAGCTCGGGGGGACGCAGCCCCCCAGGAATCACCTCCGCGCTGCGGGCAGGGATGGTGCTGTCGGGGGTTCCGTAGAACTGCCGCCCCTCGCGGGAGTGCACGCGACCGAAGAGCATCCCGGCCTCGGCGCGCCACGGGAGCATCGCGAACTTGTCCACCGTCGCCACCAGGAACGACGGGAGCTCCCGGTACACCTGCTCGTCGACGAAGATCAGGGGGATCCCCTCGTCGGCGTGGCGCTTGTTGCCCTGCCCGAAGTCACACCCGCGGAAGTTCTTGCAGAGCACCCGGACGTGCGTCGGCGATGACTTCGCGGGCTGCAGGGTGGCCGTGTCGGGGTCGAGCTCGAAGCCGCACCACGGGCAGTGCCGCAGGGGCAACGGCGAGTCGGCCTTCTTGTTGTCGCGCTGGGTGCGCCACGTGGTGATCTTCTCGCCCACCTCGGCGAGGGTGTTGGCGGTGGCGGTGCGTCCGACCCAGAGGCCCACGGTGAAGCGCACCTCGCCGAGTCGTTCGATATCGTTGCGGCGCAGGGTCTCCAGCGCACACACGAGGGTCGCGGCGCGCTGGAGCTGGTCGAGGGTGAGCAGGCGCAGGGTGTAGCGCAGCATCACGGCCACGCCGTAGCCGCCGTCGGGGCGGTGGCGCCCGCGCAGGCGTCGGAGCAGCAGCGCGAAGGCGATGACCCCGAGGTAGGCCTCGGTCTTGCCGCCGCCCGTGGGGAAGAAGATGAGCTCCACCCGCGCGCGGTCGGGGTGCGTGGGGTCGTGCAGGCCCGCGATGTTGAGCAGCAGAAAGGCGAGCTGAAAGAGCCTCCAGCGCGGCGGGGTGTTGGCGTAGCGCGCGGGGTCGCGCTTGCGGGCCTGGAGGGCCATCGCGCGGTTGGCGAGGGTGAAGGCCGTGAAGAGGTCGGGGTGCGTCGCGAGGAGGTCGAGGCCTTCGGCGATGCGGTCCCGCGCGAGGGCGGCGTCGTCGAGGAGGAGCGTGCGGGTCTCGTCGCGGCGGGCCGAGTCCAGCGGGGTCGCGCGCTGGGCGGTGATCCAGGCGCCGTAGGCGTCGCCCAGGGGCGCGAGGGCGGTGCGCAGGGCGGCGCCGTCGGGCATCTCCGCGAGGGTGTCCATCTCCGTGGCGAGGGTCGGGAGGTCGCAGCTCACCACCGGGCGCACCTCGGCCCGCGGGATCCAGACCGTGCGTGCTCCGACGACCCGCTCCCCCTCGCGCAGCGCCTCGGTGGCCACGCCGTGCCCCACGGCCCACTCCACGTGTCCGCGAAACTGCAGGTCGGCGATGCGGTCGTCGAGGTCGTCGGAGGCTTCGTCGCGACGGTTGGGGCGCGCCACCAATCCCCCCGGGTGACGCAGCTCCATCGAGACCTGGAACGCGAAGGCCATGTCCCCCTTGCCCTTCTCGGGCACGGGCGCTCGGTGGTTCACCACGAAGAGCGAGAGCGCGCGGGTGCCCGCGGGGAGGCCCGGCGCGTCGGCGGGGGCGAGGCGTCCTTCGAGCCAGAGCCCCTCGCTGCCGGGGATCTCCTCGCCCTTCGCGAGGCGCGCGGCGTCGAGAGGGACCGAGAGGCGCACCGGGCGACGCGGGTAGCGCTGCCACAGCGTCGGCGGGCGTGCGCTGTCTTCGCTGGGCTCCGTGGAGTTGCCCGGGAGGTACTCGGCGTAGTGCACCACGAGCTGCACGGCGTCGCCCTCGCCCGCGGGGAGCAGCACCGACATGCCGATGGAGGCCGGGAGCAGACGCGGCACCTTGGGCTCGGAGGCCGCTTCGCTGTGCTCGTCGTCGTCGGTGTCGCTGCCCCCGGCGAAGTCTTCGTCGTCGGTGGGATCGCCCGCGAGGCGTGCGCCCGAGGGCGCGAGAAAGCCCGTGAGGTAGAAGCGCGAGGGCGGTAGGCGCAGCACCTCGTCGGAGCTCGGGTCCCCGTCGAAGGGACCGACGAGGTCGGCGTGCAGCGCGTCGACGAGGTGTGCGCGCACGGCAGCGCTCGTGGTGGGCGTGGACATCGCGGCGGATGATCATTCATCGCGCGGTCACCGCGCCAGCGCACGCGCCCTCGCTGGGACACGCAATGACCCGGGACGGGTGGGTGTGTCGGAATCTCGGACACGCTCGATGCGTGGGTCGATGCCGGACCTCTCCCCACGCGACGCTCTCATGCCGCGTGACCCCTCTCCCTGAAGGGAGAGGGGTTCAAACGATTGAAGTCCATGAAGTCATGGCCCCTCGCCCTTCAGGGAGAGGGGCGGCCCGCACCGCGCGGGACGCGGGGGGTGAGGTCACGCCGCGCACCGCACAGATTCAGCTCGTGGGCGCGTCGCTGCGGGCCTGCGCGATGCCCTCGGCGACCTTCTTCCCCCGCTGCGCGAGCAGCGCGAGGGTGGCGGCGTAGCGCTCCTCGATCGAGCGGTCGAAGCGGCCGTAGAACGACAGCGCCTGACCCACCGCCTCCAGCGCGAGGACCGCGTCGTGGTCGGCCACCTGCTGCTGCAGCCGAACCTCGGCGGCGAGCCGCTCCAACCGCGTCGCCACCCCCCGCAGCGCGCGACGACGCGCGAGCAGCGTCGAGACGTCCTCGAGCTGCGCCGACACCGGACCGAGGTCCTTCGCGCGGGTGCTCGGGTCGAGCGCGGAGAGCTCGGCGAGGGCGCGGTCCGACTCCGCGGCGAGGTCGGCGTCGAGCTTGCGCAGCTCGCGCTGGGCGAAGGCCTCGGGCCCCTGCGGCAGCGACGCCGAGGGCGTGGGCAACACCGCGAGGTCGGTGACCGGGCTGTTGCGCACCCGCGCGGAGAAGTCGTCGAGCGACGCCGGGAGCACCGGCTTCGCGACCTCAGCGGGCTGCTTCTCGGTGGTGGTGATCTTCGTCGTGGAGGTCTGCGTGCGCCTGGTCATGGTCGACTCCGTGACGCCGCGGGAGAACACCCACCGCCCCCATCGGGCAGGGCATGTGTCGCGGCGCGGCGTGTACTCGGGAACCACCCCCCGCAGGGTTGCGTGCGCCATGACGAATTCTGCCGAACGCCGAGAAAACAAGCCTGGCATGGGCACCCAACCCTCATGGGTGGGAGGGTGCACCCTCCACGGGGAGACGGTTCACCCTCCAGGGGTGGACGGTTCACCCTCCGAGGGCAGACGGTGCCCCCTCCAGGGGCAGACGGCGCAACCTCCGGGGGCAGAGGGTCAAGCCTCACGGGGTGGAGGGTTCATCCACCGGGGCGGCACGATGGACCCTCCCGGCGCTCAGGGTGAAGCATCCGCGGCAACAGGGTGCAGACCTCACCCCTGGCGAACCGCGGGAGTCGCATGGGGCGAGTCCTCAAGGCGAACGACCTCCGCCCCTCTGCAGGGAAGCCCCTGTAGGGGAGGGGCTTGCCCCTCCCGAGGCTACCGACGCGTCCAAGAACCCCTCCCCCGGACGGGCCGATCCCCGCCTCGAACCCCAATCACCATGGTAGGCAACGGGCGGGAGGTCGCTTCATGTCACGTCAATCCCCGAGCCTCGAAGACGCCGCGCGCGTGCTCACCTGGGTCCGCGTCGCGGGATACGCGCTGGAGAAGATCCACACCGGCGTGCTCGTGCACGCGCTGAACAGCGGCCGCCCTGCCGCACGCGCCCTCGCCGTGTCGCTCTGGAATCAGGTCGCCTCTGCGTCCCTCGCCCCCGAGAACATCACCGAGCTCCACGCCGACCCCGAGGTCTCCCTCGGCGACGGGGCCGACAGCGTCATCGACCTGCTGATCTCCTTCAACGTCGGTGGTCACCCCCACCGGCTCGGCCTGGAGATGAAGGTCGACGCCTCCCCCCGCAAGGAGCAACTGGAGCGCCTTCGCGATGGGGTCCGCGCGAAGTCCCGCGCGGCCAACGGGATGGCACTCCTCGCCCTCGGAAGCGCCGAGGTCTGTCGCATCGAGCGCGGCGTTCCGGATGGCGTGAAGCGCCTCGGGGTCGGTGACCTCCTCGCGCGCGCCGACCTCGTGCGCGAGGCCGGGGATCCCGCGATCGTCGACCCGTGGCTGCAGGAGCTCGCCTTCGAGGTCGCACGACGGGACCACGCCGACGAGGTGACCGAGGGCACCTCCGCGCGCTTCGGCTACCGCAGCCGCACGCTACGGACCTACCAGTACGCGCGCCTCTCGAAGCGTGTTGAGAAGGGCGGAGGCGAGGCGTGGCAGGTCTCGGTCCAGAGTCACAACGTCATCGCGACGGCCACGGACTCCTGGCGCGATCTGCCCGGGAGCGGCGCGCCGACGAAGCTCTACCTGGAGCTCACCGACGAAGCGATCTGCCTCAAGGCCGGGTGCTGGCAGGGACACGGCGATCCCCGGAAGGAGAGCGCGGTGATCGTCGAGCGCGCGTTCGCGGGATTCCGCGCGGCCGGCCTGACCGTCGAACGCCCCACGCAGCGCCGCGGGACGTCGGCCACGCTGTGCAAGATCCCGGTGAAGGCCGGGGAGGACCTCGCGCCGCAGTTGCTCGCGGCGAGCCGTGCATGGGCAACGATCTGGGAAGACTTCATGAAGAGAAAGGCGGCTATGGAGCACCCAAGAGGCGGGGAATGAATGTTCTCGCGAAGATCAACAAGCCCACGCAGCCAAGCTACCTACATACCCAGTAGAGAAGATCACCACCGCATTACGATCTTCGGGTCGACCTCTAGGGATTTGTTGCACGCCTCAACAAACACTCCCAGCCAGTCGTCGAGCAACTGCGGTGCTGAGGGACGCGACGACTCGTCGGACGCGAGCATCCCACTGATTAGCTGCCGGACTCGAGTATGTAGATTGTTCACAGACTTCGGAAGTTCCTTCATCCGAATTTCGCAGCGAAGATCAAACCTCCCATCATCACCCTTCGCTGGCGGTTCCTGAGGGTTCTCCCCAAGGAACAACTCACTTAACACCAAACCCAACTGGTACACGTCTGACGCAGGAGTCACACGCTGCCCGATTTTGATTGCGCTAACTAACTCGGGCGATCGGTAGCACCGCGGCATCCTCGCCTCGCCCGGCTGACTGGCAATAAGAGTGTGTTCGAGGTCATCGACATCGCTGTCGCCATCCAACAACATCAGTCCAAGGTCCCCAAGTGCGCAGGCTGAACCCCGAACAAAGATGTTCTCCGGTTTGACATCCCTGTGAACCGCCTTCTTCTCCGCGATGTACGACAGCGCCGAAAGCAACTGCAACGCGAATGTAAGCTTAGACAATGTGCCCAAACTATTCTTGGCCATCGCGCCACTCAGTGTTTCAGGCCAGTACTCCATCACCGCAAACGGCCGATCAAGGTAAGCACCACTATCGATCACTTTCACGACAGAACGGTGATCCATCTTCTTTCCTGTTTCGACCTCCACTTCGAACCTCCGCCTCCTCGCGAGGTCGCTTCCATGAAAGACCTTTACTGCCAGTAGAGACCCTGCGAACGGCCCGCTATGACCGTAGCAAAGAAATGCGGTCCCGTTGCCACCGCTGCCAAGTTGCTGGACGATAGCGTAGACCCCGAGTTCTCCGCGCAGACGGAGGTGAAGTCCGAACTGGTTCAGAAAACGCGCATCCGGTCCCACGTTCAGCCCCTCCAAATCTGTTGGGCCAACGAACAATTGCGACGAACCAGTTCAACGAGATCAACATCTGACACCCGAAGGAGCAGGTCCCGATCCGTTTCGAGCAGGTCAGACGTTCGGACGCGTTCCGATCTGATTGAAAGACCTCCGCTACCGCTTGCATTGGACTCGAAGCCTTCTGAGACGAGCGCAGCCCCAGAACGAAGTGCATGGGCAGGGATCAACCTGTTGCGCTCAGTCACGGCAGACGCGAGATACAGCACCCTTCGATGGTTTGAATCGTAATACTTGGCCACGTCAATCATAAACTCATCATCGCTGACCCAGAGCCCATTGAGTTCGGTTCGGCACTCCGCTACCGAGGCCACTTCTCCCGTAGTGATCTTCTTGGCAAGACGTGCTGCACCAATCTCGATCGCGCCAGTACGGCGCTTGCCGACCACCTGATACCTCACGAGCAGGTCGATAAAAAGCTCAAGGAGCTTCAGAATTTCTCCACGATCAAATCGACGCAGGGCCGCGATCACCACGGGGCGAAGCTGCCTGTTGTTAAGCGCATCGAGGATCGCAACCGAGTCCTGAACTGTAGAAGGGAAAGCCGTCCAGAAGTCATCGTCAGTCCTAGTAACGGCTGCATAAAGCTGTGCCGAGGCGCTGAGTTCAGACGCCAACTTGAGAGCGGCATCACCTCCAGAGTACAAGCTGCGAATTTTATCAAACAAACTTCCACGCTGGACTCGGCCATGCATTGAAGTCCAGAAGACCTTCAAGAAATCGTCTGCATCTCGCTCGCGAACACCCAAAACGATTCCCTTCCACAAACCCGAAACGAGTTCGGCATCGACCGGGCGACACTCCTTCAGAAGATGATTTCGGACAAGATCCCACACCGTGAGTGCCATCCCTCGGTCGTTGAGTGTCTCGAAAATCACGTAGGCACTAGCCTCGTCACGGACATCGAGAGCGACGACGGTCACTGCCTTCTCGATGAATGCAGAAAGGGCATACGCTCGGTCAACACGCTCTTCGCTCTTTGCTTCAATCCATTCCCGTACGGCGAAGTCAATTACTTCTGATGCCTCTCGGATCTTCGCCTCCGCGGACCCAGCCTCGACGTCGGAGATGGTAGCCACTCGCGCAGGTCTCGCGCCCTGCCCCAACACGAGACCTCGGTACACCCCTGTAATCTCATCGCTGAGTTGAAGTCGAGGTCCAGTCGCTCCGCCTAGTTGTCGGACTTGGAGGTAGTCATCACGAAGTTGCTTCGCATCGTCGGGCTTACCCGCGTCTTCAAGCCAACGTGCGATACTGGAATAGATCAAGGACGCAGTGACCAGTCGTTGCTGCCCATCGAGAATACTCCAACTAGAATCGACCGGCCCGAGTAGGACGATCATGCCAATGAAGTATGCTTCGTTTAATGTCGCAGCAGCAAGCAGGTCTCTTGAAAACTCCTGTACTACATCTCTGGTCCACGAGTACTCTCGTTGATGTGCGGGCACACCAAGTCGCTTCCGCTGCGTGATCAGCTGCCCGATTCCAACCACGCTCGCGTCCATGCTAGGGTTCACCTATCAATCTCCATTCTGGCGAAGTGCTCTTGGTGAAATACCACCTCTGAGACTCAAAGTCACCCAATCCCCAGCGTCCCCTGCCCGCTCCCCGCGTCGCCCTTCTTCTTCCGCCCGCCCTTCGCGGCCTTCGCGCCCGGCGTCCCGTCCGCCTTCTCCCGCGCGGCCCGCTCCTCCGCCGCGCGCACCGCGTTCAGCGCGAACAGCCGGTCGATCACCTCATCCTCGAAGCGCGCGAGCGC